>JAEEGL015217303.1_pt1 | contig 28536 bp, 24 predicted proteins | sample 9134231 | NCBI WGS metagenome assembly JAEEGL01 (sample SAMN16246548, study PRJNA631951) | gut metagenome | biome: gut microbiome; feature: rumen; material: fiber-attached | host: Bos | place: Iran: Karaj | collected 2018-10 | reverse complement strand
CTCACCCTCCTGGCCGGCATCGCCGCAGTTCACCACATATTCCGCATTGTCAATCAGACGTTTGATGAGATTGAACTGTTTGCTCACGCCTTTGTCGTTTTTCAGCTTGATGCCGAAAGTAGACGGAATGATCGGAAGCGTCTCCATCATCCACTGCTTCCACATAGGGTCGTAGTCGTGAGGCTCTTTGAGGGTGCATAGATGGCCGAACACCCAAGTCACCTGATAGCCATTACCTTCGTAATAACCATCCATTTTGGCTGTCGCTCCAAGCATACGAGCAATATCGCGTGCCACGCTCGGTTTCTCCGCTATGCAAACTTTCATTTCTTCCTGACTCGTTTTTGTAGTTCAAAGATAATCAAAATTTGTGATAATCATCCACCATCCATCGTCCATCTTCAATCATCCACCCTCAACCATCAACCATCAATCTTCTTTCCCATACTTCATTTCCGGCTCCTTCACCATTGAAATATCCACCTTGTAGAAAGTAGGAGCGTAGTCGTTTTTCTTCAGACACATAGTCATGTAGACGGGAGCGTACGTCAGTTTGCCCACCACCTTCAGATTGTCGTTGCACAACACTACTGCCTCCTGCAGATCGTAATCCGGACAGTCCATGATGTTAGACAGTGCACGGTGCACCTCGTAGTCTTTGCCCGATTTCACCTCGATCGGTAGGATTCTGCCGTGGTATTCTATCACAAAGTCGATCTCTCCACGCTTCTTGTTGTTGTAGTAGAAAGGCTCGAAAGAGTGGGCTATCAATTCCTGTGCGACGGCATTCTCGTAAACGGAACCGAAATTGATGTCTTTGTCTCCGTTGATGATACGCAGCTGGATGCCGTTTGCGTATTGGGCGGCAAGCAGACCTATGTCGCTAAGGAACAGTTTGAGCAGATTGCGAGACATCGACAGCTTGAGTGGCATCTTAGGCTCTTCCACATTGTAGACAGGAATTGCCACACCTGCGTTTTTCAGCCAAAGGAAACCATTGTGGTAGCGGTCGTATTTGGCATTTTCGTTGAGGCTCTTCAAGATGAAACGTTTGTTTTTCTCGTTCAGCTCTGGCGGAATCAAATCGTATATATGGTTGATTTGCAGCTTGTCTTTGAAGTCGTATTTGGTGATGTCACGCTTGTAGAGAGTTATGATGTCACGTTGTGCCGACATCACCTCCTGAAGATTGTTTGTCTCCAGATATTTCTTCACAGCCTCTGGCATTCCTCCCACCACGAGGTATAGTCTGAAAAGCTCCATCATCTTCTGATGGATGAAGGAGTCGACGGGAGTTCGGTTGTCCCACGCATTCTGCAGATGGTTGATCACATTGTCGCCGATGCCTATCGCACGTATGAACTCTTCAAAGTCGAGAGGAAACATCTCCTTTACACTCATGTATCCCACTGGCTCTGAACGCAGATCTTTCAGCTCCACACCGAGCAGAGATCCACTCATTATGTATTTGTATGAACCGTCGTCTACCAAGAATTTTATCGCCGTCACCACTTCCGGACACACTTGCACCTCGTCAAAGAATATCAGAGTCTCGCCTTTGATGAGAGACTTTTTGGTGAATGTGGATATGCGGAACAGAATGTCTTCTCTTCCTTTGGCGTCTCTTATGGCTTCCGCAATTTCCGGATTTTCCACAAAATTTATCTCCACAAAACTCTTGAATTTCTTTCCGAATTCACGTATCACGAAGGTCTTTCCTATCTGCCTTGCACCGGTAAGCAAAAGTGCTTTTTTTGATGTCTGGTAGAATTTTTCTAAGTATTTTGATATATTTCTTTGAATCATAATGCTTTATCTTTGCTGAAAAATGCTGTTATAACCTATTATTTCCACTTTTTCAGGCAAATTTCTTTCAAAATTTCCACTTTTCCAAGCTTTTTTGGCTGAAAATTTCCACTTTTCCAAGGTAAAATCATCAAAAACTTCCACTTTTCCAAGACTTTTTGACCGAAAATTTCCATTTTTCCAAGGCGAAAACGGCTAAAATTTCCACTTTTCCAAGATTTGGGTATGGTTTGGTATTTAAGTAATGGAATTTAATATAACGTGAGTTCGATGAAATTTAATTAAGAGAGAGTCAGTCGATTATCAAATTCGCGATCGACATGAATGCAAGTTTCTTAGGAAAAAAGCAGTATGCCGCAATCGCCCCTAGTATAAATCAATCAGTCGATTTTTACCGAATTGGCACTAATATAACAAGAATGGGGAACTTCAAAATGAAATTTCCCCATTCTTATATTAAACGTTCTGAAAAATCGTTTACTTACAGATTTCATCCATATAGTTAGTGATCATTCTGACGTAGTTCGCGTATTCTTGTGTTTCAAAAAGCCATTCGCCTCTTTGTCTGGTCTCCTCTCCAGTGTAGTGGATGTCAATCTCTTTAAAGATTCTGCATGGGTTAGCTTCAAGGATGATTACTTTGTTGGAAATGTAACAAACCTCCTCTACGCTATGAGAGACATTGATGATAGTCGGATCCGTTTTCATCTCGTAGAAAATTTTTAAGATGATGTTCTGGACCTCACGCTTCATCTTGATGTCCAAGGCTCCAGTCGCTTCATCGAGAAGAATGATCTGAGAATTGCAAGCCAGACATCTGGCGATAGCCACACGTTGCTGCTGTCCACCACTCAATTTGGCAGGATACTTGTAAGCATGTTCTTTAAGACCTACTTCCTCCAAAAGAGCCAATGCTTTTTGTTCTGCTGTTGCCTTGTCGACGTTGCGGATCAACATTGGAATCATTACATTCTCCAACACAGTATACCATTCATAGTTGCTGTATGTCTGGAATACCATAGGAAAACTGTGGTTGTCTCCGATTTCTTTACCGTATATTTCTACAGTTCCCTTCTGAAATTTGTTCAAGCCAGCGATTACTTTCAACATCTGAGACTTTCCACAACCGGATGCGCCCATGATGGATACCAGTTGTCCTCTGTTCGGAATGTCTGGAATAGTCAGGTTGAAGTTCTCAAACAGTTTGTATTCGTTAGGCTGCCCCTCGTTGAAGATATGGGTGATGTTTTTAAGCTTGATCACATCGACCGAATCCGACTTGGGAGTCGCATGCTCTTCTGAAAACATTCGTTTGTATGTTTGAAGATTATCGTTATTTATCATTTTCTAAACTTGAATATTACAGGTTCTAAAATCTTAAACAAATAGTCTTGGATGATACCAATCAAAATGATAATCAGAAGTAATGCATAAACACAATCAACAGAGCTTTGTCTTGTCATTGTATTGATACAAGCACCAAGTCCTCCCTCCTTATTGATGTTTTCAGCAATAGTCACATATGTGTAGGAAATGGCAACCAATCCTCTGATGTCGCTGTAGATAGACGACATTACAAATGGGAAGTAGACGTGTTTGAACATCTGCCATTTACCCATGCCGATAGATTTCGCTGTCTGTAGGTAAACGTTGTCCTTAGGATTGTTAGGATTCTGAAGATCCATAACTTTCTGTGTTACCACAGGAAGAATATAGATCAAGATTCCCAAAGCCAGGAATGCAGCCTTCATAGTGAACCCTAATCCTAGGCTGGCCACCATAATACCTGATACTGCAGGCAACGGAAGGAATCGGATCGCCTCCAACGGTTTCTGGAACATTGCTCTTGGAAGAGGGTAGATGCCGATGATGAAACCTGCTGGAATCGCGATTACTAAGGCGATTACATAACCTACGATGTTGAGGCTGACAGTGTACCCAATATTTCCGAAAAGGTTCTTCTCGGAAATAAGGGTCGGAATAGACATTATTACGTCGACAGGATTTGGCAATATCTTAGGCGAGATTAATCCCGCTCTTGTTACGACATACCAAAAGACTAGTAGTATGAATCCTCCTACTATTCCTGTGATCAGTGCCTTTTTGGGTGATAATGTACCACCAAATTTCAGTAATTCTTTCATTATTGTGCTAGCAATAATAGGTCAGTCGTACGATAGTCACCGTTTGATCCAGTAACACCGTCTGCAATTGCATGTTTAGGACCGTTACCTACAACAATGAATCTGTTCTTGTTGATTCCGTGCTCTTTGACCAAATAGTTGACAACGCTCTGTGCACGTTTCTGTGACAAATCAACATTCTTTGCGTAATTACCAGTGGCATCTGTGTTACCTTCGATTCTTACACGAACGTTAGCGTATGACTGGATAATATCAACGAACTCACGGTCGATAGTCGCGCGTGCTGAGTTATCCAAGTCGTAACCGGATACAGGGAAGTTGATAGTTACCTTCTTCTCTGAGAATGCGACTTTCTTTGTCTCCTCCTGAGTAGGAGCTGCAAACTCTTTCTCTGCAGTACCCATAGCAGCCTGCTTGTTTGTAAGCTTGTTTGTCTCTGCCACCTTCTCTACGATTCCTGTATATGTAGCCTTTGACCATGGAAGTACAGACTTGCATAGACCTAATCCTGAGTACATTCTTGACATCTTACTGTAAATTCTTTCTCCTGTCATACCTGTGTAGACTGAGTTCAAACCTAGCCAGTTGATCTCATCCTCAAGTGTCGCATAGTTGATAGTCTTTGAAGATGCTAAAGCAAAATCAACATCTGTCTCAAACTCCTTGGCGAACATCTGAGCAGCCTCGTTGAAAACCTGTGGGTTGTTTGTCACCTCTGAGTTGGCAGCAAGGATAGCCTCTACAATCTTGGCTGCCAATTCTTGGTTGTTCTCCAACCACTCTTTTTTGGCAATCAAACCGTCAGAAACCAACATGTTCGACTGTGCTGTAGAAGTAAGGATGTGAGCTCCTTGGAATGCCTCTACACAATCAACATCGTCTGGAGACCATACTGCTGCACAGTCTGCCTGCTTTGCTTTGAATACCTGTGCTGCCTCGATACCTGATGACACCTTTATAGGTATGATATCATCCATTGTCATGCTTGATGTCTCCAACGCATTCAACAATAGTGTGTGTGATGCTGTACCTTCTGCGTATGCCACTCTTTTACCCTTCAAATCTGAGATTGTGTTGACTGAAGCGTTTGCAACCAATGCGTCTGCTCCAGCACTGAAGTTAAGAAGCATGAAGTACTTTGTGTCTGTCATTGTTCCTGCTGAACCCATCTCTATAGGAAGCGCATCCAAAGTACAGTACTCGATCTGAGCATCTCCTGACTTAAGAGCTGCACGTGCTGCATCAAAGTCGTCCATGATCTTGATGTTCAACTTCAAACCGTAGTTCTTGTTGAAATAAGAATCATCTGTCGCTGTTGTACCACCGTTACCCCAAACTATAGGAGAGAATCCGCAATAAGAGTTGACAACAAGTGTGACTGCATCATCTTTCTTGTTAGAGAACAAACCTCCCTTTGATGAAGATGTCGCACTCTGACCATCTCCTGATGCTGAGAATACTCCCAACAAATGCAATACTAGAGCGATTAATCCGAACAATACAAGTAGGAACAAAATTCTTCCTACTGTAGTCAATCTACTGAACCAATTCATTTTATAAATTTTTTAGTAATTCCTTTATTTGCACCATTTGTTTCTTATTCCTGCAGGCATTGCTTCCTCTTCTTTATATGGGACATTCTCTGCAGATAATTTAGTCTGGATCTTCAACGACTCGGATACGGTCTTAGCAGTATACTTGTCCAAGATGCCATGCACCTTTTTTTCGTTGATCGCAGATTCAAGTTCGTATTTGTCAAGGATGTTAATGCATTGGCAAATGCTAGTTACCCGCATTAATTCTGTAAGCTCGGTCACTCACATTTTCACCATTGTAGTTTTACTCCCAGATTAGTCACAAAAATATAACAAAATTGATAATATTCAAGAAATATTTGAGGTTAAAGATATTTCTTTTGTTAAAAGATGTTTAGTGTTGCTTGATGGACTTGTGAATATTAATGGCAGAACATGAAAAATGGTTGTGCCATTCAATTTTTTGCAGATTTTTCAAATGCGGATTTTGAGAAAAGATAGGAGCGACGTAGGTGTGCATTCTGAATTCAATGAAAACACAGAGACGCAAGTTAACATAAAAAGTTTACGCCTCTTTATGAGAAAAAGAGGTGAGAATCCAATCATAAAGAGAAAAAAGCATTTCTTTTTATGATTGTTCGTTATTGCGAATTTGCGGATTACAATTCGTCGAACTCACGTTAATTAATGTGAGCAGGATCAAGTTTGTCGGATAGCAACAATCAAAAATAGTATCCGAAATTGAACATGAATTTCACTTTACGTGTACGCTCGCTCCAATATCCGGTGAGTGAGAGTGGTCCGGCTCCAGTGTCGTAGCTGTAGCCTAATTGTGCTCCCCAAGTGAGCTGCTCTCTCTTGATTGCGTCTTTGATATGATTGGTGATGGTTCCACCGTCGATAGCGGCTTGTATGTAGTGGTCTTTTCCGATTCGTTGCTGTAGGTCCAGACCTCCGAACAGGATGAGTTTTTCTTCGATCAACTCCATGTCTGAGATACCTGCCGCAACAAGCTGTTGCTCCATCTTCATGCCTGATTTCAGACCTCCGACCATATTGTATAGTGAAAAAGGAGGTATACGGTCATCCCAAGTGACTATAGCTCGTCCACGCACATGAGGTGCAATCGTGAATCGTGGTGATACAACAGGTATGACAGTCTTCCAATTCATATGGAAAATAGGAAGAGGAGTGCTTTTGTTATAGGATATCAGATTATGTGTCACCAGACTCGCGCTGCAATTGAAAAGGGATCCTTTCAAAGGGAAATTGTATGAGTTGAGCGAGTTGAATTCAGCATTGGCGTAGAATGTGAAAAAATGCTCATTCATATCTGTTTGTGGAGACGGGATGTACGACTCGACGAGAACATCATTGTATTTGTACCAGTCGAAGCGGAGTCCGAATGTGTATTGCACTTTATTCCACTCCTGTGAGAAGTAGATGCGTGGACATTGGTGATACGACGTGATGACGCCGGCACGCTTTCCGTAATTGTAGAATTGGAATTCACCGTGCTCAAAGAAATATGAGGATCCGAAACGACTGTTCTTTCTCGTGAATCTGTCGAAACTTATCTCTCCCTTCAATCGTATACCCAGACGGCCGTATAGCTGGACCATCATGTTCTTTTTTCTCGTCGGCAACATGAATTGAGGGTTGATGTGGAGCGACGCATACTCATCATTGTCGAATCGTACACCAGCGTTGAGTGAGCTTGTGCGGAATGTTTTTCTCAGTTCAGAGCCTCTTTGCTCGTCGTCGTCATCGGAATGTCTTGGCACAGTATAGACAAAATGTTCGTAAGGACGGTGCCCGTCTTGCAGCAGCGAGTCACGCAGTTGCTGGATCTGAGGCAACATCTGACGTGCTCTGGCTTCTCCACGCTGTATCAATGTGTCGATGTCGTTCTTGCCGAAGCTGGAACTTGCGAATCCAGTCACGTCGACGTCGATATATATTTGGGTATCCTTGATATTCTTGTCGTACAGGTTTGAACTGCTCAACTCAAGGAGATGGGTCATAAGGTTGGTGAAGTTGTCGTAGTTTGTGGCATCTTGAGAATGAGACACCAAGTCGACACCCACGATGATATCGGCTCCCATGCGTCGAGCCACATCCACGGGATAATTGTTGGTCACAAAACCGTCGACCAACATCATAGAATCTTTATGTATAGGGGTGAACACGCCAGGGATAGCCATTGAAGCGCGCATAGCCATAGCGAGGTCGCCATCGTGGAATTCGTATATTGAACCCGTTTTCACATCCGTCGCATTACAAGCGAAAGGGCGGGGTAGTTTGTTGAAGTCGACGCTGTTGTAGCCTGCAGTCAGATGAGTAAGGAAAAGCTCGATGTTCATTCCGTCGATCAATCCGCTCAGACCTCCTTGACGAGCTCGACGTTGAGGATCGAGGGAGACGCGGATCTGGAATGTCTCATTCATCTTCTTGGAAGTCAACAGGTTGTTGCCGTAATTAGGGGAGTCTAGAAGAAGAATGTTCCAGTTGGTGATACGACTCAGACTGTCCAGCTGACGGCCATCATAGCCAATGGCATACAGACCGCCCACGATGCTACCCATCGAGTTGCCGACAACAATGTCGATAGGCAGACCTGCCTCTTCCAACACCTTTATCACACCGATGTGAGCTAAACCTTTCGCACCACCGCCTGCCAAGACAAGCGCTACTTTCGGATTCTTTTTCTGCACGTCCACCGTCTGCTCTTCCACCTGCTGTTGGGTTGCGAGAGAATCAATCCCGTCGCCCCATACTGATGAAAAACAAAAGCATGAAAGCAGAAGAAGTAGTATTTTTCCCAATTTTATGTGTATCATATCAATATATTCGCCTGCAAAGGTATATCAAAAACACAATAAAATCCTAAATATAATTCATAATTCGTAATGCGTAATTCGTAATTGGTGGGGAAAATACATTGTAGAGACGCCGTATTACGACGTCTCTAATTAATGAGACAGACCACGGTAGCCAATCGTCTGCGACGCTTGCCAACCATAGCCTGGCAGGATAACCGATTTATGGATGTGGGATGATGTGAGGGGGGAAACTGCAGAGATACTGAGATTTCGGAGAATTTGATTCTACAGAGAAAGAAAAAGGATATGTAAAACACTATCAAAATCACACAACTTTGGGCTCTGTATTTCTGGGTAAGGTTACACTCGTTTATTTTTTAGCTAGATTTCAAAGAGGAGTCTCGTTTTGTTTTTTTGCAATTTTTGAGATTGCTTTTTTTGTGTAAATTTGTATTTTGTCTTATAAAAAATATATAATAATGGAGAATTTTAACTTTATTGATAAAGTAGACGAAATCTTATTGAAGTCAAAATACTTAAACATGACAGTCCAACACTCATGTTTAATTGATTCTTATTTAGGTTGGTCGACTAAATCGATATGCGAATTTAATTCTGATCTAATTTACAATGTTAAATGCCCAGATATTTATGCGGGAGAAGGAGAAATTATCAATGGCAATGTAAATGTTAATACAACATGGTTTGATTACGCAAGTAGATTAGCAAACCGTGATAGTTTGTCATGTAATAGAAATCAGCACTACAAGACAATTGTCATTATTCTCGAAAGTCCACATGCTAATGAATATAAAAACTCTTGTTTTATTAATCCTGCTCTAGGAGCAACTGGGGAAAATCTTAAAAAATATTTTGAAAAATTAATAAAAAAACTTGCAAAAATTGAACCTAACTTAAACAATGGTCAATACAGAATCATTTTGATGGAGAGTATTCAATATCAATGTAGTTTAGAGATTCAACCTCTTGATGAAAATATTAGAGACTTGGTGTTTTCTGAAATATGGAATCTCAAAGAAATAAAAGAAGATTTTAGTAATAGACTTTTTTCCTATCACCCTGACATTATATTAAATCTGTGTACAAAAGGAAAAAACAAAAAAGAATTAAGGGAGTTGGTTCAAGATTTTATAAATTTATTATATAAAAATAAAAAAGTTAAATTATACCGAGGAGGTCATCCATCAGGTTGGCGTTGTTGGCCTAGAAATAGGTATATAATAGAAGTTAATAATCCTTCCTCAAGAATTAAGTTTTAGAAAAATTACATTACGTTTGTCGTAGGCATCTTTTAATTGGAATCGGTTTCAATTTCATATCCGTCTGAAAAGCAGTCAACATCTTATATGTTAGAATGATAAAAGAGAAAATAAAATTTAAGACATGGAAAATGATGCTCTTGATAAAAGACAGCACAAACCAAACTCCTGCAATCCAATAGATTATAGGTATAATCGTATCTCTTCCAAAGTGCAATTTTTGCACTTTGAAGGGAGGTTAAGTGCAGATTTTGCACTTTGAAATTCCTTATCCACGACAGGACATCGCGTCTGAAAGACGCTACCGAGCAAAGCGAGAGTAACTCGGGACGAAGTCTCGGGGATAGAATGTGTACTGCCCTCCAGGCAGAGTGGCCCATCATGAGAGACATCCCGACAAGTACCCGAACAAGTACCCCGACAAGTTGTGGTGCGGAAGGTAATCAATTCTTGACGGATAATGAAAAATAATCTCACTTCCCAATCAAGTAAATAAGGAAAATAGAAAATGATTGAGTATCTTTGAGAAAACTTTCCAGCAATATGGCAAGCAAACAACTTTATATTGATTTTGACCAATATATCCGTCAGGGAGAACCAGATCAAAAGGATAAGGCTTATGCATGGAGTACAGCTATTGGACTTCAGGCTGTAGATGGTTTATCGACGTCGGAATATCTTCAACAAACGGCAAAACGCAATATAGAGGGGGAGATTACAATTGATGAGGCTCGTGAACTGATCAGACAGTACTACACAAAGAAAACTGCTCACGATAATGTAGATGCAGATGTGGAGGAGGCAGATCGTGTATCTGCTAATATAGCTAAGTTGTTGAGCTCCAATACTCTAGCGTTCAGCGTGTTTGGTTTTACTCAGATCCACAGGAATATTTTTGATGGGGTGTTTAAGTTTGCTGGGAAAATCCGAGATTACGACATCACAAAGAAGGAGTGGATATTGCATGGCGACACTGTGATGTATATGTATGCTCAGGATCTCCGTCTTGCTTTGGAATATGATATTGAGCAGGAACGACAGTTCAGTTATGGTGGACTCTCGTCGGATGAGATTATCAAACATATCAGCAAGTTTACTGCAGGATTGTGGCAGATACATGCTTTTGGAGAGGGAAATACCCGTACGACGGCGGTGTTTGTGATCCTTTATTTACGTTCTCTTGGTTTTGATGTCAACAATGATATTTTTGCTCAAAATTCATGGTATTTCCGCAACGCACTCGTTCGATATGTATATAAGAATAGGGATGGGGTGATGCCAGAGCCAAAATATTTGGAGCGATTCTTCCGTAATATGTTGCTTGGGGAGACGTGGGTGTTGAAGAATCGTTATTTAATACTTGATCCGCCGTCGGAGTATAAGGAACAGCCATGTGCCGACACCCCCACAAGTACCCCCACAAGTACCCCCACAAGTTGTGGTGTGGATGGCAATCAATTCATGACGGACAACGAGAATATCAAACATTTGGTAATGGCAATTGGATATCAGCAGATGTCAGTTAAGGAATTGCTATCCGCAGTGGGGTTGAAAGACAGAAAAAATTTCCTTGAATATTCCCTCAATCCAGCGATGAATGGAGGATGGGTTAGAATGTTGTATCCGCAATCCCCACGTCATCCACGACAGAAATATTTATTGACGGTGAAAGGAATGGGGCTGTATAATAAGATGAAATCTACAGATTGAGGATGTTGAAATTTTCACTGGATATATAATTTATGTGAGGAATTGATGTGTGATTTGTAATTGTAGATACCAAAAAGTGATGATACTACATCTGATTTTTAATAATAAATAAACCTCCTTTCCTCAAAGTAAATAATTATCTTTGTAGATGCATAATAATAAATTAGTTAGCAATATGAATATAAATAATAATATAAAAACACCTGAACAGCAAATAGATGAAGCTGTAGCTTTTTTTAGAGCATTTCTTATACCGAATGCAAAAAATCGACAAGAAGCGGATGACATTAGTCGTAGATTGGATTCTATTGAACATGAATTGAAAGCAATTATGGCACTTGTTAATGATAAAGATCTATTCAAAGCTGCTTTTCATAAATTTTTATCGCAGAAGAGATAAATATTCATACTAAAAATTGGACTATAGTCTAATTACGTGGTGAAATCAAAGTGCAAAAATTGCACTTTGAAGGGAGGTTAAGTGCAGATTTTGCACTTTGAAATTCTTCTGTTGCACTTTGATCTGGGATGCTATGTTGTCATAAGTTTAAGAGATTTATTACATTTACAGAGTATGATGTTTGGTCATTATTCACTGGAACATAATAAATTGGAAAATCTCCTACTTCCAATGGAGCAAAAAATTCATTACATTTTTCAGCAGACATGAATTTATATCGATCTCTATTAAGAGAAATGGCAAAAACATTTTTTTTGTCCTCTGTTTTTGATAATGAGTTTATTTGTTCATCTGTAGGAGCAAATGAAGCAATGATGCCGGCTACCTTATAATCTTGTATTTTAAATCCTTGAAATATAGATAATATACCTATAATCTTCATATATGAGCCAACTAATTGATTTTTGGCATAATCAATTTTTGAAGATGAGAAAGTAGACTTTAACTCAGACAATAAAATGTATTTTTGCCCATTGTGTTCAAATAACATGATTCCATCGCAATCATGTTGCAAATATTCATATTTATTTATCTTAACTCCACCTTTTTCTGCAAAGGAAGAAGATATTCCAGACATCTCGTGAGGAAAAGCAAATCCTTTAATTCCAGTCATGGTTAGCTGATATAATTTCCCGTTTTTCTCATTTTTTGGCTCTTTTACTGTATATGACCCATCGAATTGAATAGTTGAAAAATTTGGGAATACTATATCAAATTTGTTTGCTAAATCTTTCATTGGGCTTATTCTTCATCAAAAATACTCTCCCATAACATTGTACTATCATTTAGTGGCTTCCCATTGATTTTAGTAAATGTGTCAAATGGAATACCTTTCGATACATCCTGTTGGGTAACGCTAACTGAACCATTATTTCTTCTATCAAGAAAATAGGCAGATATAATGTCAGATTTTAGAGTTAGTGTTGGTATGAGTTGATATTTTTCACAAAATGATTGATATTTATCTTTATCCATCCTTTTCCTCAGTATGTTCAAGCGAATCAAATCGTTAAGTCTACGTAGGAAATTATCACTGTGAGTCGTGATTTGCATGTTTGCACCTGCCATAGACATTGATACTATTGCATCTGCAATCAATCGCTGTTTTAGAGGGTGAAGGTGGGCCTCGGGTTCTTCTATAAGCAATGACACTTTACTGATGTCTCTTTTTGAAACAAGCAATTGTAATGGAGCCATTTCGCGTATAGAAGATGCTGCAGCAGAAATTGGCAATTCTGTGCCTCCATGAGTTTGATATGTATATTTATCCCCAATTTTTTGTACATTTCCTTCCATCAAAGAAAAAAATAAATTCTTTGATTCTTGAGAAATATTTTCTTGGATTTCTCTTGCTCCTTCCAAAGATTTCATACCTTCAACAAAAGATTTAAAAAGTCCAGTTTTGGGTATTAATTCTTCTGTAAAAAATGAACCACGGGAAGGTGGCAGTGCAAAATCCATAGTTAAAGAATTATAGTCTCCAAAAAGTTCTTTTCTTATGGCGTGTCTTAAAACATACGAATATGGAGATTCATCTTGAATTCCTAATTGTCGGAATCTATATGTTATGTGCATAACATTTAATTTCCAATATAGATCTTCATTGTTTTGTAATCCTATAATTTCTCTTTCATATGTATACTCTATTGTAGAAGGGATGTTGTCAGGTAAAGTGACTGTAATGCTCCCTTTTAAATCGTTATGACCAAGCATGTATCCAAGATAGGCAATAGCGTCGTTTGCCAACCATGTTTCTAAATCTGTCTTCGAAAATTTGAGTGCTTTCCCTTGGTCCGCCACGTTAATATTTGAATCAAAGAAATCAATGCCTTTCCCTTTCAAATGATTACGAAAAAATAGATCTAGTCTTTTTTCGTTTAACCACACATGAAAAAAATAATGGCAAAGAATAGCTAGATAACTCTTTCCAAGACCAGATTCGCCAGAAAAGACCATCATTGGTGTTATTTCCAAATCTGCGTAGCTAATAAGTCCTAGCTTGTTTATGTGTAGTTTGATTGACTCCATACAAAAATATATTGTTGTAGAAGAAATTCTCCAACTAAAAAAAATATATACTAAAAATCACAATACAAAATTAAGCATCTCTTTCCAAATATGTACAATCTTCAAATAAAAACTGTTTTTTTTTACTGTTTTTTGCATTTTTTTATGATTTTATCTTGAATCTTTTTTAGGATTACAAAGAATAACAATTGATAGAGACGTGATTCGTAAATGAGAATGGCTCCAACTAGATTTACAAAAAAAAATGAATGTTCAAAATGCAAGAAGATTTTGGAATTTTATTTCTCCATTTACACAGATGTTACACTCAATTGGAGACATTCCGTCCTTGTTTTTCCTGCTTTTTTTTACTCGGAAATTGACATTTACACTATGTTTTCCCATAAAATTTGATTGTTTTTAGGAAAGACAAGAGATTAACAATCATAGAGTTAAGATCTTTTTTGCGGACACTTTTTAAGATCGTGAATTTTGTCCGCAATTTGTCCACAAAAACACTCAAAAAACACTTGAAAATCGCCTTTTTTTCACCCTTGCGGAAACACTTCGGGACGGAGTCCTTCATGGGTGAATTTTGGGTCGGTGGAGGTATTGGTATTGCGGTCCATTGCTGGTCCAGCTTCATACGGTATGACAGAGCTTCTAAATCATTTGCCCACCATCTCCCAGTTCAAAATTCCATCAAAAAACAGCAAAAAAAACTCCTGCAACTCAATGAGTTACAGGAGTATAGAGTTATAATCAGAAATGATTATTTCTTCTTGTTAAGAACAAGGTCAACCTCTACAGCACATGCTACCGAGCAACCTACCATTGGGTTGTTACCGATACCAAGGAATCCCATCATCTCAACGTGAGCTGGAACTGATGAAGATCCTGCGAACTGTGCGTCTGAGTGCATACGTCCTAGTGTATCTGTCATACCGTATGAAGCTGGACCAGCAGCCATGTTATCTGGGTGAAGTGTACGACCTGTACCACCACCAGAAGCTACTGAGAAGTATGACTTACCAGCGCGGATACGCTCCTTCTTGTATGTACCAGCTACTGGGTGCTGGAAACGTGTAGGGTTTGTAGAGTTACCTGTGATAGATACGTCAACATCCTCTTTCCAGAAGATTGCTACACCCTCACGTACGTCGTCAGCTCCGTAGCAGTTAACTGCTGCACGAGGACCGTTAGAGTAAGCTGTACGGCTAACCTCCTTAAGCTCTCCTGTGAAGTAGTCGAACTGAGTCTTCACGTATGTGAATCCGTTGATACGGCTGATGATCATAGCAGCGTCCTTACCAAGTCCGTTAAGGATACAACGAAGTGGCTTGTCTGCTGGTCTCGACTTGTTTGCCATCTGTGCGATCTTGATAGCACCCTCAGCAGCAGCGAATGACTCGTGTCCTGCCAAGAAAGCGAAACATTTTGTGTCTGGGTGAAGAAGACGTGCTGCAAGCTCACCGTGTCCGATACCTACCTTACGGTCGTCTGCTACAGATCCTGGAATACAGAATGACTGTAGACCCTCACCGATATAGTTGGCAGCCTCTACTGCGTTCTTTGCCTTCTCCTTAAGAGCGATAGCAGTACCTACTACGTAAGCCCACTTTGCGTTCTCAAAACAGATCATCTGAGTCTCCTCACATGTCTTATATGGATCAAGACCTGCCTTGTCACAGATCTCGTTTGCCTCTTCAATGCTCTTGATTCCGTGCTTCTCTAGAGTTGCAAGAATCTGCTTGATACGACGATCCTGGCTCTCAAATTTTACCTCTCTAATCATACCTAATTACTCTTTACGTGGGTCAATAGATTTAACTGCACCGTCCTCAGCCTTTGTACGACCGTAAGTACCAGTGAACTTCTTAACTGCCTCATTAGCATCCATACCGTTCTTGATGGCTTCCATCATCTTGCCCATGTGTACGAACTCGTATCCGCATACCTGGCTGTCCTTGTCCAAGAACATCTTTGTGATGTAACCCTCAGTCAACTGTAGGTAACGAGTACCCTTAACCTTTGTTCCGTAAAGTGTACCCATCTGAGAAATAAGACCCTTTCCTAGATCCTCAAGACCAGCTCCGATCATCAAACCACCCTCTGAGAATGCAGACTGAGTACGACCGTATACGATCTGAAGGAATAGCTCACGCATTGCAGTGTTGATAGCATCACATACAAGGTCTGTGTTCAAAGCCTCAAGAATTGTCTTGCCAGGTAGAATTTCAGAAGCCATAGCTGCTGAGTGTGTCATACCTGAACATCCGATTGTCTCTACTAGACACTCCTCGATAACGCCTTCCTTAACGTTTAGAGTTAGCTTACATGCACCCTGCTGTGGAGCACACCAACCAATTCCATGTGTAAGACCTGAGATATCCTTGATCTCCTTTGCCTGAATCCACTTTCCCTCTTCAGGAATTGGAGCTGGACCGTGGTTAGGTCCTTTGGCAACACAACACATGTTTTCTACTTCGTGTGAATATACCATAATGTTATAAAATAATTTGTTGTATCTAATCTCAACACATCCAGATCAGATGTGTGTAAAATTTGTAGCAAAGATAGATTTTCGTAATAAAAAATGCAAAAAAATCACTATAAATCGTTATTGCGGAATTTCATTTTTTTTGTGTACTTTGCAACTAACTATTGCATGAATTTTAAAAGGAAAAACCAAGAATGAAAAATGCCCCTGCCTGGTGCGCGAGAATTGTCATGGACGGATGCCATAATTGAATGACACGCACGTATGATGACACGCACGTATGATGAGACGCACGTATGATGACACGCACGTCCGTGCGTCTCTACATGAGGCCCATCAATTTTTCATTTCGCATTTCGCATTTTTAATTTTATAAATGCGTTGTTGCAGCGTCTTCCCAAAATGTCGTATGTGATTTCTGATTGTTTTCCTTTCGTCTCTTTTTCAATCAGTTCGACGCGGGTGTTCTCATCTTCTTTGTAGACGGAATATTGGTTGCCTTCGTAGGCTTGCCATGCTGCCACAGCTTTGCCGTCGAAATCGAATAGGGTGGTGTTCTCCACTACGTTCACGTCTGCTTTCAGATTGGATGTGAAGTGTGCCCAGCCTGTGACGTTGTTGCCCCATTGGTCTTCCACATGTATCATCATTGGATCCCAGTACAGACTGCCGACGATCTCGTTGTCGCCGCTGTTCTCATAGCCTACGCCTTTCGCTGTGTTGATCAGCTCTGTGATGAATCCTTTCTGTCCGTCCTGGCTGAATGTGTAGACGTTGCTGTAGGCTTGGGCGTTGTGGTTGAGCTGGCCGTCGTAGCCGTCTTTCCTTTTGGGAGCGAAATTATATCCGCTCTCCATGATAAGCACGTCTTTGCCGTAATATCCGAAGAGCATCTCGCACGACTTGGCGAATGATTCGGCTGTCGTCTCGCTCCAGGCAGGGTAGTAGGACGCTCCGATGACGTCGAATTTGGCTCCCGCTTTTGTGATGAGGTCGAAATACCATTTGTAGGTCGACGGTGATCCCCATTTGTCTACGTCGGCTGTCGCGTCTGCAAGATGCACCACCACTTTGCTGTTGGGTGAAACTTCTTTGATCGCGTCGTATGCGGCGTTGATTATCTTGGCGATGTTCTCAGGGTGGGCGTCTCCCGTCGGCATCTCTGCTTTTGATTCGTTTGACGGAACATTATATGAATATGCGTAAGGGAACAGGAATCCGGCGTTTGTCTCGTTGCCCACCGACACGTATGCAGGGTAGATATCCTCGTCTGCCATCTGTCTCATCACCGTCTTCACATATTCTCCGACGAGGCTCACCAGCATGTTCACTTTCTCGTCGAACGACCATACATTGCTGATCTTTTCCTGCCAGTCTCTCGGTATACGCTGGCATTCTCCGTTGCTCCAGTAGTCGGAAAGGTTGAAGGTGTATTGGATTTCCATTCCTGCCCGTTTTGCCTCACGTGCCAGACTTAGACAGTCTTCTGTGTCTTGGTAACCCTCGATGAAACAGTATTTTCCGGAAGCGTCAGGCGATTGTGGACCTGGATTGTTGGAATTACGTATTCTGACGAAATTGAACCCGCGTCTGCTCATATAATCGAGCACCGCCTGGGCCTTCTCTTCACGTGTGTCATTCTGGTTGTAGAGAGCATTCCCGTCGGCATCAAAATAATCACCGCCACGGTCGAGCACGTAGTGGAGCATTGTGATGTCGCCGCCCTGAAGGAATTTGTATTGTTTGTCAGTCTTCTTGATCTCTGGTTTGCTGATCTCGACGCTGTGCATCCCGTCGCTCTCAATTCCGATTTTCACATTGCCGTCGGTTGTGCCTACGCCACGAAGATAGACTTTCACATCTTTCTGACCTCTCGCAAGCGGCACTTCGGCCGAGCAGACTGAATAATTCGTTCCTTTCGCATAGATCCTGCATTTAGAGGCGACGGAATTGGCGTTGCAGATCACGGCGATATCATAGATGCCGCTGCCACCTGCGTTTATCTCCATCTCCTGTTTTGTGGGTTTGCCTTCGTTGAAATGGATCTTGTCGCCATAGCTGACGGGAGTCATTCCGTCGCCATGCCATTTCTCTGGTCGCATCATATCGTCAATCCCTTGGGCAGACGCGGAGATGGCAAATAGGGTTAATGTGCTAAATGCAAGTAGTCGTAGTGTTTTTTTCATGGTAGTATGTTTTTCTTGAATGAGTTAGATTGATAAAAATAATGCCTGATTTACATTATGAATTATGCATTATGAATTATGCATTATGAATTATGAATTGTCTTTAGATTTTCGTCATCTTGTAGCCCATTCTCAGCAGCTGTACAGCGACTCCCATCATATACATCTGGTGTAGAGTGCGGACGTAGGCATGGAAGGCGAGTGGACTTCCCGGCTCAAACATTTCGCGTTGCAAAGCGTGTACACCCATCTGAGCACAGTCGTTGATAAGTTTGGCAAGAGCTTTGTTGTCATTGGGTTTCAGCTTAAGGATATCCTCGCTGATATACTCGTCCATGCAGTCGTATCCACGCACATCACGAAGAGCGGTATACATGTCTGGTTGGCTTTTACATTTCTCCCAGTCATTGTCCCACTGCATAGCGATAGCCATTCCCACATACATCATCCAGCCGACAGACACAGTGGCGTAACCCTCGAATTCTCTGACTCCGTCAGGCAGGTATGAAGTGCATATCTGTTGCCAGACACTTTCGAAGTCAGTAGCGTCGGGCTCCATCACGTCTACCTCTTTTTTGCTTTGAAGAAACTGCCATAACTGTGAGTGAAGTTTCTCTTCGTATTTGTCGATATACTGGTTTATTTCCATAATTTATATTTTTAATGTTGGCTTGCCGTCAACTCATAATTTTCATCTGTCAATTGTAAACTGTCACCTCTCACCTTTTACCTTTTACCTCTCATCTCTCAACTTTCAACTTTCAACTTTCAACTTTCAACTTTTGACTTTCAACTTTTGACTTTCAACTTTTGACTTTCAACTTTTGACTCTCAACTTTTGACTCTCAATAAAAAAAGAGCGTGAATCCAAAGGACCACGCTCTTTGTTATTGAATGATTAATTACTTGCCTAGAGCAGTGTAGTTAATCTTAAGTGCATTAGCATTACGTAGAGCCTGCTTAACGTCAGTAACGATACCCATCTTAGTATCCTTATCAACCTTCATAGAAACGACCATTTGACCCTGGTCATCCTCGTTCATAGCAGCACGCTTATCGATAATGTAAGACTGCACTTTGTCTGCGTCCTTTACGAACTCATCGTCCAACTGGATGCAAGACTCAGTACCTACATATTTCACCCATTCTTTCTTAGGCTGACCAATGTAGACGTATTTCACCAAACTCTTCTTCTCAAGCTTAGTAAGCTGAGTAGCGCTTGGAAGGTTGATGTTCACCTTGTAAGTAACCTCCTTCATTGAAGTGGCTGTCATAAAGAAGAACAGCAACATAAATACGATATCCGGCAATGAAGATGTACTAAGTCCTGGCAGTGCACGACCTCCGTCTTTTCTAAATTTTGCCATAATTAGTTACCTCCATAATTTTTTGGTTCTGCCTCAGAGATTTTCTGAGGGAAAATCTTCTGTACCTCTTTCTGCTCTTCTTCTGATAGTTCGGCGAATTTCTTACCTCTCTTCTGCATTGAGAAGTCGTCACGGATTTCGTCGTAAGCAGCAACAAGGGCATTCTGCACATCAAGGTATGCCTGATATTGAGTGCCACGGTCGTTCTGCAAAGAAATCACGTGTTTCTTAGTATACATCACATTGCCGAAACTTCCGAATGAGCCGACCTCCTTTTCAGGAAGCTCTTCTGAGTTCGATGGATTCAAAATGAATTCCTTAGCTTTTTCTTTCAGTTTGCTAACCTCAAGCACCTCTCCATTGACCATCAAGTCGTTGTTGCTGTTGACAAGAATCTGAAGCACATTACGCTTGTTCATCTCAATCTCAGTGTCATCTATCTTGTCTTTAGGTACTGGTGGAGGAAGACGACGTGCCAAACCTTTGTCTGTTGACATAGATGTTGTCACAAGAAAGAAAACAAGCAGCAAGAACGCAATATCCGCCATTGAACTGGCATTAAGCTCACCTACTGATCTTTTCTTTTTTCCCATCTTACAAACTTACTTTATTTTGTTGATAGACTTTGCAAGAGTAACATTGAACAAAGCTGCGATTGCTGCCAATACGAACAATGTATAGATTGAATACAAGCTCATATCTGCAAGCTTCAAGTAGCCTTCTGTGTTCTCTTTACCGTCATAGTTTGGCATGTTAAGTGGTGTGCCATCACCGATTGCATACGTAATTCCGCAAAGCAATGTAAGAGCAACAATCATCGCCAATGATGTGTAAGCAGATCTCTTGTCGTTCTTCAACTTGACGAAGAATGAAAGAATAGCTGATACAACTGTTGCTACTATTGCTAGACATAGGAATATGTACACGACGTTCAATACCGCTCCTGTGAAGTTTGGAGCATCGAATGCCTCGCCACTGTAGATCTCCTCCTGACTACCACCTACGCAGAACAATACGCAGACGATAGCTGCAATAGCTACAAGAACCGCCAAGACAATCGATGAAATCTTTTCTGAATTCATAGTTTTATTGTCTTATATAATTATGCGTTCTCGATTGCTGACTCGTTAGAAATTGCTACTGAAGAAGAAGCAGAAGATGATGAGTTGAATCCCTTGAACTTCTCCTCGTATGCTACTACTGCGTCGATCAAGCTGATTGATGCATCCTCCATCTCTGAAGTAAGAGCCTCGATACGAGTCAAGATAAAGTTCATGAATACCTGAAGAACCATGGCAACGATCAAACCGACCAATGTTGTCAAAAGGGCAACCTTGATACCACCGGCAACGACTGTTGCTGAGATATCACCTGCAGCCTGAATTCTATCGAATGCCTCGATCATACCGATGATTGTTCCCAAGAATCCTAGTGATGGAGCCAATGCTACACAAAGTGAAATCCATGTAACGTTCTTCTCCAATAGACCCATCTGTACACCACCGTAAGATACTACTGACTTCTCAACTACATCTGCACCCTTGTCGATACGGCACAGTCCCTGGTAGAAGATAGATGCGATAGGACCTCTTGTGTTGCGGCAGATTGTCTTTGCTCCCTCTACATCACCGTTGTCTAGTGCACCCTCAACTGACTCAAGAAGCTTCTTTGAATCTACTGATGACAATGACAAGTAGATGATACGCTCGATACTCAAAGCCAAACCTAGGATAAGAGCGATACATACGATGAACATGAAGAATGCACCACCTTCGATGAACTTCTGCTTGATCACCTTGTGGAATGCCTGCTCTTCCTGAACTTGAGCTGCTTCTGGAGCTGCTGCCTGTGCTGCTGCTGGAGTTGCCTGAACTGCCTCTGCTGCTGGAGCCTCATCTACAACCTGCTCTGTAGACTCTTCTGTAGCCTCATCCTGAGCGAAACAAACTGAAGCTGTACCGAAAATCATTGCTCCAGTCATTGCGATAACTGCAAATAATTTTTTCATTTGTCTTCTGAAATTTTTGTTATTTTTTTATTATTATTTTTTTTCTTTTAGTCCTCATTTCGATTCTGTTTACCCAAAGTCCACAAAATCGGCTGCAATTTATAAAAAAAACATAGTTTGACCACGAATTTTAAGGAATATTTACACTATAAGTGTTGTAAAATCTACTTTCTTACACTTTTTGTGTCCTATAAATCGTCTATTTCGGAAATATATGATTTTTTATTCTTTCGACAGCAATACAACGGCATGTGCGGCGATTCCTTCTTTTTTGCCGACGAATCCGAGCTTCTCTGTGGTTGTGGCCTTCACACTCGCGTCTTCTTCATCTATCTCTAATATCGACGCGATGGTCTTCTGCATGTCGTCGATGTATGGCTTCATCTTCGGCTCTTGCGCGCAGATGATGGAGTCCACATTCTCGATCTTATATCCTTTTGAAGCCACCAATTCGGCTGTCTTCTTCAACAATATTTTGCTGTCGATGTTCTTGAACGCGGCATCGTTGTCTGGGAAATGTGTGCCGATGTCTTTCAGGTGAGCGGCTCCAAGCATCGCGTCGCAGATGGCGTGAAGTAGCACGTCTGCGTCTGAATGTCCGAGCAATCCACGTGTGTGAGGAATCTTTATTCCTCCAATCCATAATTCTCTGTCGTCGGCAAACTGGTGCACGTCGTAGCCGATTCCAACTTTCATTTTCATAGTTGTATTTTTTTTTATTCGCACTATTCTGTGGACGGAATGTCTGTTCGTTTCCGTCGCCATTGTTTTAGAATTGGAAATAGATGAATTTCTGTAGGTCGGCAGTCATAAACTGGTACACTACAAATACTATTATACAAGTTGTGATGATCATCACTCCAATTGGCTGCAATGCGAACCATAGTCTGTATCGACGCTTGAAGTTTTCAGGCAGCCAGTGTATGATCATTCCCAACACAAATAATATGATGATGTTTTTGTATGCGTCGGCCATGCTTGGAATCAATGATAAATCCCATTTGCCTCCGATCTGGTTCACCATATTCTTGGCTGTGTCCCATGCCACTTGGTTGGCTTCAGCAGGGTCAAGGTTGGATCCAGAGCGGAAGAACAGACGTGTGAATGTGATGAATACGAATGTCTGGAACACTGCCCATGTGTAGTCTAATGCCTTGAATTTCCATTTGCCTCCACACAGATTGTAGACCATGCGGATGAATGTGCCGACGAAGATTGTGCCCAGCCATACGAATCCCATTCTGTATACAGGCAGGTCGTATAGGAATACAAGTATTCCGAATATAAACGTCACAATCATGACAGCCAATGTCTTCTTGTAGATATTTCTCTTTTTCCAGAAGTTATACACTAGCATTCCGAGTCCGTTCAATCCACCCCATATCATGAAGTTCCAGCTGGCTCCATGCCAGATTCCTCCAAGTAGCATAGTGTTGAGACGGTTCAAATTTGATGTGATCTCTTTTTTGTTGTCAGGAGACAGGTATGCTCGTATCGTGAAGTAAGCAGTGAGTGTTCCCAAAATCACAGCAATCCAGATGCTTCCGCTCAATATCACTCCGATCGCAGCGATTGAGAATATTACGGCATACGTTCCAAACGTTGCCTCTCTGTTACCTCCAAGCGGAATGTAAAGATAGTCCTGAAGCCATTTTGAAAGTGAGATGTGCCAACGTTTCCAGAAGTTTCCTGCATTAGGAGCCTTGTATGGAGAGTTGAAGTTTTGTGGCAGATAGAATCCCATCAACATGGCGACTCCGATGGCGATATCTGTGTATCCGCTGAAGTCGGCATACACCTGCAATGAGTATGCGAACAGTGCGAACAAGTTCTCCGGACCGCTGTACATAGTAGGGTTCTCAAACACACGGTCGACGAAATTGACTGCTATATAGTCGCTCAATATGATCTTTTTCGCAAATCCGTTCAATATCCAGAACACTGCTATTCCAAACTGTCGTCTGCCAAGGAAGAATGGCTTGTAGAGTTGAGGAATAAATGTGCTGGCACGTACGATAGGACCGGCCACAAGCTGCGGGAAGAATGTCAGATAGAATCCGAAGTCAAGGATGTTGGTCACTGGCTCGATTCGTTTTCTGTAGATATCCATTATATAGCTGATGCTCTGGAATGTGAAGAATGAGATTCCCACAGGCAAGAAGATATTTTCAGTGTCGAAAATATTCGCTCCAGCCGCTTTGTTACCTAGGAATGCGAATGCGTCGAACACTCTGAATGATGTGCCGAGCAGACTGTTTGTCATGTCTACCAAGAAATATGCGTACTTGAAGTAGCATAATGTGGCAAGGTTGACTATCAATCCCCAGATAAGATGGTGTTTTTTCCATCCCTCGCTCTTGCAGTTGTAGATTATCTTTCCACAGAAAAAGTTGTACAAGGTCGCGAAAAGCAGAATCAATGTGAAGATTCCGCTCGTCTTATAATAAAAGAAGACGCTGACGAAGAATAGGAAAGTGTTTCTTAGCAAAAGCTTGTCGCGCCCGATTGCTGCAAACACAGCAAACACGATCGTGAAGAATGCCCAGAAGTAGAATTGTGTGAACAAAAGTGGGCTTCCTTCGTCGAATGCAAATATATCTTTAAGAAACTCTAATATCGTACTGAACATGTTATTTGTAATTTAGATAACTCTGAATCAATGCATTGTAGAATAAATCTCCTAATAGGATGTAACCATTTGGAGTGAAGTGAATCTTGTCTTTGCGGGCCAAACCTGCGTTTTCCCACTGCTTCATTGATTTCAGACCACCCATTATGGCGAACTGGTCCCAAACGGCACCGTTATATTTCTTAGCCAATTCAAAGAAAACTTCCTCAACGATCTGTCCATTCGTGTTGACGCTGTATTGCCCTTTCGAACGACGGTAGGAATCGTTGTTCGTGATGAAGATGAACGCACAGTTTGGAGAAATCTCCTGTATCTTTTCTATCAGTTTGCTGTAGTTGTCCAAAAATTTGGCTCCACTGAAGTTTTTAGGTACAGCGTCGTTGATTCCGATTCCGAAAATCACGAGGTCGGGAAGGACAAGAGGAAGCTCTTTCTGGAATTTTTCGCATTTGAGCCAACTCATGACGCTTGCTCCGTTGATGCCGACGGAATTGTAGGTGATTCCGTTGCTGTTGTTCTCTGCAAGGATTCCAGACAGTGTGAACGGATGGAAAACAGAGTCCGTCTGTTCGAACGCGATCGTGAATGAGTCGATAGGAGTGTCGAATGAGAACTCATACACGTCGTCCAGCACATTATATATACTGTAGATTTTTGAACTGTCTACAGGATTGATAATCACTGGATATGAATAGGCACTGTCAGAGTAACCGATCAGTTTCAAATCTGTACATTCCCAACGAGATGTGGCATCTCTGTTGAGATTGATTTTCATTGTGGCGTCTGGCGAATTCGTCTGCACTGCAATTCCCATCAGACCAAGCTCAATGTTGTCGTGACGTTTCAAAATTCGGCTTGATGTCCATTTGCCTGTGTATGTCACATTGTAGTTCGGCGGATTGTTAGTGCCGGCAATCTTGAATGGGAACACCAGTCCACGTGAACTTTTGAAATCCAAATTCAAAGAATCCAGATTGCGTCGTATGCGGTTGGAGAACACGTCTGCCTGTACATGGCTGCCACCGATGTGGAGGATGTTCACCTTTCCTTCACGGCAAAGCACGATGCTGTCAAGTTTGTCGTAGAAATAGCGCATGGTTCCAGTGTCTCCGGGAAATTCCAACTTGTTTTTATCGTACTGGATAAAATCATAGTCTCTTGGAATATTTTTGAAAAATCCCTGTGCCGACGCGAATGTCGCGTTCAGCAACGTCAACAGCACTATTATTGTTTTGAAAACCTTCATCTTTAAGTTCTTTTTGGGCTTATCTTTTTGATATTGAATCGGCAAATGTTTTGTCGACAGGGATCTTCGCCGACATCTCCTTTAATTTTTTCTTTCTGTTTTTCGACAGTTCTTTCTTTCTTCTGTCAAGTGACGATTGGAACATCGAGTAACTGTCGTAGACATTCAGGCTCTCCAGGAACAGGTGGGCGATTTTTTCAGCGCCTTTGCGGGAGAAGTGGATGTAGTCGCTTGCGGCAAGAGCCGGTTTGTTAGACACCCAGCTGATGATGGAATTCTTTCCTCCCATCACACCATACATATTCCAGAATGCCACGCCATTATCTTTCGCTACACGTTGCATCAGATCCACCGTCTTCTCAAGATTGCGGTAGGTCTGAAGTTTTCCGTCCACTGTTTCAGCCATGTCGGCAGGTCCGATCAGAATGATTTTAGCCTTTGGCAGTTGCTGCTTTACAAATTTGATCTGAGCGTCCATTGAATTGTAGTAGCCTTCGATCTTCTTGTCGGTACTCAAATAAGGTGTCGCATTTCCACCGAACTCCATAATCACTAGACGTGTGTTGAGTGCGTTGTGCATATACTTGAACGACTTGGCGTCGATTCTTGTGAAGAAAGTTCCTGAACTTCCACGAAGACCGATGTTGGTCACAGCCACACCTTTGTCTCCAGTCAGACAGAATCCGTAAAGCTCGGCATCTCCTTCTAGTCTGATCTTGAATGTGGATATCTTTGTAGGCAGATCCCACTCCATCATGCCATACTTCTTGCCTGCTTCATCTTCAGCCTCGTAGGTGAGATCTCCAGCAGTCAAAGTGGCTTTCAACCCTTTTTTGCGTGTGGAGTAGAATAGACGTATCTTGTTGAATTTCTTGTTTTTGACGGCTAAACTGTTGATTGTGATAGTCGTTTTCCCGTTAATCTCAGAAAGCTGGCCTAACGCACCGTAACGTTTATGGGATGCTTTTTGGACTAGAGTACCGTCTACCAAATAACGGCTGATACTATCTGAAATTGATTCTTGGACTGTGATCGACGGAATCATCTGTAGGGTAGGGATGATGCCAAGACCCTCGCCTCCGAATTTGTCTTGCAGACCATAACGTATAGAGCTTGTGATACGGTCGCCCTCAATCTGTGAATCTCCGTAGTGGGCGATATGCACGAGGCCTTTGCGAGCCTCTCTGCGAAGAGTGGCAATCAGGTCTGTTATATACGAGACATCCGAAGAATCAGGAAGATAGAATCTTGACGGATTTTCTGCAAAGAAAGTCTTGTAGAAATTGATAGTGTCGGCAAGAAGCAGAGAGTCTCGCACACGCATAGAGTCTGCCGCCTGCATAAGTTTACGACGTGCCTCGATGACAGAGTCTGGCAACGCCTGTATTTTCATACTGTTTTCACGGTCCGACAAAAGACCTTCAATAGACATTCTTGATTTGTCTGCTGGAGTAAGAACTTCAGTGATTGAAGGGAAACGAAGAGTCGTTCCAGCCACTGAAATGCCGTCTTGGGGCATAAAATAGCAGACCACTGCCAACACGGCAATGACTGCAACGAAAAACAATAATTCTATATGTCGTCTCATTTATGCATTCGTTAATAAATGCGAATTTAACATATTTAAAGGTTTATGTCAAAGTTTTGCGTATGATTTTTCAAAATGTATGTTGTGGAAGATAAAGATGACATAAATATACAATTGTGACGGACGTTGAAATTTTGACTTCGATAAAATATACGCATTATATTTTGTAATGCTATCAATTATATAAAAATTCATATATTTGCATACAAAAATTGTTTAGTCATTTTATGATTAGACATAGTACAAAAATAAAAACAGATAAACAATGGGTAAATTTATCGATTTACGATGTGATTTCGGGTTCAAGTATTGCATGTCAGACCCGATCATCATGAAATCATTTCTAAATGCCATTTTGGATGGCGACGAGGACACAATCACAAGAGTAAAGTTTGAGAATGTGGAGAAAACATCATCCCAAAAGGACAAGCGAGGTGTCACATTCGACCTTCTCTGCACGACCAACAAAGGAAATTCCATATTGATTGAGATGCAGAACTCATGTCAGAAATACTTCAAGACGCGTGCTAACTTCTACGTCTACAAACTTATGGACAGCAAGATCAAAAGAGGTTTCGCATGGAAGAAGATGAAGAAAGACATCCCTAAAATCATCGGCATCTTCATCATGGGCAAGAACATGGCAGATATCGACAAGGCGGTTACACGTACCGCAGAGTGTGATTTGGATACAGGAAAGATATTTTGGGACAGACATAGAAAATATTTTATATCTTTGCCTCAGTTCTCTTTTGATGCCAACAACATAACCAAAAGAGACATTTGGTTTGACTTCTTCAAAAATTTAGGACGTATGGAAAATATCGACCCATCAGTATACGAGCGAGCGGATGAAGGACTTCTTCGTCTCATCGAGAAGGCTAAGATAGGTGCTCTTTCCGAGAAAGAACACAGAATCTATGAGGCAAGTATGAAAGCCCTTGAGGATGAAGTTGATATGGAGGAGGCTGGATACGAGCGAGGTCTTGAGGAAGGTAGGAAAGAAGGTCTTGAGGAAGGCAGGAAAGAAGGTATTGAGGAAGGCAGGAAAGAAGGTATTGAGGAAGGCAGGAAAGAAGGTATTGAGGAAGGCAGGAAAGAAGGTATTGAGGAAGGCAGGAAAGAAGGTATTGAGGAAGGCAGGAAAAATAATTCCATCCAAATTGCAAAAGAAATGAAGAAAGAAGGAATGAATCCATCTCTCATAGCCAAACTAACCAAACTGTCTTTGAATGAAATAGAAACTCT
>JAEEGL014038552.1_pt1 | contig 28538 bp, 18 predicted proteins | sample 9134231 | NCBI WGS metagenome assembly JAEEGL01 (sample SAMN16246548, study PRJNA631951) | gut metagenome | biome: gut microbiome; feature: rumen; material: fiber-attached | host: Bos | place: Iran: Karaj | collected 2018-10 | reverse complement strand
CTTGGCAAACACCATCATGTCGGCTAATTCGTCGTCTTCAAGGCTAAAGAGATAGTCCGTTTCACGTTTGGGGATGACCAAAGTATGGCCTTTCATCACGGGATTGATATCGAGAAAAGCGAAAAAGCGTTCGTCCTCGGCGATTTTGTAGCAAGGGATGTCGCCCTTTACGATTTTTGAAAAAATGGTAGCCATAATTTTTGGATTTTAGCGGGTAATTTCAAGCACTTCAAACATCATTTTGCCAGCGGGCACCATGATTTCAGCCATTTCGCCTACCTGTTTGCCAAGCAAGCCTTTGCCGATAGGCGAGTTGATGGAAATCTTCCCCTCCTTGAAATTCGCTTCCTTCTCTGGAACAATGGCGTAGGTCATCACCATGTTGTTCTTGGTGTTACGGATTTTCACAGTCGAATAAAGCAATACTTTCGAGGTGTCCATCTTTGACTCGTCAAGGACGCGGGCGTTGAAAATTAGTTCTTGCAACTCGGCAATCTTGGCCTCAAGCAGGCCTTGGGCTTCCTTGGCGGCATCGTATTCAGCGTTCTCCGAGAGGTCGCCCTTGTCGCGGGCCTCTTGGATGGCGAGGACGATACGCGGACGCTCACGCAGGATGAGGTCGTCAAGCTCGTCCTTCAGTTTCTGCAACCCTTCTTGGGTAAAATATTTGATTTCTGACATGACTGTTGTTTTTGTTCAAAAAAAGCGTCAAAAAAGGAGACCCTTACCGAAATAAGGGTCTTCCTTGATTGAGGTTGCAAAGATACGAATTATTTCGTTATCCGAATCTTTTTTAGAAAAGAATTCTAGCGCCAAACGTGTGCGTGCCTTTGAAGGTGTAGGTATCGCGGAAGGCGTAGTCGATGGCAACCTTCATGCCATTTTCTTCCTTCGACAGCGGAACCTCAACGCTCAAGCCTGCGCTCAAGCCACGGTTGACATTCATGCACTCCTTCTCGGTGTCAAGCACATCGCCGCTCCAGATGCCATTCTCATAGGTATAGCCGGCGCGAACCATCAGGATTTCTCTCCATCCATACTCCAAGCCCAATGTGATTTGGTCATTGGTGAACGAATTGGAGGCGAAGTTTCCTGCGATGGTGAGGCGGTTGTCCTCGGCCAAAATCCAGTCATAGGCAGCAGCAATGCTCAACTGGGTGGGCAACTCAAACTCGTCGGTGCGTTGCACAATGGTGAACTGCTGCGTAGTGCCTTGGGTCAAGAATGCCTTGTACGACAGACCATCACCCGAGTACTTCATCGTAGGTCCGATGTTCTTCAGCGTGATGCCGAAGTGTACGTTGTCGTACGGGCCCGTGACGTACTGGATGCCAGCGTCGATGGCCACGCCCGTGCCACCCATATCCTTAATCGACTCGCTGATGATCTTCAGGTTGAAGCCGCCGCTAATGCTGTTGGAGAACGACCTTGCAAAGGCGAGGTTGATATTCATCAGCGTAGGCTTGAACGTACCCAAGATGTAGGGGTCGGGGTTCTCCGTGGTGGTAATCGGAATCTCACCGATACCGAAACTCATAAACGAAAGGCCGAGAACGTTCTGTTCGCCTATGCGGGCCAAGACGCCAAACGATATCACGTTGACGCCCGTGCCGTGCAGCCAATCGGTGTAGCTAAAGTCAAGGTCTATCTTGTTGCATGAGGTGATGCCAGCCACGTTGCCAAACATGGCATCGAGGCTCCTTACCTTCGACATGCCAGCGTTGCCCCAGCCCGACGATGCGGCCCAGGGATTGATGAGCAACTGTGCAGCACCAGCCTGACCTGAACGGTCCTTATTTCCTGCAAATGCCTGGGGAGCGGTCAATCCCAAAAGGATGACCATGCTCATTACGATATATCCAAATGATTTCTTCATGATATTTACATTTAACGGTTAGCAGTTCCTTTCATTTTAGAATGTGTTCAGGTCAACCTTACGCATGGCTCCGTAGAACTTGATGACGCGCTCGCTGCCACTGGTGAAGTCCTTGACGTGAATCAGGTAGAAGCCACTGGCGATAGGCGTGTTGGCAAAGTTGGTGAGATCCCATTCTTGGTCAGGATCCTCGTTGTCCTTCAAGAACTGACGCACCTTGGTTCCGCTCAACGTGTAGATGGTAATCACGCAATGGTTAGGCAGGTTGCAAATCTTCACGCGATTGGTCAGTGCGTTGCTTTCGTAGTCAGAGTAAGCATAGTAGGGGTTCGGCGTTACGGTGATGAGGTTGAGGTCTTCCTCTGTCTTCACCGGATCGTTGGGCGTCGGGTTAAGACCTTCAATTGAGAACTTATACTTCGGCATCAAATCGTTGATGTTCAGGTCTTCTTCCTCATTTTCCATCTCCAACGGTCGTGCACCGTAACCAGAGGCATAAGGATGTGCCAGACGTATACGGATGCGGCAATCGTTGCCTTCAGGCAGCCAATCCTCGCCAACGACACCCATCGGCATACCCACCCACTGGACGAGTTTGTAGAACTCGATGCTGAAGATGTTGGCTTGGTTGGCGTGTTGCTGGATGTAATTGAGGGTCTTGAAGTTGGCCGCACCACCATCGTAGGCGGGGCTAACGAAGTCCTTGTAAGGCGAGTTACCCGTCAGTTCGATAGAGTCGTTACGGAAGATGTAGACATAATGCTTACCACCCATAACCGGCACACCGTCGGCACCACGGATGATAGCAGGATCCGCCAACTGTTCGATGGCATCGTCAGCCTCCACGGTGGTCTTCTGCAACTTGGCGGGATTGAAGAGCATGTCACGACCGTTGAGGTCTTCAAGGTAGGAGTCCTCACCGAAAGCAACATTGAGGCGCGTACCGCTTTCCACATCAATCACATAGCCTGGGAACCAGCCCATGCCTTGAGGAGCAATGAAGTTCGGGTCTTCCTCGTTTTGGCTCACATATTCGGAATTATCAGCCAAACTCCATAAGTTGAACTGGATGTCTTGGTTATTTTCATCTTTAATCATATAAGGCTTGCCTTCCTTGTCAACCGAAGCGTGCTTACGCAGAGCGAAGCGCTTGACACCACCTTCAGAGAGCTTTTCGTCCATGCACATCTCAATGACAGGACAACGAGTCCATTTGCTCTTGTCGGCGGTCAGCACGATATCCACGCTGTTGGTCTTGCGGAAGTACTTACCCACCCTTGTGTTGCCGTTGTAGACAGGACCTGGGTTGGTCGGGAAACCTTGACCCGAAGTGGTGCAGAGCAGGTAAGGTGCCCAAGTACCATTGGCAAGGTTTTCAAAGTTCTCGTTCGGGTCCCAAGGCTTGCTACCACCAGCGTTGTTCGGGCTTGATGACATGCTATAGTCGTTGTCGGACGACTCGGCGTTCGTACCCGTGCTGGCATACGTACCAGAACGAATCCAGTTCAGTACTGAAGAGGCACCAGCGTTATCGGTGTCGCGAATACCATCGAGCCACACGTGGTCGGGATCAGTAAACTCAATCGAAGAGCCAACCACACCATTGTTCTCGGCCACCACAGTCTCCCAGTCGTGCCAGTCATTGTCATAATACATGGTACCAATCTTGATGCAACCAAATTCGTACGGCTGCTTGAGGGTGATAGCGATACCTTTGTCGATGAACATCTTTTCATCACCATAAACCGTGGTGGTATCACCTTTGAACGGAGGAAGCGTATCATTCAAGTCATCCAGCTCCCAGTGTGAAGCCATACGCAAAGCGGAGTCACCTTGAATCTCAAGGTTGCCCGTAATGTTGGTAGTGTATGACTCAACAAAATCGGTGAAGGTAAGCTCATAATCTGTGCTGACCACATTCAGCGGGTCAATAATCTTCACGTCGATGGGACCATAACCAGCCTTGTACTTCGGATGGTAGCTCACCGGATAGTCGGGGTGACCAAAGCGTACCGTGATGGTATCACCATTTCCATCAACATATTGTGATCTGGCCAACTTCTTACCCAAGATTTCGTCAACGGTCTCTTCCGTCAGTTCAAGCTCATTGCCGCCGTTGCCAAGACCAACCATGCGTTGGATGGCAGGCTGGTCACCATAGGTGGCGTTCAGCACCATACCATTCAAGGTCTTGTGTGGGATGGCTGTGTAGCACTTAATGTTCTTGCGGCCTTCGAGGTAAGGTTTCTGTTGGCCTTGCAGACCGATAATGTCTTCCTGATTGTAGGTAAGGTAGTTGTTGTAAGCATAAGCCACTGCCATGAAGTAATAGGGCTTATGGTTGACAAGGGTCGGGTTGTCACCCGTTGAGAACTTGTCTTGGGTAATCACAAAGCTGTGGGTGATACCGGCATCGCCACCGTCAACCTTCAAAGCGGGAACACGGGCTTGCAGCGACTCGTCATAGTTGAAGTTGATGATGCGGGAAACGTTGTTCCGGATGTCGCATTGGAACACCAAACGAGCCTTGTCGGTATTGTCGAGCTCATCGGCACCCACTTCGTCATTGACCAACTGATACACCTTATAACCCTCGAAGCGATAGTTACGGTCATAATAGGTATAAATCGTGGTGTCTTTATAGATGGGTTTATAACCAACAAGAATTGTATCCTGGTAATAAATCGGCACTGAATCAGTGTATTGGGTATTGTCAGCTCTCCATTCCGGAATTTCGGGGTCAAACTCAATGTAGCTTTCTTTGTAGTTGTTGGAAAGCTCGGTATTCGACAGATAGATAATCAATTCCTGGTCAAGCTCGCGGATGGTCAAATCAGGTGCATTGGGACCGTCGATGACCTTGAAGCAGTTATCGAACAGGGCTTGGCACTTATCGTCGACCACGCGCAGTAACTCGACGGATGCCCAAGGGCCGCCAGAGGTGGCACGAGCCCACGGCACACCGAAGGTGATGTAGTTGACTGCACCAGGTTCCAAGGTGAAGGGACCAGCCGACTGCATGAAACGACGGTCGTCAGGAGCATTCTTACACTCTTCTTCAGTCCAGTAGAGACCGTTGGTGTTGAAGCCACCGTTGGGCTCCACACCGCCAGTACCCCAGTTCCATGGGTCAGAGTCGCCAGGGAACATGAAATCACATTCAGGACCAACAACGTCAGTACCCGAGAAGGCATTGCCGCCATAACGCATCTTGGCACCATTCTTCCAAATACCACGCAAGTAGTTATAGTATTGGGGAGCTGTATTCGGGTCACCGTTATCAGCTGAACTATTGTTGTGGTACACGAAACGGCGCATACCAAAACGCTCATCGTCAACAATGCCATTTCCGAAGTTCACACCGTTGATACTTTCGTCAACGATTTGGTGACGAGCCACGGTGTCGTAATAGAAGATGGTGTCTCCACTGATAGAATCAAGCTCAAAGTGGTTGATTTGCAGTTCAAACGTGTACTTCGGATTGTCGAGTCCGTCAGCATCCATATAGGGGCCTTGGAAGAAGTCGATACCGACCGCCGGAGGCTGTGCACCGTAGGCTTCAGGCTGGCCGCTACCGTCGGTGGCGGAGCCGTTATAGCCATAACCCAGACCACGCTCAACGTCGCAACCCACATAGTCGTCCTTGGCATAGCCGAGGTCAACGTCGGTCCAAGGCGAGAAGTAAGTTCCCGTCAAGGTATAGGTCGAACGGTTGATAATCTCGTAGCTGTAGAAAGTCATGTTGTTGATTTCATCGTTGGTAGAGAAACCGAAGGCTTGAGCACGGATTTCCATACCGATGGCTTGGCCGCCCGACTCGGTGTGTGAAGCACCCTTGTCGTTGAAGATCCACCAAAGGGTTTGGTCGCCTTTCAGCACTTGGTCAGCCAACAGCGAACCATGAATGGAGCCTTCCACTTCCTCGTCCATGGTCGGAATCTTGGTGTGGCACAGCTCGTTGTCGATGTCGTAGTAAGGATAGTCACCCTCTGTAGGTTCGTAAAGTCCATTACCATCAGCATCATAGAACGGAGCACCATAGTGGCTCACTCCTTCACTTTCCTTGTCAGGATGAGCAGGCCAGTTTTTGATGATGGTCGGAATGAGACTTGCGTCCACCTTGCCATGCTCATCACGGTTGGCAAGAAACTCGTCGACTTCGGCACGGGTAATCTTGTAGATCTTGTCCCACTTGGCACAGGTCTCGGCTGTGACAGAGGCTTTGCCGTCAACAGTCAGCGGGCCTGTGTAGTAGTCGTTACCGACCTGACGGAAACGTAGTGCAGCGCATTTCAGCTGCTGGTTAACGTCGACACCGGCAATCCAAAGGGAGCCAGCGTAGAGCGATGTGGCAACACCGTTGGCAGGGATGAAGTATTTGGAACCAACGCCACCAGGCAAGTCCCACCACATATCACCACCCGCGTTAATACGGGTCTTCACGTTGTTGACATCCAACCACTCAAATGCCGAGGAAGGAGTACAACCGGCTGCGGTTTGGGCGCGTTGGCCCTTGCCTTGATCCTCAAAGTGATACTTTTCAGCCTTTCCGGGAATCACGGCACACAGGATGAGGAGTGCCGCAAGAGTTACATGAACTATATTCTTCATAATTTGTAAATTTTTCGTTTATGAAACCTTTCTCGTCATTAGAAGTTGAAGCTTAAGCCCAAACGAACCTGGCGAGGTGTTGCGTAGTTGCCGCCGTTGTCGACATAAATCTGGTACATTTGCATGAATGCCTCCGGGTCGAGCTGGCTGTAGATTTCACGCTGCCATTCAGGTGCCGAGAGGTAACCGTCATCGTTAGCGTTACCCGTGGCGGAGTAGACATTCAAAATGTTCTTGGAGTTGAGCAGGTTGAGTACTTGCAGATAAACGTTGACGAAAGCGTCACGACCCTTCTTACCTTCCTCGTTGCCGCCGAGTTTGAACTTGATGTCCTTGTCGACACGGAGGTCGAACTTGAAGGAAGCGGGCATTCTGGAACCGTTGTAGGTGCCTTGCAGCAGGCTGGTACCGCCTTGAATGGGCGACAACACCTTACGGGCAGCGGTGTAAGGAGCACCCGAACCACCGTTGATCTGCAGCGAGAAACCTGTGTTGGCCAAAATCTGGATGGGGTTCTTGCCGCTCTTCTCACGCTTGATGACGGGGCCGTTGTATTCCTTGCCATCCTTGAAACGATAGTCGAGAGTCAAGTTGAAACTGTGACGACGGTCACTATTCGACGGGTATGTGGATCTCAAGTTAGGCACACCAGCGGCGATAAGAGCCGAAGCTGTTGTGGCGGAGGCACCCGTCTTGTTGTCGAACTGGAGAGTGTAGCTGGCACGCACACGAGCGTTCTTTGTTCTACGCAGGTCGTAGCTAGCCGTCATACCCTTGACGGTACCGAAGTCGAGGTTGCTGTAGCTGTTGTAAGCCTTCGGGTAAGCACCATTGAAGCGGTACATCTGAATCATGTTACGAAGCTCGCGGTAGTAGGCCGTGATGGTCAACGAAGAAGTGTTGTTCAACTTCTGCTTGAAACCGAGTTCGTAGTCGATGGTCTGTGAAGGCTGCAAGTTGGGATTCGGCACGGTCTCGCCGTATTCGTTGAAGTGCAGATAAATCAGCGGGTTGCAGTAATAGTTGCCAGTCGGGCGTTGTGTCAGCACATCATAGTGGGCATAGAACAAGGCCTCGTCCGAAATCGGGAAGGAGAAGGAGATACGGGGCATCACGCTCCAAGCGGGATCATAGTCCTTGAAGGAACTGTAACCCACGGACGGCAAGCCCGAATTGGCTCCGTTTTCATCAACATTGGAAGGATTGAGGTAGGTCGACTTGTTAATCCAAGGCGTGACGCCAGTACCCATATCAAGAGCATCAGGATCGCTGATTTCTTTACCCTCGGCATTGTACCAAGTGTTACCACTACGATAACCGACGACTTCCGTCATCTCATCATACTTGTTCACGTATGGCACAAAGTCATCGCCAATGTTGCTCGGAATATTAAGATCGGAAGTGGAACCCTCATACCACATACCGCTCAAATCACTGCCGCTTGCCAGAGCTCTTCTGACATCACCAACCGTATAGAAATCATACAGCACATACGGGTCTTTCAACACATCAAGGTTGGCATCGAAGCGGTCGACACGCACACCGATGTTGAAGATCAGGTCCTTGAAGGCGAACTTGTCTTGGATATAACCAGCCAAATAGATGGGTTGTCTGGCACCAATCTCACGGGTATAGTTGCCATCCGCGTCTTTATCTTCAAAGAACTGCTGCAACGAAGGACGCTCGAAGAAGCCATACTTGCGGCTGCCGTCGTATGTATAGCCAGAGTATTCAACATAGAAGTTGCCGTCACGAGTCAGTTCATCGGGGCTGAACATATTCAGATTGAAGCCGCCGGGCAAGGTGCGGGTGTGCAATTTGCCTTCTTCGTCGTAATACTTGATGGTATTGTCGTCGAAATCGTAAGTATCAATCAGAATCCAGTCGGTGCCCTTAGGATCCAAGCCCAAAGCGCTACGCAGACTGGCATCGAAGGTGTACTGCATACTCTTATCGTACATCCTGTGATACTTGACCGTGTCAACGATGCCATCAATGCTTGTGGCATACGGGCTGCTCATGTCAAGTTCTTGGATGTGATAGTTGGTGAGGTCACGCATCAGCGACCAGTAGGAAGCGCCAAGGTAGTCCATGTAGGCCTGATTACGCATCTCATACTGGAAGCCTAACTTGATTTCGTGGCTGTTGTCGCCCTTACCGATAGTCATGGAGCCGTTTACGTTAAAGGCCAGCTGGTCGGTGGCCGACTTGCCGTAGTTGGCCATGATGGTACCTGGCACCGCATACAAGCCGTAGGCCAGCTCGGGGCTTCTACCATTAATCAAGCCCTTGTTACCAACGATGTTCGACATATTGTTGTAGTTGCCGTAGGCACCATACTGCTCATAAAGGTCGAAGTAGTTCTCAACGTAGTTGGCAAGCAATGGGTTGAAGTCGTAATCAGGACGGCTGAACTCAACCAAAGTGTCATAGAAATTGTTGAGCACCCATACGTTGTTAAAGCTATGATAGTTGCCTTCAATGCCATCAACCAACACCGAGTCGATGGTGGTTGGAGAGAATGCATAGTTGGGGGCGCGGTGCGTCATGAATTTACCGATGTTGCCGTATGCAAAGATGTTGTCCCACAGGTCGGGGTCACCTTGCTCGGAGTGAAAGTGCGTGTAGTCGGCTTGGATGCTATAATACACGTTGGAAATCAGCGAAGTGCTTTCGGGATCCGTGGGGAAACGCTGCGAGAAGCGGACATAGCCACGATAGGTACCCGACTTGCTGACAAAATTCTTATCGGTGTCAAAGAAATAGTATCTTCTGCCCGAGCCATGGCTCATACCTCTGTAGAACGATCCACCGAAGGTCAAGTTGGTGGTGGGGCCAGTGCGCACGTCAATCTTTCCGTTGAGGTTGACGCTCCAATTTGAGGAGTTATTGAGATACTTGGACTTGACGAGATTTTCGTGCGGGGTGTATGATGCCATAGCGTTGGCACCAGTACCGCTGCCGCCGAGGGTCAGCGGGTTCTCCTCGATGTATTTCTGCCATTCATCAGTGGCACGCCAGAAACCCGTTGCCGAAAGGCCACCTACTTTATTGTGGGCAAGGTCACCAGCGATGAAGAAGCCCAAAAGTGCTTCCTCGTCGTTCTTCTTGCTCTTGATCAGGGGACCGTTCAAGCTAAAGCCGAGACGCTTGTGACCGTAGCCGTCGATGGAGTGCTCATACTCCAGACCGCCACCCCAAGTACGGCTGGGGCCTTTGGTGGTCATGTTGATGATACCGCCACTGGCATCACCATACTGGGCGGGAGTACCGCCAAGGATAACGTCGACTTGGTCGATGGCACCTTGCGGCACGCTTCCGTTACCGATAACCCTCACACCGTCGATGTAATAGACGGCACCTTCACGGGCACCACGGATGGAACCGACCTCACCGTCAGCGGAGAACACGCCACCGACACTGGCGGCCACGCCTTCTGCCGAACGGTTCGGCAGCTTCGCGATTTCCTCGGCGGTGACTGACTCACCGGAGGTCGTGTTGTCCTTCGAGATCAGCGGGATCTCATAGTCGACTACGACAAATTCCGTTTGGGTGATTGAGCTACTCACCATCTTGATGTCGTAGTAGGTGATCTTGTTGCCCGGAATGACGATGTTGTTGGCGACATGGCCTTGCATGCCCACGCAGCTCGCCTTCAGGGTGTAGGTTCCCGGAGGAATCGGGTTGATGTCATAGTTACCGTCGAAGTCGGAAGAGGCACCGCCCATCTGCGAGCCGCCTTTTTCAATGATGACATTGGCAAACGGAACAGGTTCTCCCGTGTCGTCGGTAATCTTGCCTTTGAGTCGTCCTTGCTGTGCCATAGCCAGCGTACTGGCTGCTATGAGAATTGCAAGGGTCGTGAGTAAATTTTTAAACATACCTTGTAATTTTATGTAATACTATACTTCATTTAGTGCATTAAAAGTCGTCAAAATTACAACCTTCTTGGAAAGTACGCAAGAAAAAAATTCATTTTCTCCGTTTTTTTCTTCGAGAAATTGCAGAAATTCAACTCAACATTTTGATATATAATCATTTATAGAAACAAGAAATTTTGCACTTTTTTTCAACTTTTTTCGTCTTTGGTTAAAAAATGGTCAAAAATTCTGAATTTTTCGACTTGAATTGGTAGAAAATCGGTTTGAATCAGGAGAAAAACGGATTGCTTCGATGCCTCCTTCGCATCTTTTCGGCGTGTCTTTTGTCCTTCTTGATCATCTTTTTTGTCTTTTTAGCCTGATGCTTGTAGTGCGCCGACTTGGCCTCCTTGAACTGCTTTTTTGACTGTTTTTCCATCTGCTCCATCTGGCGTTCTGCCTTCCGCATGGCCCTCGAAGAACGGTTGGATGCGCATGAGGCGAAGAGCAGGAAAAAGCTCAACAACACGACAATGACGGTGGTTTTTCTTCTCATATCCGTTATTTTTTCCGCAAAAGTAAGAATTTTCCATCGACAGCATACTTTTGGACGGAAATATTGCGTTATTTTGCCGTCATGAAAAACTACTGTTTACACCTATTAATATTAATAGTATTCACGACAGGACTTTTGGGATGTCAAAAGTATCCCGAAAACCCTAACCGTCCCACCGTTCCTTTTTCGTTCTCGATATATCCAAACACCCTTCAGTATCAAGAAATTAACTTCGTCAGCGGCTGGATATACCTCACTTCCGAGGTAGAAAGCACTAGCCGAGGTATCATCGTTTACCGTTTGAGCCAAAATGAATTTCTCGCCTACGACCGTCTTCCACCCAATGAACCTAACGCCTGCACCGACAGCCAAGGCCACACGACACGCCTTGTGGTCGACTTCCCCTTTGTGGTGGATGGTTGCAACAACGCCTACTACAACATACTGAACGGACAAATCATCGTTGCCGAGCCTGACATGATCCCAAATTTCCCGACTGAAGGCGTGGCGGTGTATCCACTTATCCAGTATTACACCCAGTATGATGGGCATAAACTAACTATTTCAAACTGAAAATCAGTTTATTACATTGCTCTTGTTGAAAAATGTTGAAAAAGTGGAAACGGAAATTCTTGCAGGGTTTCTCAAGGTGGGCTACTTTCGCAGCGTAATCGTAATACTAACCTCATTTTGTGCATACCCTTGACAATGCCTGCCGCACTGTGGTGGGCGTTGTCATTTCTCCATGACGCGAGTCTGTCGCTCAATGGAAGCTTGGTGGATGGCCTCGTACACTTTATTAATTAATGTAGGCGACAGACCCAATTCCTCGCCTGTGGCCATCAGGTCGGCAAAAACATGCTTCCAACGGTCCATCTGCACCACGGCCACGTTGTTGCGTTTCTTGTACTCACCAATCTGTGCGCTAACTTCCATCCGGCGGGCCAAGAGCTGCAACAACTCGCCATCGATGTCATCGATTTCGCTACGGAGACCAGCAAGGTCGCGCTCGACGCTACCAGAGTTTTTGGAACGAAAGACCAACTGCGAGAGCATGGTCTTCAGTTCTTCGGGCGTGATTTGCTGTCGGGCATCGGTGAGAGCATGGTCGGGATTAATATGACATTCCATCATCAAACCGTCAGTGGCAAGATCGAGGGCTTTCTGCGCAGTGGGCAGCAACAATTTCCGGTTGCCGCAGATATGGCTTACATCAGTGATGAGCGGTACATTAAGCCTTTGCGTCAGGGCGATAGGGATTTCCCACATCGGGAAATTACGGTATTGGGTCTCCTTATAATAAGCAAAACCGCGATGGATGGCAGCCAATTGCGTTAAGCCTGCCTTTTGCAATCGTTCGAAGGCACCAAGCCAGAGGTTGAGGTCAGGCGCAACAGGGTTCTTGACCATTATAGGCACATCTGTGCCGTGCAAAGCATCGGCCAACTGCTGCACTGCGAACGGGTCGACCACCGTGCGGGCACCAATCCAAAGTATATCAACATCGTATTTTAAGGCCAATTCCACATGCTCGGGTGTAGCTACTTCGGTCGCGATGGGCAAACCTGTCTTCCGTTTTGCTTCTCGGAGCCACACGAGGCCCTTTTCTCCCCATCCCTCGAAGGCATCAGGGCGAGTACGTGGTTTCCAAATGCCGCCGCGCAGCAGCTTGACTTCAGGGATTTGAGACAAAGCTTGAGCCGTGGCGAGGATTTGTTCTTCGCTTTCGACGCTACAGGGACCGGCGATAACGAATGGTGTGGACAATTGTGTATATGTGTTCGCCATAACGCTGGCAAAAATACAGCATTTTTGCTGACCATTGCGTTTTTTTTCGTTACTTTGCACATTATTTACTATGAGAAATAAAAACAACATCATACAATGAAAAGAGTAGAAATCAAGCAAGCTTTGCAGATGCAAGCCTCTGACAATGAGATTACTGTAATGGGTTGGGTGCGAAACAAGCGCGGCAGCAAAAACGTGGCCTTCATCGCCCTCAACGATGGCTCGACCATCAACAACCTGCAACTGGTCATTGACCTGAATGTCATCCCTGAAGAAAATTTGGCCTTGATGCACGCTGGTGCCTCGCTGTGGGCCAAGGGTGTTTTAGTCGCCTCGATGGGTAGCGGCCAGGCCGTGGAACTCTCCGTGAAGGAGATCGGCCTTTTCGGTCCCGCCAACCCCGATGAATACCCACTGCAACCCAAGAAGCACTCGTTGGAATTCTTGCGCGACATCGCCCACCTGCGTTTCCGCACCAATACTTTCGGTGCCGTCATGCGTCTGCGCCATGCCATGGTGTTCGCCATCCACAAGTTCTTCACCGAGCGAGGCTTCTACAACATTCACACACCGCTCATCACCGCCTCCGATGCTGAAGGCGCCGGCGAGATGTTCCAGGTGACCACCCTCGACCTCAACAACATCCCTCGCGACGAGCAAGGCAACATCGACTACAAGCAGGATTTCTTCGGCAAGTCAACCAACCTCACCGTGTCGGGTCAACTGGAAGGCGAACTGGCTGCAACGGCACTAGGCAAGATTTATACCTTCGGCCCGACTTTCCGCGCTGAGAACTCCAACACTACGCGCCACTTGGCCGAATTCTGGATGATTGAACCCGAAATGGCCTTCTACGACATCAACGACAACATGGATCTCGCCGAGGAGATGCTGAAATACTTGATTCAATATGCTTTGGACAACAACATGGACGACCTCCAATTCTTGAGCAAGCGTCTGCAAGACGAAGAAAAAGGCAAGAAAGAAGAAGAGAAATCAATGGAACTCATCAGCAAGTTGCATTTTGTGCTCGAGCATGAGTTTGTGCGCCTGACCTACACCGAAGCCATCGACATCCTACGAAACTCCAACTACAATAAAAAGGGCAAGTTCCAGTATCCCGTTAACGGTTGGGGTGTTGACCTGCAGTCGGAGCACGAGCGTTACCTCGTGGAGAAGCACTTCAAGAAGCCTGTCATCCTGACCGACTACCCGAAAGAAATCAAGGCCTTTTACATGAAGCAGAACGAAGATGGTAAGACCGTCCGCGCCATGGATGTGCTTTTCCCTGGCATCGGCGAGATTATCGGCGGTTCCGAAAGAGAGACCGATATTAATAAAATCCTCGACCGCATGCACGAAGTCGGCATCCCCGAGGCATCAATGGATTGGTACCTCGACAGCCGTCGTTTCGGCTCGGTGCCACATTCTGGCTACGGCCTCGGTTTCGAGCGTCTACTGCTCTTCATCACTGGCATGACCAACATCCGCGATGTCATCCCGTTCCCACGTACACCGAAAAACTGCCTATATTAATGCTGAATGATGAATGATGGATGCAGAATGGGGGCAAAGCCCTGCATCGTTTTGCGACATTCCGCATTCAGCATTCCGCATTCATAATTCAATAGATGATGAACAATCAACGATTGACTCAAACCCAGCGGCAAGAATTGAAACTTTCGCCGCAGCAAATCCAGCTGATGAAGCTGCTACAATTGCCATTGATGGAACTTGAGCAGCGCATCAAGGAGGAGATGGAAATCAACCCTGCCCTTGAAGATAGCCGCGAGAGCGACTACGACGATAACGAGCCAACCGTTGACGAGCCTGACAACGGCGAGAACGACGACTACAACGACGAAGAGGTGGACTTCAATAAAGATGACGAATTTGACATCAACGACTACCTGCCCGAAGAAGACCTGGATGACTACTCCTACAAGTTGCAAGCCCACAATTATAGTGCCGACGACGACCTCTATGAGACCCCGGTCGCTAACGAGGAGACCTTCCAAGATTACCTGAACCAGCAACTTTCTTATCATGACCTAACCGACGAACAACTTGAGATCGGAGAATACATCATCGGCAATCTTGACGACAATGGCTACTTGAGTCGCCCCATCCCCAATATCGTCGACGACATGCTGTTCACCATGAACGTGGAAACCACCGAAGAGGAAGTGGCAAAAGTGCTGGCCATAGTGCAACAGCTTGACCCTCCAGGGATTGCCGCTCGCGACTTACAGGAGTGTCTACTCATTCAACTGCAACGCATGCAAGAGGAAAGTCCATTTACGGATTACAAGCTCAGCATGACCATTATCAAGGAGTGTTTTGAAGAGTTCACGAAGAAGCATTACGATAGAATCGCCAAAAAGTTGGAGGTCAGCAACCGTGAGTTGAAGCCAGCTTTGGATGCTATCCTCAAACTCAACCCCAAACCCGCCGACGCCTCCAGCACCGGCACCAAAAACATCCATTATATCACGCCCGACTTCTTTGTCTTCGTCAGAGACGGGAAAATCGAGCTTTCACTTGACGGACGCAACTCACCCGAACTTCATGTCAGCAAGCAGTATCTCAAAATGCTTGAAGACTTCTCAAAAAGCAAGAACACACGCAACATGCAGGAGGCCGCCCAGTTCGTGAAGCAGAAAATCGACGCTGCCAAATGGTTCATTGATGCCATCAACCAGCGTCAGAACACGCTATACATCACCATGAAGGCTATCGTCGACATCCAAGAGGAGTATTTCCTGACTGGTGACGAAACCCAACTTAAACCCATGATTCTAAAGGATGTTGCTGACAAGGTTGGTTTGGACATATCCACTATCTCGCGCGTGGCCAACAGCAAGTATGTGCAAACGCCATACGGCACCTTCCTCCTAAAATTCTTCTTTAGCGAAGGCATAACCAACGATGAAGGAGAAGAAGTCTCGACCCGTGAGATTAAGAAAATCCTGAAAGACTGTGTGGACAGTGAGGACAAGGCCAATCCCATGACCGACGAACAGTTAATGCTGATTTTGAAGGACAAAGGCTACCCCATCGCCCGTCGCACCGTGGCGAAATACAGGGAACAACTAGGCATTCCCGTGGGGCGGATGAGGAAAAAGATGTAATAATTCGCCTACAATCCCGTTAAGAATACGTGAAAAACAACTTCTATACCAACAAGAAACGCTGGAAGTGGGCACTGGCTGTTGTAGCCCTGCTGCTCATCTCCGCATCATTGTGGTATACTAATCGTCTCGTGAAGTCCATCGCCGAGCAAGAGACCCGGCAAGTGAGGATGTGGGCCGTTGCCATGGAGCAGCAAGCCGTAATGATGAAATCAACGGAGGAGTTCTTCAACAAGGTGAGCGAACAGGAACAACTGCGCGTCGACCTTCTTGCCAATGCCTACCGTCGTGTCATCGATATCTCGACTGACGAGAACACCGCCATCTACCTTGACATCATCCGCAACAACATCAGTATTCCTCTGGTCATCACCGACACAAAAGACAACATCATATTTTCGAGCAACCTGCCACCCGACCAAGAAGGTAAGAAAGTGTTCGATAGCGAGATGAAAGCCTACTATTCCAAGTTCTCCCCCATCAAAATCGACCCAGGTTATGGCTCGGTGCAATGGCTGCACTACAACGAGTCGCTGATTTACACGGAATTGAAGGCCGTACTTGAAGGCATGATTGACCATTTCATGGAGGAAATCACCCTCAATTCGGTGGGCGCACCTGTCATCATCACCAACGAAGACGCAAGCAAGATACTGAATTATGGTAACTTGGACAGTCTCATGATGCAAGACACCAACTACGTCAAACGACAATTGGACATCATGCGCAACGAAAACGACCCGCTGCAAATTGAATTCATGAACACAGGCAAAGCCACCGTCTTCTACCGCACCTCCGACCTGGTGGAACAAATGCGCTATTACCCCATCATCCAGTTTGTCGTCTTCGCCTTGTTCCTGCTCCTCGCCTACCTGCTCTTCAGCTATGCCCGCCGCTCGGAGCAAAACCAAGTGTGGGCTGGCATGGCCAAGGAAACCGCGCACCAACTGGGTACACCGCTCTCATCACTCATAGGCTGGATTGAGCTGATGAAGATGCAAGAGGAACCGTTTGTCGGTACTTACGAGATGGAAAAGGACATTGAGCGGTTGCAAGTCGTCACTGACCGTTTCTCGAAAATCGGCTCCATCCCCGTGCTGGAACCGACCGACATCGTTTACCATATCCAGGACACGATGGACTATCTCCAAAAACGCTTCTCCAAGAAGTTCGAGTTCGAGGTCAACCTGCCCGAGGGCGAGTTGGTGGTACCGCTCATTCCCTCGTTATTCCGCTGGGTGCTGGAAAACATCACCAAGAATGCCATTGACGCGATGGGCGACCATGGTCATATAACCTTGGACCTCATTGACGACGGCGACCACATCCACATCGATATCAGCGACACAGGCAAAGGCATACCAAAGTCGAAAATCAAACAGGTGTTCAACCCAGGTTACACAAGCAAGAAACGTGGCTGGGGCATGGGCTTAAGCCTCGCCCGTCGTATCATCGAGGACTACCACAAGGGAAAAATCTTTGTCAAATCGTCGGTTGTTGGACAAGGAACGACGTTTAGAATCACCTTAAAGAAATAGGAATCAATTCGACTGAGTTACGGAAACGAATATCATGCTACCGTAACTTCCATAAATGCGCAATTCCGTTGATCGCGGTTGAATGGAATTCATTGGGGCAATCTTCACCAAAAACTCGCCGTTGTTAGTACCCGACGACGGGATGCAAGACAACCAGTCGGCACTGGTCTCGATATTCCAAGCTTGGTTGGCTGTCACATGGATAGTGTACTCACCGCCTTCAGGACCAGCTTGTATCTCGGTAATATCAGTTTCAAGGATGTTTGGACGGCTTTCCTGAACTACAACAACGTTATCCATTGTCTCGAAACCATGGAAAATGGTAAGGGTAGCAACACGACTTTCATCAGTGTAGTTTCCATCAACAATGATATCCATCTCGGCATCACCTGTGCCAGATGAAGTCAAAAGTCTGATCCAATCATAAGTGTTCACGAGATTCCAGCTCGTGTTGGCGCTGATGCTCAAGTGTTGCAAACCGCCCGTGTGGGGTGCAAACAGGGTGTCAGGTTCTATGCTCACTTGAGGTTGCACCTCACCTGCCGCTTGCGACACGCTGACACGTTTCGACAAGATTCCTGAAACCACCACGAATTGAGTCGACCTCGGCTCACTGATACTGTTGGGCTCGACCGTCAGTGTAACCACACCGTTACCAGTGCCAGACATGGCAGACAGTGAGAGCCAATTACATGACATGTCAACCATCCAATCCTCATCGCAATCGATGGTAATATCGGCTGAACCGCCAAGGCTTTCAAAGCTGACTGAAAGTGGGCTGACCTCAAGATAATGTGAATCGGGTGCACCATCCTGCTTGACAACAAGTACGGCCATGGCATCTGTTTCCGACAGGAAATTGACGTGGGCTGTCCTCGCTTCCATTATGCCTGTGTTCTCCGCCACAATCACTGAAATATCAGTGTTGCCATTGCCCGAATTGTTATTAAGAGTTATCCAGTCGGCATCACACGAAGCCGTCCAACTACCCTCACAACTGATGGACAGAAGTTGTTCGCCACCAGTATAGTCAAACGACATCAAATTGGAACTAATGTTGATAGGGATATATACTTGCGCATATTGGGTCACATGTACTGACACCAACTCGTTCTCAGCACCGCCAAAGATAATGCTGGCCTCGCGCTGGGCAAAATCGCCTCCCAAAATGGGTTCGACAGATACCGTCACCGTGCCATTGTCAGTACCGCTCATCGGCTCGCAACTGAGCCAGTCGACGAGGATGCTCACCGTCCAATCGCAGTTGGCTGTGACCTCAATCTCAAACGTTCCTCCTTCAAAATCAACACTCTTTTCAGTGGGGCTGACACTGATAAAGTTCTTCACCCGTGGTTCTTGAGTCACTGTTAGGATGGCTGAATTGTCTTTGGTTGTCGCCTTGATCTCACCAGATAGTGTGACATCACTATCGTTGACGGATGCCGTAAGCACCAGCTTAGCATCGCCATTGCCCGAGGTAGGATTGACAGTCAACCATTCAGGATAAGATTCGATGTTCCAATCGCCGTTGGACGCCAAAGCCACCTCAACGGTCGCACCTTCGGGGGCAATTCCAATGGTTGTCGTCGAGAAAGTAATATCCACTTTCTTTCTGCAACCTGCCATCATGATGAGGACAGCAAAAGCTGCCAATACTAAACATTTCAATGTTTTCATATCCAATATTTTAATGATGATTCTATTTTTGACGCGGGACTTCGGAACACACGACCTTTGTCTTGTTTATAACGGCTTTATTTGGTGATTATTGCTTGGCAAAAAAAGTGTGCCGTCAGAAAAGGCGGCACACACAAAAAGAAAATGCTTATGAGAAAACTTTACAAACTTTATCAATAGAAAGTAATTCTGTTGTCCTCAATCTTGGCGTTGTTCTTGAGAGCATTGTAAATACTACCACCCAACACCTTGTTGTTGAACTGGCTGGTCTTCTCGCGTAGTATGTCACTGAAGTCGGTAGTAGCTTCAGGTTTCGTGAACTTAACGTTCTTGATAATAAACGCACTACTGTTGCCCGCCACAGGACCCACTTCTTCGCCTTCCTTCATGCCGAGAAGCGTTCCGACGATGTCAGCCTCGACACCGAAATTGCCCAGCACACGCGATTCAATGGCGATGTCAGATACCGAAGTCGACTCGGCACCCAATTCATTTACCATACGGTTGGTATCGGTGCCACAAGCCTTCATCTTGTCAACAGCAACCTCACCTTTCTTCTTGTTCAAAATCTGGTATTTTGCTTGCTCGGCCACGGTTGCCAAAGGAGCGTAACCCTCGGGAACGATATTGGTCAGAGCGGCTACGACGAACATGTTGTCCAAATCAAAGATGGTAGAAACGTCACCCACCTTGGTTTTGTCGTCGAAGGCCCAACGCACGATTTGGCGCGGGTTGTCGATGCCAGAGATTTGGTAAGTGGAAGCATTCATGCGAGGCATAGTGCGCTTGGTGAGGCCTTGGTCCTCGATGGCAGCATTAAACTGGTCGTAAGTTTTGTTCTCGGTGACGAATTTGTTGGCCTCGGCGAAGATGTTCTGATACGTCTTGGTACTTGAGGTGATTTCGTGCTTCAGATAAGCCAAGCGAGCTTTGGGCAGGGCTTCGGTCTTATCAGTCACCTTGATGATATGAAAGCCGAAGGGGGTCTCCACGATACCCAAAGTACCCACAGGATTGTTCACCACAAACTCGTTGAACTGAGGCACCATCCTGCCGTCGGTGAACCAATCCAGGTCACCGCCTTTGTCTTTTGAACCAGGATCGCTTGAGTTGGCAGTAGCCAATTCAGCAAACAATTCATCGTTGTTCTTCACCGCCTTCAACTGGGCAAGGAGAGCGTTAGCCTTGGCTTCGGCCTCTTCCTTGGTGATGGTATCCTGACTATTGTATGCACCCTTGTAGCTGATGAGGATATGGCTGGCTTTCAGCGAGTCGGGACGGTTCTGGAGATCGACGATACGGACGAGGTTGAAAGCGTCATCATCTTCGTAAGGGCCATACACATAACCCACGCCGTTGCCAAGGTCAAACACAGAGGCTTCCACTGCCTGCGACACGTCCTTACGACCCACCCAAGTGCTGTCGTAACGCTGGTCACTGTTGGCGTTGACGAAGTTAATCACATTGTCGGTATTGGTGAAATCGGCCTTCATGTCCTGCACATATTTGAGCGCATCTTGACGGTCTTCGAGAGACGGCTTGATGTCGAACACCACATACTCGATGTCGCGACGCTCGTCAGTTTCGTAACGGTATTTGTTCTCTTCGTAGAATGCCTTGTTATCCTTGTCGGTAACGACCACGGTCGAGTCAGGGATGTGCGAATAACGCAAGGCAATGATGTCAGCCGAGGCCTTTGTGTTCTTGTTTTGGTAATATTTTTCGGCCAAAGCGCTAGGCACCATATAGGAAGCCTTCACGAGGTTGTTGAACTTGGTCTCAAGGCGATTCTCCTTGACGGCTTTCTCAAAGTCCATCCAGCGCACACGGGCATCTGCGGGGAAGTCATTCAGGTTCTGGAGGTAGTACTCTACCATCTCCTTGTTGAAAGTGCCGTCTTGGTTGCTGAAGCTCTGCACAACCCACTGGTGAGGATTCTCACCCATGAACTGGTCGTATAGCTCGTCACTGCTGACGTTCATGCCCACAGCCTCATATTCCTTAGTCATAATGTTCTGTTTGATCATCTCGTCAAGGGTGCTGTTGTAGATGCTGTAGGTCTCGGCTGATGTAAGGTTGCTGTTGCCCTGGCTTCTTCTGTTGTCGAGGTTCTTCTCCCGTTGGGTCTCGTAGTCCTGATAAGGAATCTTCTCGCCATCGACCACCGCGATGTTGTACTCACGATTGCGGCCTTGACTCTGGAAAAGGTCTTGTAAGACAAACGCTAACAATGCGATACCGATGATTGCAATCAACAATCCGGAACGTCTTCTAATTCTTTCAATTGCTGCCATAATTCTATTGACTATTTTTTACTTATTAAACTTCAAATTTTGAGCCTGCAAATTTAGGAAACTTTTTGACGCAAAGGGAAGTTTGGCTGATTTTTATTTTTTGCCTAATTTGAATTAATGCAATTTATTATGAATCAATTAATTGTCAATCAATTTCAGCTCCACTTCGTCTAATTTCATGTCGGAAGCCTTGAGGATTTTGACGCGATAACGACCAATTTCAAGCTCTTCACCTTGTTCTGGGATGTTCTCGCAATAGTGCAAAACCAAACCAGCAAGGGTCTCGTAGTCATCGCTCACGGGAAGGTCAAGATGGTATGTATCGTTTAAATAATCGATTTCCAATCGAGCCGAAAAGACAAAGGTATTGTCGTCCACGACCTTCTCCACCTCGTCCTCCACATCGTATTCGTCGTCAATCTCACCAAAGATTTCCTCCACCACATCCTCCATCGTAACGATGCCCGCCGTTCCGCCAAACTCGTCAACAACGGCAGCTACGCCTTGGTGCTTGGCGATGAAGTGCTTCAACAGACGATCGGCGGTATAAGTCTCGGGAAAGAAGTCAATGGAGCGGACGATTTCTTTCAGTTCCACCGTTCTTCCATCGGCAATGACGCGCACCACGTCGTTCAGATGCAGGTAGCCCACGATGTCATCGATGCCCTCGCCACAAACAATGAGCTTCGAGTGCTTGGTTTCCTCGAATTTCTGCTTCACTTCAGCGATGCTATCACTAAGGCGCACACTCACAATCTCGTTGCGCGGTCCCATACACTCACGGAGTTTCACCGAACGAAACTCCATCACGTTTTGGAACAACTGTATCTCCTGCTGCATGTCTTCGTCAGCCTCTTGGGTGTCAGCGTATTCCGCAATGAAATCACTCAAGTCGACGGTGCTGAACTTGTATTCCTTCTTGTCGACACGAAGACGCAAAATATAACGGATGATAAACTCGGAAACGCCTGTGTATATGAGGATTAATGGATAGAAAAGACAATAAAACACGAAAGCTGGGAAGGCGAAAAACGAGAGGATGCCGTTGGGGTTGATGCGAAACAGCGTTTTGGGAATGAACTCGCCCACAAGCAAGATTAACAAGGTAGCGATAAGAGTCTGCACAAGCAATACAGTGAAGTCGTTGCAGATGGAAATAGCTTGCAACCAATGTGTTACGGGCATTCCCAAAATTTGCGCCATGCTCATGCCGTAGATGATGAGGGCAATATTATTGCCCAAAAGCAATGAGGTGATGAAGTGTGACTGGTCTTTGAGGAAGATGCGAATCAGCCGTGCAGAGAAAGTGTTTTTTGTCAACTCCACTTGAAGTTGCAGGCGATTGATGCTGTTGAAAGCGATTTCCAAACCTGAAAAGAGGGCGGAAAAGAATAGCGTTATGGCGACAACAATCCAAGGGTTCATGGTTCATTCCTCCTCGTCAATATCAAGCATGGCGCTACCTGAATACATAGTATATTCAGAAAAATCCTCGGTGGCTACGAGACTGTCACCCTCTACTTCCTTGTCGGGGGTGACGATACGCACATGCGAGCGGGTGTAAATCATCTTCAGGTCTTGATACCAAAAGAGCTTGTCAGAATACATAACCTGAACGTTATCGCCAAAACGTCGCACCACCACACTATCCTCTGCCTCAATGCGATTGTTTCCAAAACTCTTGCCGTAGCCGGCGATGAGCTGGGTGGTGGGTTGGTGCTGCCCATCGAACATAATGACCTCAAATCCAAGTGGAAACTCCATCACGTCATCCTGGTCGTCCATGCGCACGAGACGCGGCGCGTGAAGTTCGATGTTGACGCGCCCCGAGTCGCTCCGGAAAAAGGTTACGCTGTCGGCAATGATGCCCGAAAGGGTGTCGTCGCTCGCCATTTGACTGATGACGGCATCGGGGTTGGCACACGAAAACAACATCACAGCCATGAAGACTGTGATGTTGATTCGGATTCCTATTGTTAGGATGTGTTTCAATTACTTCCTTGCTCTGATGGTCGTGGTCTCGCCAATCCATCCACCCACATTGTAGCTCTGTCCCTCATTGTAATCGTTGAAGAAGATGGTTTCCATCGAGGGGAAGGCGGCCGAGTAGGCGCGAATCAGGCTGTTGGCTTTGTCAGCACACGAGGGGTCGATGGTCTTGGCTCTATTGCACTTGTCGACAGCGGCAGCATAAACGGCACCTCTTTCGATTTCGTCGCTGAACTGCTTGGCACTTTCAGCGTAGAGCATACCTATGAGGAGGTAAGGTTCTCCGTTGGTTGGGTCAACTTGGGCAGCTTTTCTGAAAGTTTCGCGAGCGCGCGACATATTGCCCAGATTCTGGTAGCACATACCCAAGTTGCGGTAGGCACGATACTTACGGTCATTGTTGTCCGTTTTGGTAGCCTGCTCAAAGAAGGTAGCAGCATCGCTGTATTTCTTGTCCTTGAAGAACTTGATACCCAAGCTGTAGGAAGCCTCGGGGCTGGGCTCAAGTTCGTTGAGTTTGACAGCAGCATCGAGGAAGAGCTTGCTCTCGGTGCAGTCCTTCTTATCAAGGATGGTGGTGATGCGCTTGAGCAGCGTCACATCCTCGGGTGTCTCGGCCATCTTGGCGCTGAACACCTTTATCAGGTCTTCGCATGAGGCAAAGGGCTGGAATAGGTTGTCGAGGTTGTTCTTCACGCCCTTGTTGATGGTGATGGACTTGGTGCTCTTGGCAAAACGCTTTCCAATCTCGTTGTTGGCATCGAGGAAGGTCTCTACACGACCGTTCACGATACCGACGACAATCGTTCCGTATGACAGACTCTTGTGGTTAACTCCTTCTACGTCATTCTCTTCTACGTTGTCGGGTCTGCCCCAGGCTTCAACCAGCTCCTCTTCGGTCAGACCGATAGGATCAGAAACCTCTTGCGAAGCGGCTTCAGCCAGCGCTTCGATGTTGTTATCGACTACTTCAGAAAGCTCTTGATAAACGTTGATGACAGTCATTTTCTCGGCTTTCCCGTTGTTCACCATATCGATGGTGGCCTTGAAGTAGGCGTCGATATAGGCGCCCTGCATTTGCGTGGGATCGAGGGCAACAGCCTCTCTCAACACATTGTAGGCCTCTTCATAGCGGTTCTTGTTGTAAGTGTAGATGAGTAGACCTTTACGACCCATAATGTTGGCCACCTGCGAAGCGCCAGTCTTGGGGTCGTTCGGGAACGACTTAATGCGCTGGTCCATCAGCATGTTCAGCGTGTCGATGTAGGCATCCCTTTTGTTTGGGTTGGTGCGGATAAAGTAGTCCATAATTTTCTCGCCGTTGGTGTAGGTCAGCTGGCTGGCACGCGGGCAGTTGAGAAACACCTCACGCCATGCATTAACCATCTCGGGGCTGAACGACTCGGAAGCAAACTTGGCAGCCTCCCACTGCTTGAAGTACTCACGGTACATCGACATATTGGTGACACAGGCCACGCTGTCGGCACCATATTTCGACTCGCTTTGCGCGTTTACACTCATTGCCATTCCAATCAAAACGGCAATCATCATTAATCTGTTGGTTTTCATCTCTGAACTATTTAATGGTTTGACTTGTCTTTTTCCTTTCAAATATCGTTCCAAAATGGAATCACTTGTATTTCCGCTTGATGAACCAGCGTTCGAACACCGACACACCAACATCGAACTTGAGATAACGCTCCTGAATCAAGCCATCCTGCTTGGTGCCGTACTGGCCCACTTCGATAGCCAAGTTGACTTTCGAGAGTGACCTCGGCAAAGGCAAAGAAATACCCGCAGTAAGGCCTACCTTATTAATATAGTGGTCATTGAGGTAAAGAAATCCATGTTCAAAGTTGGCACCCACGCGGTAGTGTGCCCGGCGGAAATAGTTTGAAACGCTCGAATAGGTCGGCATGAACTCAAAGCCTGCTGCCACGCGCCATGAGTCGTTGAGCGATTCTGTGACACCCTCCCGGGCAAAATGCGACCATTGCGTCCAGTTGAAGTCGGCAGCAAAGGTCCAGTGGTTATCCTTCTGCATGGAGAAACCAAGGCCAAAGCCTTGAGGCATGGTCAGCTTGGCGTTGCCGTCAACTTCGTACTTCACAGTGTCGATGAGGTATTCCACATCAGTGTCCATCGTTTCCATGATGCTGCGAATAAAAAGGGTCTGCTTGCCACGAAGCCTGACGCTTTGATCGTAGGTAAGGCCGATGCTGAGATGCATGTCGGAGCCTAACTTGGCATTGTACACCAAACCGTAATCAAACATGAATGAGCTAACCAGCATGTCAACACTGCGTCGCGAGCCAAGGATATAGGTTGAGTCGGGATAAATGGTAGTGAGGTTTTGAGTGTCACCGAACACATAATAGGCGTTGGCACCTATTGAGAAGTGTTTCCCGATACGAAAAGCATTGCTCCAAAAGGCTTGGTTGAGGCCACCCGATCCGCGAAACACGGTATTGTAACTACCCATGCCCTCGCTATAGCCACTGACGACCATTTTGTAGCCCGAAGTACTATAAGGCTGCACTCCGAGGGCAGTCTTCCACCAGTCAGTGATGCCAAAGGCCATGGCCACATAGTCAAACGAGGCGTTGGCACCATGCTCCGACTTGTTGGAGGTGCTGAAGGTGGATGTTTTGAAATAGACACCCGCGTCAAAAAGGAAAGCCAATGAGTCCATGGCGGCCAAAGTTGCGGGGTTACCAATGTTGATAAGACCTCCGCCACTGACGGCATTGCCCACACTTCCCATACCTTTTAGCTTGACATTCATCGGATTGCCCATAAGCTGCCCCACGCCGAAAAGGGAATAGGGAGACTCCACATCGGCCTGGCCGAAAACACCAGTAGTTGTGAGTACGACGAACAGCGTCAGTAATAAGGTTTTCAATGGTGTTGTTTTCATAATTCCCATTTGAGCCTGCAAATATCCGATTTTTTAACTCGTTGCGCAAATTTTTATTGCCCCAATTGAATCAATAATAACATAATCTTTTGATTTTCAATAAGAAATATTTTCAAAAATAAAATAATTGGAAAATTTTGAAGAAAAATCATTGCCGATACCGAAAAAAGTCGTATTTTTGCAGCCTGAAAACGGAGGTACCGTAGCTCAGTTGGTAGAGCAGAGGACTGAAAATCCTCGTGTCACTGGTTCGATTCCCGTCGGTACCACGTAAAAAGCCAGACTTTGGTCTGGCTTTTTTTGTAGGACAAACACATTAAAGAGGAAAACAAAAAAGCACCCCAAATTCGAGGTGCTTTTTGATTTTGATTAAAACTAGTAAAACCTAGTTGGAATTTACTATCAATTGATAGGAGTGACTGCGACAGTGGGGATTGCCTTAACGTGGTTGGGTTTAATCATGTTGTTGTAGGTACTGTTAATAGCGTTAGCATAAGTGCCATCGGTAAAGTAAATCTTAACTCTCATGCCACTATAGCAGGCCGCAGGACGCATGGCAACATAGAAATGAGTCGGATTATTCTTGTTAGTACTGAGGTTCACGCCACCGCATTGCAGTGTAACCATGTTGCCCAAGTCAGGATTTTCGGCAAGTTCCGGAATATAGTAGCCAATCTGCTCCTTGTACTGGGCCAATTCGTTAAGATAAGACTGCTCAAGCGAGAAGTTATTGATCCATTCGCTCAACTCTTCGGAGTCAATCATGTCAATATACAAATCAACATAACCCGTAGTATTGAAATGCTTGTCCTCGACAGTAATGTAGTCAACCTTCTTGCCAGCAACTGGAGTGTAAAACTTGAAGTCAAGCACACCACAGATGGGCAGGATATTAAAATGAGCATTGCTCAATTTGCTGGCAGAAGCATCCTTAGCTGCACATGCTAACCCATTCGTCGGGATGACAGGCTGTCCGTTGACCGTACGGTATTGCTGCTCTTTGGGAAGCAGGAAGCGAGCCGTAACATGCTCACCATCAGGAGTCGCTGAACCAGCTTGGTAACCGCCGTCTACCACATTAGCAGGATAGAAAGCATAGAAAGCACCAAGGGAATTGGTTTGCTCAAGACCACCACCAACGGGAGTGAGGCTTACATTATTACCATTACCTGTCGGGCGATAGACACCTTCGAATACGTTATCTGTGTTGTCAGTATTGAAGATAACCACTCTGTCGGTAGTTTCCCATTGAAGGCGAGTACCAACATAGTAGCTTTTAGCATCACCCTCTTCATACTGAAGTTCAGCAAACGAGGCCGTGCAGGTAACAGCTTCTTCTTTTTTCTTACAAGACGTACCCACAACGGCAAGAACTGCCACAAGGCACATCAATTTTGCGAATTTGTTCATTTCTTTTCCTTTTTTGATTTTTAATTGTTTCTAGTTTGTCAACCAAACATGCTTAATCTTTAGAGACCACCTTCCGAGAGAACATTGGATTCGGAAGTGCCCATGCTTTGCATGACATCGTTCATTGCATAAAGCTCAACCATTTCTGCTTTAGGAGCTTCGTAAGTGCTGTTCATTTTCTTCATTTTTTTAAGTTTTTAATTGTTAGACTTTTGTTTATTAATTAGGTGTTTTGTGATTTTTTCACATCGTTTGAGGCTGCAAAGATAGACATTTATTTTATACCGCAACAAAAAAATTCATTTTTTTTGAAAATTTTTTGAAAAACCAGATTTCAAGGCCGTTTTCAAGCCTCTAAAAGCCGACTTGGGGAAAATGTGGGCCAAGTGAAAGAAGTCGACAAAGATGCCAACGAAGGAATGTGTTTTTTTCTGAACACGGCCTGTGGGCTTGCGCAACTTGAAATGGCTATGGCGACGGAAATTGCCCTCGGCCATCACACGAGTATAGAGTCGCTCCGCCTTACGGCGGCAAGAGTCATCATAAAACGGCAACTCTTCCTTGGGCAGACCCAAGCAGTTCACCATCAGCCAGCCAAAGACCTGCCATGGTTCCATGAGGTGCATCTCCGTAATCCACTTGTGGAGCTTGGCCACATCAAAAGTGGAGGCAGTCGGAGACCTCTGTGAGCCCAAATAGGCATGGAGGGTCATAGCCACATCGGAGATTTGACGCCAACCCACACCGGAAGTGGTGAAATGATGCCAAGCATGAAAGAAGGTAAAAAACACGCTCAATTCCTTGGAAGGCACAACAAGGTCAAAGCCCTCAAAATCGACGTGTTGCGGATATTTAATCAATCCATCGCGCTCGATTTCGGTATAGACTGCT
>JAEEGL013037013.1_pt1 | contig 28538 bp, 24 predicted proteins | sample 9134231 | NCBI WGS metagenome assembly JAEEGL01 (sample SAMN16246548, study PRJNA631951) | gut metagenome | biome: gut microbiome; feature: rumen; material: fiber-attached | host: Bos | place: Iran: Karaj | collected 2018-10 | reverse complement strand
GTCGGCGGCGAGGGCGACTATGCGCGGAAATACGTGGACTATCTTCGGCGCAGCTCGTTCCCGTATGCAGTTTCGCTGGGGAAGGACGCCGGACTTGTCGGCGACTATCTCGACGGGATATACAACACGGTACTGGTCAAGGATGTGCTTCGGCGCAAACGACTGTCAGATGTCGGTCTTGTGGATCGGATCGCACGTTTCCTTTTCGACAACATCGGAAATGTTACGAGCCTCAGGAACATCGCCGCTTCCCTGTCTGTTGGTGGCTCAACAACGAACGGCAACACTGTAGAGGGGTATGTGGATGCGCTTTGCGACGCTTTTCTTTTCAGGAAGGCGGAGAGGTATGACATTCGCGGACGCGAGTTGCTGTCAAGCGGGTGCAAGTACTACGCCGCCGACATTGGACTTCGGTATAGGCTTTCCGGAAATCGTGCGGGAGATTCGGGACGTGTGCTTGAGAATGTGGTCTATCTTGAACTCTTGCGGCGTTCGGGCAATGTGCTGGTGGGACAGCACGACGGGAAGGAAGTGGATTTTGTCACGCGAGACGGAGATGACGTCCGTTACTATCAGGTGTCTGAAACTGTCCGGGACGAGGCGACGCGTGAACGCGAGTTTGCGCCACTTCTGTCGATACGCGACCATTACCCGAAGACCTTGATCACGCTTGACGAGGACTTGCCATCGTCGCTCAACGGCGTCCGGCAAGTAAATGCGCTGGATTTCCTGCTTGATGACCATTAAACAACGTTGCCACGGGAATGTAAGATGATTGATGCGAAGTTGAAAGAGAAACTTCTAGGAATGACATGGGACGACCTGCGGGTGTGGACGGGTTCGAGGTCTGTCGAACGTGGACGCGCTTACATCGGAAAAGTCGATCCGCCAATCGTCCTCGCGGACGGCAGCGTAGCCGCCAAAGTTCATGGAAGCGAGACGTACTACTCCCGGCTCTCGATGGGGCCGAATGGCGAACTGGAGGGCGTCTGCACGTGTCCCGTCGGCTGCGCGTGCAAGCATGCAGTCGCGCTCGCGCTCGTCGCATCAAAAGCGTTGCAGAAGGATGATGCGATAGCCGATGCGGGAAGACTGGGCAAGGGATGGGAAATGGCCCTGGAGGAACTCGACTGCCTGGCCTGCGACAGGGCCGAAGAAGCCGAGAATGACGACGTGGACGAACGGGACGAAGTACAGGACCATGTAGCTGGTCTGGGCGAGGAGGAGTTGCGCGATTTGATTTTGGAGCTGATTGCGGTGTGTCCCTCTGTGCGCGAGCACATCGCGGCGAAACTTGCGCTGCGGAAGAATGCGTCCGCAGCCAAACCAGCTTCCGAGAAGAAAAAACTGCCTGCTAATATTGTTCCTCAGGCGCGGCGGGCGATCAAGGATGCGACGCAAGACTACTACGATCCGTATGACAGGTACGGATACGACGAAGTGCCGGATTATTCAGTTGTCCTTTCGTACTTCGAGGACTTGCGCGATGCCGGAGACTGGAAAAATCTCATGGCACTCGGCAAGGAACTGAAGAGACGTGCGAACGAGCAGGCCGAGAGGTCGGCGCATGACGAGGGTGAAATCTGCCGCGAAGCGTCACGGTGCATGGATGTCGTAGCCCAGGCTGTCATGGAAAGCGATCTCGATCCGGTTGAAAAGGTCAAGTGGGAGGCGGAGATCAAGGCGGACGATTCCTTCAGCGTTCTTTACGACATGGAGGTATCGTATCGCACGGCATTGAAAACCGACTCTGCCGGATGGAAGAAGATTGCTGACTATTTGGTTGACAGGGAGGTGGCAGACCATGTAGTAGGCTGCACGGGGCTTCGCGTCTGGGCGTCTTGGAGCGACGTCGCGCAGGCGTTTGAGAACGCAGGGAATCTGGACGAGGCGATCCGTACGCTCCGCAACCGCCTTGAAGACTACGACGCGCTGTATGTCGACATGGCCGAGCTCCTTGAACGGCACGGTCGCCTGGACGAGGCGAAAGCCGTCTGCCGCGAGGGCATGGCCAGGCTTCCAGACGACTCATACGAGACGACTTCAGGCAAGTTGCGAGAGAAACTGCGCGGATGGGCCGAGGCGGAAGGTGACGTGAAATCTATCGCCGCCTACGACTTGGCAGGATTCCTTTCGAACTTATGGATCGGCAACTACGACGAATTGAAGAAATCATGCGAAAAGGCCGACGCGTGGGAACGTGTCCAGGACTTTCTGCGGAGGCATTTCGAGACGGGGTGTCCTGTAGTGGATGAGAAGAGGTGGCCGCTTCCGAAGATCGAGGTTAGACTCCCCGACACGACTGCCGGGGCGTTCCCGAATTACGACATGCTAATCGACCTCGCTGTAAAGGAGGGGCGTGGACTGGACGCCCTCAAGTGGTTCAAGGCACGCCCGAACAAGGAAGAACGCACGTGGGGTTTCAAACGCGACTTCTCTGGAGGCAAGGAGTGGGACGTTGCCGATGCAGTGAGCGATTTACAGCCGGACGCCGCGCTTGAAATCTGGCGGGGGCTCGTCGCCAAGAATCTTGAATGCGCCGGTGAGGAGTGCTACCGAGTAATCTGCAAGGCGTTGGCGAAGATGCAGCCCGTGATGAAGAAGGCCGGACGGCTGGATGAGTGGCTGAAGGGCATTGCCGACATTCGCTCCGAATACAAGCGGCGCCGGAATCTCGTCAAGATGCTGGACGATCTTGTGCGCGAACGCGGCGCCTCAAGCCGTATCGCGGACTATCAAGAGGGTTAAAGCTGAATCCTGAAATAACCTCATCCCTCTCCAGCCGCGACTGCGGCCGACGCGACCACTGCGGCGATCCTGTGGTGTAATGCTCAATCAGATGCAAGGAGAATAATGTCCTTTGAAGAACTAAACGTTCCCCAAAACCATATTTACCTTTTCAAGCCACAGCCAAACGAGACCAGGAAATGAAAATGGCACTGACACTCTCAGCACTTGCCGTTCGAGTGTTCGTGGTTGGCATTTCCATATAAGCGAATATGGTATACTACACGTCTCGGAAATCAGTGAGAGGCAATATGGGAAACAGATTAATGGTTGCGTTTGGCGCGGCAATGTGCGCATTTGCCGCGGTTGCGGGGGCGTATGAGATGGGCGACGAGCTGTCGAGGGAGGAATTCTGGCGCAGCGATCCCGTCCTGTTCGTGCGGAAGCATGCGGAGAGCGGCTTCGAGTTCACTTCAGACCAGCGCGACGGTGCTGATTCGAGGCGCGACGGGGGCGTTACGTGCTTCGGAATGCCCGTGTACGAGACGAGGGTCTCCTTTGGCGCGGCAGGCGGAATCGAGCGAGTCGAGCTGATGCTCTACGCGAGCGCAGGCACGGAGGCCATGAAGGAATTCACGGGGTCCGACGGCAGGAAGTTCCTTCGCCGCGAACGCATTGAAAAGAGCATAACGCGCGAGGAGTTCTCCGCCGTGCTCGACAAGGTGCGCAAGCGCCTTACAGAGCCGGGCGCGAAGCCTCCTCAGATAGTGCGCGAGGCCGTCGGCATGCGAGACGCGCGCCAGCGCTCGCAGACATGGCCCCAGACGAAGCTGCCGACGAAGGCGGCGCTTTCCTGGAGCTTCGAGCAGGACGGAAAGTCCGTGGAGACTTTCCGTCCGGGCTTCATCCGCCTTGCAGTCGACGGACCTGCGAGGCTGTCGGACGCGTCGTCCCGAAAGGGCGTCAAGAAGCAGGCGTCCGCATCAGGCGCCAAGAAGATCGCGGACAACGTGATAGACGAGTCGAAGGGACGCGGCGACGTGTTCGTGGACGGCATTCCGATGGTAGACCAGGGGCAGAAGGGCTACTGCGCGGCGGCGTCCGCCGAGCGCGTGCTGAGGTACTACGGCCTCGACATCGACGAGCATCAGATCGCCGAAGCCGCGGGAACGAGCGCGGAGGGCGGGACCTCGTCGCTTGCGATGAAGAACTCGATCGAGGCGATAGGCAAGCGCTTCAAGCTCGGCACAGTCGTGTGCTACGGCGACTTCGACAAGGGCGTGGAGGCGCGAATCGCAGGGCTTGTGGACGAGGTGCGCGTCTACAACAAGGCTGCGAAGAAGCTGAAGAAGCGCGAAATACCCGGTAGCGCCTACATAACGCACCGCGGCAACGTCACTTTCTACGATCCGGGCGCGGTCGACCGCGCGATGGATCCGGAAGTCCTCAAGGAGATGAAGGTGAATGGTGCGCAGAAGTCGAAGTACACGAAGTTCCGCAAGGACATACACGACCAGATACTGAAGGGGATCCCTCTAATCTGGGGCGTGAAGCTCGGGGTGTATCCGGAGCCCGGGATTCCGCAGATCGGAGGCTACCACATGCGCCTCATCGTGGGCTACAACGACAAGAAGAACGAGATACTGTACAGCGACAGCTGGGGCGCCGGGCACGAAATGAAGCGCATGCCGATGGACTGGGCGTGGACGATATCCCGCTGCCTCGTAATCATGAAGCCTCTGGCAAGATAGGAGAGCAAAGATGCGAACCAGGAATTGTCTTATGGATATGGGAGCAGGGGCTGTTGTTCCATTCCCTTAGCAACGGCGTTCGCAGATGCTTCGATCCGGCTGATCGCTAGAGAGCGTCCGCCAATCGTTACCGGCGATGAATTCGATGAGGCAACGAGGGCGGGATTTTTGGTATAATTACGGGCAGGGCGGGGAGCCGCCTGGAAAAGACACAAGAAAAGGGAGGGGTTGACATGACGTTTCACATTGCCATCTTCGCGGCCGCGATGTGCGTCGCCGCGGCAGAAGACGTAATAAAGCTTCCGGCGCCGGACGCGGATTCCGGTGTCACGGTGACGCAGGCGCTCAAGGCGCGGCGCTCGCAGAGGGCCTTTGCGGAGGCGGAGCTTTCGCAGGCGGAGCTTTCGGGGCTGCTTTGGGCGGCGAACGGCTTCAACCGTCCGGACAAGCGCACGAACGCCACGGGAATGAACAAGCAGACGATCGTGCTCTACGTCTGCATGAAGTCCGGGGCGTACCGCTACGACGCGAAGGCGAACGCGCTCGTCAAGGTATGCGGGGACGACCTGCGCGGCGCGGTTGCGGGCCATCAGCCGTTCGCGGCGAAGGCGCCTGTCTCGATCGTAATCGCCGCGGACGTGTCCGACCCTGTGTACAAGGCGCCTTGGGACACGCTGACGCACTACGACGCCGGCATCGTGTCCGGCAACATATACCTTTACTGTGCGGCGAACGGGCTTGCGACGGTCTGCCGCGGCAGCATGGACCGCGACGCGCTGAAGAAGGCGCTGCGCCTTCCGGACACGGTTCGCCTGCACCTGAACCATCCGGTCGGGCGTCCGGTCGCCGAATAGACGCCGCCGATTTGGTATAATATAAGGTGAAAAGGGTTTTAGGAGGCTCAGGACAGAGAGATGACACTTAGTGAAACGGTGGGTGCGGCTTTCGAGGCCGCGTTTCCGGGGGGCGAATCGTCGCAGATACGCGTAGTGCCGGCGACGGATCCGAAGTTCGGCGACTATCAGTGCAACGACGCGCTCAAGCTTGCGAAGAAGGTCGGCATGAAGCCGCGAGACGCGGCGCAGAAGGTGGCGGACGCGCTTGCGGCGCTTGAGGGGACTCCGTTCTCCAAGGTCGAGGTCGCGGGGCCTGGCTTCCTTAACCTGACGGTTTCGGGCGACTGGCTCGCCGCGCAGCTCGCCGGGTTCGCGTCGGCGCAGAACTGCGGGATTCCGCAGCGCGGCGCAGGCAAGAGGGTCGTTATCGACTACTCGTCGCCCAACGCCGCGAAGCAGATGCACATCGGGCACATACGCTCGACGGTGATAGGCTGCGCGATAGACCGCATCTACCGTGCGCTCGGCTACGACGTCGTGGCCGACAACCACCTGGGCGACTGGGGCACGCAGTTCGGCATACTCATAAAGGGCTACCGCGAGTGCCTGACGGACGACGAGCGCGCCAACCTCACCGTCGCGAACCTGGAGAAGTGCTACGTGCTCTCGGCAGCGAAGGCGAAGGAGGAGGACGGCGTCTGGAAGGACGCGTGCAGGCGCGAGCTCGTGAAGCTTCAGCAGGGCGACGCCGACAACGTCGCGCTCTGGCGCCGGTTCATCGAGATATCGATCGGCGAGTTCGAGCGGATGTACGCGAAGCTAGGCGTGAAGTTCGACACGTACCGCGGTGAATCGTACTACAACTCGATGATGCCTGGCGTCGTGGAAAGGCTAGTGAAGGCCGGGCTCGCCGTCGAGTCGGAGGGCGCGCTCATCGTCAACCTCGACGCGGAGAAGCTCGGGGTCGCGATAGTCCGCAAGTCGGACGGCGGATTCAACTACACGACGAGCGACCTCGCGTGCGTGGAGAGCCGCGTTGCGGAATACGCGCCGGAGCGGATAATCTACGTGACCGACGACCGCCAGCAGCTGCACTTCAGGCAGTTCTTCTCGATTGCCGCGAAGATGGGCTGCAAGACCACGCTCGTCCATGTGCCGTTCGGGCTGATGAGCTACCAGGGCAAGGCGATCTCGACGAGGGAGGGCAACCTCATCCGCCTCGACGAGCTGCTTTCCGAGGCGAAGCGCAGGAGCCTTGAGATCGTGAAGGACCGCGGCGGCGACGAGAGGCTTGCCGAGCAGATCGGCTATGGCGCGGTGAAGTACGCCGACCTTTCGCACGATCCCGCGACGGCCATCGACTTCTCGTGGGACAAGGCGCTTGCTCTCGAAGGCAACTCGGGCCCCTACCTCCAGTACGCGTACGCGCGCGTCTGCTCGCTGCTCGAGAAGTCGGGACGCGACGCGTCCGGCGCGGCGGAGCGCCGCTTCGTCGTGTCGACGCCTGCGGAGAAGAGGCTTGCCCTGCAGCTGCTGGAGTTTCCCGGGACCGTGGTCAGGGCCGCCGACGCGTACAAGCCGTCGGTGCTGGCGGACTACCTCTTCCAGACTGCGCAGCTGTACAGCTCGTTCTACCAGAGTTCGCCCGTGCTGAAGAGCGAGGAGCCGGTGCGCAGCGCGCGGCTTGAGCTCTGCGCCCTCTTCGGCGAGGTGCTGCGGACCGGTCTCGGGCTTCTGGGCATAGAGACGCCGCGGCACATCTGACGGGCGCGGCGTCTTTGAGGGGTGCGGATGGAATGCTTCTGAGCATACAGGACCTTGACGTCACATACCGAGGCGACGACGGCGAGACCGTCGCTGCCGCGGCGGACGTCTGCCTTGAGCTGGACAGGGGCGAGGTGCTCGGCGTCGTGGGCGAGTCGGGGTCCGGCAAGTCCAGCGTCGCAATGTCGGTCGCGAGGCTTCTTCCGAGCCCGCCGGCGTTCTATCCGAAGGGGCGCATCCTGTTCGACGGCGAGGACATCCTTACGATGCCGCTGCCGCGTCTGCGCCGTCTGCGCGGCAGCAGGATCGGAGTAATCTTCCAGGACCCGATGGGCTCGCTTTCGCCTCTGCACAGGATAGGCGACCAGATGGCGGAGGCGGTGCTTCTGCACGAGAGGGTTTCGAAGGCGGCGGCTCGCGAGATGGCGCTCGAGTGGCTTGGCAAGGTGCGCGGCGGCTCGGCCATGGAGCCAGAGGCCTGGGCGCGCGCGTATCCGTACGAGCTTTCGGGCGGCATGCAGCAGCGAGTAATGATAGCGATGAGCCTGATGCTCGGTCCGGACCTCGTGATCGCGGACGAGCCGACGACGGCGCTCGACGTCACCGTCCAGGCGCAGGTGCTGAGGCTGATGCGCGACCTTCGGCGCGACAATTCGGCCGTCATGCTCATCACTCACGACATGGGCGTCACATCGCAGATGGCGACGAAGATCGCGGTCATGAAGGACGGCCGCGTCGTAGAGACCTCCGACGATCCGGCCGCGTTCTTCGCGGGCCCGGCGCATCCGTATTCACAGGCCCTCGTCCGAGAGGCGAGGAGAATGGAGCTCCATCAATGAAGAGAATAGGAATAGTGGGCGCGGGGCGCTTCGGGATGGCCCTCGCCGAGTCACTCGCAAACGCCGGCACCGAGGTGCTGCTCATAGACAGGAACAGGCCTGCGATGCAGCTTGCAGGCGAGTTCGCGACGGCGCTTCAGGGCGACGCGACGCAGCCGCACGTGCTGGAGGAGGCGGGTTTCGGCGAATGCGACGTCGTTGTCGTGGCGATAGGCTCGAACATGGAGGCCTCGGTCATGGCGACGGCCAACTGCAAGGAGCTGGGCGTGCCCAACGTCGTCGCGAAGGCGACGAGCGAGCTGCACGGCAAGATCCTCAGGCGCATCGGCGCCGACTCGGTGATATATCCCGACCGCGACAGCGCCCACAGGCTCGCAATGTCCATAGCGAACCACAACGTCGTCGACTCGTTCGCGGTTTCGGAAGGCTATTCGATAGCGGAGATCGCGGTGCCGGACGGCGTGCGCGGGCAGACGCTTGCGGAGGCCGACCTGCGCAAGAAGCGCGGGGTTACGGTGCTTTGCATACGCAGGGCCGACGTCGACCCGAAGAAGCCTCGCAAGGTGGTCATACCGCAGGCCGAGGACGTGATACAGGGCGACGACCGCCTCATTGTGTTCGGAGAGACGAAGAAGCTCGACTCTCTTTCGTGAATCGGCAGTTAAAAGTGGAAGGAGCGCAACTCAAGATGAAGATAGGTTTCTTTGGCGCGGGCAAGATGGCCGAGGGCATACTCACGGCCGTAGAGGACAAGCGCGGCGTGCTGATGGCTGAGAAGGCCTCGGCGCGCGCGGCGGAGATGAGGCGCAAGTACGGCGTCGGGATGACGGACGACGTGAAGGAGGTCGCGAAGGAGTGCGACGTCATCTTCCTCGCGGTGCGTCCGCAGGACGTGGAGGCCGTCGCCGCCGAGGTGAGTCCGCTCCTCTCCAAGAAGCAGACGGTCGTCTCCATCGTCGCCGGAAAGACGCTCGCGAAACTCAGGAAGGCGCTCGGAGCCAATGTCCGCCTTGTGCGCGTGATGCCCAACCTCGCGCTCAGGGCTAAGGCCGGCATGTGCGCCATTGCATACGGGCAGGGCGTGCCGAAGGCTCATAAGGCCGAGGTCGAGCGCATTCTCGGCGGCGCCGGCGCGACGGTGGTGCTTGAGGAGCGCCACTTCGACGCGGTAACGGCGCTTTCCGGCTCCGGCCCCGCCTACTTCGCGTACATGGAGGAGGCGATGGCCGAGGGCGGCGTCGCCCTCGGGCTCAAGCCTGCGGTTGCGAGGCTGCTCGCCGAGCAGACGATGTACGGCACGGCCAAGTTCCTCAGAGAGTCCGGAATGCCGCTCAGGCCCTTCATCGAAGGCGTCTGCACCAAGGGCGGCACGACCGAGGCTGGCATGAGGAAGCTCGACAAGCCGTCGTTCAAGAAGGCCGTCGCCGCAACTCTTAAGGCGGCGGCGGACAGGTCCCGCGAACTCGCCTGACGGAGCGCGGCGGTGAACGTCGGCATATACGGCGGAAGCTTCAACCCCGTTCACTACGGGCACGTTAATGTCGCCAGGGCGGCGATCGCCGACCTGGCGCTCGACAGGCTTATCGTCGTTCCTGCGAACGTAAGCCCGTTCAAGGTGGGCGAGGGGACGGAGGCTCCGCAGCTCTGGGACCGGCTTGAGCTGGTCAGGGCGGCGTTTGCCGGCATGGAGGGCGTCACCGTCGACGACCGCGAAATCGTCCGCGGCGGCGTATCGTACGCGATTGACACGGTCAGGGAGATAAGAGCGGAGCTTTCGTCGGAAGACAAGGACTTCAGGCTCTTCTTCGTGATCGGCGAGGATTCGGTCGAGGGGCTTCCGAGATGGAAGGACTACGAGACGCTCAAGGGCCTTGTCGAGTTCAGGGCGTACCCGCGGACCAGGGAGTCGTCGTCGGAGATACGTGGCCTTTTCGAGGCCAACGGCGTCGCGCTCAACCCCGACGAGAAGGTCGTCGCGGCCGTCCGCGCAGGCGTCGTGCGCAAGAACGGGTTCTGCCCGTGCAGGCTGCAGAAGCTGCCCGAGTTCTTCTGTCCGTGCGACGAGTTCAAGGCACAGCTTCGAGACCCTGACTACCACGGGTTCTGCCACTGCCGTCTCTACGTGAAGCCATAGCGCGGACTTTTGACAAACAAGAGACAAACAACAACCACGAAAGGAATCAGATAGATGAACAGAATGACACTTGCATCTGCGGCTCTGCTGGCTCTCACGGGCTGCATGTGCGGCACTGGGCCAGACTGCGCCCGCTCCAAGAGCTGCTGCGCCGATCCTGTCGTCGGCAACTGGGGCCTCAGGCTCGGCTACGACGTGATGAACGCGGGCCACATGATCGTCTCCCGCGACGCCGACGGCAAGGCCAGCGCTCTTGTCCTATGGCGCTGGGCCTCTCCGATCCAGATGAAGGACGTCGTGGTCAACGGTCGCGACTTCAGCTTTGTCCATCCCAACGGCTTCACGGTCAAGGGCCGTGTCTCCGGCTGCACTCTCAAGGCCGTGGCCATCAAGAGCAACGGTCTCGCGGAGACTTCCGTCGTCGGCTGGAAGAACCCGCCGATCGAGGCCGCGTCCACCAAGGACGCCACGCTTGGCGAGCCGATCGACCTGCTCAAGAACGGGCTTGACGGATGGGAGATCATGAGCAAGAAGGCGAAGAACGGCTGGTCGTTCAAGGACGGAGTCCTTTCCAACAGCCTCGGCCTCAAGCCGGACGGCTCGTGGGCCGGCGGCGGCGCCAACCTCAAGACGAAGCGCTCCGACTTCTACGACTTCAACCTCGAGTACGACGTGCGCGTTCCGGCGAAGTCCAACTCCGGCGTGTATCTGCGCGGTCGCTACGAGTGCCAGGTGATCGACAGCTACGGCAAGCCCGTAGACGAGCACAACATGGCCGCGTACTACGGGCGCGTCGTGCCGCGCGTTGCGGCGGAGAAGAAGCCCGGCGAGTGGCAGCACGTTTCGGTCACTCTCTACAAGCGCCACATCACAGTCGTCCTCAACGGCGTCACGATCATCGAGGACGCTCCGGTCGTCGGCATCACTGGCGGCGCAATTGACGCGGACGAGTTCGTGCCCGGTCCGCTCTACCTCCAGGGCGACCACTCCGACGCCGACTACAGGAACATGATACTGCGTCCGGCGAAGTGACGATGAAGGCCCCGGCCGACAAGACGATCGCGTTCACCTTCTATTCCCTGCCGACGGCACGGCACGGGCAGGGATGGAAGGCTCGCGTCGTCTTTCCGCCAGGGTCCTGCGACAGCTCGTCGGCGGACGTGGAAGTCGTCGGCGCAGACGGCCGTCCGGTCGACGCCGCCACTTTCGTCATCGCAGGCCAGTCGCTGCCCGTATGCCGCGGACGCGCGTCGCTTCCTTGCGCGGCGTTTGCCGTCGGCAGGCACGAGACCGGCATTTGGCTCCATCGCGAAGGGGAAAGCCCGGTTCCCGGGGCTCTTACGTTCGAATGACCGATCTTGAATGGCACACCCTGGTCAAGGCCGGCGAAGACGCCGGCTGGAAGCTCGTCTGGGAAAAGGTCGTCGAGCCAGAGTCCAAGTCGATGCGCTCCGCCGCGATGATGAAGCGCTACTCGCTTACAGCGGGCGACCTGATGGGCATGCTCTACGACGAGATGATCGGGCGGAAGAAGATCGACCTGTACCGCGGCGAAGGCAGCTTCGAGGGCTGGCTCAGACGCTACGTGCGCGGCTTCGTCCTTAACGCGGACCCCAACAAGCACGGCGAGGTCTCGCTTGAGCAGGCGCATGAGGACAGCTCCGGCGCGGCGTCCTCTCCGATGGACCTGCCCGTCCACGACATAGACGTGCTTAGGCGCGACGTCTGGAACACGACTCTCAGGTGCTTCCACGACTTGTGGATGAGCGATCCGGAGCGTGCGTACGTGCACATACTGAAGACTCGCTTCAGACTCACGAGCGAGGAGATACGCGACTTTCTGGGCATCTCGTCAACCGCGAACGTGGATCAGATATTCTCCCGCGCGGTGAAGTTCATGCGCGCCGCCTGGCCTCGCTACGACACGGCAGGCAAGGGCTGAGGAACGGCGAACAACTTCGGCACGGTCTTCGGCCGCATCCCGGCGCTCACGAGCGCCAACAACGCCGTCGGCTACTACTGGAAGAACGAGCCCGGCAACGCCGGCGGTGCTTCGCGCAACGGCGGCTGCAGGCGCGATGGACGAGATGGGATCGGTCGACTTCTCCGCCAACCTGGTCTCCCATGGTTCGTTCGAACAATACGCGCGCAAAGATACTGATTGACGACAATGTGGCCTATTATGGCTGCGTTTCCGCCGACCCGCGCGGCGATCAGGATCTCTTCAAGCACTACAGCGTCGAGCTTCCGCCGCCGCTTGCGCGCTGTCTATACAGGTGTTGCGGAACCGAGTCGGATTTTAGTATAATTTACCCGGCAAAATGAATGTGTGTAGTGAATGGCGCTGTTGTGCGCCACAATCAAATGAAAAGAGTGTGGTCAATGCTGACAAGTAAAGTGACATGCCTCTGCGCGGCAGTGTGCGCAGCCAGTTCATCTGTTTTCTCGGCGACGGTTGAGAGGGTTTTCCGTCCGGAAAGGCATACACGAGGCGATACCAACATTCGCGTGCAGCAGCCTATCGACCAGGCGTCGTGGATATGGGCGAAGGGCAGCGACGTGTGGGGGGGCGCCGTCTTCTCGCAGACGCGCACCGACCCGGCTACGCTCGCGAAGATGCCGCAGTCGTTCTTCCGCTTCCGCCGCGACTTCACGTCCGCCGGCGAGCCGCTTGAGTTCGACATCTCGGCGGACGAGAGGTTTGTGCTTCTCCTTGACGGCAAGGAGATAGCGCGCGGTCCGATGAGGGGCCTTCCCAACCGCTGGAACTACCAGAGCTACCGCGTCGCCGGGCTGGAGCCGGGTTCGCACAGGCTTGAGGCGGTCTGCTGGCAGGTGGGCGAGCATGCGCCGCTCGCTCAGGTCTCGATCCGCGGCGGCTTCATAGTCAAGGCGGCAGGCGCATACGATGCGCAGCTGACCACCGGCAAGGCGACATGGAAGGTCGCTCCGCTCGCCGGCACCCGCATGACGAACAAGGGCGGTTCCGGCGCGTTCGGCGTCGGCTCGCAGTGCGAAGTTAGCGGAACGGGCCTTGTCGACGAGACTCCGGATGACGGGGCGTGGCAGGATGCGTGCGTGGTGCGCGGTCCCGTGGTCACGTGGGCCGGCCTCACTGTCCAGGGCTGGAAGCTCTTTCCGACCCCGCTCAAGGACCTGATGCGCGAGATCAAGACTCCCGGATCGGTGAAGCGCGGCTTCGACGTGCTCAAGAAGGGCGCGGTCGTTCCCGCGAACACGAAGGTCGCGGCCTGGTGGGACCTCGGCAACTACTACTGCGCATATCCGCTGTTTAAGGTCTCGGGCGGCAAAGGCGCTACCGTCAGCTGGGACTGGGCGGAGTGTCTCACCGGCCCGGACGGAAAGAAGGGCGACAGGTCCGCGTTCGGCGAAGAGCTGGACATCAGGCGTCCTTTCGGCGACGTGTTCCGCTGCGACGGCAGGGACGGCGCTGTCTTCTCGACGCCGTGGTGGCGTTGCGGGCGCTGGTGCAGAATCACGATATCGACGGCAGACGCGCCGCTTTCGATCGACGGCGTTGAGATCGCGGAGACGCGCTATCCGGTCGAGCTGGCCGCGTCGTTCGACTGCGACGACCCGTTCGTCATGAAGATGCAGCCCGTCTGCTCTCGGTCGCTGCAGATGTGCATGCACGAGATGTTCTTCGACTGCCCCTACTACGAGCAGCAGATGTATCCAGGCGACAGCCGAGTGCAGTACCTCGTCTCCGGCTTCTTCGACACCGAGGACCGCATGGTGCGCAACGCCATCAACCTCTACGACGCCGACAGGCGCGAGAACGGCCAGATTCCGATGAACTGTCCCACGCGCGGCACGCAGGACGCGCTCGGCTTCACCTGCTGCGAGGCGATGATGTTCGGCGACTACGCCTGGAACCACACCAACCTCGCATGGCTGAAGGCGAAGATGCCCGGCCTCAACCACACGCTGATGGGCATGGAATTGTTCGCGAGGGAGGACGGCCTCCTCGGCAAGACGCCGGGATGGAACTTCGTGGACTGGGTCTCGTCGTGGAACGGCGGCGTTCCGCCGGACGGCGACACCGAAAGCCCCAATGCCGAGATGAATCTCCAGTATCTCCACGCTATGATTTCGGCGCAGATCGCTGAGGAGGCTGTCGGCGACGCGGCGCTTGCGGCGTACTGGCGCGGCAGGGCCGATCGGCTCAGGGCGGCGATCAAGGCAGTGTTCTGGTGTCCTGAAAAGGCGCTCTTCGCGTCGAACGCCGCCAAGACACTCTTCAGCGAGCATTCGCAGTGCCTCGCGCTCCTTGCCGACGTCGTCACCGGCGAAGAGGCGGAGCGCTGCTTCAAGGCGCTTGTCGAGACGCCCGACCTCGCGCGCGGCACGATCTACTACAAGCACTACCTCTTCTCGACTTTCTTCAAGTTCCGCCGCGCGGACCTCTTCTTCGGCAACCTCGACTTCTGGCGCGACTGCCTCGGCTGGAACCTCTCGACCATTCTGGAGACGCCCGTGGTGAACTCGCGCAGCGACTGCCATGGCTGGGGCTCGCATCCGCTCTGGCACCTCCACGCCGGCGTCGCCGGCGTGAAGAGCGCGGCGCCGTTCTACGAAAAGGTCCTTGTCGATCCTCAGCCGGCGCACCTCAAGCGCATCCGCAGCACGACTCCGACGCCGAAGGGCGACGTGAAGCTCGACCTTTCGTTCGACGGCGGCAGTGCGAAGGGAACGGTCACTCTGCCCGAAGGTCTTGTCGGCGCCTTCAGGTGGAACGGACGCGAGACGCCTCTTTCCGCTGGCGCCAACGCGATCGACGCGACGTCCCGCTGACGCCGCCTCGCGCAGTTCCAACTTGATGAACGCTGTGCGACTTTGGTAAAATAGCGGCGTATGAGCAACAAGCCGAGAGTGAAGGGGGCGCCGGTCAGGAAGATCGGAAGCCCGGAGCAGCTGTGCATGGCGCAGCGCGTTCAGGTGACCGACGGGCGAGGCAACGGGGCGCGTCAGATATACGTCGCCAACGGCAGGCTCAACTTCGTGCTCTCTGAGTCCAATGCGCTGGACATCCTTCGGCTCTGGCACGGGGGCGTGAACGTCGGGTTCGTCTCCAGGAACGGTCTGTACACGGCCCAGGCGGACTTCCTGAGCTCGTTCCCAGCAGGAATGCTCTACACATGCGGCCTCGACGCCATCGGCGGCGTCGAAGGCCATCCGATCCACGGCCGCATACACTCGATACCTGCGCAGGTCCGCGAGCTGACGGCGGACGAAAACGGCGTGCGAATCGTCGCGGAGGTCCGCGACACTGCGCTTTTCGGGCAGAATCTCGTTCTGACGCGCACGGTTTCGACGGGCGTCTGTTCCGACGAGGTCCGGGTAGAGGACCGTCTTGAGAACCGGGCGTTCCGCGACGAGAAGTACTGCATGCTCTACCACGTCAACGTCGGCTATCCTATGGTCGACGCCGGCGCGAAGATATCCGGGCGCTTTGTCGAGTCCAGGCCGCGGACTCCCTGGGCCGAGCACGAGATGGCGAAGATGCTTGATGTCGAGCCGCCGAAGGACAATGCCGAGGAGACCTGCTATTTCCACATGACGAAGGACGGCCGGATGTCGATAGAGAACGCGGCGATCGGCAAGCGGTTTACGGTGGAAAGCTCACTTCGCCGCTTCGTCCAGTGGAAGAGCCGCGCGAGCGGGGACTACGTTGTAGGCCTTGAGCCCTGCACCTGCTGGCTTGACGGCGAGCTGAGGCATTCGGTACTCAAGCCCGGCGAATCGGTCGTCAACACGGTCGTTCTCAGAACCGAGGACATCTGACCCTTTCGCCTTATCCGGTGTTCCGCCCGGAGAAGTCGAAGAGTGACGCTTTGCGTTCCTTTTCGGCCTTTTTCGGGTGATTTCCTCCTTGAGCGCGCGAACCACGGACAGAGACGGAAATTTCCAACGTTGGAAACGGAAATTTCCAACGTAGGTTTTCGAAATTTCATAGTTGACTGTGGTTTGACACAAAAGGGACTGAAATAGTATAATGTTGCCGTTCTGGCGGTTAAACCGCAAGGATGTTGTTCTTTGTTATCGGCGGGTGGCTTGATTGCACTCGCCATCGGGCAGAGGCCGAAAGGCCGAAGCCAGAACCTCGTACTGCCGCGCTGGCATAGGCGGCATCAGGAGGAGCTGCGGAAACGCACCCTACGCCCGCAGCAGAAAGATCCGTTAATGACGGATGTAAGGGAGCGAATTTGTAAAGATGCCACGGCAAAAGAGAAACATGATAAACTACATGGTTGTCTGCGTAAACGACTACGCGGACAGGCATGGGCTTTCTTGCGCCGGTGCGTTCGACTACCTTTCCCGCAACAAGGGACTGGATTTTCTTGAGGAATGCTATGACGCCGAGCACACGCTTTCGCTTGACGAGGCGCTTGACGACCTCGACGCCGTCTGCAAGCGAAACGAAGGTGTCGTTGCATGAAACTTTATCACGGCTCCAACACTGCTTTCTCGGAAATCGATCTGTCGGTCTGCCGTCCCAACAAGGACTTCGGTCGCGGCTTTTATCTTGCGCCGGACAGACTTTCCGCGGAGAGAATGGCCTTGTCGGACCGTGAGGCGATTTGGCGGCAGACCGTACGTCATGACGTTTGAATTCGACGAAGCCCTACTTGACAAGGCGCAGGTGAAGCGGTTTGCCGCGCCATCGGAGCAATGGGCGATGTTCGTCATGGCAAATCGCTGCCCCGACGTTTCGGCGGCGGACCACAACCGCGACAATCGCTACGACCTTGTAGTTGGCCCTGTGGCAAACGATGATCTTGCGCTGCTTTTCCGACAGTTCGCGCTTGGACTTGTAACGGTCGAGATGCTGGTGAGCGAAATGCGCTATAAGCGGCTTTCCTTTCAGTATTCCTTTCATTCGTCTGCCGCGGTTTCGGCTTTGGCTTTCATAGGAGCTGACGATGTCCATTAAGCAGAGGCAGCTGGTCGAGTATGCGACACAGGACCTTGTTGCCATGCTCGTCGAGAGGAAGGGCAAGTCCATTCAAGACGCCATGTCGGCGGTCTATCATTCCCGCCTGCACAAAAAGCTGCAGGATGTCGAAACAGGGCTGTATCTTGAAGGCTCCGAGTATCTCTACGGGCTAATGATGGAAGAGATGGGCGATTTGCCGTAATTAGAACCTCATCCCCAGATAGCCCCTCGCAAGTTCCTTCCGCTGCATAGGCCATAGTTGACTGTGACGTGGTTTGACACTGAAGGGGCTGAAAAGGTTTAGCGTCTGTCTTCGGCGCGGCCGGAGTCCACACCCTACCTCCGTCTACACGATCTACACGTTCTACACGGCTGTTAGCACCAAGGGACAGGCCTCTCGTTCTTGTTCTCCTTGTCCGCACATTATACTAAATGGGATAACGCCGTGTGGTATAAATTTCGGTTTTTTAATGGCACTGTGCATCGCTTGTCAGATTCTCCGACAGCCGTCGTATATTCGTGTGCCATTAGGCAGTTCCGGCTGAGAGAGCCCGGACAGGCCTGCGGGCGGAGGTTGTCGCGAAATTTTCGTCCGCAGACCTGAATTTTATGGTATAATGTCGCTGTCTTGGCGGAACGGTGGCAACGATGCCTCTGCCTTGGCAAACAGATTTCCCGCGCAGGGAGCCGGTCGCGCCGGCCGACTGCGGACATGGGAGGCGTCGGATGAAAGCCTGAGAAACTTCACCTGGAAGACGCACGGAAGGGTAACTGCCCTAATAATGCAGTTTCGCCTCCTTCGGTGTATCTTTCTGGGCTCTCTCAGGCGCCTCATCTGATGCATCGGAGGAGGTTTCGTTTTCCGCCCCCGCCGATGTCTGGAACGGGGCGCAAGCCCGAGGGAGACGAGAAGCGAAAGGGAGGTATTGACGCATGAATGAGAAAAGAAAAGTCATTGGAATAGACTTTGGCAGTAGTCAGAGTTCAATTGCCATCATGGACATCGGGTCGAACATCCAACCCGAATTGCTCAATGTCGGCGGTGGACGTAATGGGCAGACTATGCCAACGGTTCTCGCGCTTGATAAGAATGACGATACCCTTCGTGCAGCAGGAAATGAAGTCCGTTTGCGATACAAGGAAGTCGCTGATTCCAGTTGCAAATTGGTTTCTGATTTTAAGCGGTATCTGGGTAGCAGTCCAGATTCGGCGGACACATCAGAAATAGCAGACCTTCGCAAGCATGCTGAAAAATATGCAAAGACCTTCTTGCGAGAAATGGCGCGTGTTGTCGAACGGCGTTTTAATGTTGCGAGAGAGGCTCTTTCCTCGGAAGATTTTGCCACCTGCGTGGCTCACCCTGCATCGTGGTCAGATGATCGTGTTCTGCTACTCAAGAAACTTGTCAAGGAAGCCGGATTTCCGGTCGATCCTGCGCGAGGCGTATATTCGATACCAGAACCAGTTGCCGCAGTTCACGCTCTGCGTATGGGTGACGGACTCGGCTTTCGCTTTGGTGAAAAACCAGAACATTTCATGGTTATTGACTTTGGCGGCGGAACATTAGATGTGTGCATAATCCAGACGGATATCCTTGGTCGTGCTCCCAAAATTGTTTCCACCGCAGGTGATCCATTACTTGGCGGAAAAGAGTTCGACGATATGATTGAGCGAATATTCTTTCGCAACAACAGTGATCGCATCCGACGCGACAACCTTTCTGCGAGTGAGCGGTTTGAACTACGCGACAAAATCAAGGAGGCAAAGGAAGCCGCGTCCGATCATTTTTCGCGAGATCAGGATCACAAGCACATGTTTCACTTGCCGTCCGGAGAATTTGAGCTATACCTCTCAAAGAATGAGTTTGCCAATATGATTAAGGATGCCGGCATTTATGAAAAGATTCGCCTTTGCATCCGTGGAGCGCTTGATAGTGCAGGGCTTGGCAACGACCAGATAGCAAAAGTCATTCTCACGGGTGGATCGTCCCGATGGTATTTCTTGCGTGAAATCGTTGCTAAGGAATTTGCGCTTGGAGGCGATCGGATTTTCATTACCGATACTCCATTTACTGATGTTGCAACGGGTTGTGCGGTATCAATTGGACTTTCAGATCAGGCACCGAAAAAAGATGGTATCTGGGTTAAGTATCGCCTTTCGAAAAATGATTCTTGGTCGGAGGCAAAGTGCCTTCTTGCGCCCGGAAGAAATGATTCAAGAGAAAAGACCGGAGTCCAATATCTTTGTACAATTCCAGAAACATGGTATCTCCATTCGCGGCGAATATACCTGTCTTGGTGGCATGGCTTTGAAAAGACGGATTTAGAGCAAATTGGTTCGGAAGCCGTAATTGATGTGTTTGCAAGGTCAAATATTCCGTTTGCATCAAGATTACGTAATATGAGTGCGGCTTTTCACGGGCGTCCTACAGAACGTCTTGAAGACGAGTATAAAGTCTATCTTCAGTACCAAGAGGATGCCGCTGGTGTATGTACCTATCGCTTTGAGATAGTTGACCATGAGGCCTCTCTCTATGATACCGTGATACGTACAAAGGGAATTGATGCCGCAAGAGACATGCCGAAGGGAACTCGCATTGAAGGCATTGTTATCCCAGGTCAGCGAAGCTACCAGGGATTACTTGGCTTTAAACGTCGAAAACTGGAGGAATGGACACAATCCTCGTCTGCGGTTCAAGGCAAGTCATCATCCACGCCATGGTATCGCAACATTCCTCTTCTGCGGAAGAAGAAATAAGGAGCTTCCATTATGACAGACGTTGCAGTTAAGAACCTAAAAGCTCTTGAAAAGGCACGTGCAGACATTGCCCGCAAATGTTACCCTGCCTTTGATGAGCTGCTCTTGTATTCACTCGAACGCCGACACCTTGACGTCCCCGAATATTCGGACATCCTCCTTTCAAGTCCCGAAACTGACGGCGCACCTTCGCTCAAAGACCACCTCCAAAAGAATGTCCGACTCTTTAAACTTGATGAAATCGCGTTTGACGCGAACGAGAAGTTTCATCTCCCAGGTGTTGAGAGTGCTTTGACGGCGATGCGTGGTCAGGGGCATTCTCTCCTTTTCATCGTACAGGGTGACGTGACGCGAACATGTGTCTATCTTGGGCTTTGCAAATTCGCGGCGGATGCGCCAGAAACGTCAGGCGTTCTTGATGGTTACGGAGCTGTGTGGCGTGCTAATTTTCCGGGAAGCCGCATTGTTAATCTGTCAACGCCCGAAGCATCCGCTGTCTCGTATGAGCTGTCTAAATGCACAGAATTTGGTGTCCTCACGGGCATCCCGTCTCTCAAGCGCGACGAAGAGTCTCAATTGTTTGTGCAGGGGCTAGAGCGACTCATTCGAGCGATGCGTGGAAAGACCTATACGTGGCTCAGTATCGCAGACCCGATTCCGCAAGATGCTGTCCGCGACGCCATCGCAGCTTGCCAGCAGCTCGAATCCGATATCCACCACCTCGTCAAGACAGACCTTTCAAAGGCAACGTCTAACGGAAAGACAGTGATGCTCGGACTGTTTGGGATGGGGGGCCGAGGTGATACAAATGGCGGTGGTCATTCCGTCTCGATATCTGATATGCGCTCAATCGCGAAAACAATAACTGACGGCACCTCTACAAACCAGCAATTGCTCGAAACGCACCAACGTGTGGCGGCAGGGATCTCAGGAGTTGGTGCAATTGTCGGCGGTGTTATTGGATCTTTTCTCGCGCCCGGAATTGGCACCGCCATCGGCGCAAGCATCGGCCAGTTGTTTGGAAGCGCCACCAAGGGAATCGGTGATGCTATAAGTGGCAAGGCTGGCCATTCAGAAGGCGCCCACCACACCGAAGGGGTGACGACAACAACCTCCCACACCAAGGGAAGTGCGGACACGCAAAACTGGGCTCATTCGACGCAGACTGCTATTGGCGGATTTGGTTCCTTTGGCTTGACATGGACAAAGACAACGACAGTCGGTCAGGAGTTGCTGAACCGCAAGGCGGAATACGCCGAGGAGGTTTTGAGAGCTTACGAAAAGCGGCTTCAGGAAGGGACGGCGCTCGGGATGTGGAATCTTGGCCACTACTTCTGTGCGGCCGATTCGGACACCTACCGGCAGGGCATCGGAGTTGTGAACTCACTTTTCGCGGGCATGGACAGTACCTACGAGCCGCCGCGAGCGATCAAGGTGCCGACAGATTTCCGCGACACGCTTCGACGTTTCCAAAACGTCTATCTTCGTACCGCCTTTGCCACAAAGCCCAAGTCGGCCGAGGACGGTCGTCCATGGCCTGTTTCCTTCCAGAATCACCCGCTCGGCATCCTCTTTAACGGCCCTGCGACGCCAGTGAATACGCGAGAGTTGGCCATAGCTACGCCTGTTGCGACGCAAGACGTTGAAGGAGTCAGCGTTTCGCGGCGACCAGCATTCGGAATCAACCTTGGGGTGGGGCTCGGGTCTTTGGCAAAAACGCTTACGCTTGGCAGAATCCTTGATAAGGGGAATGAGACAAGTCAGTCTTATCGGATGCTACAGGCAAACTTGACGAAGCATCTTGCTGTGTTTGGCTTAACTGGCTCAGGAAAAACGAATTCCATTCACCACCTGCTCCGTCAGCTTTGGAAGAATGAACATGTACCGTTCCTCGTCATAGAGCCAGCAAAGGCTGAATATCGCGCACTTGCAACGATGGATGAGTTCAGGGACGATCTGCTTGTCATTTCCGCTGGTATTGACCGAACGGCAACTTGTCCCTTGCGGTTAAACCCGTTCGATTTTGAGCCTGGGATGGACACAGATGCGAACCGAGTTCATGTCCTTACCCATATTGACCGACTCAAAGCGACGTTCAACGCCTCATTCCCGATGTACGCCTCCATGCCATATATCCTTGAAGAGGCGATTCTTGAGGTTTATCGTGAGCGCGGTTGGGATCTTGGACGATCAGAGAATCGTTTTATTGATGTTTATCATGAAGACTTCCGCGATTACCTCCCGACGCTCCGTGACCTCTATTGGAAGGTTACGGAAGTTGTCAGACGAAAAGGCTACTACCAAGAGCAACAGATGAACATTGAGGCTGCGCTCAAGGCACGACTTTCTAGTCTTCTTGTTGGAGCTAAGGGGACCATGCTTGAAACGCCGCGTTCACTACCATCAAAGGATATCTTTGAACGCCCCGTAATCATTGAACTGGAAAACCTCGGCGACGATGATGAAAAGGCGTTTCTGATGGGGTTGATCGTTTCGCGTCTTTATGAATGGCGTAAGGCGACATTCTCTAATAATCCGACGCAAGCTCTTCGTCATGTCCTCGTTATCGAAGAAGCACATAGGCTTCTTGCGAATATCCCCGACACTTCGGCAAACATGGAGGCAAGCAATCCTCGTGGCAAGGCGGTGTCGGCGTTCGTTGACATGCTTTCAGAAATTCGTGCTTATGGAGAGGGGGTTATGGTCGTGGATCAGCTCCCATCTCGTGTCAGTCCAAACATCGTCAAAGGCACAGGCGCGAAAATTGTCCATCGTCTCCTTGCTGTGGATGATCGTGAGAATGTCGGTGGCACGATGGGACTTGAAGACGCTCAGATTGCCGACCTTAGTCTGCTTCGGACGGGTGAATGCGTTGTAAGTCAAGATGGTGACCTCAAGGCGTTCCAAGTTCGTGTTCCAAAATGCGAGGAACACGAATCGCGCATAGGTGGTGAAGTTTCAGAATTTACGCGTAAGTATCGTGAGGATAATGCGGAAATTTTTAAGACACCTTCTGTCGGAGTTGACACTGAGGATGGCGCTTTCAAAGACTCGCTCTATAAGACCATGCTTGCCATTGGGCTTGGGCAGAATCTCGATGCGCTTGCGGACATACGTCCGACTCGAAATGTTGATACATGGCTTGATCGTGAGGACTGGCTTGCCGTCTATTGGAAACAAATTTGCGCGGAAATCTGGAATTATCATGGTGGTGACTGGCGAGCACTACTTGCGCTTCGCGCGTCAGGTACAGCCATCTTGGCTGGGGTAACCAATATGACAGATTCCTACCGTGCATCGTTTACAGAGTACTTCGCCGCGTCAAAAATCGCAGTTGAATCACCGACAGGTAAGCTAGCCGGGATAGCGTTTGCGCCCTTCCTAGTTAGCGGGAGCAAGAGCCTATTGGAAGTTGTCAATCAGAACTGTGATCTTTTGAAGGGCATGAAAGACCGCTACGAAAAGCTTGCGGAGTCCATCCGCCGTGCGCTTCCCATGCTTGAACCTCGTAGGCAATCCTTTTCTGCCGATGTGCGCGTCATGCTTGTGGAAGATATAGTCTATCGTATAAATCCGGTGCTTGTTGAAGAAACGCTCTCCGCTTTTAAGAAAGGAGAAGTCTAATGGCCATCGAAGCAGTAGCGGCCATTGCTGCCAAAGAAGTCGCCGTTGAGGCAGCAAAGGAGGCAGCTGTGCAAGCCGCTCGTGAGATTGCCCAGAAGATGGCTGCCGAAGCCGGTGGGCAGGGTGGACGCGAATTGCAGCATGCTATGATGGAGCGCCAGACCATACAGGAGGGTTTCCGAGTCGGAGAAATGCCTGATACCAAAGAAGAAGGAAGGGAAATTCTTAAGCAGAAGGAATCCGACGCGGTCGACGAACTACGCAAAAAACTTGATGTGGAAGAATCGAGTTTTAACTCCGAAGGAAAAGAGGCTGAACCACATCAAGAGGCAACAGCAGAGAATGATATTTGCAACGTTACTGAATCCGAGCAGAAGGATGCTACATGGGACGATTGTCGATGTGACGAAACAAAGAATGGAAAACCAGTCTATGAGGTGGAGTCGGGAAGGGACTCCGAGCTTTTAAACGGGAAACTGCCTGAGAAGTCGGTGTTAGAGATAGATAACCCAGTAGGAAAGAATCATATCCAGATTGAAACGAATGGGATGGGTCGTAATATCGACATGAAGGTGGATCGTCTCGAGCGAATACCAGGAGAACTCAGGGTTCGTGATGTGGATCAACAACGTCTATGTCGCCAGATGAAGGATGGAAAACCTGGCGATGATGGAGGACATTTGCTCGCAAGCGAATTCGGGGGGCCAAAGGAACAGGTAAATCTTTCTCCGATGAACTCCTACATTAATCGACACGGTGAATGGAGGCGCATGGAGAAATTCGTTGAAAAGGCCCTTGACGGCGGCAAATTAGTAACAGATTATCGCGTAAAATCGGCTTACGATGGTGATTCACTACGGCCTGAAAAATTTACCGTCAGTATGAATGTTGACGGTGTTCCAAGGTATTTCCAAATCAAAAATCCAATTACTAACCCTGCAATGGCAGCATAAAATGAAAACAAAGATTGAAACCACGCTTAAGAATCTGTTTGAGAGTGCAAATTCCCGTCTTGATTCATTGTCAATACGGATTGAGTGCCCATTTGATTCTGGCATTAGTGTACAATGCGAAGGGAAGGCGTTGTCTGAGACAATTTATCCAGAACCAGACATGGATGCGTTTTCTACCTACATTGATGAGTTGCGAAACAGTCATCCCAACGAACGGTTCAATATCGTAGAAATTCATATGACAAGTCCAATGGATATTTCCATTGAACGGACATTTGATGGAGCGTTTCAGCGTGAAGCAGAAGAAATGGTTCGAGACTGAACTAAAAGGAGATACACGTTATGAAGGCCAGATTTTTCCTATTATTCGTCACCATTTTCACTGTTTCGCAGTTTGCAAAAGCCGAGAGCGATAAAGTTTATTCTGACCGACGGCTATCAGAAGCAATAAGTCCTATCAAGTACGATATAAACAGCTGGACCAAGGTCACCAGTAGCAACACTAAGGAGATAAAAGTGTTGAATGAGCGAATTCAAAAATTAGAATCGGATGTGAGTAGCCTCCAGGAAAAGGTCGATAGCCTATGGAAAAAGGGTGCTACGAATCTTGAAACCATTGGTCGTAAAGGGGATAAAACGGACATCAAGGCGAATGTCGCTTTATGGATTACAATCCCGATTGTTATGGTTATTTGCGGCGTTCTTGGTTTGGCATTTTGGCCTAGAAAATCTAAGCCGGTCCCAATAAGTGCCACACGGTCAGACCAACACAAATGCCCGCGCTGTGGATGGGAACATGATCCAGATGACACTGTTTGCAGAAATCCCAATTGCAAGGTGCAGTTTTGACCAGTAAAGACCATGCTAAAAGGTGTAGTGTAGGATTTCGCCGCGAGCGTTGATCAAGCTTGGCCAGAATGACAGGTGGAATGGAACAGGAAAAAACTATTTTGGGCAAAACCGAACCTGATGGCGAAGTCGACGCCAATTACTTTATATGAGCATAAAGATTTCCGGCGTTGTCAGATTTAGCCGCGAGAGACGTATATTGCAGTGAAGATCTCGGATGACAAACTTAGGAGCGGTAACATGGGAATTATTTCAAAGCTGTCAGAACTGTTCGGAAATGACATCGGTATCGATCTCGGGTCTTCGATGACGAGGGTCTGGGTCAAAGGTAAAGGGCTTGTGCTGGACGAGCCGTCGGTTGCCTGTGTGTCGGCACGGGGAAAGCGGTTCATCGCAGCCAGCAGATATGTGTTTTCCGACCCTCCATGGAATGTTGTCACTACTGTCCGTCCGATTAAGGAAGGCGTCATCTCGGATTATGACATGGCGTTGCCGATGATCAAGGAATTCGTTGACAGGGCGTGTCCGCGCCGCTTTTGGGAGAAGCTGGCGAAGAATCGTCGTCGTTTCGTGGTCTCCGTGCCAGGCGACATCACCGAGGAAGAGAAGAAAATCTTGGAAACCAATGTGAGGCTGGCGTCGTGGATTGGCGAGAAGACTGCGGAAGATATCGACGCAAAAGTCGCCATGAAGCAGCTGTCTAGCATCCGCATGTTCCCGATCGAGGCCACAATGGCCGCCGCGATCGGGGCCGGCCTTCCGGTTTCCGAGCCGCAGGGATCCATGGTCGTGGACATCGGCAGCGGCAGATGCGATGTTGCCATTATCTCCCTTGGCGGAATCGTCCACTCATGTTCCGTGCGCGGTGCCGGAGACGAAGACATGGACAACGCCATCTGCACATATATGCGGGATCGACACGGACTTCTCATTAGCGATGGCTGGGCCGAGTGCATCAAGAAGGAAATCGGCAGCGCATATCCAACTTGCAGTAAGTTGGAAATCGACGGCCGCAACGCAGCGACAAGGGTGCCGAAGAGCGTGACTGTGACGTCCGAGGAAATCTGCGAGGCTTTGAAGGCACCTGTGAACAGGATTGTCGAGGCAGTGAAGGCGACACTCAACAAGTGCGAGCCGGAACTTGCAGCCGATCTTGTGGACCGTGGATTCGTTCTCACAGGAGGCGGTTCGCTCTTGCCAGGGCTGAATAGACGGCTATCCGCTGCGACAGGGCTTCCTGTCCGTGTGGCCGAGGATCCGGCCCATGCTACCATACGCGGCGTTGCCGCAGTCCTTGACGAAATCGACTTTCTGGAAAAGGCCGACAATGGGAAGGGTGTGCAGATTCCTTTGGAATTATTCCCATGCAAACCGGAAACGTTCGACCGGAACAAGACCAAGGGGATGCTTTGGGGACTGATTGTCGGTGATGCCTTCGGAAGCCCCACACGGTCTTGCGACAAGGACGACCATCCGTGGGCTGCGGAGATGGAGAGGTGTTCGGTATCCGACCAGCCGTGCGGCTATTGGACGTATGCTGCTTCGATGGCGATGTGCGTGATGGACTCTTTCGTCCGTAAGGGCGACTACGATCTGAAGGACGTTGCGGAGACGTTTGCAAAGTGTATGAAGGAGGGATATCAATCTTCGATAGACGGGCTTGCGTTAGGCGAGGGACGCACCACGGAGGCCTCGTTGACGGTGTTTGCGCGCACTGGCGGCTCGTTCGTGGACGGACGGAAGGCATCGAAGGGTAACGGATCGATTGTGCGCTTTGCGCCAAGTTATGCAATCGCGAGGGCTTTGGGGCGTCCTGAAATCATACACGAAGTCAGCGATTTGACGCATGCTTCGGCGGTGGCGCGAGAAGTCTGCGACACGTTCGCCGGTGTCCTGGAAGATCATCTTTGCTACAGGCGCACGAAGACGGGACCGGGAAAGGAGCTGAGCCGTACGCTCGTTAACAATTCAGGCTGGGCTGCCTCGACGCTCCAGGCCGCGCTTTGGGCGTTCCATGCCACGGACTCCTTCGAGGAAGGACTCATCGTCGCCGTAAACCTTGGAGGCGATTCTGACGCCATCGGCGCGGTCTATGGTCAGATAGCCGGTGCCTACTACGGCTTCGACGCCATCCCCGAACGTTGGATAAAGGCTGTGAAGGCATGGAAGAAGGTGGATGCTCTCATTGAGAGGTTCTTGGGGATGTTTGAGCCTCTCTGGAGGCAAGATGAGGAACGTAGATCGTCCGACCCTGTGGATGGCGTGGTATAATATCTTGTAAGATTTGGACTTGAAATGTGAGTAACCTGCAGAAGGGAGAAAAGTGATGAGACAGTTGAACATGTCGGGAATGGTGCTTGCCGTTGCGCTGGCTGCTATACCTGTGCTTGCACAGGAAATCGAAGATTCGGTTGGGGACAACAATCCCCTCAATGCAGTTGTGAAACTGGAGGTGGCGACGGCGAAGTCCTACATAGTCTGTCCGTGGATAAGCGTTAGTGAAAGCGATACGGGATCTGGAGCCGTAATTGCCAACGGACGCATCCTCACATGTGCGCATTGTGTTGCCGACGCTTCTTACATTCGTGTAAGGAAGCATAACGAGGACATGCTATATCATGCCAAGGTGATATTCGTTGACAACGACGCAGACCTCGCGCTTGTTGACGTTGAAGACAGGAAGTTTATGGAGGACATCACGCCAATGGAGATTGGCGAGACGCCGCGTGTGCAGGATGATGTGATAGCTGTCGGCTATCCGATAGGAGGCGAGGACATCTCATACACTCGTGGAATTGTTTCTCGTATCGAGGATATTGACTATTCGCACGGGCGGTCGCGACTTCTTGGCGTTCAGGTGGATGCTGCCATCAATCCAGGCAACAGCGGCGGACCGGTTCTTGACGTGAAAAGCGGAAAGATCGTCGGAATAGCATTCCAAGGCAAGCAGAAGGACAAGTCAGAATCGTTGGGATACATTATCCCGCCGGATGTCATTCGTCATTTCCTGAATGACACCAATGATGGGAAGGTGGATGGATTCCCGGACGTTCAATTTGATTGGAATCCGATGGAAAGTCCGTCCAAGAGGCGATATTATCGTATGGATTCCAACAGGACAGGCGTGATTGTTGACAATGTGGATCCGGTTCTCGGGAAGGATTCGATTCACACTGATGATATTATCCTGGAGATTGACGGCTATAAGGTCTCAAACAACGGAAGGATTCGCCTTGACGGAGGGGTGGCGAGGTCGCTCCATTATCCGGTCTACACTCGCCAAATCGGAGAGAAAATTCCTGTTAAGGTGTTTCGCGACGGGAAAGAGGTGGAGACCTTCATTATG
>JAEEGL012800842.1_pt1 | contig 28539 bp, 23 predicted proteins | sample 9134231 | NCBI WGS metagenome assembly JAEEGL01 (sample SAMN16246548, study PRJNA631951) | gut metagenome | biome: gut microbiome; feature: rumen; material: fiber-attached | host: Bos | place: Iran: Karaj | collected 2018-10 | reverse complement strand
TATTTTGATGAATTGCTGGAACGGATCCGCGAGATCCGGGCCAGTGAGCGGCGGGCCTATCAAAAAATTACTGATATTTTTGAACAGTGCAGCTATGATTACGATAAAAATAGCGATATCACCCGGGATTTTTATGCTTTTGTGCAGAACAAACTGCATTATGCCGTGGCCGGGCAGACTGCCGCAGAAATTGTTTATACCCGCGCAGATGCCTCAAAACCAACCATGGGCTTAACCACCTGGAAAGATGCGCCGGATGGAAAGATATACAAGAAAGATGTTGGCATCGCCAAAAACTATCTAAGTGAAAAAGAATTGCAGCGTCTCAACAGATTGGTGACCATGTTTATTGATTATGCCGAACTTATGGCTGAGGACGGCATTCTGATGAGTATGCAAGATTGGGTGAATCAAACAGATACGTTTCTGAAAAACAACCGCCGCCAGATTTTAGAGGGTAAAGGGAGCGTATCCCATGAGCAGGCGATCGCCAAAGCCAATCAGGAATATGAACAATTCAGAATCCGGCAGGATCGGGAGTATATTTCGGAATTTGACCGGCAAACCGAGAAATACTTAAAAGGCGATGACAAGTAAAGATATAGCCTGCCCCAGAAGAGATCGCCACCCTCGAAGGCAAATAACCACCGAGCCCGGGCATCAAGCCAAAGCTCAGTGATATTTTAGAAGCACATATAAATTCAGATAATTGAGCCCTCTCTATTTGTAAAAATGGAGAGGGCGAGATGCTATGTTTTCCACTGCTCGTGGGGTGAGGGCTACCCCATCACATAGCCCTTCCCCGCCCCACCGCTTAGGTTACAGCAGCGAATTTTTTTATAATTCCGGCAACTTCTGCTGGAGATTTGGTTGGGAAGAAGTGGTCACCGGCAATAATCTCATGGTTAAAGCCGGCGCCCGCCACTTCGGCCCAGGGGCGCATAGAGGCGGCGGGCGCCAGGTCGTCCTCTCCGCCGGAGAGCGCCAAGATGGGAATAGAGAGCTTTTTAATGCTCTCCGGCCGGTAGTCCTCAAACATCACCATATCGGCCCTAAGAGCCGGCAAAAAGAGCGACAAAAGAGCCGGCTCTGCCAAGAGGCGCTCCGGTATGCCATGATAATTGGTGGCCATATAGGCGGCGAACTCACGGTCGTCCATGGTTTTATAAGAGTGTGTAACAGGTGTGAGCGCGCTGGGGGCGGCCATGGCCATGGCCACTATCCCGGCTAAAGCCGGGATGTGCTGCCCGGCGGCCAATTCATAGGCAATAAGTGCCCCGAGACTGTGGCCGCCGAGCAGCACTGGCCGCCCCCCGGCAAGTCCGTTCACCGCCTGAGCTAGCGGCGCCAGGAGATCCTGCATCGCCGTGATGGCCTTTTCCTGGCGCCGCTCCATGCGGCCCGGGCGCTGCACTATAGCTACATCAAAGCGTTCTGAGAGCGCCCGGGCCAGGGCACGGTATGTCTGGGCGGCGCTGCCGGCGCAGGGGATAATAACCATTAATGGGGACTTTGTGGCATCAGGCACAGGCTGCCAGAGCCAAGGAGAAGTATAAGACATGAATTATTTTATTTTTTCCCGCCCTTAGGTGCTTGCTGCGCCTTGTTTTTGGGCTGGGTATCACCTTTCTTTTCTTCTGGTTTTTCCGGCTTTTTCTCGCCAGCCGGCGCCGGCTGCGCCGACTCTGCCGCCGCTTTGGGCTCGGCATCAGCTTTCTTTTCGGCCGGTTTATCAGCTTTGGCCGCCGCCTTTGGGGCATCTTTGTCTCTATGCAAGGCGGCGACAAAGCGGCTGGCTACCAAGGGGTACCAGCCTTTGCAGAGCCATATTAACCACAAGCACCAGATAAATTGCAAACACTTCCAGAGCCATATCGGAATGGAGAAGGCCCCAAAACCCTCGATAGCCTGGCCGGCCGGCAAATAGCCGATGAGCCAAGTCATATCATTGCCGTAAACCGAATTATGTATGCTCATATCCGGGGCGCTGAGAAGCGCCGCCCCACTGGCTCCTACCAAAGCAGAGATTAAAGCCAACAAAATGGCAATGAGCCCCAAGAAGCGCCCCCAGCGCGGCTGGGCTTTGGCTTTAAGCGGCAGAGCCAAAAGCAGCATGGGAATAATGAGTGCTAAAAGCATATAGCTACTGATGGAAGCGAGAGGCACCAAAAGCAATATCCACTGATAAAGCTTCATAGGCACATCTGGCAACAAGAAGCGGCAGAAGAAAAAGACTAGGAGTGCCAGGAGCAAATGGGCCATAAAGACCGACCAATAGAGTACCACCGGGTGATGTTCGGCCGAGCCCAAAGAGGCCAAAACAACCCGCCGCGAAGGAGTATTATAGCTAATAGTGGTATTAACCAGCGGTATGGAAGCACTCACCGGGGCAAATCTGGTAAATAAACTGGGCTCACCGTCGATATTATATTTAAGATCAATGCTGCTTATCCCCTGCCCCAAAAGGAAGGTAAGCTCGCCGTTTTCCGGGCGCGCCGGGTGGTCGTTGTCATCAATTTTAAAGCTCTGCACCCTGGCTTCAGCGGGTATTTTCAAGGTAACTTTGTCCATCGCCGCCAGGCGAATTGTACCATAAATATTATAGCTAGCAGAACCCTGGCTGCTGGTTACATAAAGCCTAAAGTTACCTTCGCTGTTGTTACCGGCCAGCACTGCCCGCTCTTTAACACTGACCACCAGTTTTTCGCCGGGATTCGGCTCAAAATGGGCCGGTTGCGGAGCAGTAGCCGGGCGCGGCTCTTTGGAAAAAGCACAAGCGCGGGAAGTATCACAGGTGATAAACCAGGTTTCTATATAATTTGCCGAATCGGGAGCAGCCAAAGTTAGCGACTCGCCGGCCGGCAAAGTACCGTTAAATCTGATGTTCAGCGTCGGCCCATCAGCCACAAGACGCAATTTACCCTCTTTTATCTGCTCGGCATAAGCCGAAACAACTTCGCCGGGCAAAAGCGGTATATCCACAATATCGCCGTTTCTAAGGCCCCGCGCCGACACCGCAGTATTAACACTATTGGGGTCACTAAAATTGATTCTTCTTACAATATCAATGCGTTTAGCCAGTGGCACCTGATTATCCGGCACCACTATGTCTTCATCTACTTCTTCAGCATCTTCCTCCACTTTGGTATCTTCGGCTTCGACAGCGGAGAGCAGAGAGATAGCCACCCCGGGTTCCATATATTGCTCATTATGTTCCAGGCTCCAGCGCTCGGATTTCAAGCTAATGCCGCTGGTAAAAATGGGGAAAGAAATACGCGGAGCAGCATCGGGAGCCATTTTACCGCGCACAGTAATAGTAGAAACACCGGCCGGCACCAGCACATAGATATAACTATCGTTTTTGATACCGGCAGCCGTGCGCCCCTGCACGGTAATTTCCTTGGCTTGCCAAAGATACCAGGGGCCGGGCAAAGGCAACAAATCGCCGATGACACTACTGGCTGTCATGGTCATGGTAAAAGAGAGATCGTTATTCAGCGTGATATTAAAATCGCTTATTTGCTGGCAACTGCCCTCACAACGTGCCGGCCTGGTGCGCACTTCCAAATCGCGCAAAAATTCCGCCGGTGGGTAATTTCCTTCCGCTGCCAGCGCACTATTCGGCAAGAGAGCTAAAAAGATTAGCGCGGCCACCGGCACTTTTTTCAGCTTAGAGATGCTCACCCCAAAGAATGACAAAAAGGCGATAACCGAGAAGAATATATAGAGAAAGAGCGCTACGCCCCGCCAAAACGGTGGCACCAATAGCACACTGAAACGGCTATCTTCTTTTAAAGGACTATTAAAATACATGGTGATCCTATTACCGGTGGCCACCCTTGGTGCCGAGAGACCAACCGGGCGGATTTTCTTTTGCTGCGCCTTGGCAGACGCGGCAAGAGCATCATTATCGGCCACCATGCTACTCATACTACCTGCAGCCAGGGAAGATAAAACACCTTTTCTCTTTATACTTTCTTTTTGCATTTTGTGGCTTGGTGCTTCTTTTTTGGCCATCGGCGCAGCTTCTTCTTCCGCAAACTCCATTTCTTCATCCATCGCCGCCATTGCTTTGGCCATCCTAGGCGCACTTTGGGCAGCGGAATCATTTTTATAATTCGAAAAATAGTCAATCGAGATTGAATCGCTATGTCCTCCCGGCAAAGTGGGATGCAGAGCGGTACGCACCAGGCCCATCCAGCTGACGATAAGCATTATCAAAAAGGGAACAGATATAACTGAGAGCAAAATAGTGGAAACTTTTTTAAGTTTGCGATGGTCTGCACCAAGGTGTCCCAAAAGGCTGATGATGAGGAAGCTGCTAAGGCACCAGAACCAGGGCAAAATCAGCCCATCATCCAACCAGGGCGAAGTAATGGTGGCTATCATGGCCCCAAGAGCTATCAGAATTTTTATATTGCGCCGTTTGATGCGCCAGGCCCCCAGATACACCAGCACAAAAGCCAAAACACCAAGCAGGAGATTATAGAGCGAGAGCTGGCGGATATAATCACCGGAATAATCCTCGGCACCCCAGGCAGCGAGCGGCACCCAACCGGGCAACAGTTTGAGGCTGAGCGAGCCTTTATGCACCTTTTCGCTATAACCGGCAGCCGGTATTTTTACCACTTGCGGACGCCAGCCGGCAGTTTTTTCCTGCCACCACATAGTGCTTTCTAATAGTTCGGAACTGTTTTCCATAGCCGCTGTTGGCAGGCCGGCTTCGTTTTTAAAGATAAGCGCGTCGGCGGAATTACGCCGCATACCCAAAACGGTAAATGATTTTTCGGTGAGCGCGAGGCTGGGCAGAGTATTATTGGTTAAAGAGAGAGTATCTTTAACATGAAAGCTTTCTCCTCCATCGGCAACCACCATGTTCCGTTCGAGAGAGATAATCGCTTTGTCGGCATTTTTGTTGTGAATTTCTTTGGCAGTCCAGCTGAGTTCACCATCATGTTCGAGGCGCCAGACAGTAGCCAGTTTGGAGCGCCAGTTAATGGGCAATTCCGAAACATTAGCGGCCTCAACCTGCATGCCTTTTTTCACGCTTACTTCACTCTCCCAGCGTCTTTGATCGGGAGTAAAAACAACAATATCATCTTCTAAAATCGGCGTTTTACCGGTATCGGGCAGCGCTTTCAGCATATTTTTGCCGCTTAAAAGGCGCCCTTCCAGCACCACCACCGAGCGGCCAGCCGGGCAGCGATAAGTAAGAGCACCCTCACTGGCGGGGATAAGCTGGCCGGATGCCAGCACCTGTTCCAATAAAAAGTCCTCAGGAAGCGGGAGTGTCAAAAGCTCATCTTTCACCGGGCAACGGAAGATATAATGAGCGCTTACCCCCACCGGGCGGTTCATAGTTATCCGGCGCCGCACCTGCATCCGCGCTTCCTGGCGTTTTTTGGGCTGATTAGCCGGCTCAGCGGTAGCTTCGGCTTTAACCGGCACGGGGCTCTTTATGAGAAGTGATTCCGGGTCATCGCCCAGCGGCATAAGCTGGCGCCCGGCATAAGTAGCGTTAATAATAGCAATATTTTCCGGAACATAGAGTGTTTCCGGCAGAGTATCCCAACTTATTTTGCCTCTGATGACAAAAGGGCCACTCGGCACAACGGCATACCAGTTTTCCTCATCGCTGGTGACATTTTTGGCGCCGGAAGTGATGGCTAAGCGCTCTCCGACTTGCGCCGGCAAAGTGACACTGGCCACTCCAATTTTGAGATTGATGCCGGAAAGTTCAAAAGTTGCCCCGCTGTCGCTGATGTCCAGGCGCAGGTAATTATAAAGTGTGCATTCGTTGCGCGCCAAAGAGCTGCTGTAGCAATTTCTGGATGGGTTATTATATTGCACCCAGTTAATCCAGGGAGCGAGCTCCGGCGGAACCTCGTTTTTGCCCAGCGGCTCGGCGGTAACCACCGGCGCTGTGGCCAGAAGCAGAGAAATAAGCAACAAACTACTCATTATTTTCCTCCTCTTTTTGAAAATTTGTTTTAATTTCCATAGATTCCACTACCCGCGCGGCACTGGCTGAGCGCCTTTTGCGCCTAGCTTTCTGGCGGGCAATCTTTTGCTCTTTGGTGAGTCTTTGGGAAGTACCAGGCGAGAGACGGGCCTCAATTTCATCGGCCAATTCGCGGAGAGCTAAAAAGCGATTTAGAGCCCGCGAGCGTTCACGCGTCCATTTGACAGCTATGTCAAGTGGCGGATATTTAAGATAAACTCCGCTGGAAGTCTTATTAACCTTTTGCCCGCCCGGGCCGGGGCAGCGGATATAACTGGCCTCCACCTGGGAGAGATCTATCTTTAGGGCGGCAAGGCGCTCTTTAAGAGCATTAAGTTTTTCCGGCGTCACCGGTGCATCTAGCGGAAAATTCATCTGTTTAAGCGATCTCCTCTCCAGACTGCATAAAAAGCTGAACCGCAGTGAAGATACCACAAGCTAGACACTTAGCAAGAGCTTATTTATTACTAAATATTTCAGGTGCCGCGCTTATTGCCGCACCAGGTGACAAGAATGAATTCAGAGCGGCCACTTTAAATACTTCATTAGCCCCAGTTCGCTAAGTTTTTCCGGCACATAATGCAATAAAATAATGTCCTTGATTTGGGCATTATAAGCCTCTACAGCGGCCTTAATCATCACCGCCGCCCGGGCGCCGCGCACTTCATCCAAAAGATAGCTGGGGCAGCGCGGGCTAAAAAAAATGCGCTTATCGTCGGCATGGAGAGAATAAGGAAAACGGGCGCAGCTGAGCGGCCAATTAGGGTAAAGTTTGCAGAGGCCGTCCACACCAAGAGCGCTGCAAGCATGGAATTTATTTTGCTTAATAATGGGAAAGACGCGCCAATAAACAGAGCGCTGGTTGCGCTCCAGAGCCGGCCGTTCATTTAACACTTCTTTGGCAAAAGTTGGTTTTTCCTGGGAAATATAGCTCTCATGGCCCTTGTCCAAAAGCATGGCTATATCCTGCAAATGGAGGAGCACAGCCGAGTGCTTACCAAGGCAGCAATTATCACAGCACTCATGGCAATAATTGACTTTGCCGCGCGGCACCAAAATTTTTACATCTTTGGGAGAGAGCAATTTCAGGCGATACTTAGTCATAAGCTTAATATAAAGCCAGGTATAAGGCCGGCGCCACAGGGGGCGGCGGCTTAAATCGGCCCAAAGCTCATTTAGCGCGGCGCTCACCTCTCCATCAGTCATTATCAGCAATCCGCCCCACCAGGTCATAATCACCGGTTTTTACTATTTCCACATTAAGCAAATCGCCTTCATTCGCCTGGCCTTCGTTAATATAAACCAGGCCGTCGATGCCATCCGGCGCCTGCCCTTTGTGGCGAGCCGAAAGCAAAAGATCGCTCTCTTCGCTCACTCCTTCCACCAAAACTTCCAGCTTTTGATGCAGGTAATTTTTTAGCTTCTGCCGCGAGAGCTTTTTTTGCAAATTCATGAGCTTTTTGGCCCGCTTTTCGGCCACTTTGGCCGGCACCTGGTTGGGCAAGGTGGCAGCCAGCGTGCCCTCCTCCGGGGAAAAGGCAAAAACGCCCAGGTGGTCAAAGGAGCTTTCGGCAACAAAATCGCATAGTTTGTTAAAATCGTCTTCTGTTTCTCCGGGCAGGCCGACAATAAAAGTAGAGCGCAAAGTCACCCCGGGAATAATATCTCTGATGCGCTTTACCAGCTCGCGGGTGCGCTTTTCGCCAATATGGCGGCGCATATCTTTTAAAAGATGGTCGGAAATTGTCTGCAAAGGCAAATCAATATAGGGCAAGATGCGGCTCGAAGCAGCAATGGTTTCCAAGAGTTCCACAGTGCAGCCAAGAGGGTAAAGATAGAGCAGGCGCAGCCAGGGCGGGCTGGCGGAATTATCAAGCATTTTCAATAATTCCGGCAACTTGCCGCGTCCATAGAGATCGCTACCATAGGCTGAGAGATTTTGGGCAATCATGGTCACCTCTTTGACTCCGCTGGCCGCCAGCCGCGCTACTTCATCGCGAATTTCCTCCATGGGGCGGGAGATTTGCCGGCCCCTGATTTGCGGTATTTTGCAAAAAGCGCAATCCATGGAGCAGCCCTCGGCAATTTTCACATAGGCCGCATAGCCTTTGCCGCTTAAAAGGCGCGCTTCATCCGGGCCGATGGCATAATAAGGCAACGCTTTATCGCGCCCTTTTTTGCCCTTGAGGCGCGGCTCTAAAATAGCCGCCAACTTGCTATAACGCCCTACTCCAACCCATTCATCCACTTCGGGGAGAGCCTCTTTGAGCTCGGCTTCATTATGCTCCACCAAGCAGCCGACCACCACCAAAAGAGCACCTGTTTCTGCTTTAATATCGGCCAGTTCCAAAATTGTATCTATGGATTCCTGGCGCGAGCTCAGCAAAAAGCCACAAGTATTTATCAGCAAAATATCGGCCTCTTTAGGCTCACTTGTGGGCTTATAGCCCACATCGGCGAGCGACCCCAGCATAGTCTCGGTATCCACCAGATTTTTTGGGCAGCCTAAAGAAACCACATAAACGAGCTTTTTATTTGGCATATTTTTTCCACCTGTTACGAGCCGCGTTTCAGCACCTTGCGCGCTGCTTTATATCCTAGCTTAATCCAAAACGGTTCCAAACGCTTTTCTACTTTCTTTAATTCTTTTCTTATTTCTATGTGCTGCGGGCAGTGGCGCTCACATTTGCCGCAACCAATACAATTACTGGCCGCACTAATAGTGGTAGAAGTGAGCCCGGCCTCCTTCATATAATTGTGCAACCCGGCATAATAGCTTTGTGAATACGACATATTATACGATTTAAAACAGCAGGGAATATTTACATTTTTCGGGCAAGGCATGCAGTAATTGCAGCCGGTGCAGTGGATTTTATCAGCGGCGACAAAAGCGGCTTTAACAGCCTCATAAAGGTCAATATCTTCTTTAGTGAGCATCTCCGGCTCGGCTTTATCGGCCAGTGCCAGATTCTCTTCCAGCTGCGTGAGTGAACTCATGCCGGAGAGCACCACCGTGGGCTCTTTTTGATTCCACAGCCAGTTAAGGCCAAACGCCGCCGGAGTAAGCTGCTCATCATAGGCTTTTATGAGCTTTAAAGCCGCCTCTGGCAAACTGGTGGCCAGGCGCCCGCCTAAAAGCGGCTCCATAATCATCACCGGCAGGCCCTTCTCCGCCGCCAGCTTTAGGCCCTTTACCCCGGCCTGGTTAAACTCATCCACATAATTATATTGGATAAGGCAAAACTCCCAGGGATAATCCTCCAACAGCTCGGTAAAAGCCTGATTAGTGCCATGAAAAGAAAAGCCTACATGCCTAATAGCGCCGGCGGCCTTCTTTTCACTAAGCCACTTTTCAATCCCCCACTCGCGCAGCTTGTTCATATAAGCCACATCGGGCAACATGTGGAGCAGATAATAGTCAATATAATCTGTCTTCAGCCTGGCCAGTTCCGTTTGAAAATAGCGCTCAATATCCTCCGGTTTTCGCAGCATAATAAGCGGTAACTTAGTGGCAATATAAATCTTTTTACGCAGATCGTGCGCCGCCAAAATTTTGCCCAAACGCGCCTCGGAATCGCCATAAATATAGGCAGTATCAAAGTAATTAATGCCGCCTTCAATGGCCCGTAGTAAAATTTTTTCTGTTTCGGCATCGCTTTTGGGAAAGCGCATGCAACCAAGGCCCAGCTGCGAAAGCTTATTACCAGATTTGGGGTCAAGACGATATTTCATAATGTTACCTTACAGAATGGATGATTTTCCAATAAAACCGGCCGGAGATACTGCGCATGGTGAGCTTTGGACCAAGGCATGAGAGATTCAATTAGCGTTTTTTCTTAGAACTTTTTGATTTTTTAGAAGATTTTTTGTTTTTAGCCGCTTTTTTAGCTGCCTCGGCTTCTGCCTTTTTCTCGGCTGCAATGCGCTCTTCTTCCGCTTTCTTTTCCGCAGCTAATTTTTCCTCGGCTTCTTTCTTCTTTTGGGCATCATATTCATCAATAATTTTCTGCACATCCTTGGCATCATCGGCAGCCGGTTCAAGTTTTAAATATGCCCGGTAACTCTCCACGGAGTCATCTTTTTTGCCGGCTTTGGCATAAGAAATAGCCAAGTCGCGATGTATTCTGCCAATTGTGGCATCAAAAGTAAGAGCCTCTTTAAATTTGTCTATGGCGCTGTCATTGGCTCCGGCCTGCACCAGTTCAACGGCCTTCTTATAAGCCAGCAATGCCTTTTCGCGCGGGGTGGGCTCAATGGGCTTGGGCGGCGGCGGTGGCTCAATAAGGCCTACAGCCAAGCCGATTTTCTTGTAGCCAAAGAAGCCCAAATCCGGGTCGATAAATGGGCAAGCCAAACCGGCAGCAATGATAATGGCAATAAGAATAATGAGCGGAGCTTTACTACCGCCCTGCTTTTCCACTGCCTCTTTGGCTTCGGCCACCTCTTTAGCTTCTTCGGCACTCACCAGCTCAACTTGCGGTTTTTTAGGCTTTTCAATAGCAATGCCGAGATCCGGCAAACCTAATTGGTCAGCCACAGACGTGGAGTTTTCTTTTTCCATCGGCCGTGGCGGCGGCACTGGCATCGGTGGCGGCACCGGAGCGGCAGCAAGAGGTGCAGACGGCTCTTCACTTTCTACACCTGGGGCTGCGGCCGCTTCTCCGGCGGCAATATCAACACTGCCGGCCACATCGGCTACATCAACACCATCGGCCATTTCTTCATTAGTCTTTGGTGCTTCGGCATTTTCGGCAGGCGCTGAAGAATCCATGCCATCAATAGGCGGCAGAGAAAAATCAGGGAAACTTGGCAGTTCAAAACCGCCCGGAGTAGCACTGCTATCAACAGGAGCTGATGATAAAGGCACTTCTCCGCCGGCCGCCAATGGGCTATCCCAGGAAATATCGAATTTTGGCAATTCCGGGCCAGCGGCACTTGAAGTCTCGGGAGCAACAGCCGTTTCAAGCGGTTGCGGCTGTTCTATTGATTGTTCCACAGGCTCTTCCGGCGCCACATTCGCAGCGGCAACAGCGTCAACCGGCGCCATAGGCGGCTCGGCAGCTGCCGGTGGGACTGCATCGCCGGTACTTTCAGGCGCATTACCAGTAAATGATGAAAAAGAAAAAGTAGGTAAAAAATTATTGGCATCACCGGCAGAAACCGGCATAGACGCCGGTTCTTCGGACACACTTTCCACTGGAGCTACCGCCTCTTCCACAGGGGCTACCGGCTCTTCCACAGGGGCTACCGCCTCTTCCACAGGGGCTACCGCCTCTTCCACAGGGGCCACCGGCTCTTCCACAGGGGCCACCGCCTCTTCCACTGGAGCTACCGCCTCTTCCACTGGAGCTACCGCCTCTTCCACTGGAGCTACCGCCTCTTCCACAGGGGCCACCGGCTCTTCCACAGGGGCTACCGGCTCTTCCACAGGAGCTACCGCCTCTTCCACAGGAGCTACCGCCTCTTGCTGCGCTTCGGCCGGCACAGATTCCTGAACAGGAGCTGCAGGGGCTGCTACCTGCTCCAACATAACCAATACAGAGTTGCAAACCGGGCACACCATGCCTTCAACATAGGTTTCCGCATAATACTGCTGGTTACAATGCTGACAAAAAAGATCCATAAAAACCCTCCAACTTTCAATAAATTAGCTATCTGCCACCAAGCAGAAGCAGCGGTACATCGGGCATAATTCCCCAAAGCACCAAAAGCCCGAGAGAGATCATTAACAGAAAAAGTAAATATTTAGAAAATTTTGGCACAATTTCTGCTTCAGATTTTGTAAAACAAATGGTGTAAACAAGGCGCACAGCCGCTGACAGCATCATAATATTGGCCAAAGCGAAAGCAATGCTAAAGGTAAGAGACAGCGTCGCCAGCACGCGTAAAAGGCTAAGAGAAAGAGTAAATCCGGCGGTGAGCGGAATCCCGGCCAAAGAGAACAAAATAAAAATAAGCGCGGCCGCCAAAAACGGTGAGCGGCGCCAAAGTCCGGTCAGGCATTTATAAGGCTTAACGGCATAGGAATTGCTTTCGGTTTGTAAAATACTCTTTAGGCCCAAAAGTGCTATTATCGTTATAAAATGCGGGCCGGCAGCAATTATAATTTCATGGGCAATATTGCCACTATTCTTAAATGCTATGGTAAAGAAAAGCAGCATTTCACCAGCTAAATAAATTATCACATCGGCTATCAAGGCCGATAAAACCCGCTCGCGCAAAGCAACCAGAGCGCCAAAAAACATAGTAATAACAGCGAGAACAGCCAGGCACCACATTAATTTCGGCTTAGTTGCAAAAAGTGGCGCAAATTTAAGCCACAGGCCAACTGCCGTTAAAGAAACGGTGGAAAAAAAGGCCGCTACTCCAACTGTCTTACCGCCGGCTATAAGTTCCGGCCACAAAAAATTAAACGGAAAGAGCGGCATAAAAGTTAGTAATGCCAATATGATTATGATTATTCCCGTCCAAAACAAAGTAAGTGCCGGCGCCTTATCAAGCTCGTGATATTTAATTATTTCAATTAGATCAAAAGTATTTACAGCGCCATAGAGCAAAACGGCCCCCAAAATAATAATCATGAAAACCGTTATCAGATAAATAATAGCCGGCATAGTAAATACCAGCCTTGTTTCAGGCAAACCTTCCATATTAGCCACAGCCAAACAGGCAGTAACAGCCCCGGAAAGCGCAACAATCATAATAAGTAAATTATTGCTGTTTACGGCTAAAACCGCCGCGGCCGCCGCAAGGAGCAGGAGAGCTCCGACATCACCGGCGGAGTGACCGTTTTTTACAATATCCGGCGATGCAAAGGCTAAAAAAAGCAGCAAAAAAGTGGCGCTGATAATGAGCAGCGACAATATATTTGCAATACTGCCCTCCCGGATACAGCGCCCTATCGCCACATATATGGTGGCCAGCGTCGTGCCGAAAAGAAGTAAAAACAGATGCGTTGAAGCTCTCTGACCTTCGACACGCAGTATTTTTTTGCTAAGCGCAGTACCGGCAATAAGCACTAAAAAAGCCGCTATTATGAGTGGTAGCAATAAAGGTGATAAAACCGGCAGCAAATTAGTCATAATGCCACTCCCAGCGCTTTGGCCACCGAGACTGCAAGCTCCTCGATAAATCTGGAATATCCGCTCTGGGCCAAACCCAATAAGACCAAAAGTGCCACTATAAACCAGCCCAGCAGCCGCTTATGTTCGGCAAATTCCATAGGCGGATTTTGCACTATGAGCGAAGGCGTGCCGGTGAGTAAGCGAATAACCGCCCTGGCCACTCCGATATGCTGAAAAACAAGGCCAACCACGAAAAGAATAGCAATAAAATTAAATAGTTGTCCAAAAGGTCCATCATCGCTGTCAAAGCTGTGATAGAGCCTCGGGCAGAGGCCGAGACTAATTGGCGAGGCAATAAGAAATTGCCCCAAAAGCAACAGCCAGAGGAACAAAATAATGACAAAAATAACTCTACTTATCCTGTTATTGTAAAGTGCTTTGAGAAGCCATGGAACAAGCGCAATACTGGCCACTAAAAGGGCCAAAAGCACTAAAAAAGTCGCCAGATGAACAATTTCTTTATAAGTAATGTAGCTAGCTACCAGTGGGCTCTGCCATAGACCGCTAAAACTTAGCAATATACTGCCCAAAGTGGCAAAAAGCGGCAAAACAGTAAATCCGGCGGCTAAAAAAGCATATATAAGCGCTGTTTTTGGTGCCTGTGCCGCCAATCCCTGGTGGCGATCTATCAAACATGGTATGCGATGCGGCAACATTTCCCGGTGATACCAGCTAATACCGACATAAATGGCAGCCACACTAAAGGCCAGCAAAAGTCCCCCGCTTATTCCCTCGGCCCGGAGACTGAAAATGGCAGTCAGCGAAAAGGCATTGAAAGCACAAAGAATGCGCCAAAAGATATTGCGCAAATCTTCTTCATGCAGCGAGAGGGCCGAAGCAGCCAGAGCCGAAAAGATAGTGATAAGAGCCAGTAATGGCGCGGCGTTTGCCACTCCCAGTGGCAGTATGGGCATAACAATCCCCACCAGAAAATGGAGCAAAGAGAGTGTTTCCAATAGGCGTAGCACAATAAAACCATGGGGGGTATTTTGCCAAACTGCGGAAAAAAGCGGCCAGGGATAAAGAGGAATAAGCAGGAGTATGCCGCTCACAAGCACTGCAAATATGCGCTTTTGCAACTCAGGTTCTATGGGCGAATCGGCTATAAATTCAGCAATTTGTGAAACATCAAAAGAAGAAGCAGCCTGGCCCAGCATAATAATGCCGATGAACAAAATAAAGATGGCACTCAGGCGCCACAAAACAAAACGGCGCAAATCCCCGGCATATTCGGCCGCCAGCCAGCGCCAACCAAGCCAAAGGCCAAGCAGTGTACCAAGCAGGAAAGAAGCCACAAAAATTATTAAATTTTGCGCAGTTATATTTAAAAACAGCAACGACTCGCCTAAAAATAGCAAGGCATAATAAGAGCGTAATTCCGGCAAACGCCGCGGGGCCAATAAAACCGAAAGCAAAATAGCTATGGCCGCCACCAGCAAAAGAAAGAGGGTGAAACTATCGGCATCGGCATGATAATTAACAGCTAAAAATTGGCTGTGGCTAAGGTAATCGCCTAGTTGCCAATCAGGAAAAAGATAATAATGGCCATAAGAAAGGCCAATTGCCGCCAACAGAATCACTACAGCGACAACTAAAGAAAATTGTCTTTGCCCGCCGCCGGGACTTTTGGGGAAAGTAAAAAGCAGCAGCGAAGCCAAAAACGGCACAAGAATTATTAAAAGAAGAGCATGGTGCCAGATAAATTCCATTATAGCTCTCCTCCCAGCAAATAGAGTAGCGTAAGCAAAGCAAGAAAGAAGAGCGTCACATGGTAACGAATATCGCCGCGGTAAAGCATTTTCCCCAGATACCCGCTGCCGGCCGCCAGATAACCAGCTGATTTTTTAATAAAATCAGGTAAAAACTCTCCAATAATGCGGCCAAAGAGCAAATCGGTAATATAAAGAACCGGCTTGGCAATTACCCGGTAATAGGCATCGTGGAGCAAGTATTCATATTTGCCGGCAAAATACTGGCCGGGGAAATAACGCCGCCGGTCACTGCGCAAAAGATATATAAATACAGCCAAAAAGCCTAATAACGCGGCTATAGAGACAGGCCAAATATCCGCAATATTAATTAGTAAAAATGGCCATTGCCATTGCCATTTAAGACTAGCCAGATTTTCCCCGCTCAATATGGCAAAATGGGAGACAAAAAAGAGAAAAATGAGGGCTGCCAAAAGAGCCACCGGCATCTCCAGTGGAACTTTACCGGCGGCGCTCCGGCGATTTTCCGGCTGTTCGGCCAAAGGCTTAAGCACAAAAAGTCGCAGAAAATAACGGGCAGCCAAAGCCGCAGCCACACCCTCGCCCAGAAGATACATTATTAATGGTAATATCAAAAGCGGTTTAGTTGCCCGCGCCAGCCACATATTCCGCAAAATCTCTTGAGCCACGTTTTGTTCCGGAGAGAGCGGCAGAGGCAAAAGAGCAAAAAAAGCCAAAGCTGTGGTACCCATAACCAGCGGCACACGGTTATATAGTCGGCCAATGTTACCAAGTTGCTGTTCATCACCCAAATAGCGGATGATTATAGCTGTGCCCAAAAAGAGGACAAAAAGCGCGGCCGAAAGTAAAAATATTTCATTTACCAGGCGTTCCGGAGCCAAAAGCGGCAAAGCCATAAGAAAAAAGCTCACTCTGTTCATCCAGATATAAGCCAAAATATGTTTAACATTCCATTGCAACATACCGATAACGGCCGAAATAACCATGGATATAGAGCCGATTATCCAAAAAATATAGCTAAATAGCGTAACATCTACAACCGGCCGCAGACGAATAAAGATAAGTCCCAAGACAAAGGTACTAAGAGCCCCCTGGAAAAGCGCTGTTGCCGGACTAGGGGCGGCAGACATCTCCAGGCACCAAGTGTGAAAAGGCACTTGAGCAGCTCTAAAGACCAAAAACACGGCCAAAAGCACAGTGCACCAAAATGTGACTTCCGGCTTTCCTCCTTCTGCGGCGGCCTTAGCTAAAAAAGCGTAAGTGTCTCCACCATAAGCTGTAATAATAAGAATGCCGGCAACAAGCAGAGTAAAAAGCCCCAAAAGGTCAAGCAACATACCGCGTCCTGCTCGTTGTACTTTACCTAAATCGCTATAATAATAAGCTGTTAGCACTCCGGAGGCAAACAAGATAAACACCAGAGCGGCAAGAGTTAAGAAAAAGCCATCAGCCAGGAAAAACAATTTAAAAAAGCCATCGAGTAAAAAAAGTATGCCAATAAAACGGCGCGGAGTTTGGTCGCGGTTCATGTAACCCAGAGAGAAAAAAATGGCTATGCTCACAAACAATGTGCCGATGGCTTGCAAAAGCGTATTTAGAGCATCAAGGCGAAAGGCAAAATCAAGCCGCACCGTCCCCATTGAAAGCCAATTACCAAAAACTAAATGCTGCGGCTCACCGGGCAGCATTATGTAGATGGAGAGCGTCAGGGCGATATTCAGCGTCACCAAGACAATGACCAGGGTATTCTCCAAAAATTTAGAAGAATTATGACAAGTTAAGAATAAATACAGAGAGAAGAGGAAAGGCAAAAAGAGAGCCAGCGTTTCCAAAGTGTACCAGAGGAAAGAGCTCGTCATTATATCTCCTCTTCCGCCATGTTTGGCGCCGCCATATCCAGCGAACGGTGCTTTTTAAAATAAAGAGCCAAAGCACAAGTTGCCAGTAGTGCAGAAATTTCTCCCACAACAAGCACCAGTAAACCATAGTACTCAGCCCTACTATCGGCAGCCGAGGAGGAAAAAGCGCCCAGTAAAAGAATAACTCCGCAAAGAGCATAATTAAGGGCGATAAGCATGAAAAAAAGGTGACGATGAATTAAAAGAGCGCCAAGACCGCCGGCCAGCAAAAGCAGAGCACTAATAGCGGCAATTTGGGGTAAATAAGCCATATTATTCCTCTTTTGTGCTATATATTACCACAAAAGCAGTGGCAATAAGCATAAAAATACCGCTAAGCACCGCGAGAAGGCTGTTTTGCAGCAAAAAATCAGCCAGGATAGCCGAGGCGCCGGAAGCCATAGCCCCGGCCGGAGCAGCAGAAGCCTGGTCGGTTGCCGGCGGCAAAAGCTGCCAGAGGCGGAAAAGTCCGTAAACCACCATTGCCGCCACAATAAGGCTGAGAGCTCCGCCATAGGGTTTAAAGGGGCGCGGACGCACCACTTCCGCTGCGCTGCGCACGGCCAGAATAAAGAATAACAAACTATTAAAACAGCCGGAAAAAAGCAGAGTTATAGCCAGTAGATTGCGCTCTAACATATAGAGCATACCAGCTGCGAGAGCAGTAATCGGCAAAATCAAAAGCGCGGCCTGCCAGGGCTTGCGTTTAAGGGAACAAAGTGCCCCTAAAAGCAGTAAAATAGCCATAATAACAAATAATACTGTTTTTCCCGCCACAATCAGCTCCCTTCATGGCCGGTTTTTTCCTTTTTAGCATGAGAATAGCCGAGATTCAATGGGCACTGTTTATTCTCTCAGTTGCCAATCAAGCGGTGCAGAACCAAACTTATTAAGCGCGGCATTTATCCTGGAAAAAGGCTTTGAACCAAACCAGAGGCGCGCCGAAAGGGGCGATGGATGAGCCGCTTCAATAATGGCATGGCGCTTTTCATTTATGAGCGCCCGTTTTTTTTGCGCCGCCCGCCCCCAGAGAGCAAAAACCAACGGCCTTTCACCGGCCGACAAAGCAGATATTATCGCCGAAGTAAACTCTTCCCAGCCTTTTTTTTGATGCGCATTGGCCTCATGCGCCCGCACCGTCAAAACGCTGTTGAGCAGCAGAACGCCCTGCTCGGCCCAAGTAGTTAAGTCGCCAGTTTTATTATTTATTTTTATTCCCAAATCGCTTTCCAGCTCCTTAAAAATATTTTTTAGCGAGGGCGGAAGCGGGACGCCCGGCGATACAGAAAAAGCGAGGCCATTAGCCTGCCCAGCTTCATGATAAGGATCCTGGCCCAGAATAACCACCTTCACTGCCGAAGGAGGCAAAATTTTAAGAGCACGAAAAATGAGCGGCACAGGGGGATAAACCACAGAGTTTTTAAGCTCATTTTGCAAAAAATCTTCAAGGGTTACTAAATATGGTTTGTTTAATTCGGCAGCAAGGGAAAGGCGCCAGTTCTCCGGCAGAAGATCATAAATAAGCCCCATTATGCCTCTGCCTTCGGCTCAGATACCGGAGCTTCCCCGGCCGGCACAGATGCCGCAACCTGCGGCGGCGGAGCTTTGGTTAGCATGGCTAATTCCGGCGGCACCGGGCCAATATTGCTCGGCTCATTAGGAATGCCCTCCTCCGAAATTTCTGTTTTGGTAAAACCGGCTTTTATGGCATCAAAACCGCTGCCGAAAACCGAAGTAACGTTGGAAACGGTAATAAATGCTTCGGCATCAATGGCTTTCACCATTTTATAAATAGCTTGTGATTCGCGTTTTCGCGTAACCAGATAAACAATTTTTCGATGAGTTTTGGTGTACCAGCCAACAGCATCAAAAAGTGTACAACCGCGGTGATGGTGATAAATAATCTGATTAGCAATTTGTTTATATTTTGTTGTAAAAATAAACATTTGCACCGATTGGCGGCGGCCGTTGTGCACCATATCAACCGTATAAGCGGAAACGCCCATAAAAACAAAACCATAAGCCACAGTCTCCAGGGTGGCCGTGGGCAATAAATAAGAGGAGCTGATAACTATCAAATCAAAAATAAGGTAAACCCTGCCCCAACTCATGTTTTTATATTTGGAGATAATCATCACCACAATATCGGAACCGCCGGTGGAAGCACCTTGCAAGAGATACGTCCCCACACCAAAGCCGCCGATAATGCCGCCCATGATGGCATTTAGAAGTTTATCTTGTAAAATCGGGCTCTTCGGCACAGGAACAAGCCATAAAAATAAAACCAGGCCCAAAATTCCGAAAACGGTTTTTATACTGAAATCCTGGCCTAAAATAATGTACGCGGCTATACAAAGGAGGATATTGAAAATAAGGTACGAAGCCTGCATCGGCAGGCCCCAGAGGTAATAAATCATGGCGCAGATACCGCCAAAACCGCCGCCGACAAAACCATTGGGCAGAATAAAGAGATTCCAGGCCAGAGCATATAAACCCAGGCCCAAAGTCACCAAAAAAGCCTCTCTGAATATGGTTAGTGCCTTTGTCATCTTAGTACCAAGTACCATAAGAGCTCCTTTGCGAGACGAGACAAGAAACCCAGCCTCTCTATAACGCAAACGCGGAGGAAAAACAGCAAAAATATAACATAAGCTCCTCCCTCCTCTTGCAGTGCGTCAAATAGACAGATAAACTAGCGCGCGTTGGCAGTGCTCATCGCCAAACGGAGGAACCGATGAACAGTTCACAAATCCTTAAAATATTTTCTTTACCTCTCATAATTGCCGCCCTGCTCACGGGCGCTTGTCAAAAAGACGAGGAGCCGGAAGAAAAAGGCGCCAATAAAACTATGGCCGCAAAGGAAGCAAAGCCCGGAGATGCCCAAAGCGATGAAGACAAAAAAGGCCGGATTCCGCCGCTGGACAAGAGCAAAATAGATAAATCGCCCAAAATCCAATATAATCCTTCAGAAGCCTGCTTTAGGCTCGACAGCACCCGCTACGCCCTCACAGATTCTCCGATAGCGCAGGAGTCGCTCGCCTGCTGGAAAAATCAATATGAAACTTTTGGCCTCTGTGTATGCAACAATGAATTTAAGAATAAATACAATATTCCCGAGGAGGCCAAGGCCATTAGGTCATTCATTGATAATACTGTAAAAATAATGAATTACGATGCCGCCCTGCAAGGATACTGCGCTCTTTACAAAGCCGAGAAATGGACTAAAGATGATGTTATCTATATGATAAAATTAGTAAATGCCACCAAGCAGTGCCGCCTGACCATCGACTGCGTAAATGCTCTCTTTAATGAGTGCCCCATCATCGCCGGCCATGCCGAAAAAAATGCTCCATGGAAGAAAAAATAGCTGGCCTTTAGCCTTTTACTTCTTTGGCTGTTGCGGCAATAACGGAAGCCACACCGGGGAGAGCGGCTTCCACTTCGCGGAGAGCCATGGGACGCAGTTTTTTATAAGCATCCACCATTATTTTGTTTTTGGCCTTTTGGGCTCGCGAATCGGTTACAGTTAAAAGCGCATTGGCCAAAGTGCTTTTTTCTGTTACAAAACAATGAGTTAAAGCCGACTCATCGCTCAGTTCGCCGCCATTTTTCACAAAATCGGCGGCTACAGGCTCCATTTGTTCCACAAATTCATCCAGAAGCCAATCAACAGCTTCCGGAATCATTTTGCCGCCTTTAAGATTCTTTACTATTTTGTAACCGCCTTTAATGGCCAAGCCTGTGAGGCCGCTTTTTTTGCCGACTTCTTTATCTATGAGAGAAGTACAACGCTTTATTACTTCCGGCCGCACAGTGGATTTTAAAAGCACTTTTTTCAATGGTTTTGCTGGCCTTGCCATTACTTTTTACCCTTGCCCTGCTCTTTTTTGGCTGGCGCTTTTGTTGCCGGAGCTTTAGCCGGTGCTTTAGAAACCGCTTCGGCTTTAGCTTTTTTGTCATCTTTTTTGGCTGCTTCTTTAGCCGGTGCGGCTTTGGGGGCTACTGCGGCTTTAGCCTTTTTATCATCTTTTTTGGCGGCCTCTTTGGCCGGAGCGGCTTTGGGGGCTACCGCAGCTTTAGCCTTTTTGTCATCTTTTTTGGCTGCTTCTTTAGCCGGGGCGGCTTTGGGGGCTACCGCAGCTTTGGCTTTTTTGTCATCTTTTTTTGCTGCTTCTTTGGCCGGAGCGGCTTTGGGGGCTACCGCAGCTTTAGCTTTTTTGTCATCTTTTTTGGCTACTTCTTTGGCCTGGGCGGCTTTGGGGGCCACTGCGGCTTTAGCCTTTTTGTCATCTTTTTTGACGGTCTCTTTAGCCGGTGCGGCTTTGGCTTTGGGGGCAGCCTCAGCTATAGCCTTTTTGTCATCTTTTTGGGCCGCTTCTTTGACAGCATCTATTTTTTTGCTGATTTCTTCTTTCAGTTTGTTGCCAACTTCGGCAGCTTCAGCCAGAATATTAGTTATATTCTGATGAATTTCTTCAGTTTTTTGGGCAATTACATTCTCCGGCTTATTAGATTTTTCCGGCACTGCACTAATATAAAGGCCGCTTTCCTGACTCTTTTTGCTGATTGGCTTATCCGGAGCCATGGGCAGCACAATAACCGCCTGAGCAGTAGCTACCTTTTCACCGTTTTGGTTTTCGGCCCAAAGCTCTACTTTAACCTGGCTTTGCTGTGGGTGCTGCTCAATCACAATTCCTTGCAAAATAAGCGAATCTTCTGGACGCACAAATTTCGATAAATTAAAGGAAAAAGTGCGCAGGACACTACTTGAGGACCATTTGGACAGCATTTTGGTAAAATAACTCATTACCAACATCGCCGGGACAATAACCCCGCGCTTATCCTGAGCATAATCATCGTCATAATAACGCTGGTTAAAATCGCCGCTGGCCGCCACATAGCGCACAATCTCGCGACGCGAAATAGGGCCAACCTCGGTAGCCGGCAATTTACTGCCTTTTTCCAATTCAGAAAAATAAACAATAGCCATCTAAAACTCCTCTTTTCAGCGGACGGTAGTGGTGTAAATAAAGGTGCGACTGCTCTTAAAAATCGGAATACCGCGTTTTGTTTGAGCTTCGGTATCAATAGTGAGCCAAACCAATCTCATATTGGCATTGCGCTGCTCGGTACTGCTGGCCAAGGTAACTTTAATGTCCAAATCCTCGGCGGCATAAAGCGGCCTAAACCAATCAATATTTTGTGAGCAAAGAGTAAGACGCGGTAATTCAAGGTCAAGAATACTACATATTTCTTCAATATAATTGAAAAAATCAGGAAAAGTAGGAACTGCCAAAATATCTCGGTAACCGGCTTCTTTGGCGGCATCTTGATTTTGAAAGATAGGATTATCATTGCCGGTAGCAGCCGCAAAACGGCGCAATTCACCATATTCAACTTTGTGGGACTTTTGCAAAATCACGCGGGGCGTCTGCTTTAAGGTATCCTTCATTCTTTACTTCCTCCAAAGCACCTTCCAGGGATGCCGTTTTATATCTTTAACAAGCTCCTTGATATCATTATATAATTCTTGGCTCATCAAAAGAGCGCCCACTGTACTCTGGCCGCTCCGAACTTTGCCCATAACGGCGGCCAAATCTCGCGAACCGCCTTGCAAGTTATTCATGGTAATATCGGCATTGTCAATAATTCTACCAACCTTTTCCGGCGGAATGGCACTCAAAATGGCATCCAGCTTTTTAATGGCGGCCAAAGCATTAAAAGCCTCATTCATAAGCGACTCGCCGCCGCCGGCTAAAGTGCCGCTTAATTGTTTGGTATTATTTAGTGTTTTAGCTAAATCACCATTAGTGGAAATTAGTTTTTTGCCGCCATCGGCCAGCTCTTTAAAAGACAAGACCGCGCCGTTGGCATTGCTAAGCAAAACCGGCACTTCCGGTTCGGCGGTGGCCAAAATGCGTTGCATGGTATTAGCCAGCGAAGAGCCGTCTTTTAAAAGAGTGCCTACTGCTTTTAAGTCAATTTGATCAAGCTTTAAATCGGAAACTGTTCTACTTATTGTAGAAATTAAAGAATCGAGGCTTTGGGCATCACGGCCGCGAAAGATAGCACCATTTACCACCGGGGCACCATTATCAGCCCGCCTAAATTCCAGATATGACTCACCAAAGAGGCCTTGATTTATCAGAAAGGTGCTATTGCTGTTAATGGCATCAACGTAAGCTTCATCTATGAGCACGGTAGCCCGCACCTGAATAGCGCGCTCCGGCGGCTCGGGGTAGAGAGGCGGATCCACATTTTTAGTGGCGCCCACATAGCGCACTTCCGTGACTTTACCGATGCGCACGCCGCTGATTTTAACCGGCGCTCCGGCCGAGAGAGAGCCGGAAAAGTGAAAATCAGTGTAAATTTTCAGGCCTTTACCAAAGCGGTAATCGCCCAAAAGAAAGAGAAAAACAATAAATATAGCCACGGTGGCCACCACAAAAAGCCCCACCCTGACCTCAACTGAACTACGCAAATATAACTCCAAAAGGCACATATTTGGGCCATAAAAACCCAAGCGTGTATTTTAGCCAATAAAAGCTAATATTTCAAGGGAAAACAGCTTTATGCGAAATAGCCTGTGAAGTTTTAATGAAAAGTTATCAGCTTCCATTACAGCGCGCCGTTCAAAAATATTCAGAGATGGATATTGAGAGCTTTTCATCCACATTTTAATTCAGTTTTGACACATTGGCAGTTGGTCAAAACACGCGTTTGTTAGATTTGGTGTAGTGTTTTCCTTGCACGGAAAATCATTTGATTTATTACAGGATGATGGGCAAGAAGCACAACAGACAAATTTACTGTGGGCACTTCCATATTCCGCTTCCTGTCCTAAATATTCCTCAGCACAGGTAGCCCTACGGATGTTTTTACAGCTTTCACATGGGCCGGAAATACATTTGAGTCCAGCATGGCAGACATTGAAGTCCTCTTGACAGTTTTCTTCCACCAGTACTTCTTTGTAACCACACTCAAGCTTTTGGTGACAACCAGCTACATTTATAACCAAAAGCAAGTAGCAAGTAATACTAAACGCTTCATTGTTTTTCCTCCATAGGTTTATCGCTCATTGGCCCGTCTCTGTTTAATTTCCATGATTTAATCTTTTCCCTCCCAGCACGGGAAACTTTTTCAATTTCTATTTCCACAGGGATATATGTACCATCACCACGCAAATCTTTTTCTACTGTGTATTCGTCAATACCTGATTTTAAGCTGGTCAAATAACTTCTTCTGGTGGTACGTTCCTCAAAATAGCCATCAAAATTCCGATCTATTTTGACAATTCTTATGTGATAAACAAATCTCTCTATATCATTTGAAATATAATCTATTTTTCCATCAAAGTTTTTGTCTTCAAAAACATCCTCACTACCATTGGGATAGTTTATCGATTTATAAAATATAACACCATCGGGATGTATCCGTTGATATGTAACAACTCCCAAAAAATTTTTGTGAAGTGTAGCCTCAGCAAAACCATCATCATCAAGATCAACAGCCTCACCTGCCCAAAGACGTCTGTAATCGTCAAAAAATTTCGAATATCCAACAGTCTCTCCAGCATTTTCTGCCATATTGGCTGAGAAGGCATTTCGAAACTCATCGGCTTGTGATTCGCAAGCTGTAAAGCTAATAGCGCAAAAACAGAAGGCTAATATAACTAAAAGGTTGTTCATATTATTTTCCCAGCCATTTTTTTGAAATATCCAACACAGTCCCTTATATACTTCATTTGAAGAAATACCATTAAATTTTGCAAAACATTTATACCGAAAGTCAAGAAAAATTTTGATTTTCTAACAAACAGCCTTAAATAGTACGACACTTTAAACCAATTAGTACTTCTTCCCCTCAATTAGCTCTTGAGTGCCCATAGCCGCTGTTCTATACTCACTCCGCCTTTTGGCAATGGACGAGGGAGGTTTTTGATGGATTTTACGGTGGCCATTATCGGCAGCGGAGTCAGCGGGGCCTCGATTGCCCGCACCATCAGCCGCTACAAGGTGGATACTGTCATTTTGGAAAAAGAGGCCGATGTGGCCTTTGGCACTTCCAAAGCCAATTCCGGCATTATTCACGGCGGCTTTCACCATTCGCCTAAATACTTAAAGGCGCGGCTGGAGAGCAAAGGCAACCTGATGTTTGACCAGCTGCGCCGCGAGCTGGATATTCCCTTCCAGCGCTGCGGTATTTTGGTGGCTGCCACCTCAGAAGAGCAACTACAGCAGGTGGAGCATCTCTATCAGCAAGGGCTCGAAAACGACGCTATCGGCCTGGAAATGTGCTCACGTGAGCGCATGCTGGAGCTGGAGCCCAAGCTCACCCATGATGTAATCGGCGGCCTTTACGCACCCGGCGGCGGCATTGTGGAACCTTACCGCTTAGTTTTTGCTCTTATTGAGTCTGCTGTGCACAACCACGCAGTATTAAAGACAAATTTCAAAGTATGCGCTGCAGAGCCGCTGGCCGAAGGCGGCTACAAAATCCACGCTGCGGACGGGCGCACAGTCACGGCGGAGTATGTCATCAATGCCGCCGGCCTCTATGCTGATGAAATTTCAGCTATTTTTAAAGCCGAGGAATTCAAAATAATTCCCAGAAAGGGGCAGTATTACCTCCTGGATCGCCTCTCCAAAGCGGCACCCAAGCGAGTTATCTTCCCCGTGCCTACTGCTGTTTCCAAAGGTATGCTGGTTATCCCCACCTGCGAGGGCACCGTGCTTTTGGGGCCAGATGCCATCGAGCAGGAAGATAAAAGCGACCTCTCCACCAGCCGCGCCGAACTCAAAGCGGTATTGGAATCGGCCGCCTCTATGGTGCCGACGGTGAGCGAGCGCGATATTATCACGGCCTTTTCCGGCCTCAGGCCGGTAATGGTTGGCAATAGCGACTTTTTCATCAAAATATCTGAAAAAGCCAAAAATTTCATACAGGTAGCCGGTATTCAGTCGCCGGGGCTCACCGCTTCGCCGGCTATTGGTGAATATGTCAAAGACCTCTTAAAAGAGGCCGGCCTCACTCTGGTGGAGCGCCCGGATTACGATCCGTATTTGCCAAAGCATAAGCGCATCCGCCAGCTGAGCGCCGAAGAAGCAGCGGCTCTTGTGGAAAAAGATCCGGCCTATGGGCGCATTGTCTGTCGCTGCGAAAAGGTGAGCGAAGCTGAGATAGTAGAAGCTATCCACCACGGCCACAGCACGCTGGACGGCATCAAATTTTACACCCGGGCCCAAATGGGGCGTTGCCAGGGCGGCTTTTGCACCTCGCGCATTATCGACATTATCTGCCGCGAAACCGGCCTCTCACCGGAAGAAGTCACTAAAAAAGGGCCGGGTAGCGAACTGATAAAGGGTGAATTATGAAATACCAAGACTTTGACGCTGTTGTTATTGGCGGCGGCGCGGCCGGCATGGCTGCTGCCCTTAAAATTGCCGAATATAAACATAATGTTGCCCTTATCGACCGCGAAGACCACCTGGGCGGCGTTTTGGATCAGTGCATTCACAACGGCTTTGGCCTGCACTATTTCAAAGAGGAGCTGACCGGCCCGGAGTATGCCCAGCGCTTTATTGATAAATTACATAGCACGCCTAATATTCACACTTTTTCACAAACAACCGTGATGAATATCGAGCCGGGTAGCGCACCCACCCCGCGCCATGAAGTCATCTGCTATTCTCCCATAGATGGCGTTTTTACCTGCCGCGCCAAAGCGGTGATTTTAGCTATGGGCTGCCGTGAACGCAACCGGGGCAATGTCAATATCCCCGGCTCACGCCCGGCAGGCATCTTTACTGCCGGCCTGGCCCAGCGCCTGGTAAATATTGAAGGCCACATTCCCGGCCACGAAGTGGTTATTGTGGGCAGCGGCGATATCGGCCTCATTATGGCCCGCCGCCTCTCGCTGGTAGGCTGCCAGGTAAAGGCCGTTATTGAAATAATGCCCTACCCCTCCGGCCTCACCCGCAACATTGTGCAATGCCTGAACGAATTTAATATTCCTCTTTATTTAAGCCATGTTATCGACAAGATATATGGCGAAAAGCGCATCACCGGCGTTGATGTGGCTCCGTTGGAAAACGGCGTACCTCGCTCTGATAAAAAATTTCACCTCGATTGCGACACCTTGCTGCTTTCCGTCGGCCTGGTGCCGGAGAACGAGCTCTCCAAGGCGGCGGGCATCACCATCACTCCGGAGACAAACGGCCCGCTGGTCGATGGTAACCTGATGACCTCCGTCCCCGGCATCTTTGCTTGCGGCAATGTGCTCCATGTCCACGATTTGGTTGATCACGCCACCAGTGAGGCCATAAGAGCCGGGGAAGCGGCCGCCCGCTATATAATGGCCGACACCGAGAACCAAGCTCCCCAATATCGGGTGAAAAGCGGCGCTAACTGCCGCTATGTGCTGCCCTTTAGCTTTTCGCCGGATCGCGATACTGTTTTTTCTCTGCGCTCAATGGTGCAAAAGAGAGACGGCCTGGTTACTGTCACTTGGAACAATCAGGTGATAAAAACAATAAAAGAGCGGCGCATTCAGCCCTCAGAGATGATTACCTTTACTCTAAAAGCCAGTGATTTTGCTGGGCTTTCCCGCGATGCTGATGCCACTCTCGCAGTGGCTATTTCTTAGTATTCAAGATTTTCAGCACATTTGCCGCCCGCCTAATTGACAAGAACTAGGATTTCAAAATAGTATTGAAATATTCGGGTCATCGTGGCCTGGTTAAAGTATAGAGGAGAAAGCCATGAAATACTTAAAAGGAAAAATTGCTTCGCTGGTTCTTGGTACGCCCATTGCCTTTTTATCTGCCTGTTACGGGCCGGCTCCCTTTTACTATAGTTGCCAAAACGACCATCATTGCCGCCAATTCCCTGATGGAAAATGCGAGCTACAAGATGGTAAAGACAGCGCCGGCGAAAAAGGCGGCTACTGTGAATATCCAGGCTATAAAAGGTGCTACAGTGACTGGGCTGAAAAGACTATTACATATGTTCCGGAAAAAGAAGAATGTCCTGACAGGCATGGGAACAACTACTCCGATAGCTCGTCTGATGGCGCCTCTGATGCCAAAAGCGATGCCTAACTAGCGCTGGCGCTCACCATCTAGCCCTGTTCTAGCCCCATCTGGACGATGCGTGGCGAAAGCAGGAGAATGCGCAAGCCTGCCGGCAAATTTGGTCTGCCTGAGCGGCGCTCTATCGGTTCTTATGGCCTGGCTGATGGCTCTTTTGGTGCCGACAATCATCACCAGTTTTTTACCTCTTGTTACTGCCGTATAAAGCAAATTGCGCTGCAGCATTATGGTGTGCTGGCTGTGTAAAACAATCACCACCGCCGGATATTCGCTACCCTGTGATTTATGGATGGTTGTGGCATAAGCCAGGGTAAGTTCATCAAGATTATCGGCCGGATAATTCACTATATGGCCGTCAAAATCCACATCAAGCGCCGCCTTTTCGCCGCCTTTTATGCGCACAATGCGCCCGATATCGCCGTTAAACACATCTTTTTCGTAATTGTTTTTGAGCTGCATCACCTTATCGCCAATGGCATAGCCGTGCCCTTTGGCGTTTTTATTTAAGCTCTTTTGCAAGAGCTCATTGAGAGCGGTAACCCCCAAGAGCCCCCGGCGCATCAGAGTAAGTAGCTGCACATCTTCCAGCGGGTCAAAGCCAAACTTGGCCGGTATGCGCTTGCAAATAAGCTCCAGTAAAGCCTGCTGTGCCGCCTCCGGCGCCTCGCGCTCCACAATATAAAAGTCGCTCGCCTG
>JAEEGL017108275.1_pt1 | contig 28541 bp, 26 predicted proteins | sample 9134231 | NCBI WGS metagenome assembly JAEEGL01 (sample SAMN16246548, study PRJNA631951) | gut metagenome | biome: gut microbiome; feature: rumen; material: fiber-attached | host: Bos | place: Iran: Karaj | collected 2018-10 | reverse complement strand
TACGGCAAAAGCAGAAACGCCGTCCGACGCCTACGGCGCGGAAAGCGGCGTTTCATTTTGCCTACCGGAACAGCCAGCCTTATCCCACAGTGCCGAAAGGTCGGCATTGCGGTGATGGGGTACCGCAGAAATATCGAGGATAAAGTTCTTTGAAAAGTACAGCACTGCTTTCCTTTTCCGTTTCCATTGCAATGCCTTGCACGGAAAGAACGTTGAGAGTGTCGGTTTAGTTTAGAGAAGCTACAAGGATCACAAACACTTATAAACCAGCATCAAGGCATTGCGAAAATGCGTGACAGAGGAAGGAACACTTGCGGGATCCGCAGCATTCTGTGCGGGACAACGGTATCCATTGTGCAATGCCGCACAGCGGCAATGCGGGTTAAACCGATCTGACGTGGTAGGCAAAATGAAACGCCGCTTTTCCGCGCCGTAGGCGTCGGACGGCGTTTCCGCTTTTGCCGTATGCGAAGCTTTCTTTCTTTTTACCGCCGACTTTTTCTTTCTTTCTCGAAAGAAAGAAAAACGGCTGTCTTGGTTGAAGACTGACGGCTGTTTTGCGGCAGCACTCGCCGTGGACAGCACAACAGAAAAGCGGGCAAGTCCGCCTTTGTCGCTGCTGAAATAATTGGGAATTGGCAGCGGTTGCCCCGCTGCCAACAAGGTTGAGTTGAAAGAAAAACGGCTGTCTTGGTTGAAGACTGACGGCTGTTTCGCGGCAGCACTTGCCGTGGACAGCACAACAAAAAAGCGGGCAAGTCAGCCTTTGTTGCTGCTGAAATAATTGGGAATTTGCAGCGGCTTACGCCACTGCCAACAAGGTTGAGTTGAAAGAAAAACGGTCGTTCCGGTTGAAGGCTGACGGCTGTTTCGCGGCAGCACTCGCCGTGGACAGCACAACAGAAAAGCGGGTGGTCGAGGGTCGCCCCTGCAGCGGACTGCAAAAAGCAAAAAAACTGCCACTTCTGCGGCAGTTTTTTGGGTCAAACGTTAAACAGGAAGTGGACGATGTCTCCGTCCTTCATCACGTATTCCTTGCCCTCGGAACGAACCAGTCCCTTTTCGCGCGCGGCGGCCAGCGAACCGCACGCCATCAGATTGTCAAACGTGACAATCTCGGCGCGGATAAAGCCGCGTTCAAAGTCGGAATGAATTTTGCCGGCGGCCTGCGGCGCCTTGGTGCCTTCCTTGATGGTCCAGGCGCGCACCTCCGGGGTGCCGGCGGTGAGATAGGAGATCAGACCGAGCAGGTGATAGCTGCGCTGGATCAGAAGATCCAGACCGCCCTGTTCCACACCGAGGTCTGCAAGGAACATTTCGCGGTCCTCTTTCGACAGCGAGGAAATCTCCGCCTCGAGCCCCGCGCAGATCGGCAGCACTTCGCTGCCCTCCGCTGCGGCAATTTCGCACACGGCCTTGTACTGCTCGTTGCTGTCAATGCCGGCGGTAAAATCCTCTTCGCTCATGTTGCAGGCGTAGATCACGGGCTTACTGGTCAGCAGCGCAGCCTCGTCGAGCCAGACTTGTTCGTTTTCGTCGCATGCAACCGCGCGGGCGGGCTGCTCACTTTCAAGTGTTGCTTTGACGCGCTTGAAGAAGTCCACCTGCGCCGCCAGACTCTTGTCGCCCTTCATGGCTTTGCTGGCGCGGTCAATGCGGCGGTCGATCAGCTCAAGGTCGGACAGAATCAGTTCAAGGTTGATCGTTTCAATGTCGCGCTTTGCGTCAATGCTGCCGTCCACGTGGATGATGTCGTCGTTTTCAAAGCAGCGCACCACGTGCACAATGGCGTCCACTTCGCGGATGTGCGAAAGGAACTTGTTGCCCAAGCCCTCGCCCTTGCTCGCGCCTTTCACAAGACCGGCGATGTCCACGAATTCAATTGTGGCGGGCGTGCGCTTTTTCGGGTGATACATCTCGCACAGTGCGTCGATGCGCGCGTCGGGCACGTCGACCATACCGACGTTCGGCTCAATCGTACAGAACGCATAGTTGGCGCTTTGGGCGCCTGCGTTGGTAATCGCGTTAAACAGGGTGCTTTTGCCGACGTTCGGCAGACCCACAATACCAAGTTTCATGCTAAGAACCTTCCTTTATTTTGTCGCTTGCTCCAGTGCTTGCTGCAGATCGTCAATGATATCCTGTGCGTCCTCGATGCCGACCGACAGACGGATCAGATCCTCTTTGACGCCGCCCTCCTCAAGCTGCTCTTTCGTCAGCTGGCGGTGGGTGGTGGACGCCGGGTGCAGCACGCAGGTGCGGCAGTCCGCCACGTGGGTCACGATGTTGGCGAGCTCGAGCGCGTCCATGAATTTTGTGGCTGCCTCCCGACCGCCCTTGACGCCGAAGGAGATGACGCCGCTCGTGCCGTGGGGCATGTATTTTTGCGCTTTCGCGTATTCGGGATCGCCCGGGAGTCCCGGATAGCTGACCCAGCTTACGCAGTCGCTTTGCTGCAGAAATTCGGCAATCTTCTGCGCGTTTTCGCAGTGCTGGCGCATGCGCAGCGGCAGCGTTTCCAGCCCGAGGTTGAGCAAAAATGCGTTGTGCGGCGACGGGATGGAGCCGAGGTCGCGCATCAACTGGCTGACGCATTTCGTGATGAACGCCGCCTTGCCGAAGCGCTCGGTATAGACGATGCCGTGGTAGGAGTCGTCCGGTGTCGTGAGTCCCGGGAACTTGTCGTTCTGGGTCCAGTCAAAGTTGCCGGAATCCACGACTACGCCGCCCACCTGCGTGGCGTGACCGTCCATATATTTCGTGGTGGAATGGGTCACGATATCGGCGCCGAACTCGAACGGACGGCAGTTGACGGGCGTGGGGAAGGTGTTGTCCACAATCAGCGGCACGCCGTGGCGGTGCGCCGCGTGCGCAAACTTTTCGATATCGAGCACGTTGAGCGACGGGTTCGACAGCGTTTCGCCGAACACACACTTCGTGTTTTCCTGAAACGCATTTTCCAGCTCCTCGTCGGAGCAGTCGGGCGATACGAACGTGAAATCCACGCCCATGCGGCGCAGTGTGACGTTAAACAGATTGAACGTGCCGCCGTAGATGGCGACGGAGGAGACCACGTGATCGCCCGCCGCACAGAGGTTGAGCACGGCAAACAGGTTGGCAGCCTGACCGGACGAGGTCAATACCGCTGCCACGCCGCCTTCGAGCGCGGCGATCTTGGCTGCAACGGCGTCGTTGGTGGGATTGGCGAGGCGGGTATAGAAATAGCCGTCGTCCTCCAGGTCGAACATCTTGCCCATGGCGTCGCCGCTGTCGTATTTATAGGTGGTGCTTTGTACGATCGGCAACACGATGGGTTCTTTATTGCCGGGCTTGTAGCCGGCGCGGACACATTTGGTCGCAATTTTATAATCTTTCATTTGACAGCCCCGTTTCATCATCGGATTCGGTGAAAGTATTATAGTATAATTTGCGGGAGAAGTCAAGCACCGCGCGAAGTGCGGCGCAGTCGACTGTTGACAGTTTTTAGTCGTTAGAAGGACAACAAGATGGCAAGAAGCAAGAAGGCATGAATTGCAGACATGAAAGATTCTGTCGCCTATACAGCGCTCATGTGTCATCACAAACAATACCCGCTCTCACACGAGGGCGGGTATTTGTCTGTTCGGTATTGCTTTTCAGCTTCTGTAAAACGCTTCGCACGCCTTGAAGGTGGAATACACGTCCGTTTTTGCCACCACTTCAAACGGCGCGTGCATGCTCAGCACGGGCACGCCGAGGTCGACCACGTTAACGTCGAGGTTTGCGATATACAGCGCAACGGTGCCGCCGCCGCCTTCGTCCACTTTGCCCATTTCGCCGATCTGCCAGTGGACGTCCGCGTTGTCGAGAATGGCGCGGATTTTGCCGACGTATTCGGCGTTGGCGTCACTCGCTCCGCCTTTGCCGCGCGCACCGGTGTATTTCGCGATCGAGACGCCATGGTTGACAAACGAGGTGTTCGTCTTGTCATAGACCTGCGGGAATGTGGGGTCGAACGCCGCGGTCACGTCGGCAGACAGGCAGTCGGAGTTGTGCAACACGTGGCGCGCTTTTGCGCCCTGCATGTCGGCGAGGTCTTCGATGAAGTATTTCATAAAGGACGAGTTGAGACCCGTGTTGCCGTCGGAGCCGATCTCTTCCTTGTCCGCCAGAACGGTCAGGCAGGTGTGCTCGGGCACGTCGAGGGTAAACAGCGCTTCCATTGCCGGATAGGCGCACACGCGGTCGTCGTGTCCGTAGCCGCCGATCAGGCTGCGGTCAAAGCCGATGTCGCGTACTTCAAACGCCGGCACGGCTTCGAGCTCGGCGGACATGAAGTCGGTTTCGTCAACACCGTATTTGTCACACAGGAGCTTCAGAATCTGCAGCTTCACCAGCTCGCTGCCTTCGTCGCTCTTGAACGGACGGGAACCGATGACGAGGTTGAGCTCTTCGCCCTTGATACCTTCAGACAGGGAACGCTTGGACTGCTCCTTGGCAAGGTGCGGCAGCAGGTCTGTGACCACAAACTGCGGATCGTCCTTGTCTTCGCCCAGACGGGCGTCGATGACAGAGCCGTCTTTTTTCACGAACACGCCGTGCAGCGACAGCGGAATCGCGGTCCACTGATATTTGCGGATGCCGCCGTAGTAGTGCGTTTTGAAATACGCCATTTCGGTGTCTTCATACAGCGGGGTCGGCTTCATGTCGAGACGCGGGGAGTCGATGTGCGACGCCACAATCTTGACGCCTTCGGCAACGCTCTTTTTGCCGATCACGCAAAGAATCACGGATTTGCCGCGGTTGTCGTAGTAGACCTTGTCGCCGGGTTTGTAGGACGCGAACGGGTCAAACGGCACAAAGCCGAGAGACTGTGCCTTTGCAATGACCGCTTTGTTGCATTCGCGTTCTGTTTTGGCGGCTTGCAAAAAGGCTTTGTAGCCTTCGCAAAAGGCGTCTGCGGCTTCAAGCTCGCCACAGTGGTGCTTCAGGAAATGATCGTTGTGGATCGTGAGCTGTTCCTGCAGCGTTTTCACTTCGTTTTTTTCTGACATATTGAAAAATCCTCCTTAGAGATGATATAACGATTGATAGATTTCCCGTACCCGCATAACCCGGTCGGCATATTGCGCCGTGGAGGGGAAGGGGATTTCCTTGAGTGTTTTGCCGTCGTCGGAATACTGCGGATCGCGCAGCCATTTTTCCACGTTGCCCATCCCGGCATGGTAGGCGCAGACCGCCACACGCTCGTCGGAAAACTGCCGCAGCAAAATTTCATACATCATACAGCCGTAGCGGATGGACGTTTCGGGGTCAAAGAGCGTATCGTCGTCGTTCGTTTCTCCCGTTTTGCTTTGCAGCCAGCGGTAGGTTTCGGGCATGATCTGCATCAGCCCGCGTGCGCCGACGTTGGACACGGCGTTTGGGTTGAAGCTGCTTTCGCATTTGATCACAGCATAGATAAAAGATTTTTCCAGATGATAGGTCGAGGTGTATGTTTCGACAAATTCATCGTAGCGCACCGGATATAATGATTTCATCACCGCGTTGCGCACGCCGAATCCGCTGAGCACAACAACAAGCAGCAGCGCGGCGAGCGCGACCCAGCCGATCGGCTTCAGTCTGCGGCGGGGTTTTCGTCTTCGTTTTTGCATGGGATCACTCCGGATAGTTCTTCTTCAAGTTCATATGGCGGATAGTTGCGGATCACAATATCTGCCTGCGACAGATACCACGCGTCGTCTTTCTGCATCTGCATGCGTGCTTCAGCCTGCGCCGGGGTGAGCCCGTCGCGCTGCAGAATGCGCTGCAAACGGATCTGCGGCGGCGCCGTAACAACGATCACTTTGCTGCACCGCGCTTTGCTCGGACTCTCAAGCAGGGCTGCCGCGTCAAACACGCAGTGCGTATAACCCTCGTCTTCCGCTTTTTTGATTTCCTGCTGCACGAGCCGGTCGATGGCGGGATGGGTGAGTGCGTTGAGCGTTTCCACACCGTGTGCGGTTTCGTGCAGCCGCTGCACCAGCCCCTTGCGGTCCAGATTGCCGTCCGGCAAAAGCAGGTCCGCGCCGAACGTGTCGGCAAGGCTTTGCAGCACAGGCGAGCCGGGCAGCATAATCTGCCGCGCGAGCAGATCGCCGTCAATGACGTACCAGCCCTTTGCGCGCAGCCATGCGGCAACGGTGCTTTTGCCCGCGCCGGTTTTTCCGGTCAGTCCGTAGCAGATCATAGGATCCCTCACAATTCCAGAATATGAAACGCGGCAGCGCGCACCAGCCGGTTGAATACGGCAAGTCCCACACCGTCCATCTGCGGAAACCGGGCGAAGACCTGCTTGGCGCCGCGGCGGTCCACGTCGCGCAGCGCGGCGAAGATGTTTGCCGCCTGATCTTTGCCGTCGGATGCTTTGCCAAACGCGATGGCAGGAACGGACAGCTGCGATTCCTCGCCGTCAAAGCACAGCGCCAGCGTGTCGGGCGTTTTATGGGCGTCCACATACGCTTGAAACTGCGCAAAGCTGCCCTTGAGAATCGTCACCTGCGCTGCCGGTGCGTAATGCTTATATTTCATGCCGGGCGACGAGGCGGTCTGTCCGGCGGCAAGCTGATGAAAAACAGCGTTGTCAATCTCGATGCTGCCGAGCACGCGTTCGAGCATTTCGGGCGTGACGCCGCCCGGACGCAGCAGGCGCGGTGTTTCGCCCGCCAGGGAAAGCACGGTGGATTCCACTCCCACGCTGCACGGACCGGCGTCGACGATGCAGTCGATTTTGCCGTCCATGTCGTCCCTGACGTGCTGTGCCGTGGTTGGGCTTGGCTTGCCGGAGGTGTTGGCAGACGGCGCTGCCAGCGGCACGCCGGCGTTGTCGATAATTGCGCGCGCCACGGGATGCGACGGCATACGGACCGCCACGGTGGAAAGTCCGCCGCTGACAACGGACGAAATGCGCGCACTTTTCGGCAGAATGATGGTCAGCGGACCGGGCCAGAATGCGTCGGCGAGTTGTTTTGCTTGTTCGGGAATGCTTTGCACCAGCGGTTCCCACTGGGAGAACGCGCTGATATGGACGATCAGCGGATTGTCTGCCGGGCGCCCTTTCGCGCGGAAGATGCCGCGCACGGCGTCGTCGTTGAGCGCGTTTGCGGCAAGTCCGTAGACGGTTTCGGTCGGGATGGCGGCGAGTCCGCCGCGCCGCAGAATGTCGCCAACGGCTGCAAGCGCGGGATCGCGCGGATCCTGAACGGTAAAATATTGGGTTTTCATCACACGCCTGCCTCGCTTGCCTTGAGTTTTTCGGCGGTGTCTGCCGTAATCAGTGCGTCGATCAGCTCGTCCATGTCGCCGTTGAGAAACTGCTCGAGCTTATACAGCGTGAGACCGATGCGGTGGTCCGACACGCGCCCCTGCGGATAGTTGTAGGTGCGGATGCGCTCGCTGCGGTCGCCGGTGCCGACCTGGCTTTTGCGCACGTCGGCAATGGAGTCGCGCTGCTTTTGCTGCTCAAGCTCCAGAATCTTGCTGCGCAGCACGCGCATCGCCTTGTCTTTGTTTTTATGCTGGCTGCGCTCATCCTGACATTCCACCACGATGCCCGTTGGCAGATGGGTAATGCGGATGGCGGATTCGGTTTTGTTGATATGCTGACCGCCGGCGCCGCTGGAGCGGAAGGTGTCGATCTGCAGATCGCCGGGATTCAGCTGCACGTCTACGTCCTCGGCTTCGGGCAGAACCGCCACCGTTGCGGTGGAGGTGTGAATACGCCCCTGCGATTCCGTTTCGGGCACCCGCTGCACGCGGTGAACGCCGCTTTCAAATTTCAGCCGGGAATATGCGCCCTCGCCGACCACGAGAAAACTGATCTCCTTAAAGCCGCCGAGCTCCGTGGCGTTTTCGCTGAGCACTTCAATTTTGAAACCCTTGCGTTCGGCATACATGGTATACATGCGGAAGAGCGCCGCCGCGAACAGCGCCGATTCTTCGCCGCCTGCACCGCCGCGGATTTCCACAATCACGTTTTTATCGTCGTTTTCGTCCTTCGGCAGCAGCAGAATCTTCAGTTCCTCCTGCAGCTGATCGAGGCTTTGCTTTTGCGTATCATATTCCTCCTGCGCCAGTGCGCGGAACTCTTTATCCAGACCGCCGCTGTCCAGCAGCTGCTTCGCTTCGTCAAACGAGCGCTGCGCGTTCAGAAAGCGCACGAAGCAATTCACCAGCGGCTGCAGCTTTTTTCGCTCTTTCATCAGCGACGCATAGACGGCGGGATCGCTGATGACGGCGGGGTCGCACAGCATTTGCTCCACTTCGTCGAAACGCGCTTTCACGGCGTTCAGCTTGTCGATCATGTTTCCTCCTCCGGTCGGGTAATTTTGCGGATATTTTTTTCAGCCTTGGCGCGCGGAATCATGATCTCATGACCGCAGCCGCGACACTTGAGCTTGAAATCCATACCGGATCGCAGCACGTCGAATTCCAACGCGCCGCACGGATGTTTTTTCTTCATGGTGAGGATATCGCCGACCCGGACATCCATGAAATGCGCCTCCTTGATTAAAACTAATTTCATATTATAGCAGTATTCCCGGAAAATATCAATGATCGGCTGCAAAAAACAAGAAAAAGAAAAAAGATAAAACGTCTTGCATCTGCATATATATGAAAGACGTCTCATCTACACTGCCCGGCGGGCAAAAGAAAGGAACCATCCAATGAAACAGTATTATCCAGAATCCTTCCTGATCTCAACCGAAGAAAACCGTCTGCTGCTTTCGTCCAAAGCAACGCTGAAGGACGCGTGGTACAACGGCAAAACGCTGGAGGCGCGCGCTGTGATGTGCGACAAGGACCACAATCTGCACGTGGACTTGGGCGCCATGCGCGGTCTGATGGCGCGCGAGGAGGCGGCAATCGGTATTGAAGACGGCACGGTGCGCGATATTGCCATCATTTCCCGTGTCAACAAGCCTGTGGTCTGCAAAATTTTGGGATTTGCGCCGGATGAAAACGGCGACACCCTCGCGCTGCTGAGCCGCCGCGCCGTGCAGGAGGACTGCATGCGCGACTATATCCGCCGTCTGCAGCCCGGCGACGTGATCGACGCCGTGGTCACGCATATGGAGCCGTTCGGTGTGTTTTGCGATATCGGCTGCGGCATCAGCGCGCTGATGCCGATCGACGCCATCTCCGTCTCCCGCATCCCGCATCCGTCGGTGCGCTTTCGTCCCGGACAGCGGATCCGCGCCGTGGTGCGCTCGCGCGACGTGCTGGACCGCGTCACGCTCAGCTACAAGGAGCTGCTCGGCACGTGGGCGGAAAACGCGGCGTTTTTCCGCCCGGGTGAAACCGTGCCCGGCATCGTGCGCTCGGTGGAGCGCTACGGCATTTTTGTGGAGCTGCGCGAAAACTTAGCCGGGCTTGCGGAATATGTGCCGGGCGTGGAGCCCGGACAGCACGCCAGCGTCTATATCAAAAGCCTGATTCCGGAACGCATGAAGATCAAGCTGATCATCGTCGATTCCTTTGACGCCGCCTACCCGGCACCGCCGGCACACTACTTTTTTACCGGCGAGCACATGGACCGATGGGTCTATTCGCCCGCCGTGTGTCCGAAGGTGATTGAGACCGACTTCCGGCAGATGGTGTGCGTTTAAATCAGTCGACAGTCGTCAGTCGACAGTCAACAGTAAAAAACGCTTTCTTCCGTGGAAGAAAGCGTTTTTGTTATTTTGCCGGTCGCAGCGTTTTGCCGGGCAGCGTCGTCGATTTCGCTGAGCAGCGCGAAGCCCTTTCACCGGAGATTGGAAATCAGCATGGGTTGATCTTTTCATTAACGGCTGAACCGGTTTTGGAAAAACAGCATCACGTCCGCAAAAAAGCGATAGAGCTTTTGCAGAAACGACGCGCCTGCGGGCGAAGCCGGATCGCTGCCGTCGGCGGGCATCAGCGTGCCGTCCGGCTGCAGGGTGTAGACGCGGTAGCAAAAATGCGACGCCTCGTCTTCAAACAGCAGCGCAATCTTGCCGTCGGCAAGTTCTGTCAGACAGGAATAGCCGAAAAAGTCCGTGTTGACCGGCGTTGTGCCGATCCAGCGGATGTTGTTGTTTTCTTCGATCACACCGGTGCGCAAAACGCCGTCCGCGCGGCTTTGCACGTTGGACCCCATGGACCCGAGCACAACCGGCTTGCCGTCAACGGTTTTCGTTGTATTGATAAACGAGACCATGCAGTTCTTGGTGCCGAGCAGCTGATAGTCCGGCTTTGCCTTTGTCCAGTTCTCGCCGTTGTCGGTGCTGTCGCAAACCGAAACGTAATGCGAACCGTTGCGCGAAAACATGCGCAGTGTGCCGTCGGGCAGCGCGATGATCTGCGATTCGCTCGTCTTTTGCAAAATCAGCTGATGCTTCACATCCGCGCCGCGCTGCCAGGTTTTGCCGCCGTCATCGGAAAAGACGGTCAGTGCGTGCTCTTTTTTGTTTTCGTTGGAATAGACCGGGAAAATCAGCCGTTCGCCCTTGTCTGTTTTGACTGCAATCCCGCGTCCCGGACACACGCCGAGGAACGCTTCGCTCTGTTTTTTCACCATGGGGTTCAGCAGGGTCGGCGCGCTCCAGGTTCTGCCGCCGTCATCGCTGTGCCGCAGGCATAAAAACGGCGTGGGAAAGACGTGCAGGTCGGCGCCGGCATAAAAGACCGACTGCGCAATCTGTTTGCCGGTTTCTTTGTCGCCGTCGCCCTTTTGCGCCATCGTCAGCGCTTTGCCGTCCTTGTAAAGCAGGTACTGCGCGTCCACGCTGTAGTCGGTCGGCTGCCCGTTTTGCAGGACCGGCGCAAAGTCGCCGTCAAACGGGGCAATGTAATAGCTGTAGTCGCTGCTGCCTGCTTGCGCGAGCGCAATAGAGGTGTTGCCGTCCACCGTGACACAGCCGCTGCCTTTTTGTGCATTGGGATAGCCTGTGCCGGACAAAAACAGATCCGACAGCAAAAACACGCGTCCGCTTTCGCTTTGCAGCAGGGCGGAATCAATATAGGCGGCGCTCTGCTTGCTGCCGGCGCTGTCGGCATAATCATCCAGATAATTGGGCACCGTGTATTGCCAGCCGCCGTAGCCGTCCGGCGAAGCGGCAACGCCGATCTCCAGATTCTGCGGCGCGTCCGTGCCGTGGTTCCACCGCAGATCCGCCGCAGCAAGCACCGAGCCGTCGCGCAGCGTCAGCAGCGCCGGAATCCGGTATTCGCTGCAGGAAAGCGTGCCGCGCTCAAACGGGTTCTGCGGCACGTCGGCGGCAAATACGCCGTTTCCGCCAAGAAGCAGCAGGGCGCAGGTCAAAAGAAATGCGAGTGCTTTTTTCATCGTTGTGCCTCCTCGGTTGTATGATAGATCCGGTTGATTGCATCAGCCAGCCGCTGTGCGGGATGTTGGAAATGCCCGCCGGGGTTGTGCGTAAACGAGACGGAAACACCGGCGTTTTGCAGGCTGTGCTGGATGGCAAGCGTGGCGTCCTCCACCGCCGCCATACGCGCGTTTTTCGTGCATTTTTCTTTGTCGCCGAGCGAGAGATCGACCCGTTTCGGGACAGCGTAAAGCGGCGTCTTTTTTGCAAACGAAACGAAGCCGTCATACCACAGGGAGCCGGATGCCGACACAGCATAGGGAAAGGTGTCGGTATAATACAGTGCCCAGAGCGCAAACACCCCGGCGAGCGAATAGCCGCACAGGCAGCGGTTTGGGTCGCTGAGATCGAGGATTTGTTCCGTTTCCGGCACGATCCCGTGCGTCAGGGTGTTCAGAAACGCAGCGGCATTTCCGGCAAACGGCGGCGCTTTTTTCGTCAGCGCCGGTGCGCTCCACGGAGTGAGGTCCGCGTTCCAGTCGAAGCCGCTGACAGCAACCAGCACCGGCTTCGGCTCGCGCAGCAGGGCGAACACGGCTGCTGCATCTTCGTCGTCCGTGAGCAGATAGACGAGATCGCTTGTGGGCTGGGGCGGCGCAAACACGCTGACCGGGTATCCGGTAACGGTCCTTTGCAGCGGGGCGCAGGGCGTTTGCAGCAGCGCGAGCTTCTTTTGCCGCGGCAGCTTCTTGATCGCCGCTTCGCGCTGCATGGCAGTCTGTTTGCTTTCGTGCAGCTCATAATAGGCGAGGGTGACCGGGCGGCGCGCTTTGGTATATTTGGCGCCGGTGCCGGCGTTGTGGGCGAAAAGGCGCTTTTGCAGATCGTTCGTCCAGCCGCAATAGAGCGTATCGTCGGCGCAGCGCAGGATGTAGGTGTAGTTCATGAACGCCCTCCTTTTCAATCGTATTATACACACTTTTTTTGCAATCCGCAAGCCGCCGCAACAAAAAACGCCGCAGACCTTTGCGGTCTGCGGCAGGGGATGCAGATGCCTTACGGCTTGATCACGGTGCGCTTGACGTTCTTGCGCTTGTAGGACTTGTTTTTCTGAATCGGGTTTTTGATCAGGAAGTTGGAGAAAATCGTCCAGATGATGATCAGAATGAAGATGCCGAACACGGCATAGAAGCCGGCAGACAGCGTGGCGCTGGTGACGGAGACGATCGCCGTGGCAAGCGCGGCAAGCGCGTTGTCGCTCAGCAGGCTGACCAGCTCGGTCAGATTCACGTCGCCCGCGATGATTTTTGCAAACGCACTGTTGGAAACGATGATGCAGGCGAGCGAGAAAACCAGTCCGACGGCGGACGCAATAATCACGGAAATGCGCTTTTTCTTGCTGTTTGCCAGCGAAGCGAGCACCGCAACGGCGAGCATGATGAGCAGCATGATGCAGAACAGCACCGCAAAGGCAATGATGTCGGACATAACCGGCGCGGCAACCTCGGCAAAGCTCTTTTCAGCGCTCTGGTTTGCGGGACCGGCGGCGATCATCTTGATGATTTCAAACGCGGAATATTCAAAGGTGGTGTTGATGCCGTTGAACAGCGAGGTTACGGCGTTGACGAGATTGTTGATCTGCTCGTCGGTGGAGCCGACCACAAAGGTGAACAGCTTGAGAAAGAAGCCGAGCGCCACAGCGCCGACAGCCAGGATCGGGGTCACAATACGATATGCGAGTTTCATAGCAATGCTTCCTTTCGTTTCTGTTATTTCCAGGAGGAATTTAATGCAACGGTCCGGTTGAAGACCGGGTGTTCCGGCGTGGAGGCAGTGTCCACACAGAAGTAGCCCTGCCGCATGAACTGGAAGGTGTCGCCCGGTTTTAATCCGGACAGCGCGCCTTCAAGCCGGCAGTTTTGGAGCACCACAAGGGAATCCGGGTTGAGGTTGTCTTTGAAGCTGCCTTTGGATTCGTCCGACGGGTTTTCCGCGTTGAACAGCCGGTCATACAGCCGTGCCTCAAATGGGAAGGAATCCTTTTCGCTGACCCAGTGCAGCGTGCCCTTGACCTTGCGGCCGTCGGGCGAATTGCCGCCCTTGCTCGCCGGATCGTAGGTGCAGTGGACGCAGACGACGTTGCCGTTTTCGTCCTCGTCAAAGCCGACGCATTTCACAAAGTAGGCGCCGCGCAGACGTACTTCGTTGCCGGGGAAGAGGCGGAAATATTTCTTCGGCGGCTCCTTCATAAAGTCTTCCTGCTCCACAAAGAGCGTTTTGGAAAACTTCGTGATGCGTGTGCCCATTTCGGGCTTGTCCTGGTTGACCGGCAGCTCAATGGCTTCCTCCAGATCGTCCGGATAGTTGTCGATGACGACCTTCAGCGGACGCAGCACCGCCATGCAGCGCGGTGCGTTCTGGTTGAGATTGTCTCTGACGCACGCTTCCAGCAGACCGAAGTCTACCACGGAATATGCCTTCGACACACCCACGCGGCTGATAAAGTCGCGGATCGCCGCTGCCGGATAGCCGCGCCGACGCATGCCGCAGATGGTGGCCATGCGCGGATCGTTCCAGCCGTCCACGATACCTTCGTTGACAAGCTGCAGGCATTTTCTCTTGCTGGTCAGGCAGTAGTTGAGGTTCAGGCGCGCAAACTCGATCTGGCGCGACGGATGCGGCAGCCCCAGCTCCCGCAGGAACCAGTCGTAGAGCGGACGGTGGTTTTCGAATTCCAGCGAGCACAGCGAGTGGGTGACGCCCTCTTTGGTGTCGGACAGCGGGTGCGCAAAGTCATACAGCGGATAGACGCACCATTTGTCGCCGGTCTGGTGGTGGGTGATATGGGCAATGCGGTAGATGACCGGGTCGCGCATGTTGAGGTTCGGCGATTGCATGTCGATCTTGGCGCGCAAAACGCGGGCGCCGTCGGGGAATTCGCCGGCAGTCATGCGGCGGAACAAATCGAGGTTTTCTTCCACCGGACGGTTGCGGTAGGGGCTTTCCTTGCCCGGCTCGGTCAGCGTGCCGCGCGCAGCACGGATCTCGTCGGCGGTGGAATCGTCTACATACGCTTTGCCAAGCTCAATCAGCTTAACGGCGCAGTCGTGGATGAAGTCGAAATAGCTCGAAGCATACAGCACTTCGTTCCACTGGTAGCCGAGCCACTGAATGTCTTCCTTGATCGCGTCCACGTATTCCATATCCTCTTTGGACGGGTTCGTGTCGTCGAGCCGCAGATTGCACACGCCGCCGTATTTTTTGGCGGTGGTGAAATTGATCTGGATCGCTTTGGCGTGACCGATATGCAGATAGCCGTTCGGCTCGGGCGGGAACCGCGTCTGCACGTGGTCATACACGCCGTTTGCAAGGTCTTCGTCAATAAAATCGTGAATAAAGTTTGAGGTCAATTCTTCCATGGTTCTATCCTTTCCTCCGCTATCAGCCAAGCAGCGCTTTTGCCTTTTGCAGCCGGGCGCGGACGGTGTCTTCGCCTAAGATTGCCGTGATTGCATATAAGTCGGGTGTGTTCCTGCGTCCGGTGAGCGCCACACGGATCACGGTGGATACGTCGCCGACGTGACCCTTGAAGGCGTCCGGATTCTGTTTGTATTCCTTGACGTTCGGTGTGCAGCCGAGCGGTGCGCACAGATCCTTGATGCGGTCGAACCACTGCTGTTTGTCGTCCGCCGGATTGAACGCGGCGGTGTAGGCGTCCAGCACGTCTTTGGCAAGATCGGGCGTGATGTTGTCCGGCAGCTCTGCCATGGAAACGGTGAACAGCTCGTCAAAGAAATAGCTGACGTAGTCCTTCACTTCGTCCCATTTGGCGATATCTTTGCGCGGCTTTTTGCCCCCGCGGTCGATATCGAAGATCGCCGTGCTGCGCGCTTTGTCGCGGCAGAGCAGCTCGTAAAGCTGCGGGTCGTAGTCCTTCGCCCAGGCGAGAGCTTTTTCCAGCACGGTTTCGGCTTTCATGACGGAGATCACATTTTTGCTTACGTCGCCGAGCTTCGTCAGATCAAACAGCGCGCCGGAGGTACTCATCTTTTTGAGATTGAACGGGAACGCGCTTTGCGGTGCGTCCGGGTTGGCGCGGCGCCAGTCTTCAAAGTTGGAGTTCGCCAGCGTCAACAGATATTCGAGCACGCTCTCCTTCGGATAGCCCTGTTCGGCATAGTAGGTCACAGCCGCTTCGGGGTCCTTGCGCTTAGAGAGCTTGCGCTTGCCGCCGTTCTCCTCTTTCATGATCGGCGCAATGTGGGCGTATTTCGGTACACGGAAGCCGCAGACTTTGAACAGCTGGATATGCAGCGGCACCGAGGAGATCCATTCATCGCCGCGGATGACGTGCGTGGTGCGCATGAAGTGGTCGTCTACCGCGTGGGCAAAGTGGTAGGTCGGAATGCCGTCCTGTTTGAGCAGCACCACGTCCTGCACGTTTTCGGGCATCTCAATCTTGCCTTTGATCAGATCGTCGAAGCTGATGCGCTTGTCCATACTGCCGGGCGAGCGCAGACGCAATGTGTAGGGCTTGCCTGCGGCAAGCAGTTCCTTTTGTTTTTCAAACGGCGTGTCGCGGTAGAGCGCCCATGCGCCGTAGTAGCCCTTGGTGTCCAGCTGCAGCGCCTCCTGCTTTTCGCGGATGGCGACGAGTTCCTCTTCGGTGCAAAAGCACGGATAGGCGAGACCTTCTTCCACAAGCTTTTTGGCAACAACGTGATAGATTTCGGCGCGGCGGCTCTGCTGATAGGGTCCGTATGCGCCGCTTTCCTGTTCGAAGCCCATAACGCCTTCGTCGGGGTCCACGCCGAAGGTGCGCAGACCCTTGATGATTTCGGACACGCCGTCTTCAATCTCGCGCTTTTTGTCGGTATCCTCAATGCGCAGCAGGAACACGCCGTCGGTCGTGGTTGCGTTCAGCTTAGAAATGAGGGCGGAAAACAAACCGCCGATGTGCAGAAAGCCGGTGGGGCTGGGCGCAAAGCGCGTGACGCGGGCGCCGTCTTTCAGACTGCGCGGCGGAAAACGCTGCTCAAGATCCTCCACCGTTTGGGTAACGTTGGGGAACAGCAGGGCAGCGAGCTGTTGATTTTCAGTCAAGTGATCACCTTCATAAGAGTTGTAGACTCTGATATTTCAGTATATTATCTCAAATTTTACGGAAAAAGGCAATAGATAAACAAAGTTTTTTAAGAAAAATATGCACCGAATTGCGGCGCCGCGTCTTGCAATGCCTGCCGCTTTCATGCTATAATGTGCAAAAGTGTCAGTACAGGAGGGGTTTTCATGACATTTCCGCAATTTCTGCAGCCCGATTTTTCGCGCGAACCGTTTGTGTCCGCGCCGGATGTATTCACCGAAAAGGCGGGCGACGGCTTCTTGCCCGAGCAGTTTTACGCAACCACGATCTACCCCGAGTATTTCAAAATCGGCGGCGAATGGAAAATGCTGCGGCAAAGCCGGATGGACTGCTGTGTGGTGATCAAAAACGGGGAACCGGTTGTGACGGAGCCGCGCCGGGTGCAAAATGGCGACGACGTTGTGGTCGGTCGCAAGGACGACGGCACCACCGGCGTGTTTGTTCACGCGAACTGCTTCCTGCGTTCCGAGGAAAATGCCTCCGGCGCGTTTGCGTTCCGCACCGGTCAGTCGCGCGAAACGTCGTTTTCCCGCGAATACGACCAGCTCTATGAGATTTTGCGCCACGACCGCGACCACGGCTATATCGTTTGGGTGCTCGGTCCGGCGTGCGTGTTCGACAACGACTCCCGCAACGCGATGGCGGATCTCATCAAAAAGGGCTATTGCGACTGCCTGTTTGCCGGCAATGCGCTGGCAACGCATGACCTCGAGGCGGCGCTGTTCCACACGGGGCTCGGGCAGGATATTTACACCAAAAAGCTGATTGAAAACGGACACTACCACCATCTGCACACGATCAACCTTGTGCGTAAGGCCGGGTCGATCGACGCATTTTTGAAGCAGTACGATCTGCATACCGGCGTGATGCACGCGCTGATTGAAGGCAAAAAGCCGTTTGTGCTTGCCGGGTCCATCCGCGACGACGGACCGCTGCCCGAGGTGATTCCCAACGTATATGACGCCCAGAACGCCATGCGTGCCCACACGCGCAAGGCGACCACGGTGATCTGCCTTGCCACGCAGCTGCATACCATCGCCACCGGCAACATGACGCCGGCGTACTGCGAAACGGACGGGCTCATCCGCCCGGTCTATATCTACTCGGTGGATATTTCGGAATTTGCCGTTAACAAGCTGCACGACCGCGGATCGCTGTCGGTCAAGGGGCTTGTGACAAATATTCAGGACTTCCTGGTACATCTGGAAAGGAATCTGTAACATGGATACTGCACAGACAACCGAAAAGAAAGACTCCGAACTCGGTCTTTCGCTCAACAAAAAGACCATGCTCACCATCACGCTGGTGCTGGTGGCGATTCTGGTGTTCGTCGGGGTGCTCACGCAGGTGCTGCAGCGCGGCGAATATGATCTGACCGAGATTGACGGTCACGAGGCGATCGTGAACGGCACCTATCATGAACTGGCCTATAAGATGCAGGTTTGGAAGATCGTGCTCTCGCCGATCCTGTGTTTTACCAGCAGTCAGGCGACCACGGGCATCGCGATCATCCTCATCATCTTTTTCATCGGCGGTTCGTTTCTGATTCTCGACAAGGTCGGCGTGCTGCAATACATCATGGCGTCGCTGATCCGCCGGTTCCAAAACCGCAAATATCTGCTGATGGCGATTGTGATCTTTGTCTGCATGCTGCTCTCGTCCACGGCGGGGATTCTGGAGGAATCGCTCACGCTCGTCCCGATTGCCGTTGCGGTTTCTCTGGCGCTCGGCTGGGATTCCCTCGTGGGTCTCGGCATCAGCCTCGTCGCCGTGGCGTGGGGCTTCACGGCTGCGACGTTCAACCCGTTCAACGTGGTTACGGTGCAAAAGCTCGCCGGTCTGCCGGTGTTTTCGGGACTCTGGCTGCGTCTGCTGGTGTTCGTCGCCGTCTACGCGATCCTGTTTTTGTTCCTGTTTCTCTATGCAAGAAAGATCGAAAAGCATCCGGAAAAGTCGCTCGTCTATGAAAGCGACCGTGCGCTGCACGAAAAATATACCATCCGCGATATCGACGCCGTGTTGGCGAACCAGACGGTGCGCAAGGGCATGCGGGCGTTCCTCATCTGCATGGGGCTTGACATGGTGTTCATTCTGCTGGACTTTGTGCTCTCGCTCGGCGGCATGCTGTCGCTGCCTGCAATGGCGGTTCTGTTTACTACGGGCGGTCTGCTTGCCGGTTATTTCACCGGTCTGCGCGGCAAGGAACTGTTCAAGAGCTTTTTGCAGGGCGCCAAGACCATTGCTCCTGCGATCCCGCTGATCGTGTTCGTGTTGGCAATCTCCTACATTCTCAATGAGGGCAAGATCATGCACACGATTTTGTTCCACATCTACAACGTGATGCAGGGCCTGTCGCCGTTCACCGCGATTTTGCTGCTGTTCCTCGTGATCGCGCTGCTCGAATTCTTCATCGGCTCCGGCACGGCGAAGGCGTTTCTGATTATGCCGCTGGTGGCGCCGCTGTCTGACCTTGTCGGCATCACGCGCCAGAGCGTTGTTACCACGTTTTGCATGGCGGACGGCTTTACCAATCTGCTGTATCCCACGAGCGGCATCATGATTATTGCCATCGGTCTTGTGGGCGTGTCCTACGGCAAATGGCTGCGCTGGTCGTGGAAGCTGTTCCTTGCCGAGTTCGCGCTGTCGGCGGCTGTCATGCTCGGCATGGTCGCAATCAACTATCAATAAGGAGACCGACGATGAAAACGCTGGATCTCGGTGGCATCACCTATCTCGAACCGATGGAAAACAGCGAAGACTGGCGCTGGGGTACGGACTATACCCACGGTGATCTGTATGAGGCGGAGGAGCTGTTTCGCGACGGCCACCGCATCCGCGGCAACCGGCTGGTGCTGGTGTCCTATCCGGACGGCGAAGTGTTTGAACCGGTTGCAAAACGCGATGGTCAATACTTCGGCAAGCCCGTCTTTTTTGAAAACGCGATCTATCTGCTGTATGTCGATTTTCCGGCGGAAACGATCGTGATCGCCCGGTTTGATCCGGAAGCGGCGCAAACGCAGATTTTTCAGACGCTGCCGCTGTCCGTCGCCGCGGACTGCTACAACCTTGCGTTGGATCTTACTCCGCTGATGCTCACGCGCGAAAAACAGGATTTGTTCCAGATTCTGTGGCCCGAACGGCGCGACTTCCGGTTGGAACCGGGAGAAACGTTCTATTGCCGCGACGGCGACAAACTGTATTTCTGGAAATGGTTCGAAGACCCGGACTACCGCGAGGAATTGTTTGTGCGCGATTACGAAAGCAGAGAGCTGTTCTCCCGTCTGCGCGGCAGTGTGCAGCGGATGCCGAACGGCGAAACCTGGCTGCTCAAATCCTGAAAGGACTGAAAAAACCAATACAGCACCCGTCAGAGATGACAAATGCTGTATTGGTTTCCGTTTTTTATAGGCAGGACAAAGACGCTTGCCTTCGTCCTTTCCGGCAGGGGAAAGCGCAGGGTTATGCCGCGCGGTCAAGCGCAGTTGCAGCGGCTGCTCTCTTTTTGCGCTGCAGCAGGTGCACGTTGACACTCAGCAGCAAAAAGAACACGGCGCAAAGAACGATCAGCAGCGTTCTGCCCTGCGGCACAACGAAACACAGCGCCGCAAACAGCACGAACGCCAGCGCGCAAACAGCGCTTGCAAGTTTCAATGTCAGTCCGTTTTTCTGCATCTTTTTTTCACTCCTTCTTTGAATATATTGAGCATAGCACCCGTTCATCACATTGTCGTGATATAGAAAGAACAATTATGAAAACAAAATATGATCCAATTGTGAACGTCTGCCGACCGTCAACAGGATGTGTCGGCGTGATTTTTTTATGCAGAAATATAGGAATCCGGTTGACAAACCGGCAGACCCTGCGTATAATAACAGCAGGTTGTTCGCTTTCTAACAGTTCGATTTCGGACAGTTCGCAGGCGAACAGAATTCAGAGAAAGGAGATACGGTATGCCGGATAAAACGCTCATATCCTTTGAGCTGCACAAAACATCGCGCTGCATCAAGCGCTATATGGACAGACATACGCAGAAAAGCTGCACCGACAAACTGACCGGGATGCACGGCTGGGCAATCGGCTGGTTTTACGATCACCGGAACGAAGACGTGTTTCAGCGCGACTTTGAAAAGGCGTGCAACATCCGCCGCTCCACAGCCACGAGCATTTTGCAGCTGATGGAAAAAAACGGGCTGATCGTGCGCGAAAGCGTGCCCTACGACGCGCGGCTCAAAAAAATTACGCTCACCGACAAGGCGCTGCAGATGCACCGGCAGGTGGACGACGCGTTCAATGCGCTGGAAGATAAACTGCGCAGCAAGCTCAGCAAAGAAGAAACTGCAACCTTCTTCGCCGTGCTCCAAAAGATTCAACAGGAGGTGGAAGCCGATGATCAAACGACTGAGTCAATGCATCCGTGAGTATAAGCTCGCGTCGATTCTGACGCCGCTGTTCGTGTCGCTCGAAGTGGTCATGGAGGTGCTGATCCCGTATTATATGGGCAAGCTCCTGGATCTCGGCGTGACGGTCGGCGATATGAACTACATATTGAAAACGGGCGGTCTGCTTGTGGTCTTCTGCGTGCTGTCGCTCACGTTCGGCGTGCTTTCCGGCAAAAACGCCGCCAAGGCGTCGGCGGGCTTTGCGCGCAATCTGCGGCATGACATGTTCCACAACGTGCAGAGCTTTTCGTTTTCCAACATTGACCGCTTTTCGGTTTCGTCGCTCGTCACGCGGCTGACAACAGACGTGACGAACCTGCAAAACGCCTATCAGATGATTATCCGCATCGCGGTGCGCTCGCCGATGATGCTGGTCTTTTCGCTGGTGATGGCGTTTCGTGTCAACCACAGGCTGAGCCTCATTTTCCTGTGCGTGCTGCCGTTTCTGGCGGCGGGTCTTGCCTATATCGTGACCCATGCGCACCCGATTTTTGAACGCGTGTTCAAAACCTATGACGTGCTCAACCGCGTGGTGTCGGAAAACCTGCACGGCATCCGTGTGGTCAAAGCCTTTGTGCGCGAAGACCACGAACGCGAAAAGTTTGATACCGTGTCGGAAACAATCTATCACGACTTCGTCTCCGCCGAAAAGCTGCTGGCGCTCAACGCGCCCTTGATGCAGTTTTCGTCCTACGCCACGATGCTGCTCATCTCGTGGTTCGGCGCCCATCTGATTTTTGAAAGCGGCAACGTGCCCGGTGCCGGGATGACCACGGGCGATCTTGTGATTCTCATCACCTATTCGATGCAGATTCTCATGACGCTGATGATGCTGTCCATGATCTTCGTGATGCTCACGATGTCCAAGGCGTCGGCGCAGCGTATCTATGAAGTGCTCAAGGAGGACAGCGATCTGCACAACCCGGAAGATCCGGTCTTCGAGGTGCAGGACGGCAGCGTGGAATTTGACCACGTCAGCTTCTCCTATGCCGGCGACAAAGACAAGCTCTGTCTCAAAGACGCCACGTTCCGTCTGGAAAGCGGACAGACGGTCGGCATCCTCGGCGCCACCGGTGCGGGCAAATCGACACTGGTGCAGCTGATTGCGCGGCTGTATGACGCCACCGAAGGTACCGTTAAAGTCGGCGGTGTGGACGTGAAACGCTACGACCTCGACACGCTGCGCAACCAGGTGGCGATGGTGCTGCAAAAGAACGTTTTGTTTTCCGGCACCATCAAGGAGAACCTGCGCTGGGGCAACGAAGACGCCACGGACGAAGAGTTGGAGGAAGCGTGCCGGCTGGCGCAGGCGGATGAATTCATCCGTGCCTTTCCGGACGGCTACGACACCTATATCGAGCAGGGCGGCACCAACGTGTCCGGCGGTCAGAAGCAGCGCCTTTGCATTGCGCGCTCGCTGCTGAAAAAGCCGAAGATCCTTGTGCTCGACGATTCCACCAGCGCCGTGGATACCAAAACCGACGCGCTGATCCGCCGCGCGTTCCGGCAGTATATCCCCGAAACGACCAAAATCATCATTGCCCAGCGCGTGTCCTCCGTGGAACACGCCGACGTGATTCTGGTGCTGGAGGACGGTCGGATTGATGCAATCGGCAACCACGACACCTTGCTGGCAACGAGTGAGATTTACCGCGAAGTATATGAATCGCAGACGAAAGGGGGCGGCAGATAATGGCACAGGGTCAAAGACAGATGCCGCCGCCGCGCGGCAACTTCCGCGGCATTCCGAAGCAAAAGGTGAAAAAAGGCACCGTCAAACGGCTGCTGCGTGAAATCACGCAGGGCAACGTCGCACGTCTTGTGGTTGTTGTGGTGTGTATTATGATCACCGCCGCGTCCAGCGTTTCTGCATCGCTGTTTTTGAAAACACTGATCAACGACTATATTCTGCCGCTGGTGCAGCAAAAAACGGGGGATTTTCTGCCGCTGCTCGGTGCACTCGGCAAAATGGCGGCGATCTATCTCGCCGGCGTCGTCGCGGTCTATATTCAGAACCGCGTGATGGCGGTTGTGGCGCAGGGCGTGCTCAAGAAGATCCGCAACGCGATGTTCTCCCACATGCAGACGCTGCCCATCCGCTATTTTGATACCCACACCCACGGCGATATTATGAGCCATTACACCAACGATACCGACACGCTGCGCCAGATGATCTCGCAGACCGTGCCGCAGACAATCAGTTCGTTCGTCACCGTGGTTGCCGTGTTCATCTCCATGGTTGCAACGTCGTGGCATCTGACCATCTTTGTGGTGCTGTTTATCGCGTTCATGTTCTTCGTCACCGGCAAGGTGGCGGGGCAGTCGGGCAAATACTTTGTGAAGCAGCAGCGTGCGCTCGGCGACGTCAACGGCTATATTGAAGAGATGATGAACGGGCAGAAGGTGGTGAAGGTCTTCTGTCACGAGCCGCAGGTGAAGGACGCGTTTGACAAAAAGAACGACGAGCTGTTTGAAAACACCATGCAGGCGAACCGCTTTGCCAACAATCTCGGTCCGATCAACAACAACCTCGGGCATCTGCAGTACGTGCTGGTCGCCATCCTTGGCGGTCTGCTTGCCGCACGCGGCATCGGCGGTCTCAACCTCGGCGCCGTGGCGTCGTTCATGCAGCTGTCGCGTTCGTTCGTGATGCCGATCAACCAGTTTTCGCAGCAGCTCAACGCCGTGGTGATGGCGATGGCGGGCGCGGAGCGCATCTTCAATCTGATGGACGAACAGCCGGAGACCGACGACGGCTACGTGACGCTGGTCAACGCCGAAAAGAAAGACGGCGTCCTCGTGGAAGCCGACCACCACACCGGCATGTGGGCATGGAAGCACCCGCATGAGACGGGCGAAGTGACCTATACCGAGCTGAAGGGCGAAGTGCGTATGTTTGACGTGGACTTTGCCTATAACCCGGAAAAGACCGTTTTGCACAACATCACGCTTTATGCCGAGCCCGGGCAGAAGGTTGCCTTTGTGGGCGCTACGGGCGCAGGCAAAACGACCATCACGAACCTCATCAACCGCTTCTACGACATCGCGGACGGCAAGATCCGCTATGACGGCATCAATATCAACAAGATCAAAAAGAACGATCTGCGCCGCTCGCTCGGCATCGTGCTGCAGGATGTGAACCTCTTCACCGGCACGGTGAAGGAAAACATCCGCTACGGCAATCTGGATGCGACGGACGAACAGATTATTGACGCCGCCAAAAAGGCGAACGCCCACGGCTTCATCTCGCGTCTGCCGGACGGCTACGACACCGTTCTGACGGGCAACGGCGCCAATCTGTCGCAGGGGCAGCGCCAGCTGATCTCCATCGCGCGCGCCGCGGTTGCCGATCCGCCGGTGATGATTCTGGACGAAGCCACGTCCTCCATCGACACGCGCACCGAAGCGCTGGTGCAGCGTGGCATGGACGCGCTGATGAACGGACGCACGGTGTTTGTGATTGCGCACCGCCTGTCCACGGTGCAGAACTCCGACGTGATCATGGTCCTCGACCACGGCAACATCATTGAGCGCGGCACACACGACCAGTTGATTACCCAGGGCGGCACCTACGCAAAGCTCTATCAGGGTGCGTTTGAACTGGAATAACAGGGTCAAGGGCAAAGGGATAAGGAACAACGCGCCGGACAATGCGGCTGCGGCAAACAGTTTGCCGCGCGGCGCAGCAAGACGGCAAGAAACAAGAAGACAAGAAAGCAAGAAAACCCAACGCGTCCGGTCTATACGGGCGCGTTTTTTGCAACACTTTTTTATGAATGTGTCACGGTTTTTAATAATTCACAATTCGTTCATAAAATGAACGAGTCTACGCGACAACTCTTTGTTAAAGTATTGTTAATATTTTGTGAAGCGGTCGTATGGCTGCGGAAGGGGAAACTATGACAGATTGTTGGTTCGACTACAAAACAGTGATCGTTTCGGGCGCGTCGAGCGGGATCGGCAAGGGGCTTGTGAAAAAGCTGATCGATGAACACGGCTGCCGCGTGATCGGCATTGCGCGCAATGAAACAAAAATGCTCAAACTCGTGGAGGAGCTTGGTGCAAAAAAGCGATATTTTTCTTATTTTCTCTTTGACGTATCCGTCAGGGAAAACTGGAAAACCTTTGCCGACGCGCTGCGCGAGCAGGGCGTTCAGCCGGACATTCTGATCAACAATGCCGGTATTTTGCCGAAGTTCGACAAATTTCTCAACTACTCCATCGAGGATATTGACCGCGCGATGCAGATCAACTTTTATTCCAGCGTTTATTCCATGAACGCGCTGCTGCCGATGCTGATGCAGTCGAGGGCGGCGGGCGTGGTCAACATCGCGTCGAGCGCGGCGCTGTGTTCGCTGGCCGGTACCAGCGTCTATTCCGCGAGCAAAGCGGCGCTCAAAAGTCTGACGGAATCCATCCGCGAGGAGTGCCGCGGTCGCTGCTATGTGGGGCTTGTGTGTCCGGGCTTTACCAAAACGGACATCTTTTCCAACCAGAAAAAGGGCAACGAATCCGAGCTGAGCGAAAAGGCGCTGCAGATGGTATCGTCCTCGTGCGAACACATGGTCAACAGCATTGTCAATGGCATCTGGAAGCGCAAGAGCAACATGGTCTTCGGCATCGACGCAAAACTGATGAATGACACCAACAAGCTGTTTGGGGTGCTGATTCCGATGCTGTCGAGCTCCGTGATCCGTGCGGCGCATCTTGAAATGTTCTCCGACGTGTTTGAAGACAGCGACGATGCACCTGCCGGCGAACCGCTGCATATGCAGCTTGGGAAATACCTCAAACGTCTGCTGCCGTTTTCAATAGAATAAGTTGACAGTCGACAGTCAACCGTCGACAGTAAAGCCGCCCGCGGGCGGCTTTTTTCTTTGAATGCTGTGTCGGGCAACAGCGCTATTTATCCTTTGACCGTGTCAGCACACTCGCCGCGAGGGCGCACAACACTGCGCCCAAAACGCCGACCGACGCGGCAGAGAGCGGTCCTTGCAAAATGCCGAGCCAGCCGCTTTCGTCCACCGCCTCCTTTGTGCCCTTCATCAGTGCGTAGCCGAAGCCCGTGATGGGAACAGCCGCCCCTTCTCCGGCAAATTCCGCCAGCGGTCCATACAGTCCCACGCCGCCGAGCACCACGCCGCAGACGACGAACAGTACAAGAATTTTACCCGGCGTCAGCGCCGTTCGGTCAATCAGAATCTGCCCGAACACGCAGATCAGACCGCCGACGAGAAACGCTTTGCCGAGTGAGAGCAACAGCGTCATCCGATCACCCGCCTGAGGGTGCGCCGGAGCGCTTTTTTGTTTCCGTGCTTCTGCATCAGCAACAGCAGCGTGCCGCCGCACAGCAGCACGAGTGTGGCGGCGGTGAGCCCTTTTTTCAACATCCGCAGCAGACCGGTGAGTCTGAGCAGGACCGACAGGCAGCCCAGCAGTTTTGTCAGTGTCATATCGTTTCCTCCGTTTCCTGTTCGAACAGCACCGCGTGCGCGATGCCGGGGATTGTTTTGCCCTGCAGCGCCGAGGTGGCGGAGAGCAGCGCACCCGTGGCGGCAAACAGCACTCTTTTATAGTTGCCGCAGCGCATCAGATCCAGAATATGGGAACACAGCACGCTCGCGCTGCACCCGCAGCCGGAGCCGCCGGCGTGCACGTCCTGTGCATCCCGGTCATAGATCATGCAGCCGCAGTCGTTGTGAACGCCGGACAGATCGAAGCCATCGCGCCGCAGCAGGTCCAGCAGCAGCTCGCTGCCGATAAAGCCGAGATCGCCGGTCAGAATCAGATCATAGTCCCGCGGCGTTGTGTGGGTATCGCGCAGAAAGTCGCCAATCGTTTTTGCTGCCGCCGGCGCCATCGCCGCGCCCATGTTGGCGGCGTCGGTAATGCCGAGGTCGGTGATTGTGCCGAAGTGGACGTGCGTGATGCGCGGGTCGTTTCTGCCGCCGGTTGCCGAAAGAATGGCCGCGCCGGCGCCGGTGACCGTCCATTGTGCGGTCGGGGTGCGCTGCCCGCCGTATTCCAGCGGCTTGCGGAATTGCCGCTCCGCCGTGCAGAAATGCGACCCCGTGGCGGCTGCCGCCGTGCGGCACGCGCCGCCGTCGAGCAGCAGCGCCGACACGGCAAGCGTGAGCGCCATGGTGGAGCACGCGCCGTACATGCCGCAAAACGGTACGCCGCTGCCGCAAAGGGCAAATGAAGAAGCTGTGCACTGGTTTTGCAGATCGCCCGCAAGGATCAGATCAAGCGCATGCAGCGGCAGCTTTGCTTTGGCGGCCGCCATGTCCAGCGCGGTGCGCAGCAGCGTTTGTTCTGCCTGCTCCCAGGAGGGCACGCCGAACGTCACGTCGTCGAACGTGCAGTCGAAAGCGTTGCCGAGCGGTCCCTCTTTTTCTTTTTTGCCGCCGAGTCCGGCGTGCGCAATCACGCGCGGCGGACGGGTTAGGTGTATGGTATGCTGCCCGATGCGTTCCGCCAAATCAGCCACCCGCTTTCGTAAAAATGAAATAAAGCAATCCGTACAGCGCAGCGCTGCTGCAGCCAAAGACGATGACCGGTCCCGCAATGGAAAACATCTGCGCTGCCGTGCCGAGCACGAAGCCCTCGTTTTTTGATTCCAGCGCCGGGGCAACCACCGCGTTGGCAAAGCCCGTAATCGGCACCGCGGTGCCGGCGCCCGCATGTTTGGCGAGCTTGTCGAACACACCGAGGGCTGTCAGAATCGCTGTCAGCGCGATCAGAAGGAGCATGACGATCCGCTTGCCGGTGTCGGGTGCAACACCTGCGCGTCCCAACCCTTCCAGCATCAGCTGTGCCAGCGCGCAGATCGCGCCGCCGCACAAAAACGCCTTGAAACAGTCCTTGCCGAGCGTGGACGGCGGCGCGTGCTTTTTTGTCAGGGCGGCATATTCGTCGGGAGAAATGTGCATGGGACTCGTCCTTTCAGAAGGGATTCCGGGATGGAGGCATGCTGACTTGATGTCGCGGGTGATGTGTGACGGCTGCCGTGCGCATGAGCGCGTCCCTTCACCCCTCCATCCCTTTCAGCATTTCTATTGTTCACAAAAATTTCGGTTTTATTCAACCGTTGCGCGGTTGACAAATTGCCGTTTGCCAGCTACAATGAAAACATATCTTTTCAATAGAAACGGAGGCTTTCTTATGGCTGTTTTCCAACCGTTCTGTGCGCTGCGTCCAAAAGCGCAGTATGCGTCCGACGTGGCTGCGCTGCCGTATGACGTGATGAACAGCGAAGAGGCGCGTCTTGCCGTGAAAGACAAGCCGCTGTCGTTTTTGCACGTGGACAAGGCGGAGATTGATCTGCCGCTTGGCACGGATCCGTATGACAAATGCGTCTATGAAACCGCGCGCGACAATCTGCGCGCACTTGAAACAGACGGGGTGCTGCAGCAGGACGCCAAGCCTTGCTTTTATATCTATCGCCAGATTATGAACGGTCGCAGCCAGACCGGGCTGGTCGGCTGTGCGTCGATCGACGATTATCTGAACGACGTGATCAAAAAGCACGAGTTCACCCGCGCCGACAAGGAAGAGGACCGCGTGAACCACGTGGATTATTGCGACGCCAACACGGGTCCCATTTTCCTCGCGTACCGCGAAAGCGCAGCCATCAGCGCCGCAGTCGCCGC
>JAEEGL015586924.1_pt1 | contig 28543 bp, 29 predicted proteins | sample 9134231 | NCBI WGS metagenome assembly JAEEGL01 (sample SAMN16246548, study PRJNA631951) | gut metagenome | biome: gut microbiome; feature: rumen; material: fiber-attached | host: Bos | place: Iran: Karaj | collected 2018-10 | reverse complement strand
TGGAGCCGGTAAGGAAGGTCTCGCCGCAGGCACAGCGCACGACCGCTTCGCCGTAAGACGGATGAATATTTTTCTTCATGTATTATCACTCCTTCGTCGTGTAATGCATTACCATCGGCTATTATACCATGCCGTCCGAAAAAAGCAAGAAAAATTTTAGCGTTTTTCAAACTTTTTTTATTGTCCGTAGCGGTTCTGCTGTGCGTGCGACGAAGTGAATCCTTCTTTTTCGAAAATACGGACCCAATCCTTGAGCCGAATGAGGAAATCTTCGTTGTTCGAAGTCTTATCCATCATGTTGACGAGATTCTCCGTCACGTCGCCGGTGCCGCCGTTTGCAAGCATCCGACGCAGCATGCGTACACCGTCGAGCTCGGTTTTCGTGAGCAGCAGATCGTCGCGGCGCGTGCCGGACTTATAGACGTCGATCGCGGGGAAGATGCGCTTTTCGGAGAGCCTGCGATCCAGATGGATCTCCATGTTGCCAGTGCCCTTGAATTCCTCGTAGACGATGTCGTCCATGCGGCTGCCAGTCTCAACGAGCGCGGTTGCGATCACGGTCAGGCTGCCGCCGTTTTCGATGTTGCGCGCAGCGCCGAAGAAGCGTTTCGGCTTGTGCAGCGCGCCTGGATCCATACCGCCGGAAAGCGTGCGTCCGGTCGGCGGAATCACGAGGTTATAGGCACGCGTGAGACGGGTGAGGGAGTCCAGAAGGATCACGACGTCGCGTCCGTCCTCGACAAGACGCATGGCGCGCTCCTGTACCATTTCCGCAATGCGCGTGTGATGCTCGGGAAGCTCGTCGAACGTGGATGCCACAACCTCGCCTTTGATGCTGCGGCGCATGTCAGTGACCTCCTCGGGACGCTCGTCGATCAGCAGGACGATGAGATGCGTGTCGGGATAGTTTTCGGTAATGCCGTTTGCAATCTGCTTCAGAAGCGTCGTTTTGCCTGCCTTCGGCTGCGAAACGATCATGGCGCGCTGACCCTTGCCGATCGGTGCGATCAGGTCGATCAGCCGCACGGAGAGGTTGTTGACACGTCCCGGCGTTTCGAGCGTATAGCGCTCGTTCGGGAAGATGGGAACGAGGTCCTCGTAATTGACGCGGTTCACGGCATTCTCATCCGGATCCTTACCGTTCACGCGATCGACGTACAGCAGCGCTTCGTATTTGTCGCCTTCACGGCGCGCGCGGGTGCGTCCTTCGACGAAATCGCCGTTTTTCAGATTGCAGCGGCGGATCTGCGCGTTTGCGACATAGACGTCGTTGGGACCGGAATCGTAGTTCGAAACGCGAAGAAAGCCGTAGCCCTCCATGATCTCCAGAACGCCGGCTGCCGTGCCGGTTTCGGGAAGCTGTATAGGTTCTGCGGGCTTTTGTTCGCCGTCCGGCGCATGATACTGCGGACGGTTGTTTCCCTGACGGAAATTGCGGTTCCGGTTTTGCGGACCGTTTTGCTGACGGTGGTTATTCCGCGAATACTGCTGACGCTGTTCGACGTTCGTGTGCTCCTGCTGTTTCTCGGCTTCAGACGTTGACAGATCGGTCGCAGAGATCGGTTGAGATGCTTCGGCATGCGGCAGTTCTGGAGACTGTTCGAGTGCAAGAACAGGGGCCTCCGGCGCAGATTCCTTCTGCACGGGACCGGTCTGCTGCGTTTCGTCCGCTTTTGCCGGCCTGCCGCGCTTTCGCTGCTGCGGCGCTTTCGCTTCGGATGCAGGCGTATCGGTTTTCTCTTTTGCCGGTCTGCCGCGCTTTTTCTTTTCTGGCGCAGGCGCCTGCAGCATCTCGATGAGCTGCGCTTTTTTATATTTGCGGTAAGAGGGAATACCGTGCTGTTTTGCAAGATTATACAGCTCGGCGATCGTCAGTGTTTCCAGTTCGGTTTGATTCACAAATAGCCTCCGATATAGAATTGATTGCCTTGGGATTGCAGTAAAAGGATATTGAAATGCGGATTTGCTGATAACTATTTTATGGGTGAAAAACCGACTTGTCAAGCGCTTCGACAAAAATAGCGAAGTTTCGTTTCCGATTTTAGCGTAGGAACAGAATGCGGTGCATACAATGCATCAAAGACAGGGAGGTGTCTCTATGGAAAAGCATGAAAAGGAACTGATGCAGCCTTCCGCACACAGCGTATTGATCGAAGGACGCAGACGAATGCGGATCACCGGCGTTGTAGACGTCGAAAGTTTTCAGGAAGACGAAATGACCGTAGTCACACAAGCGGGCACACTGACGATTTGGGGCGACGGATTGAAGCTCGGCAAGCTGAACCCGGAGGACGGACAGGTCCTTTTGGAGGGGAATATCGCTTCGATCGAGTACGAACAGCCGGAACCGGAACGCCGTCCGTTCTTCTTCAAGCGCAAATGATCGACGTCACTGCACAGCCGTATGAAGCGCTGCTGCTGTTTCACGGAGGAGCTGTTGCAGGACTCTGTTATCTGCTGCTGCGGGTTGTCCGGAACCGATGCGGTTCGAGGCTTGTGACGCATCTCTGCGATGCGGTATTCGTCGTCGTGCTGTTCGTTTTGCTTGCCGGATACCTGTATACGGCGAATTACGGCATGGTCCGCGGCTTTCTTCTTGCGTCGTTTGTGCTCGGTTTTGCGGCATTCTATATGCTGTTTGCACCGATGTTTGCACGAATATCACAAAAAATACGCAAAAAATAGGTTCCGTTTTGGTAAATCATCTGTTATACTGTAGCTATGGAAAGTTCGCCGAAAAGAATCGTCAGAACGATTCGATTCAAATTGATACATTTTATTCTTGTTCTGATCGCATGCGTGATCATTTTGTTTGTCGTACTGATCCCGCAGCGGCTGCGGATCCGTTCGGCAAGAGATGAGTATAACGCACGCGTGGAAGAGCTGAATCAAACCAAGCGAACCTATGCGCAGGAGCGTGAGAATCTGCAGTTTATGCGCACGGACACATACAAGATTCAGCAGGGCATGATCAAATACGGCTGGCATTATCAGGAGGATAAGATGATCCTCGATGAAAGCGCCGCATCGGTGACAGAATGAATCCCTCGATTGCAGTGATTGATATCGGCAGCAACTCCGTTCGGCTGATGATCGCCGGAACGGAGAACGGACGCGTACGCCGGATTTCAAAGAACCTCTGTACGACGCGTCTTGCCAAGGGAATCGATGCAACGGGCTGCCTTGCGCCGGACCGCATGAGGGACACCGTCGAGGCGATCGATACCTTCTGTCGATCGGCGAAAACACTTGACGTTCCGATCATCACATACGCGACAAGCGCTGTACGCGACGCCGAAAACAGGGAAACATTTGTTTCGCTTGTGCGGAAAAAGAGCGGGATAGACGTACGCGTTCTGTCCGGAGAGGAGGAAGGCGCTTACGCGTTTTCCGCCGTAACGGGCGGCGAGGGAACGGTATTCGATATCGGCGGAGGCAGCTTTCAGATCGTGACCGAAAAACGTGCGCTGAGCTTCCCGTGCGGCTGTGTCCGCGCAAAGGAACAGTGCGATGCAAGCGATCCGCAAATCCTGTCGGACAAGCTGTCAGACTGGATCGACGCCCGCGCAGAGGTCCCGTCCGCCGTACCGCAGCCGGTATACGGCGTCGGCGGAACGATCACGACGATCGGCGCGCTTTTGGCAAAGCAGGATCGATTCGATCCGTCCGGATTGCACAGGATCACATGCGACGAACTCGATCGGCTGCTGCAGGTCCTTTCGGGAATTCCCGAACCGCTGCGGATGAAGCTGCCGCTTCTGACGCGGAGAGGCGACGTCATTCTGCAGGGCATGACGATCCTGCGGTACCTGATGGAACGGACGCATACGGACTGCGTGATTCCGTCGGACAGGGACGGAATGGAAGGGATCGCCGAAGCATACCTGAACGGCAGTCGTGCCGAACGGACCGATGGGAGGAATATCGGATGAAGAACAACGAAAAATTCTGGAAGATTGCCGAGATCGTTCTCGGCGCGATCGGCGCAGCGCTGCTGATCCTGATCCTTGTTCTGCGGATCATGGAAAAGGATGTATCGACGCTGTCATATGCGATCGTCGGCATTGTGATCCTGTTTCTGATCGCCGATGAGTTTGCACGATCGATCCGCAGACGGCGTGAAAAGGAAGAGGCTGCACACGAGAAAGCGGAGCATCCCGATGAAGGGACGCCGGAAACAGCGCTTCCAAAGGACGCGTTTGAATTTGAACAGGAACAGGATCAAAAGAACCCGTGAGTGCCGAGAAGTTTTTCAACCACACAGAGCTTCTGCGCTGTCCCGCGTGCGGGGCGGCGTTTTCGCGCTGCGGTTCTTCGCTTCGCTGCGAAAAAGGTCATACGTTCGATCCTTCGAAGAAGGGTTGGATCAACTTCGCACCGAACGCAGCGCCGTCGCGATACGGATCGGCGCTGTTTGAGGCACGTCGAAGAATTCTGGAAGGCGGGTTTTACGATACGGTTCTTTGCGCGATCCGCAGCGCCATGCCGGAACACCCTGGAACCGTTCTGGATGCGGGCTGCGGCGACGGCACGTTTACAAAAGCGCTGCAGGGCGATACGACGATCGGGCTGGATCTTTCCAAGGATGCGATCCGGCTTGCCGCATACGGCGGAGGTCCGATCCTCTGGACGGTCGGCGATCTGACAAGGCTCCCGCTGAAAAACGCATCCGTCGATGTGATCCTGAATCTGTTTTCGCCTGCGCATTACGCGGAGTTTGCGCGCGTGCTGAAACCGGGCGGAAAGCTCCTGAAGCTTGTGCCGCAGGAAGGATATCTCCGGGAGATCCGTGCATTGATGGCGGATCGGCTGCACCGTGAAGCCTATTCAAACGATGCGGTCGTTTCACATCTTTCCGCGCAGTTTCACGTAGCGGATCGCATTCGTATTTCCGAGTGCTATTCGCTCACGGAGGAGCAGGCGAGGGATTTTCTTTTCATGACGCCGCTGACCTTCGGCACGGATCCGGGGATGCTTGACGCTAGTCTGCTCAAAGAGATCACGATCGACGTCGAGCTGCTGATCGCCGACAGACCGGATGAATAACGAAGTATTACACCTGCGAATCGGAATCCGCGCTTTGCTGCAGTGCATGCAGCTGCGCGGTCATTTTTTTGGATTCCGACACCTGACCGAGCCACATCATGAGCACGGCGAGAACGTAGATCACCAACACGGTACCGCCGATGAGAAGGATCAATTCGGGACGTTTCGTGTCAATGGAAGGGCTCATAAACGATATCAGCATCATCACGCCTTCGATCAGAACAAGCTGGATCGCGTGCCGAATCAGTACCTGCTTCACCGACAGCTTTTTTCTCGAGTAGGTCACAACGGTCGGCAGCGTACACAGCCCCGCCAGATATAGCGGACTCAGCAGATCAATGTAACGGATGTGCAGCGATACGCCCGGTTCTGCAACGGTTCCGACGATGCTCTGTGCAAGCAGGATCATCACGGTCAGGAAAAAGAACAGCCGGATTCTTGAAACAATAAAGTCTTTAACGGTCATATTCCGTATCTCCCTTCAGCGCCCGCTTCAGATCGGGAACATATTTTCTCGTAATGATCACCTGCTCGCCGGACCGCAGCATCGCAGAGAATCTGCCGTTCAGCGCAGGACGTATGGATTCGACCTTCATCAGGTTCAGAAGCATGGATTTTGAGATGCGCAGATAATGCTTCGCTTTCAGAACCGATTCGAATTCATAGATCTTCTGCTTCGTTTCGTATACCTTGTCTTTGGTGTACAGAAACACCTTGTTGTCGACCGATTCAATGTAAAAGATATCGGTCAGAGGGACTTCGTACTGCCGATCGTCGATCGAACCGGTGAGCTTTCCCTGCCGGGATTTCACGAATGCGACGATCTCGCGCACTTCGTCTGTGACGGCGTAGCAGAAGATCTCCACACGCTCGGGATCGCCGCGTTCGATTTTGGTAAGTTTTGTCAGCATGATTCAGTATTCCGCCCGGATGTCGAGCGTGCCGATTCCTTTCAGATAGAAGTCAAACCAGCGCAGAACGAGACCGTTCAAACGATACATAAACGCTTCGTGATCGATGTCATTCGAGCCGAGCATGGAGGCAAGAAACGGGGAGAAAAGAGGCAGATCGGTGAAATCCATGTGCTCGCAGTCTCCGAACAGCACCTGCTTTCCGTCTTTTGCATGCTCGATCACGTATCGATTCACATGAGCGGATTCAAGTTCGTCCTTTGCTTGTTCGATTTCACTATAATCCGATTTCTTTCCAAAATCAAGCACCGGAACCGAATACGGTTCTTCATTGAACAGGCAAACGCCGTTTTCAAGCCCTGTGATCTCACCGAGCATTGTGCCGTCGAGGACAATCACAGCGTCGACGTCGCTGCGTACTCTGCCGATATTGACCGCTGTTGCACCGCCCATCGAATGCCCGATGACGCCGATGCGGTCCGTGTCGGTCATCTTCAGCACGGAGAGGATCTCCGCTCCGTTTTCGGTATGCCACGCCGCATCCAATGCACCGGCTGTTTTTGCCGTCCCGATCGTATCGAGCACAAAGTTGACGTCTCCGGTCCGGATCGACATCCACTTTTCGAAGAGCACATACGTGTCTTCCGTACTCAAAACACCGTTTGTTACATCGATTGCCTCCGAGAGAAATCCGGTGTCTACGGTCACAAGTTCACCGCGGCTGTTCTTTGTAAAGAACGCGTGATGCGGATGATCGAGTGCAGCAACGACATAACCGTGACTGACCAGCTCGGCATAGGTGGAGTAATTGCTCTGATAGTAGCCGAACGCGCCGTGCGAAAAGACGATCAGCGGGAAGTCGCCCTCCGCATCCGGATAGTAGAAATGAACGGGCACTTCGCGGTTCGAGCCTTCGCCCTCAAATGGGTCGATCCGGTTCGCATCCGTAAGGACGACGCTGCTTTCCCGCACAGCATAATCGCCGGTCGTTTTGAGCCCGCCGTAATTCGTGAAAACAAACGCGGGAACAAGCGCGAATCCGATCATGAAAACGGACAGCAGTCCGCTTGTGATAACGCGCGCCTTTTTTGCGCCGCCGTTCACTTTTCTGCGCTTGATCAGCCAGCACAGAGCGGCGATCAGAAGCAAAATACCGATCAGGATCAATGCGCCGACATAACGCCATTTCATGTGCGTCAGAGGAAGAAGAATGACACCGAGCAGCAGTACGAATTCGATCGCTCTTGTCAGAGCGCGGTTACGGAGCCACAATGCTTTTTCGTTCTGCTTTGCAAGCGTCAGCACGATGAGTGCGGTTTCGAGACAGATCGTAAGAATGATGAAGATGAGTTGCATAAGAATACTCGCATTTCCTGTTTGATTTCGAGGCGAGTATACGGGACGTATTCGGAATTAGCAAGAGATTCGGAGGTAAGATGCAAAAAGCCGCGGCAAGATGCAAAAACGATCGCTTTCGGACGCTCAAGCGCCTGCTTTGCGGACGTTTGCCGCATGCTCGGTATCGGGAAGTCCGAGCACGTGCGAAAGGCTGTCTTTGAAATAAACACAGGCGCGGTTTTCGCCGTTCCATTGCAGTGATGCGGCAATCCATTGTCCGTCGAGTTCAAACAGAACAGCGCATTTATAGAAGCTGTTTGTGCTGCCGAGCCAATTTGTGAGCATGGAGACTGCGGCGCTGCGATCGGGATCCTGCAGCGGAAGCGACATTTCCGCGTGGTTTTCTCCCGCATCGAACAAAAGCGTCAGATCCTCCCCGGTTGCCGCATTCCGGATCCTGTAAGCGGTGCCTTCCGTGAGCATCGGACGGATCGTGTTCCAGGAGATTGAATTGCCTTTTTGCGTGATCGATCCCTGCGCGGAGAAGCTCAGCGGAACCCAGGCATGAAAATCGATGCGTTTCGCGTTACGCGTGAAAAGCGAGTCGGCAGTTTCGCGACCGACGCTTCCGTCGTTCATCAATCCGGATGCAGCCTGATAGGACATTACAGCGGCTCTTGTGACGGTGCGGTAGCTTCCGGTCGGTTTATAGGTATAGAAACCAAGGTCGAACAGCCGTGTCTGAATACGCACGACGTCTTCGCCCGTATCGCCCTGTCGGATCAGTTTCTCGCCTTCATCTGCCCGGACGCCGAATACCGGCAGCAGGAGCAGGATCAGCAGGAAGGGAAGGATACGTTTCATATTTCGCATTATAACATACCTCAGTACGCTTGAAAAGTCCGGATTTCGGTGATACAATCAGCAGGGAGGTGATTCTATGCGCTGCAGCTGTCAACGGTGCGGAACCTACATGGTGCAGGATGAAAAAGGCGTGCAGAGCCGCTGCATCTGTCCCGAGTGCTTTTTTGTCTGTTCCGCTTGCATCGGAACATCCGGCGGACAGCCACTTGACGTGGAATCCCTGCGCATGCTTGCGCTGCTGCGGGAGGCACAGGGCGACGGGCATATCGATGACGATGACGAGTAACAGACCTATACATCTACGGTAAACAAAACGGTCGGATTCGAAACATTCAGCGTGGAAAACCCTGCAGACGTGATCTCGACAAAGCCGTCCGCCGGAACGACCGTCCCGTTTACGACGGTTTCCGAGGGACAGTAAAGAAAGATAAACGCATGCAGCGTCAGGGCGTGATCGCCGATCGGCAGGATCCGCATCTCGCCGCGCGCGCCTTTCAGCATCAGATTGAGATCCCGACCGCTTCCGCGGCAAAGAATGTCCTCTTCACCGGAAAAACAGAGGACGTCGCCCTTCGGCAGAAAACGCCAGTGACCGTTTCGCTTCAGATAAAACCCTTCGCAGAGCGGCGTCAGATAGCGCGTAACGCCGTCGAGCCTTGTAAAGCGGGACTCAGGCAGATCGACGCTTGCGGAGCTGATGCGGAACTGGAATCGCCGATCCGCATAGGAACCGTCGGAGGGATAGACGTACAGCTCGGTGGTCTTTCCGCCGCTCCATTGCATTGTACGAAATGCCGCAGGATGATAAACATGAATATCCATAATTGCCTCATTCATCATTTTCTGTGAAAAAAGGGACTGCCGAACATGGCAGTCCCACTGCGTTATCCTTCACCATCGTCGCTTGGCTGCGGCGTTTCCGGTTTCGGCGTATCGGGCTTGGGCGTTTCAGGCGCAGGCGTATCCGGCTTCGGCGTATCCGGCTTCGGCGTATCGGGTTCCGGCGTATCGGGCGCGGGCGTATGGGGCGCAGGGGTCGTCGGATCGGGATCATCCGATCCATGCGAGGTCGGCGTAGGCGTCGGGTCGGACGGTCCGCTTGTTGCGGAGCCGGAAGGGCTCGGCGAAGCGTCGGGACCGACGATATAGACCGCGGAGAATGCTTTATAGGTGGAGGTATCCAGCTTCTTGCGCTCCACAAGTTCACCGTTCAGATAGTATTCCACATAACTCTGCCAGACGGAACCCTTCTGATTTTTGACGAGCTGCTTCTTGTAGCCCGGCTTTTTGCTTTCATCGACGCGGTATTCCACTTCACCGGTCGGACTCAGCGTTTTGATCTTTTTGGGATCCGGGATACGGATCTCGTCATACTGTCCGTTCGAATCCTCAATGATCGGGATGCCCCAGATCTCCATCGTCAGCTTGCCGGCTTTCTTATAATCCGAATTGTCGACGTACGAGATAATGATAATATCGGACTTACTGCTGTTTTGGAATTTGAAGTCGATGATATTGCCGATCGAGTTGATGGTCGCGTCGCGTCCCTTCGAAACATAATCGACGGGCATCGAGTGATTGCGTCGTTCAACGATCTTCATGTCCGCCATGACCGCTGCATTATAGAGCGTGCTGGAAAGCTGACAAACGCCGCCACCGTATTGCTTTTCATGTGCACCGGCAACGTAAGCGGTTGCGACCTTCCATCCGTTCGCCTTATTGCGGACACCGAGCGTGCCGTTTGCAGAGAACGTTTCGCCGGGATGCAGGATGGTACCGCTGATCAGTCCTGCCCCTTTGAAGATGTTATACTTACGATTGTTGATGCTCTTGCGATAATCGGTCGTCATCGTGCCGCGCAGGACGTATTTGTTCTGAATATCTTCGAGCTTGACTTCCGCGGGGGATTCCTTGATCGGCGCGGAGATCGTATCGCCGGGTTTTGCATCCATCAGCGAGGCGAAGAGCTGCTCGCGATCGACGGTACGCCCCGGAACATCGCTGATAAAATCGATCTTGTTTTCGTCTTTGTTATAGGAAACAGAGGCGTCGATGGGCTTCGTATCGTTTGCATCCGCAAAAACGTTTATCCTCTCACGGAGCGAAGCTTCATCGAATGTCAAAAGAACGGGGAAATCCTGTCCGGACGTTCTGATCCGTTCCACTTCGGCAGAAACCGCCTCGAAGCCGTTGTCCTCGCGAACAAGCGCAAATGCTTCGTTAAGCGCATCGTCGAGATTGTCGATCGTTGCGATCGTTTCGCCGGAGAACGATTCGGACACTTCGCCGAATGAAACCTCAACGCGCATGTTCTGTCTTGCCTGCTCGAGCGTGGAAAGCACAGCACTGCGCGCTTGATCAAGCGTCATACCGCCGACGGGTACTCCGTTGATGGTAACGCCTTCCAGCATGGTAGTGCGCTTCAGAATCGCGTTGAGCTCTTCGCGGTGCGGATCGGGTTCCGGCGTCACGATAGAGATCTCTTCGGACCCGCCGTGCACGGGTTGGTTCGGATCGACCAGCTCGCCGGTGCGGGGGTTGTAATCCACGTTCGTTTTGTCGTCCGTCTTTCCGCATGCAAGGCAGAGAATCAGCATCAAAGCGATCAGCGGAAACAGCCAGAAATAATGATTCTTCTTCATACAGTTCTTTTCCTTCTTCATTGATGATATCATTGTACACGCTTTTTTTTAAAAAACCATCCCTTTTGAAAAGCATTTACTAATAAGTTACATTTCAGGCACATCTTTTATACATTTCAGGTGCATCTTTCACCGAAATCCGGATCCGGAGAAGGTTTTTTCACGATCTCTCATATAATAAGACGCATGAAATGCGAAAAAAGTTGCAGTAAAAATCAGATCCCGATCTCATTTTCATTTGTCATATTTTTACAAGGAGTCCCGGCGTTCTGTATCGGAAAAAAAGATGGGCAAACGCAGAGAAATGTGTTATAATACTAAAATAAGTCTATTGTAAGGAAAGGATTCCGAATGAAACTTACAAAGCATTTCCTCGTTCTGTTGCTTGTTTTGCTGCTTGCCTGCTGTGCGCAGCCGGAACCGGAGGCGGAACCGAAGGAACAAATTGCAGAAAGCACCGAAGTACCGACGGCTGTGCCGACGACAGCGACGCCCGCACCGACAGCGACGCCCGCACCGACGGCGACCGCAGTACCGACGCCGGCGCCTACTGTAACGCCGGAGCCGACTCCCTTCGGGATCCTGTGGCTTCCGGATACACAGACGCTTTCCTATTATTTCCCCGAAAAGCTTGAAACGCTCGGTAAGGAAATTGTCGCATTGCGCGATCGGGAGAATCTGATCGCTGCCGTTCATACCGGCGATATCGTAGACAACGGAACGAAGAGCTATCAGTGGGATAATTTTGATCTGTGCCTGAATGCGTTTATCGATCGGATTCCGTTTTACGCGGTTGCAGGTAATCATGATATTGCAAAACCGGATTCAAGCACGTTGCCGCCGGGAGATTATTCCGGATATCTGGAACAGCCGTTTCTGAAACGCTTTCCGCAGGAACAGCTTTACGAGGGCGGCAAGATGCTTTACGGTATCCTGAACGAAGGGACCGACCCGATCCTGCTGCTTTGCGTCGGTTTTGAAATGGGAAAGGAGCCGGAACAGCTTGCGTGGATCGATGAAGTGATCCGATCGCATGCGGACATGCCCTGCATTCTGGCGGTACACGGATATCAGTCGAAGCCGGAATGGATCATCCCGTACTGCAGATATATCGAGAACGATGTGGTATCAAAGTATCCGAGCATTCGATATGTGCTGTGCGGACATGCACGCGGTTTCTTCCATGACACGGCCTTGTATGACGACGACGGAGACGGAGAACAGGAGCGTACGGTACATGTATTGATGTTCAACGATCAGGAAGGCGCTTTTCTGTACCGTGTTCTGCGCGTGGATATGATTAAGAACACGATTGCGGTGAAGACTTTTGAGATTGGTACGGACAGAAAGATCCCGGACGATCCCATATTCAGGCAACCGGCGGACTTTACGATCGAGAATGCGTTCTGAGACGGTAAGGAGATTGATATGAAGCAGCGGGAACAGAAATCGCTTTCACCGATGGAGTATGCGATGAAATACCTGACGGTCAAAGACCGTACGGTGTCGGAAATGCAGGCATACCTTGACACGAAGGAATTCGGAGAGGCGGACGTAGATGCAACGGTCGAGCGACTCAAAGAACTCGGCTTGCTAAACGATGCGCGGTACGCACAGCGATTTGCGGAAACGCGTTTGGCGTCGAAGCCGATCAGCAGGCGGCGTTTGTGGGAGCAGATGAAAGGACACGGCCTGTCCGACGCGGATATCGAAGCAGCTCTGGGTACCGTCGGCGATGACGCCGAGGAGGAGAATGCAAACGCGATTGCACAAAAGTTTGTGCGGCAGTTTCATGCTTTGGAGCCGGAAAAGCGCAGAGAACGCGTTTTGTCCCGACTGATCGCGCGCGGCTTTTCATACGACGTCGCGAGAAAAGCATTGGAATCCACGCTTTCGACGGAGGACGCATGGAGCGAGTCATAACCGCAAAAGAAGCAAAAGCGAAGGACGCCGAAGCGATCGCTTCCGGGATTCCGTCCCGTACCTTGATGCGGATTGCCGCGGAGGGGATCGCAGAGGCGGTCAAATCCCGTTGCCCGAAAGGGAGCACGGTCACGGCAATCTGCGGAACCGGGAACAACGGCGGCGACGGGATCGCTGCCGCACTGTTGCTGCACAAAGACGGCTTCAATGCACGGATCGTTCTGAGCGGGGATGAAGATAGATGTACGCCGGACGCCGCTTATTATCTCGACGCCGCAAAACGTGCGGGCGTCGCGGTATCGACCGAATGGGATCCCGAGGAAGGCGAGCTGCTGATCGACGCGCTGTTCGGCGTCGGACTGAATCGTCCGATCGAAGGCGAGACAAAGGACCTGATTGTGCGCATGAACGAAAGCGGAAAGACGATCGTGTCCGCCGATCTTCCGTCCGGACTGCATGCCGACGTCGGAACGGTTCTCGGCGCGGCGGTGCATACAGACTGTACGGTCACGATGCAGGCAAGGAAAGCCGGTATGCTGTTGGGACAGGGCCGCGCGCTTTGCGGTGAAGTGATCGTTCAGCCGCTGTACGGGGATGATTCGGTACCGGAACTGTTTTTACAGGAAGAAGCGGATGCTGCTGCGCTGTTGCCGAAACGTCCGTTCGATTCACATAAGCGAAAGAACGGACATGCGCTTTTGTGCGTCGGTTCAAAAACCTATCCGGGCGCGGCATTGCTTTCCGCAAAAGCTGCTCTGCGCGGCGGCGCCGGCTTGTTGACCGCCTGCATTCCGGATCCGGTCCGACCGTTTTTCTCCGCGCTTCCGGAAGCGATCACGGTTCCGACGGGAACGAAAGATTGGGGCAAAGCCGCTGCTGAGACTGCAAAACAAGTCATGATCGGCAAGCAGTCGATCGGAATCGGCTGTGGCGTCGGCAAGGGAGATATCACGGCTGTGATTGAAGCGGCGCTGCGTTCGGGAACAAAGCTTGTTTTGGACGCGGACGCGTTGAATCAGATGGCGAAGCACAGGGAACTTCTTTCCCTGCTGCATGAGAACGTTGTCCTGACGCCGCATGTCGGTGAAATGGCAAGGCTGCTCGAAACAGATGTCGGATCGGTGCTTTCGGATCCGATCGACGCAGTTCGGTCGTTTCCCTGCACAACGCTGCTGAAAGGCGCAACCACGCTGATCTGCAGCGATAACAGGATCGCTTTTTCAACGTTCGGCAATCCCGGGCTTGCAAAAGGCGGCAGCGGAGATGTGCTGACCGGGCTGATCACGGCGCTGCTTGCGCAGGGATTGGAACCGTTCGATGCGGCACGGGCGGGTGCATACCTGCTCGGAACGAGCGCGGACCGCGCAATGCGGATGCTCGGCGAACGCGCATTGCTTGCAAGCGATGTGATCGATATGGTAGAATGCTGATTATGGAAGAAAGAGTCATACACGGAAACGTCGCGGGGATCCGCGATACCATTCTGAATGAGATGCAAACGCTGTACGAGGAAACACAGCCGAGCGGCGTGTTTGCTTCGTATGCGCTTTTAGAAAAGCTTGCGGATTATACCGGACGAATCGGACGCGAGATCTCGGTTTATCTCTCGCGCAGCGGCGCGGTAAAGGACGTCTCAATAGGCGACGCATCGACGGTTTCCATGCCGGATATGCGCCTCGTGCGAAATGCGGACCGGCTGGCGGGCGTTCGCTGTATCCATACGCATCCGAACGGAAGCGGCTACCTTTCCGATGTAGACCTAGGAACACTGAACTCCATGCGGCTCGACGCAATGGCGGCGGTCGGCGTCAGAGACGGGCAGCCGACTTCGGTCTATGTCGCATTTGTCGGCGAAATGGAGGGGGAAGAACGGAAACCGCTGATCTACGGTCCGATGCGTGCGGACCGTCTTCCGCAGGATGCGCTTCTGAATGCACTGATCGAAGCGGACAATCGGCTGAAAGCGCCGGCATACGCCGTCACACAGGCGGAGCCGGAACGTGCGGTGCTGGTCGGGATCGACAACGACGACGGTTACGATACGCTGGAAGAACTGCGTGCGCTTGCGGACACGGCAGGCGTCAATGTCGTGCATATGGAGCGGCAGCGCAAACGTGCGATCGACAACGGAACATATGTCGGCTCCGGCAAAGCGGACGAGCTGCGTCTGATCGGCAGCGCAACGGAAGCGGACGTGTTTATCTTCGACGATGAGCTGTCCGCGATCCAGATCCGGAATCTCGAAAGCATCCTCGGCACGCCGGTCATCGACCGAACGATGCTGATCCTCGATATCTTTGCAACCCGTGCCACCACGCGCGAAGGCAAGCTTCAGGTCGAGCTTTCTCAGCTGAAATACCGCCTGCCCCGCTTGCTCGGCGTCGGCGTTGCAATGTCGCGCCAGGGCGCGTCCGGCGTCGGCATGCGCGGTCCGGGCGAGAAAAAGCTCGAGATCGATCGACGCCGCATCCGGCGCAGGATCTATGAGCTTGAGCAGGAGTTGAAGGAGGTTGAAAAGCAGAGGGGCGTTCGCCGTGCCGTTCGCAGAAAAAGCGATACGCCGGTCGTTGCCCTTGTCGGATACACGAACGCGGGAAAGAGCACACTTCTGAACGCGCTCTCGGACAGCGATGTGCTTGCCGAAGATAAGCTGTTTGCGACGCTCGATCCCGTGGTGCGAAGCATCACACTGCCGGACGGAACACCCTGCCTTTTAAGCGATACGGTCGGATTCATCAACAAGCTTCCGCACGATCTTGTGCAGGCGTTTCGCTCGACGCTGGAGGAAGTGCGCGACGCAGATCTGATCCTGCATGTGGTCGATGCGGGCTGCCCGTATTACGACGTGCAGATGCGCGTGACAAAGCAGGTACTGGACAGCCTCGGCGCGGGAAATACGACCTGTATCGAAGTATTCAACAAATGCGATCTGCCGGAAGCGATCCCCGGCAAAAGAGAAAACGCAGTCGCAATCAGCGCAAAGACCGGAGAAGGGCTTGACCGGCTGCTTGCGCGGATCGAAACGGAGCTCAACCGTACGCAGCAGCGCGTGGAGCTTGTGATTCCGTATGACCGATACGAGGCGATCCGCGTGCTGCACGAGATCGGCAAGATCCTTTCGGAGTCGCATGAGGCGGACGGAACGCATGTCGTTGCAATGCTGGAAGGAAGCAAGCTGTACCGGCTGAAAAACGCGCTGGAAGGACGTTCCGACAGCTGAACGGGACGTTTCGGGGAATTATTTACAATCGTCTTACATATATTTTGCGAATGCGATCCGGTCGCGCCTTTTCAAACAGGGCATACCGTGGTATACTGTAACGGTAGGAGTTCGACATGAAGCGTTATTTAACTATCTTTCTTGCGGCGGTCATGCTGCTTGCGGTTTTTCCGCACAGCGCCGTCTGCGAGACAGAACAATCGCATATCATTGAAGCGGATCAGGTGCTCGTGTACAACCCGCTGCCTTATAACGAGACGGGGAATATGCTGTTTTCCGGCACGTTTCCGAAACCGGAAGACAAAGAACCGGACAAAGGCGATCCGCTGTTTGCCGCAGGACTGCACCGAACGGGCAAGGACCGCTCGACGGAAACGAAAGATGCGGGCATGCGTGATTTCTGGATCTGCACGGATCTGATGACATACCGATATGACAAGTGTACCTTCCGGCTTGCAAAAGAAGGCGAACACTGCTGCATCTGGACATTGGAAAACGATACCGTTTCCTTCACGGAAGAACAAACGGATGCGATGCTGGATCAGTTTGAACGCATCATCTATCCGAGCAACACATCCCGGTTCGGCGGTTTCCGCGATCTTTCCGGGGATGGGAAGCTGCATATCCTGACCTATGCGATGAACAGCACGTCCGTGTGCGGCTTTTTCGATTCTTACGACCTCTATACGCAGGATGAGATCAAGGAGATCGATCCAGACGATTACGAGAGCTACAACTACCTTCCGATCATCAATGTCAATTCCCGTATGGCAAATCGGGATGCGATCGTGTACGGCACGCTTGCGCACGAATTCCAGCATCTGATTCTGCGCAGTGCGGTGCTGGAAGCGCCTGCGAACCGCGATCGCCTCGGGCATGAGCGATCCGTCGGCGTATGGCTGAACGAAGGCTTCTCCATGGCTGCGGAAGAATTTGCGTATCCGGGATCCGTTGCGGAGCAGGGGTATTTAGACGCATACGGTCGATCCGAAAAGGTCGTGCTCGGGATGAGCTATCAGAACTTCGACGCATCGTCAAACGACGTCGGCGCCTACGGTCAATCGTTCCTGTTTGCCGAGTATCTTCGCGCGCAGTGCGGCGACGACGTTTTCCGCAGCGTTCTGGATTATTGGCGCAGTGCCGCGTCGATCTCCGGACTGACCGAAGGAGCGGCAATCCGTATGCAGCTTGCGGACGAGCAGATCCGTTCGCTGCAGTCGCTTTGCATATTTACCGACGCCGTCCGGGAAAAGCTCGGAACCGAGGACGAGATTTTGCTTTCCTCTTTTGCGCTGGCGTTCCGCCTTGCAATTCTGTTGAAGGAAGAAAACGGATTGTACGCAATCGGCCCTTCCGACCCATCCATGCCCGTGTATTCGGGCGAAGGTCGGAAAATCGAAGGCGGCGGCGCGCTGATGCTTCTGTGCGAAGGCAGCTTTACGGTCCCTGCGGATGCGGACAGCGGTCTCATCTTTGTCGGGATCAAAGACGGATCCGTTACGGAGTGTTATTCGGTTCCGGAACCGGAGGAAGGGTTTTATGTGATCGCAGCGCAGTACGGCGACACATGGTATGCCGTTCCGGCGACGCCTTCTTCCGATCGGATCCTGAAAGCGATTCCGGTCACGCCGAATGACGACGGAACGATCGATGCAAAGAATGCTTCCGGAGCGATCTTCTTTGCGGAACGTGAAGAAGACGGATATCGGTTTTTATGCGATGACAGGAACGGACGCTGCAGCCTGAACCGTACCGGCGCGAGTCGGCAGACGCTGAACGTTTCCGCAGATACCTGTGTATTCTCCTGGTCGCATTTTTCGGACGGAACCGACCGCTTGCAAGCGGACGGATACTACGGACACGCGATCCTTTACGGAGATTATCAGGGCGGCTTCGGGTATTTTGCTGCAGGTTATTTCGATAACGAGTCTTTCGCAAAACCGCAGCTTTTGCGCGTCAAACTCCTTCGGGGAGATGCGAATCTGGACGGAAAACTGACGGCGGCGGACGCAGCTTTGGTTCTGCGCACGGTCGTCGGATTGTCTTATATGAATGCGCCGATGCGCAAAACCGGCGATCTTGACGGCGACGGAGAGATCACGGCGGCGGACGCAGCAAAGATCCTGCGTCTCATCGTACAAATTGACAATTGATCGGAGGATCGGATATGCGGTCTAAACTATGGAAAAGAATACTTGCGTGTCTGCTGACCGTCTGCACGGTGATTTCGATGGTCGGCTGCGGTACAACGGATCCCGAGAAATCAACGAAGGGGATCGTGATCAGCGAAGTCGTGTCCAGCAACGGACAAAGTTATCGTCACGATTTTTACGGCTCACCGGACTGGATCGAGCTGCACAATGAATCGGATCATCCCATCGATCTGTTTGGATGGGGGATCACCGACAATGTGAAAAACGCAGAAAAAGCGTTGACGCTTCCGGAAATTATCATGCCTGCGGATGGGTATCTGCTGCTGCTTGCAACCAAACAGGAAAAGACCGATACGTTCACATGGGACGGAAAAAGCCCGATCTGTCTCGGCTTTTCGCTGAAAGCGGCCGGGGAAGAGCTGGTTCTGATCAACGCAAATCTGCAGTCGGTCGACGAGGTTGCCGTTCCGCAACTGAACCGCGATATTTCCTACGCACGCCGCAGCAACGGCACGTTCGGGTACTGCGAGGAGCCGACGCCCGGCAAAGCAAACACAACGAAGATTTCCGATACGCAGCCGGCGGCGAAGGAGCCGGAAACGCCCGAACCGATAACGGGCGTGGAGATCACCGAGGTTTCCTCACGGAACACGCTGCTTTCCTGCGGCGGATGCCCGAAGTGCGATTGGGTGGAACTGCACAACACGACGAACACCGACATCACGCTCGACGGTTTTACGCTGTGCGACGAGCCGCACGATTTTGACGACGCCAATCTGCACGGCGTCTTGCCTGCAAACGGATACGTGATCGTTTTCTGCTGTGAAAAAGACTGCAGCACAAAGGACAGCCATCTGTGCATCAATCTCGGCGTCAGCCGTTACGGTGACACGCTGTATCTGTTCGATCCGAACGGGTTTGAACTGGAAACGGTGAACGTTCCGGAAATGCCGTATAAGGATGTGACGTATGCGCGCCGTTCCGACGGGACCTTCGGCTACTGCGATGCGCCGACGCCCGGGCAGTCGAACACAACGGACATCACAAACGATCCGCCGTATCATCCGGAGGAGACGCAGGAGCCGGAGAAAAAGGATGACAAGAACGATGACGAACCGGTGGATCCGACGCTGCACGCAAAGCGGCCAAAGGATGTTCGCATCAGCGAAGCGCTTGCAAAGAATGCGTACAGTATTACCGATCGGGAAGGCGAGCGCTGCGACTGGGTCGAGCTGTTCAACACCACCGGTGAGACGATTTCTCTCTCCGGCTGGTATCTGTCCGACAATCCGAGGAATTTGCTGAAATGGGCGCTGCCCGACTCCGCATTGATCACTGCAAACGGCTATCTGATCGTGTTCCTTTCCGGCAAAACGAACATCGCCGGGGAACTGCATGCGAACTTCTCGCTCGGAACGGGGGAGACGCTGTTCCTTTACAACGAGAAGACCGGCGAACTGGATTGGGTCACGATCCCGGAGCTGCCGGACAACGTCTCGGTCGGACTTGACGAAAACAATGAACAGGTTTACTACCGCTATCCGACGCCGGGCGAACCGAACGGACACGCCGATAAGAATGCGGAGGCGATCGGTTTTTTTCAACCTGACGGCGTATACATCTCCGAGGTATGCGCCATTCACGATCGGGGAAGCAAGGAAAAGGACTGGATCGAGCTCTATAACGGCGCAAACACCGAGACCGTACTCGACGGCTGGTATCTGAGCGATTCGCTGAAGGAGCCGAAAAAATACCGGATTTCGTCACTGACGCTGGAGGCAAACGGTTACGGCGTGATCGAAACGACGACCTCGCAGGTGAATCGCAGCGACGGCGACGCATCCTTCGGCATCAGTCCAAGCGGCGAAACGCTGTACCTGTCCGATCCGAACGGCGTGATCCGCGATGCGTTCCAGACCGGCGTGCAGCGAAACGGCATGTCCAGCGGCAGGATCGAAGGCGACAATCATATCAGACGCGTCTTTTTTACGAAAAAGACCAAGGGCGCTCCGAACAACGATTCCCGCTATACCGGGTATACGAGTCAGCCGATGTTCTCGGAAACCGACTTGTATCCGGGCGGTGCGTTCAATCTGACACTGACCTGCGCTGATCCGAACGCGGTCATTCGCTATACCACTAACGGAAGCGAACCGACGGAGAAGAGCAAACAGTATACGGAGCCGATCAAGATCTCCAACAATACAGTCATACGAGCGATCGCTTATTCGGACGGTCTTTTGAAGAGCGAAGTCGTGACCTTCCATTATCTGTTCGACGAGCCGCATCAGGTGCCGGTCGTCTGCATGGCGATCGCGCCGGAGGATTTCAAAAAGGTCTATAACGTCAAAAAACATAGGGATCTGAAGGGAACGGACCGCAAAGCGCAGTTCAATTATTACGAAGCCGACGGCAAGATCGGAACGACGTTCCCGGCGGATGTGCGCTGCAAGGGACAGGGAACACTTGTCTACAGCCAGAAGTCGTTTTCACTGCATCTGCGCGGACAATACGGCATGAGCAAGCTCGAGTACCCGCTGTTTCCGGATTATCCGTACACGACGTTCGGCGCACTCGTTCTGCGCAACGGCGGACAGGAAAACGGACGCGCCCGCCTTGTTGATTCCTTTGTGTCGCGCATGAGCATCGGCATGAATGTGGAAGTTGCGGATTCCAGACCGACGGCGCTGTATATCAACGGTGAATATTACGGACTCTATGAGCTCGGTGAGGATCTGAACGCCGACTTTCTTGAAACACATTACGGCGCGGATCAGGATCTGGTCGATCTCGTTCGTTATAACGGCGACGTCGCGACACAGGGCTCCAGCAAGGACTGGGTCGCGCTGCGCGATTATGCGAAGAAGGCAAAGCTTACGGACGATGACGATTACGCGGCATATCTCGAAAAGATCGACGAGGCGTATTTCATTGACTATCTGATCGCGCGTACCTATGCGTGCGATTCGGATATGATCAATCAGAAGTACTGGCGCGTACGCGGATCGATCAAGTGGCGTCCGCTGCTGTTTGACCTCGATCTATCCCTGCGCAGTCCGAAACGAAACGACGTCATGGACAAGTATTTTTCCAAGAATCCGGTCGTTTCTCCGCATGGATATCAGTCGGTCTTCTATGTGTTTGCCGTGCTGAAGACCAATAAAGGCTTTTGTGAAAAATTTGTCGATCGCTATGTGCAGATCCTGTATACGCAGTACGATACCGATCGCCTTCTGAAGCTGCTCGACGAAATGATTGCAGAGTATGAAACGGAAATGCCGCGGCAGATCAAGCGGTGGGGAAATCCCGGATCCATGTCGAAATGGAAAGATTATCTCGACGATGTCCGTACATTCATCAAGGGCAGGCGTGAAGTGATGATCGATAAGCTGAAAAAGACATTCAAGATTTCCGACAGTGAAATGGACGCCCTGATCGCCAAGTATCAAAATTCGTGACCGTTTACAACAGAGAAAAACAGAAAGGCATAGACATGAAGGCAGAACCTATCAACACGCCGGATCCTACCGAAGCCGACAGCATCCTGATCAGCGACGGGATCACAAAGAAATATAAGGAAACGACGGCAAACAACCATATCTCCGTTGCAATTCCGCGCGGAAAGATCGTCGGATTCGTAGGAGAGAACGGCAGCGGCAAAACGACGTTTCTGCGGATCATAACCGGTCTGATCTACCCGAATTCCGGCACGTTCCGGTTCAATACGCCGGACGGAAAATGTCGGATCGGCGCCATCGTGGAATCGCCGGCATACCACCCGGGCATGTCTGCAAAGGACAATCTGCGCTTTCAGGCACGGCTGTGCGGCGCGGATGAGAAAGGGATCGATGAGATTTTGAAAATGGTCGGTCTTGCGGACACCGGAAAGAAAGCCGCGAAGCATTTCTCGCTGGGCATGCGTCAGCGCCTCGGGATCGCGATCGCGCTGCTTTCCGATCCGGAACTGCTCATTCTTGATGAACCGACGAACGGACTCGATCCGCAGGGGATCATCGAACTGCGCGAATTTCTGAAATCACTGTGCGAAAAGCGTCGGATGACGCTGCTCATCTCCTCGCATATCCTCAGCGAGCTGTCACTTCTGGCGGAGCATTATCTGTTCATTCACAAAGGCGTCATCTTGAAATCAGTCTCTGCTGACGAACTGTTTGCCCATTCCGATAAACGCATGATCTTCAAATGCAGCGGTGATCCGTCTGCCTTCCTGAAGGATGCGGTATCCAACGGCTGGGCAGAGGAAACAGAGGTCAGGGATGACTGCTGTATTCTCCACGGACCGAAAAACTACCCTGCGATTCTGAAAGCACTGTCCGATCTGGATGTGACGGCGCTCGAAACGAAGGAGGAAACGTTGGAGACGCGCTATCTGTCTCTGATGGAGAGGGGGGAACAGCAATGAAAAGAGTTCTGTCTGCGGATTTCTTCGACCTGCGCAAATCCAGAATGGTTTATCTGCTGCCGCTGTTTGCCGTTCTGCTCGGCGTTCTGATGCCGATGATGTATTATGGTATCTATGTGCTGTTCAAATACATCGGAAGCTTGGACGCGCTGAAGGATAATGCCTCGTTTCAATCACTGACCGGGATGCTGGACATTCTGAATGCACGTACGGTTTTCTACGGCTCGCTGCCGCTGTCGCAGGGATTCGGACTGATGATGACGGCGATGGTCGGATTTCGCGCAGCGCGGCCGTTCGGAACGGGAACCTATCGGAATAAGGTCATTGCCGGAATCCCGCGTCCCGCGGTCTATCTGTCACAGTCTTTGATCTGCCTGCTGCTTTCCATAGTCGGTGCTGTGCTGTATACGCTGTCCGCGGCGCTCACAAGCCGATGGACCTTCGGCGCACTGGATCTGTCCGGAAAGGAGATCCTGAGCATAGCGATGTTTTCCTTCGGAATCTATCTTGTGTATACGGCAATTCCGGTGTTCAGCGCGTTTCTTACCCGCAGCGTACCTCTGACGCTGATTATCTCCATGGTGCTGCCGATCCTGATGCAGACAGTGATCTCGCTTGTCAGTCCCATGATGATCTCCGCACCGGACGCGATCCTGTATGTCCTTGCAGTGTTCCCGTCGTTTCAGGGCGTCTATATGACAAGCTCGGACCCCGCGACCGCAATTCTGCTCATAGCGCTTGCCGCGGATATTGTATGGGCTGCGCTGCTGACGGTTATCGGCATTCTTCGATTCAAAAAAGCCGACATGAAATAAGAACGAGCATGAATAAGCCCGATCCGGAACTATGCTGGGTCGGGCTTTTGCGTACATAAGGACGGTCAGTATTCGTCCGGATCGTATTCAAGGAGATCGCCGGGCTGGCAGTGCAACGCTTCACAGATTGCAATCAAGGTCGAAAATCGGATCGCACTGATGTGACCGTTCTTCAGCTTGGACAGGTTGACGTTTGCAACGCCAACCTTGTCGGAAAGCTCCTTGAGACTCATTTTGCGGTCCGCCATGACGCGGTCAAGTCTTAGAATGATTTTGCCCATCGTTCACCTCAAAGCGTTTCGTCGGATTCTTTCTGCAGCTGTGCACCGTAACGGAAGATCACGGTCAGGAACAAAACGAGCAGAGCGATCAGGATCGGCGCAAAGCTGAACGAGACCTCCAGACCGGTATTCATATTCGCGGGATTCAGCGAGAAGGAGAGGTCGATGGAACGCCGGATCATCGCGTTTCCGACGGCTTCCGCAATACTCGACAGAACGGCACAGCCCATCAGCACCCAAGCGAATATGGTCATACGGCGGATCACGTCGTCCGCAAACGGCGTTTCGCAGGAGCGGAACGCATCGCAAAGCCGTTTCAGAAATACGAATACGACAAGCAGCGCCGCGCAATAGACGAACCCGGAAAACGCTGCGGTTGCAAGTCGCGTCAACCGAAACTCAGACCGCTCCGAGGATGCGTAAAGCGTCAGTCCGCTGTCCGTTTTTTCCATTGTGATGTCGTTGTATTCCGTACCGTTGACGCCGAGCTTTGCGTTCAGCTCCGTGGGATCATCGGGAATTTTATACATCCATTTGCCGATCAGGCTCTTGCCGACATGGATATCCATCTCGCCTTTGACGCCAATCGTGGCTGCATCTTTCGGCAGGGCAGCAAGCGTAATACCGCCGGAGAGGCATGCAAAGCAGGCGACGGACATCAAAACGATCAGTATGATCGTAACGATCTGACCGACAAGGCCGACACGGTTGACTTTTCTTTTGATTGTGTTTTCCATTTTAGATTCCTCCGATTCGTTAATTTATTTACGTTTCTCGTAAACTCTTGAACAGAGGATAACACAACAATTTATGTTTGTCAAGCATAAATTAACGTAAAACGTAAAAATATTTATGAAACGTGAAAAAACTCCGATCAACAATCGAGACGCTTGAATGCATTCCGACACCAAAGGAACACGAAGGAGAACGCTTCGTCAAAATCGGAATCATCGGTGATTCCTGCAAGGTCGAGCATGGCGCGGTCTTCGTCCGAAACGACGGAATACAGATCCCGTTTTGCAAGCACAAATATGCCTGTTTCCAGATAGTGCAGATTCTGAATCAGGAAGAACAGGTCCTTTGAACGGGCGCGCAGCTTTTCGATATTTCTCGGTTGATCCGAATGGATATAGCGGTGGCATAGGGCGTGGTACAGATTCCCGAGACTCAGTTTGCAGTAATTGATCTCATCCGCGCGTGTTGCTTCCGGCAGATAATCGGAAAGCGTTCCGAACAGATCCTTTGTCGTATGCTTGATCTGGCAGATTTCAAGCGGGTTCCAGCGAAGCATTTCATCGCGTCCGCAGATAAAACCGCAGGACAGCTCGAAATGTCCGATCCGTTTCAGAATGGATCGGTATACGTCCATATCCGCAACGCCGAACCGATCCAAAAGGACCATCACGTCGATATCGCTGCGTTCATGTGCCTCTCCGCGGAGCCAGCTTCCCTGCAGACCGATATACAGGAGACGATCGGAAAATGCCTCCTTGCACGCAGCGATCAGTTCATACAAATATTTGTTCAGATCAATCATAATTGCCTCAGATTCATAACAAGCTCGATTTCGTCTTCGTCCTCGACGCCGGTAGCGGAAAACCCTTTGCGCTCATAGAGCCTTCTTGCAGCGGAATTGTTTTTGTTGCAGGTCAAAGCAACCCGGTCCGAAGCACCGAACGGCTTTGTGCGGATATACGCAATCACACGGTCCAGAGCTTCGCTACCGTAGCCGCGTCCCTGTTCCGATGCGTCGATCATCATGTGCCAGATATCGTACTCGGGAATGTCATAATCATAAATCACCATGACGTACCCGACCATTTTTCCTGCCGCATAGATGCCGAACGGCTGACACTGATTTCTGTAAACGTACGCCTGCGCAAGGCTTCGTATCGGATGAGATACAAACTGCTCCTGTTCCGGCGCAAGCCTGAGATTGAACGCATCTATGAAGTTTTCTTCCGTGATTGGTCTTAACTCTGTTTTCATGACCCGATCCTCATATCCTGTAATTGATTGAGATGATTATACCCGAATAATACGTTTTTTTCAATCATTCAGAGCAATAAAACGCCTTCTGGGAAAAGTGTTATTTGCGCCGTCGGTGCAAGTGATGTTTTTGCCGCAAGCGGCAAAAGTGATGTTTCTCCCTGCGGTCACAGTGATGTAATGTGTTCCGCTCACGCGCGAAGCGCACATCGCTTGCAAAGCAAACATCACGCCGAAAGGCGCATCACGTTCCGCAGGAGCGGATCACATCGTTGAAAAAAGCGTCTTTTGCCTACCGACAAAAAACGCTATTTTCATGTGTAAAAGCGCCTAAAAGGTACATAATCAAGCTAAAACCGCCTAAAAGGTACACGACTTCTTCTGCTGAGCCATCAGTCCGCACCCTTCTTCAAATTACAGTCACGGCAGAGCATCTGGCAGTTTTCAGCAACCGTCTTTCCACCCTTAGACCACGGGACAATATGGTCACCGTGCATGTCCTCAAACTCGAACACCTGACCGCAATAAACACACTTATGCTGTTGGCGCTCATAGGCAGCCAACTTATCATGCATATCAAAGGCGCGGATGGACAACTTGCGCTCGTCACCCGTCAGCAGGTACTCATAGATACCTGACTTCCTCGTCACGTCTTCGTCACCCATCAGGCGCTGGATTTCAAGCTCTAACTTCTTCGGGTCAAGGTCAGTCCTCTTGCCGTGCTGGTTATAGAACAATCCCCACGGCAGACCCTTCATCTCTCTGCGCTTCTTCGGGAAGATAGCCTGAACCCAATCAATGACCGAACGGAAGTAATTCCAAAGCTGGACGGCGGAGGGGTCATTCTGATGCTCAGCCATATACGACTCTATTGTCTTGCCGTCGGCAGCCGCTGCCCACGAGATGGCCGTTTCCAGATATTCCTGCCTGATGGACGACCCTTTCAGGTAGTCATCTGCCAGCGTGCCGGCGGCACATCCTGTCTTCGAGAAATACCTCTTCGCGTCCGACGTCCAGGAACCCGCGTAAACAGCGTTACGCAGTTCTTGGTCTGTCAGCTTCTCACCTGCAATATTGATAATCCTGAACCAGTCCAGCTTCTCACTGTCCGTCCCGTCGCAGACATAGACGAACAGGGGATAGTTCAAAATCTTGTCCTTCTGGTCTTTCGGCAGGTTATAGAAATACTTGTCATCAACCGAGAAGGAACCGTCCACATACTCACACAGGGAGATAGTGCGCTGTTGTCCGTCAAGCACCTCATAGCCATCAGAACCGTCGTCCTTCTTCACCTTGCACCAGTAAATAACATTCAGGGGCAATCCCTTCAAAACGGTGCGGATAACCTCGTCACGCTGGTTATCCTTGTAGACAAACTCGCGCTGATATTTCGGACGGATATCAAGGCGGTCATCATAGCCGACAACGCCTTCCTCCGCATCGTTGAAATAGCCTTCACAGACCTCTCCGACAGTCACTTTCAGCTCTTTTATATCCATCATGGTATCAGCCCTCCTTTGGTGCTTCGGGGTGTTTATTACGGACAAGAATGCGCGGATAAGTATTCTTTAGCTTTCCGTCTACCCATAACGTAGGCGTTGCGTTCAAATCGCTATAATTCGGGTATTCATCCTTCGTATATACGTGCGACTTCAATGCTGGATCGCCAGCTCCTCGCTTCGCCATCCCAATGATTTCAAACTGATCAGGGCTATACTTGTCCAAGAAAGTAATAGGAACACCCATCACATCAGGATAATCACAAGGAATATCTGATGTTTTGCTTACCTCAACAGCATCATAATTGTCGTAATGGGGATAGTCCTCAGGTATATATCTACGGACAAGAATCATTTCTTCGTGACGTTGCTTTACATCAAGATTTGTAAACCAGCGTATGCCTTTAACACGAATAAACTTGCGGCCGTTTTCATCGACACCGCACCCAGCAGCAGACAATGGATAATCGTCAGGAACATAGAAAGCCCTATCGCCAGAGTGAATACTCGGTCCTATCCAGACTTCGTTATTCATAATCAACGGGAAGAACTCTTTATAGGTAACCGCGTTTATATTCCCTATGATGATGAAACTTTTTTTGTGCTCCATCAGCACGGCCACATATTCTCTGAACAGGCTGAAAGGCGGATTGGTTACGACTATATCAGCCTCATCCAGTAGAGCAAGGCACTCTGGCGAACGGAAATCACCATCCCCGCACAGTTCTGTTAATAAATTTTCGCCAGACTTGAAGAGAGCGGCAACATCTAACATATCCACGCCGCCGTCGCCTGTCTTATCATAAACTGTAGTGACAACAGCTTTATACGGCTTATTCTGGTTTTCCTCGCCATCACCGAGAATGTCAAAAATAGTCAACTGCTGATTGGCAATAGGAGACCCAGTATAACAAGTTGCAATCAGTTTCTTTATCCCCAGACGGTTAAAATTCAGCACAAAATATTTAAAAAAATTACTTTCAAATGGATCGTCGCAGTTACACAGAACAGTCTTTCCTTTGAAATGTTGTCTGTAATAACGGAGTTCCTTCTCAATATCGGAAAGCTGAGTATAGAACTCATCTTTCTTGGCTTGTGCAGCGGCATTAAGGTCTTTATTTCCAGCCATTACTTCTGTGCCTCCTTTGCCCTGTATTCTTCCAGCCAACGGCGGATAAGCTCGGACACCGAGCAGTCGTTGTCCAGCGCAGCCTGTTTCAAGGCTTTCTTTTCTTCCTTCGTCATCGTGACGGTAATATTTTCAAGATTGCGTTCTGCCATATCGTGACCCTCCATGAGAACTCTGTGTGTTCGTGTTATAGTGTAACACAAATCTCGTGATTTTTCAAGGCATATACTAAAAAGCGAAAAAAGAAGAAACCCCTTTTGTTGTGGTAGACAAAAGAGGTTTCTTTCATGGTGGAGGCGGGGGGAGTCGAACC
>JAEEGL011711127.1_pt1 | contig 28544 bp, 29 predicted proteins | sample 9134231 | NCBI WGS metagenome assembly JAEEGL01 (sample SAMN16246548, study PRJNA631951) | gut metagenome | biome: gut microbiome; feature: rumen; material: fiber-attached | host: Bos | place: Iran: Karaj | collected 2018-10 | reverse complement strand
TCCACTCCGCCAAGCCCGCCGTTCTGAGCGCCGCGCAAGCCGTTTTGCGTGCGCAAACCGAGAAAGAGGGATGACCGATGGCTTTTCACGGCTTCGACCGGGACACGTTTTTGCTCCTTGCGGAAAACAAGTTCAACGACAGTAAACCGTATTATGAGTCCGTCAAAGAGCAGATCAGGCAAAAAGCGATTTTGCCGATGCGCGAAATCTGCGCCGAGCTGTCTGACCAGCTGTTTGCTCTGGATGACCGGATGAATCTGGTTCCTGTAAAAATGGTCTCCCGCATTCGGCGCGACACCCGGCGCGCCAAAAACAAGAATATGTACCGTGACAATGTTTGGGCGATGTTTATGCGTCATAAATATGAATGGCGCTGTCAGCCCTGCATGTGGTTTGAAGTGACACCCGGCAGCTATTCCATGGGTGTGGGTGTGTTTGAAACCGACACTTCCTATCTGGCACAATTCAGGGCGGCGATGGCCGCTGAACCGGACCGGTTTCGCAACGCTTTGCTTAGGACGCTGGAAACCGGCGCGGTTGAAAGCGTGGAGCGCTATGCAAAAGAAAAACCCGGCGTCATCCCGCCGGATCTGAAGCCGTATTACCAGGCAAAGTCTTTGTACTTTATCTGCTACAGCACCGATATGGAAGCGCTGTTCAACGGCAGTGTCCTGCAGGAATTGCGAGAGATTATCACGGCTTTTTCGCCGATGTACCTGTTCTTGCTTGATGTTATGAAAAAGAATATTGCCGAAAAGGGGAATGACTATGGCACCTGATTATAAAGCGCTGAAAAGCGGCACCGATATTCGCGGCGTCGCCGTTGAAACGGCGGGTTCTCCCATACAGCTTACGGATGAAGCCGTCTATGCGCTGACCGGCGGCTTTGCCCGCTTTTTGTCGGAACAGTCGGTTCCGGCCGGCAGCCGGATCGCCGTCGGACACGATTCCCGCATTTCCGCTGAACGGATCAAAGCACAGGTGATTGCCGCGCTGTGTGACTGCGGGTTTCATGCGGTGGACTGCGGTCTTGCCTCCACACCCGCCATGTTTATGACGACCGTCGATTTCGACTGCTTCGCCGCGGTACAGATCACGGCAAGCCATCATCCGTATGACCGCAACGGCCTCAAGTTTTTCACAAAGGCGGGCGGCGTCGACAGCGCCGATCTGGATTTGATCATCCAATATGCTTCCCGGCCGCCATGCCTGCATGAAACAAAAGGATCCTGCGAAACGGCTGATTACATGCCGATTTATGCGAAACGTCTGCGCGATATGATTTGCAGCGAAGTGCAGGCGGAAGATTATGAACATCCGCTGAAGGGATACCGTATAATCGTGGATGCCGGCAACGGCGTCGGCGGCTTCTATGCCTCCCGGGTGCTCGAACCCCTCGGGGCCGACATCAGCGGCAGTCAGTTTCTGGAGCCGGACGGGATGTTTCCGAATCATGCCCCGAACCCGGAGAACAAGCAGGCCATGGCTTCTGTCAGCGCAGCGACCGTCAACGCAAAGGCGGATCTCGGCATCATCTTTGACACGGATGTTGACCGCGCCAGTTGTGTGGACCGCCACGGCAAAGAGATCAACCGCAACCGGCTGGTCGCGTTGGCGTCTCTCATTGCCCTTGAGGGCAACGACGGCGGAACAATCGTCACCGATTCCGTCACCTCGACAGGGTTGACCGCGTTCATCCAAGAGAATCTCGGCGGCGTTCATTACCGCTATAAGCGCGGCTACCGCAACGTCATCAACAAGCAGCTCGAGCTGAACGCCAAAGGAGTCAACTGTCCGCTTGCGATTGAAACCTCCGGCCACGCGGCGTTCCGTGACAACTATCATTTGGATGACGGCGCCTATCTGATCACCAAAATTGTGATTAAACTGTCTCAGATGGGACGGGAAGGCAAAGAGCTGGATTCCCTGATCGCTGATTTACACGATCCACTCGAAGCGCAGGAAATCCGTCTGAAGATTCGCCGCGACGATTTTAGGACCTACGGCAATACGATCATCAAGGCGTTGACGCTTGCTGCCAGAACCAAGACCGGTTGGCGGATCGCGGGCGACAATCGGGAGGGGATCCGGATCTTTATGGACGGCCCCGCCGAAAACGGCTGGTTCCTGGTGCGCCTGAGCGTGCACGATCCGATTATTCCGATCAACATTGAAAGCGATGCGCCCGGCGGTGCCAAACACATTGCAGCAGAGCTTTTGCAGTTCCTGTCGGCCTACGGCTGTCTGGATCTGTCGCCGCTGCGAACATATCTTGCTTCCTGATTATGATTATTTCATTTTTATTTCGATTTCTGAGGAGGGTTTTTCATGTCTGAAAACACTTCTGCCTGTCCGCTTCATAAAACCTCCGTCGGCGGTCAGGCCCTGATTGAGGGCATCATGATGCAGGGGCCGAAGGGCGCGGCGGTTTCCGTGCGCGTGCCGGACGGCTCCATTGAAACCGTCATGAAGCAGCCGAAGCATATCCGCGACAAAATCAAACCGCTCGGCTGGCCGATTATCCGCGGCTGCGTCAACTTTGTCGAGTCCATGATTTTCGGCTATCAGTGTTTGATGCTGTCAGCCGAAAAGTCCGGTCTTGAAGACGTTGAGGCGGACGAAGAAAACATGTCCAAGCTCGATAAATGGCTCAGCAAGCATCTGAGCAAGGGCGTCATGAGCGCGCTGTCCGCCGTTGCCTCCGTGCTCGGAATCGCGTTGGCGTTTGCTCTGTTTTTCTATCTGCCGACAATCATCACGAATTTCTTCAACAAGCTTGCGGACGGTGCGCTGCAAAACTTCCGTGCGCTGATCGAAGGTGTTCTTCGTATGCTGATCTTTGTCGGCTACATCGCCGCCGTTTCCCTGATGAAGGATATCCGCCGCACGTTTATGTATCACGGCGCGGAGCATAAAACAATCTTTTGCTATGAGCACGGATTGGATCTGACGGTGGAAAACGTCAGAACGCAGTCGCGCTTCCATCCGCGCTGCGGCACCAGTTTTATGTTTGTGATTATTATCATCAGCGTTTTGATCTCGTCGATTATTTCCGTCGCGTTTCCCGGCCTGCGCAACAGCACGCCGGTCTGGATGCTGACAAAGCTGCTGATTCTGCCGCTTGTGATGGGCTTCGGCTATGAATTCATCAAATATGCCGGCCGGCATGAGAACCTGTTTGTCAGGCTTCTTTCCGCGCCCGGTCTCTGGATGCAGCGTTTGACGACAAAGGAGCCGGAGGACGACATGATCGAAGTTGCAATCGCCGCGTTTTCCGCCGTGATTACCGACGACCCGAACGACGACGCAATATGACCTGCGCTGACCTGCTGCAAACAGTGACCGCCCGGCTGCGCGAAGCCGGTGTGCAGGACGCTGATTTTGACGCGAGGCAGCTTTTGCTGTCTGTCCTGCGTGTTGATACAAGCGCCTTTCTGCTGCGTCGGTTCCTGCCGGTCGATCCGAAGGACGCAGACGCCGCCTTTGCGCTTGCAAGGCGCAGGGCGGACGGGGAGCCTCTGCAGTATCTGCTCGGCGCCTGGTGCTTTTTGGACGAAACGTTCCGCGTCGGTCCCGGCGTCCTGATTCCGCGGCCGGAAACCGAAACCCTTGTGCTGCAGTGTGAGGCGCTGCTTCAAGAAAAGCAATCGCCTGTGATACTCGACCTTTGCGCCGGAACCGGCTGCATCGGGCTGTCCCTGCAAAAGCGCATCCCGGACGCAACGGTTGTTTTGATTGAACTGTCCGATGCCGCGCTGCGCTATCTGCGGCAAAACGCGCGTGACCTTGCGGTGGCGGATCGCGTCCTGATCTGCAAGGGCGATGTGCTTTGCGGCCCCGGGGCCTTCGAGGATTTGCCGAAAGCCGATCTGATCGTCTCCAACCCGCCCTACATTCCGGAAAGCGCGCTTGCTTCCTTGCAGCGCGAAGTGCAAAGCGAGCCGCGCATGGCGCTTGACGGCGGCGAAGACGGCCTGCTGTTTTACCGCCGCTTTTCGTCCGATTGGCGTCAGGCGCTCAAGCCTGACGGCGTGTTTGCGTTTGAATGCGGCGAAGGGCAGGGCGCCGCCATCGGTTCCTTGTTTGAACCCTTTGGCTTTCATGTTGAAATTGTCGCCGATTTCAACGGATTTGACCGCTTTGTGTTCGCTTCACAAGGCAGAAAGGATCGCATGCTATGATATTTGATCTGTTCCGCAACGGGTTTACGATGGATCTTGTGATCAATCTTTGCGCAAGACTGTTCGTTCTCTTTTGTGTGCTTCCCGTCCATGAGTTTGCACATGCGCTGGTTGCCACAAAGCTCGGCGATCAGACCGCCCGCCTTTCCGGGAGGCTGACCATGAATCCGCTGGCGCATCTGGACCTGATGGGCACGCTGATGATTTTGCTGGTCGGGTTCGGTTACGCAAAGCCGGTGCCGGTCAATCCGCGCAATTTCAAGAACCGCAAAGGCGGCATGGCGCTGACCGCGGCCGCGGGCCCGCTTTCCAATCTGCTGATGGCGCTGGTCTACCTGTTTATCTATGTGCTGGTCTATATCAAAGTGCAGCCGGATGTGAACACGCTGCCGTATTATCTGATGACCTTCTGCAACATTGTCGCGCAAATCAACGTTTCTCTGGCTGTGTTCAACCTGCTGCCGGTGCCGCCGCTGGACGGCTCGCGGATTCTTGCGATTGTTCTGCCCGATAAAATCTATTACAAGGTGATGCAGTATGAACGCTATATCGTGATCGCCGTGTTTGCGCTGCTGCTGTTCGGCAAGCTGGACTGGATCATCAGCCGGCTGACGCTTCTTGTTTTGCGCGGACTTTTGTATATCGTCGGACTGCCGTTCGGCCTTTCATAAAACGGAGAAGCAAGATGGAAAAGATTCTATACAAACTGGAAGTCTTCGAGGGGCCGATGGATCTGCTTCTGCACCTGATTTCCAAGCATAAACTGAATATCTACGATATCCCGATTTTTGAGCTCGTGGAGCAGTATACCGATTATGTGCGCCAAATGCAGGAAGCCGACATGGATGTCGCCAGTGAATTCATCGAAATGGCTGCGCGGCTGATCTATATCAAAACGGTTTCTTTGCTGCCTGTCTATGAGGAAGCGAAGCAGCTCAAGGAAGAACTGACCGGCGAGCTGCTGGAATACCGTGACTGCAAGCTGATGGCGCAAAAGCTTTCGCAGATGGCGAACGGCTTTGACTATTTTCAGCGAGAACCGATGCAGCTTCCGGTCGATCACAGCTATCGCAGGGTGCATGAAGGCGGCGAGCTGCTCGATTCCTATATCAACGCCGTCGGCCGCGGCAAACGCAAGCTGCCGCCGCCGATTGAAGCGTTTCAGGTAATCGTTTCCAAAAAGATCGTTTCGGTCTCTTCCAGAATCGTATCGATTTACCGCAGGCTGCTGAAAAAGAGCAGGGCGCGCTTCGGCGAGTTCTTTGAAGGCGCCACGTCGCGCTCTCAGCTTGTTGCAACGTTTCTCGCCATGCTCGAGCTGGTGAAGGCCAACCGGATTGTGCTCAGCGACGACAACGAGACTGTGACCCTCAATCGCAGAAAGAAGGAAAAGTCATGAATCTGAAACAAATGCAAAGCACGCTGGAAGCGGTTCTTTTTGCCGTCGGCGAGCCGATCGAAACCCAGCGGCTTGCACAGGCGCTCGAATGGGACGAACTGATTTTGGAGCAGTTGCTTGATAACCTGCAGGCGAAGTATGACGAAACGGGCGCGGGCATCTGTCTTTTGCGGCTCGATCAGCGCGTGCAGCTTTGCTCCCGTTTGGACTTTGCGGAGCCGATTCGCAAGGTGCTTGAAGTCAAGCGCAACGCGCCCTTGTCGCAGGCGGCGTTTGAGGTGCTGGCGATCATCGCCTATAATCAGCCGGTCACAAAATCGTTTATCGAACAGATTCGCGGCGTAGACTGCACCGCCGTGCTGACCGGTCTTTTGCAAAAGTCGCTGATTGAGGAGCGCGGCCGCCTTGATTTGCCCGGACGTCCGCTGATCTACGGCACAACGCCGGACTTTTTGCGTGTGTTCTGTATCTCTTCTCTGGACGAACTGCCGTCGCTTCCAACGCATAACGATGCGGAGAAGCCGGAGACAGACGCTGCGGCGCCCGAAAAAAATGATGCTGAAAATCCAACAGATTTTTCAAGAACGGTTGACGAAAGCTAAAAATTATTGTAACATATAGATTAAGATATGTGAAAGCGGAAAGGGGGTTGATTCTGTGAGCGGATTTCAGATATTCCTTTGTGTGCTCGGCGGCATCATCCTGCTGTTTTGGTCTGTTCTTTCCGTTCCCGTTCATGTCTCCTTTTCCTATGAAGACAAACTTTACCTTACCGTGCGGTATCTGTTCGTCAGAATCGGTATCCTGCCGCTGAAGGAGAAGAAAGAGAAAAAGCCGAAAAAGGAAAAGAAGCCGAAAAAAGAAAAGCCGAAAAAAGAAGAAGAACAACAGCCCGAGGAGCCGAAGCCGAAAAAGCCGAACCCGATTCTCGATATGGTCAAGGCCAACGGCTTTGACGGCATGACGGATGTGCTTCGGTCGCTCGGACAGGTGTTCTCGATTTACGGCGGCAAGCTGCTGAAAAGCGTCGTCTTCGATGAAATCGACATCTATATGGTGATCGGCAAGGGTGACGCGGCGCAAACTGCAATCGATTACGGCAAGGCCTGTCAAAAGGTCTATCCGCTGGTCGGGTTCCTTTGCGCCAACAATGTTGTACATAAATATGACGTTTCGGTGGAGCCTGATTTTCTCGCCGGACGCAGTCAGGGCGAAGCGTTCATCGATTTCCATCTGACGGTTCGCAAGGTTATCAACGCCACGGTCGGCATGGGCGTACGTCTGGTGTTCCGGGTGCTCCTGAAGTTCCTGAAGGGCGCCAAAAAGAACAAATCCGGGAAGCCCGCCGGCGCGGTTCCTGCCGCAGCCGCGGCACAGCAAGGTGAATGAAAGAAAGGATGATAGATATGTCAGAAAAATCAGCAGGTGCAATCCTCAGCGCAACGATTGAAAAAATCCGCGATCTTGTGGACACCAGCACCATCATCGGCGAACCGATTCACGCCGAGGGCGGCACGACGATCATTCCCGTCTCCAAGGTGACCTACGGGTTTGCCTCCGGCGGCGCGGACTTTCCGTCGAAGAATCCGCAGGAGCTGTTTGGCGGCGGCGGCGGCGCCGGCGTCACCATCACGCCGGTCGCGTTCCTTGTCATCAGTGACGGCGAAGTGACGCTTAAACATATCACGGCGTATGACAACGCAGCCGAACGCGTGGTCAACCTGGTTCCCGAAATGTTCGACAAGGTCACGAGCCTGATGAACAAATCGAAAAAGGACGCCGCAAAAAAGGAGCTGCCGCAGGACGCGCAGTAACAAACGAAAACGAAGACAACCGCCTGTTTTGCAGGTGGTTGCCTTGCTGTGTTTTTAGGAGTATCTTATGGCAGACAACACAGTCAGATTACAAAAGTTCCTTTCTGAATGCGGCGTCGCGTCACGTCGGAAAAGCGAAGAGCTGATCCTCGAAGGCAAGGTTCGCGTGAACGGAAGGGTTGCCGAAATCGGCGACAAGGTCGACCCGAAGCATGACGCCGTCACGGTTGCCGGGAAGAAAGTGATGCGTCAAAAGACGCTGACCTATATCATGCTGCATAAGCCGCGCGGTTTCATTACCACGATGGACGATGAGATGGATCGCAAGTGCGTGGCGCAGCTGATTGCCGACGTTCCGGCGCGCGTCTATCCGGTCGGACGGCTGGACCGCGATTCGGAGGGGCTGCTGCTTTTTACAAATGACGGCGCTTTTGCCAACGCGATGATGCACCCGTCCCGTCATGTGCCGAAAACCTATCGTGTTACAGTGCGCCCGCCGGTGACCCAGGAGCAGATCACGGCGCTGACGCAGGGCGTTATCATCGACGACAGCGTGACAGCGCCGGCAGAGGTGCGCATCGTCACAAAAGAAGAGAACCGCGTGGTTTTGGAGATTGTGCTCTATGAGGGCCGCAACCGGCAGATCCGCAAAATGTGTGAGACGCTCGACCTTGAGGTCGCGCGTCTGCGCCGGATTGCAATCGGCTCCGTTAAGCTCGGTATGCTCAAGCAGGGTGACTGGCGCGATTTGACGGAGGACGAAGTCAGAAGGCTGCAGCTTGCCGCCGGGATGCAGCGCGAGAATAAGACAAGGAGCCGCTGAGATATGCTGGTGTTTGAACCGAAAGAAGTTTTGTCCGCTGCCTGTACGACCCGATTTACAGCAAAGGAGAACGGCGCTTTGCTTGGCGCTTGCGATCTGGTGCTGCGTGACGGCAAGGCGCATATCACGGCTTGCAGCCTTCCTTCCGGCGATCTTTCCGCGGGAGAAGGTCTGCTGCGCAGCGCGCTGAATTACGCTGCTAATCGCGGCTGTTATATCGCGTGCTTTTCCGCGCCGGACGCCGACGCCGTGCGCGCGCTGCTGCCGTTTGAATATAAGAACGAATGCTGGTGCGGCGATATTCCGACCTTGCTGCGCGGCGCATGCCGGGGGAATTGACAAACCCGCAAAAATGAGTATAATTTCTTTAAATAGGCTTCTCATGAAACAGGAGAACGCATGAATCCGGAGGAAACGTCTATGATCAGAAGTATGACCGGCTTCGGCCGCGCGCAGGAAATCATTGACGGGATGAGTATCAGCGTCGAGCTGAAAAGTGTCAATCACCGCTATTTTGAATTCAGCGCGCGCACGCCGCGCACCTTTGGCTTTCTGGATGAAAAGCTCAAGCATTTCTTTCAGGCGTCCGTCTCGCGCGGCAAAATCGAATGTTATGTTTCCGTCGAAACGCTTGAACTGCAGGACTGCACGGTGGAAATCAATCATTCCCTGGCTGCCGGTTATATGCGGGCGTTCGGTGAACTCAGCGAACGCTACGGTCTGGAAAACGACGTGACCGTTGCCTCCTTTGCCCGTTATTATGACATCTTTTCCATTCGGAAGGAGGATGCGGACGAAGAACGCGTCTGGTGTGCCGTGCGTCAGGTGGCGCAGCGGGCGCTGGATTCCTTCCTCTCGATGCGCGAAGCGGAAGGCGAAAAGCTGAAGGCCGATATTCTCTCCCGGTGCGATTTGATTCTGGAGCACGTTGCTTTCATTGAAGAACGCTCACCCGAAACGGTGCGTGAGTATAATGAAAAACTGCTCGAGCGTATGAAAACCGTACTGGAGGATGTCCATGTGGACGAACAGCGGCTGTTGACGGAAGCCGCCATTTATGCTGATAAAATCGCCGTTGCCGAAGAAACCGTGCGGCTGCGCAGCCATATCGACCAGATGCGCGCCTTTATGCAGTCCGGTCAGGCGATCGGCCGAAAAATGGACTTTCTGGTGCAGGAATTCAACCGGGAAGCCAACACCATCGGTTCCAAAGCCCAGGATGTTGCAATCGCCAAGCATGTGATCGATATCAAAGCGGAAATCGAAAAAATCCGCGAGCAAGTGCAAAACGTGGAATAAAGCGGAGGCTATGCCATGAAACTCGTCAATATCGGCTTCGGCAATATGATTAACGCGTCGCGCATTGTTGCCATCGTCAGCCCCGATTCCGCGCCGGTCAAGCGTCTGATTCAGGAATGCAGGGACCGCGGCACACTGATCAACGCCACACAGGGCAGGCGCACCCGCGCCGTCCTCATCATGGACAGCGACCATGTCGTTTTGTCCTATCTCCAATCCGAAACGGTTGCCAACCGTCTCGGCGCCGAAACCGTGGAACACTGGGAGGAGGAAGACGATGCATAACGAAGGCTTGCTTGTTGTGCTTTCCGGCCCCTCCGGCTGCGGCAAGGATACGATTATTACCCGGGTTCTTACCGCGTTGGGTGATCGGGCGTTTTTGTCCGTTTCCATGACAACCCGCCAGCGCCGCGGCACGGAAGTGGACGGCGTCGATTATTATTTCGTTACGCCGGAGCAGTTCCGCGAAAATGTGGAAAACGACCTGATGCTGGAATATGCGCAGTACGGTGCGAACTTTTACGGGACGCCCGTCGGCCCGGTCAAGCATCTGCTGGCCCAGGGCAAGATTGTCATCCTGAACATTGAAGTGCAGGGCGGCAAAAACGTCCGCCGTCTGCTGCCGCAGGCCATCGAGATTTTTGTCGCACCGCCGTCGCTGCAGGAGCTGGAACACCGTTTGCTCAAGCGCGGCACCGAAACGCGCGAAGCAATCGACCGCAGGCTGCTGATTGCGCAGGCAGAGCTGCAGTGTGCGTCCGATTATGATTATATCGTGATCAACGATCAACTGGAGGATGCGGTGGAGGACGTGCTGTCCATCATTCGTGCCTCCTCGCTGAAAACCGAAAACGCTATTTCTAAGATAAGAGAGGTAATGAACCATGTTGAATCCTGATCTGAGAGATCTCCTGAAGAATAACGTCAGCCGCTATTCCCTGGTTTCGGCTGTTGCCAAACGCGCTCGCTTTATTGCGGAGGATCCGGAGCTGCGTGAAAAATGCGGCACGGAAAAGCCCGTGACCTACGCGCTGAACGAGTTCTTTGCCGGCGACTTGAAAATTCGCGAACCCGAAGAAATTCGCAATATCTGAAGTGAACTATAATATGTAAGGTGTGAAATGATATGGAACAGAGCCTGGCCCTTGTTGCGGTGGAGCATGTTGCATATCATTTTGACATTTTATACGGCTATCTTGTGCCGGAAGCGCTCGGCGATGCGGTGCTGCCCGGCGTTCGCGTGCAGGTGTCGTTCGGCGGCGGAAAGAACGCCAAACGGCAGGGGATTGTCTTTGCGCTGGACAAGCCCCAACTGAATAAAACCTATAAAGCCGTTTCTGCCGTTTTGGATCGGACGCCGTTGTTTACTGCGGAGATGCTCGACCTTGCCCGTTTTTTGAAGGACCGCACCTTTTGTACCTATTTTGAGGCTGCGCGCGTGCAGCTTCCCACCGGGTTTCACCTGAAGACGGTTGTCACCTATCTTGCGCTCGTCGATGAAAAGCAGCACCGGTTGAGCCAAGAGGAAACGGTCGTTTATTCCTATATGCTGGATCGCGCCCGGTATCTGTCCAAAAAAGAAGTGCTTTCCGCCTGCTCTATGCCCGGCGGCAGCGATGTGCTGGAGCGTCTGACGGCCAAAGGTCTGCTCCGGCGGAACTATGATTCCGGCATGTCTCTCGGCAATCTTTCCGTGCGCTCCGCACGTCTTTGCCAGACCATTTTGTCCGAGGATGACCTGCCGGCGGATCTCACGGAAAAGCAGCGGCATGTCGCGCAGGTGCTTTTGGACATCGGTTCGGCGAGCGTCAAGGAGCTTTGCTATTTTACCGGCGTTTCCGCCGTTGTCATCAACAATCTCGTCAAGCGCGGCGTTGTGGATTTGTTTGACGCGGAGCGCTACCGCACGCCGAAGCAGCTGCAGGTCAATCGCCGTTTTTCACAGCCGATTGACCTGACAAAAGGGCAGCAAACAGCGTTTTCCGGTCTGCTGGCGCAATATCGCGGCGGCGGTGGCGTGTCGCTGCTTTACGGCGTGACCGGCAGCGGCAAAACCTCCGTGTTTCTCCGTCTGATTGACGAGGTGCTGCGGGACGGGCGACAGGTCATCGTCATGGTGCCTGAAATTGCGCTGACGCCCCAGATGATGTCCATTTTCAAAGGCAGATACGGCGAGCGTGTCGCCATCTTCCATTCGGCGCTTTCCGCCGGCGAAAGAAAGGATGAATACCGCCGCGTGCAGGCCGGCGCCGTCCAGATCGCCGTCGGTACCCGATCGGCCGTGTTTGCGCCGTTCCGGAACCTCGGCCTGATTGTAATGGATGAGGAACAGGAGCACACCTATAAATCTGAATCCTCGCCGCGCTATCACGCGCGCGACGTTGCAAGATGGCGCGTCAGCCGACATCGGGCGCTGCTTCTGCTCTCCTCGGCAACGCCGAGTCTCGAAAGCTATGCGTTTGCGAAAAAGGAGATCTATCACCTCGAAACCCTGCCGGAGCGCTACGGCAACGCGGTTTTGCCGGATGTGACGGTCATCGATATGAAGCGCGACCGCCAGCGCGGCAACCGCCACATGATTTCGCTGGAGTTATGCGATCTGCTGCAGGCAAATCTGGAAGCGGGCAGGCAGTCCATTCTGCTGATGAACCGCCGCGGCTACAATACCTTTGTGGCCTGCGACAACTGCGGCGAGGTCATCACCTGTCCATCCTGTTCGATTTCTCTGACCTATCACGCCGCCAACGGACGGCTGATGTGTCATTATTGCGGTTATTCCCGGCCGTTCACCACGCTTTGCCCCGGCTGCGGTAAGCATCAGCTTCGTTACGCCGGAACCGGCACCCAGAAAATCGAAGAAGAGCTCAAGGAGCTGTTCCCGTCCGCGCGTGTTTTGCGGATGGATACCGATTCCACCGTGACGCGGCAGTCGTTTGAAAAGTCCATGCTCGCGTTCGGCAGCGGTGAGTACGATATTCTTCTCGGCACGCAGATGGTGGCCAAGGGACTTGATTTTGAGAACGTTACGCTCGTCGGCGTACTCAACGCCGATCTTGCGCTGCACAACGATGATTTCCGCAGCGAGGAACGCACCTTCGATCTGCTCACACAGGTTGTCGGCCGCGCCGGCCGCGGAAAGGAAAAGGGCCGCGCCGTCATTCAGACCATCAATCCCGAAAACGATGTGATCCGGCTTGCGCAGGCACAGGATTACGACGCTTTCTTTCAAAATGAGATTGTAATCCGCAAGGCGATGATCTACCCGCCTTACTGCGACATCTGTACGTTGAACTGTATCTGTGAAGACGAAGCGAAGGCGCTGCAAAGCGCAAAGCTGCTGCTGGATGAGCTGCAGAAAACGGCACAGACGCAATACCCGTCGCTGCATCTGATCGTTTTGCCCGTGATGCCGCCGCGTATCGCGCGGATGAACAACAAATACCGCTACCGCATTATTATAAAATGTAAAAATTCAAAGCAATTCCGTTCCATGATCGCTTCTTTGCTGTGCCGCTTTCAGGCGCTGCCGCAGCTGCGCGACGTGACGGTTGTTGCCGATCTCAATCCCGAAACGTTAATATAGTTCGATTGGAGCACATACTATGGCTATCAGAATCATCAGAACCGAAGAAGATCCCATTTTGCGCAAGACAAGCCGTCCCGTGACAAAGTTCGACGAAAAGCTCGCGACGATCCTGGACGATATGAAAGAAACCATGCAGAAAGCGAACGGCGTCGGCCTCGCTGCGGTGCAGGTCGGTTTGCTGCGCCGGATCGTCGTGGTGGACGTGGATGACGGCGCCGGCGTACTGGAGCTGATTAACCCCGAAATTGTGGAAGCGGACGGCGAACAGGAGGGCCAGGAGGGCTGCCTCTCTTTGCCGGATAAATGGGCGATTGTCAAGCGGCCGAATCATGTGAAGGTGCGCGCCCAGACGCGTACCGGCGCGTGGCGGATGTTTGAAGGCGAGGGGCTGAAGGCCCGTGCGTTCTGTCATGAGCTCGACCATCTGGATGGCCATCTGTTCATCGACTGTATGGAAAAGATGCTGACTGAAGAAGAGGTGCGCCGGCTGCAAAACGAGCGTGTCAACGGAAAGGAGCCCGACGCATGAGAATTGCTTTTATGGGGACGCCGGATTTCTCGGTGCCCTGTCTGCGTGCGCTGGCCGAAAGCGGCCATGAAATCGTCGGCGTCTTTTGCCAGCCGGATAAGCCGGTCGGACGGAAACAGACGCTTACGCCGCCGCCGGTGAAGGAAGAAGCCGTGCGGCACGGCTTTCGCGTTTTTCAGCCGGACACGCTCAAAAACGGCGCCGGCGTCGCGCTGCTGCGCGAGATTGAACCGGAGCTGGTGATTGTTGTTGCCTACGGCAAGATTCTGCCGCCCGATTTTCTTGCGTATCCGAAGTATGGCTGCATCAACGTGCACGCGTCACTGCTGCCGAAATACCGCGGCGCTTCGCCGATTCACTGGGCCGTTCTGAACGGCGACCGGGAGACCGGCGTGACCACCATGCAGCTTGACGCGGGGATGGATACCGGAGACATCCTTCTGGCCAGACGTGTGCCGATCGGTCCGGACGAAACAACGGAAGAACTGTTCGGCGTTCTCGCTTCTCTTGGGGCCGAGCTGATGCTGGAAACCATCGACGCCCTTATCGCCGGATCTCTGCATCCGGTTCCGCAGGATCACAGCAAAGCCACAACCGTCGGCCTGATCAAAAAGGAGCTCGGCGAGATCGACTGGACACAGCCGATGGCGCATATCCACAACCAGGTACGCGGTCTTTCCGGCTGGCCGGGCGCATATACCTTTTTGGAAGACAGCATGCTGAAAATTCATCGTGCCGCTTGCACCGACAAGCATACGGATCTTGCGCCGGGGACTGTCGCCCCCGCGAAGGGCGGCTTGCTTGTTGCCTGCGGCGATGGGCTTTGTCTGGCGCTTCTGGAGCTGCAGCTTTCCGGCAAAAAGCGCATGGACGCCGCCGCGTTCCTGAACGGCAATCATCTGAAAGCCGGGACGGTGCTCGGCAGGAAAACAACGGAGGAACCACCATGATCTGGTATGACTATTACTATTTTATCCTTGTCATTCCCGCGCTGATTCTCTCTCTGATCGCGCAGGCGAAGGTCAAGACGACCTATGCGAAAATGTCCAAGGTGATGAACAGCCGCGGTCTGACCGGCGCCATGGCGGCCGAAGCGGTGCTTCGCTATTACGGCATCACGGATGTGCGTATCGAGCAGGTAGCAGGGTCGCTGACCGACCACTTCGATCCTCGCAGCAATGTGATCCGCCTGTCCGAAGGCGTCTACAACGCGCCTTCAATCGCCGCAGTGGGCATTGCCTGTCACGAGGCGGGCCATGCCGCGCAGCACGCGGAAAACTATAAGCCCATTGCCGTGCGCAATGCCGTTTTGCCGGTTGCCAATATCGGTTCGGCGTCCGGACTTTGGATCGCGCTGATCGGCCTTGCCATGAACGTCAGAATCATGATTCTGATCGGTATTATTTTGTATGCTTTTGTGGCTGTCTTCCAGCTCGTGACGCTGCCTGTCGAGTTCAATGCCAGCTCCCGCGCCTTAAAGGTGATCGAAGAAACGAACATGCTGCAGGGCGAAGAATATCAGGGCGCGAAAAAGGTACTCTCCGCCGCTGCTATGACCTATGTCGCCGCGCTGCTGGTTTCCGTCATGTCGCTTTTGCGGGTGATTCTGCGCGCCAAAGGCGGCGGAAGACGGCGCTGACGATGGGCGCCGACGCCAGAGCTGCCGCGTTTTCTCTGCTGCTGCAGCAGCAAAAAAGCGGTGGCTATACCAATCTTCTTCTTGAAAACAGTCCGCGGATGCAGACGTTTGACGCCAGAGACCGCGCGTTTATCGTCTCGCTGGTCTACGGTGTGGTTGAACGCAGGCTGACGCTGGATTACAACCTGTTGCTTTATTTGCAAAAACCGCTGAAAAAGCTGCAGCCTGAGGTGTTGTGTCTGCTGCGGCTTGGTTGCTTTCAAATACTCTTCAGCGATAAGGTGCCCGCTTCGGCCGCCGTGAACGAGACCGTGCGGCTGGCCAAGTCCAGGTGCGGCTATGCCGCCGGACTGGTGAACGCCGTCTTGCGCAAGATTGCAGAAAACGGTCTGCGCTTGCCGCCTGAGGACGGGTCAGACGAGTCTCTTTCCGTCAGGTATTCCTGCCCGGCCTGGCTGATTGCCCAATGGCGCAGGGATTACGGCGAAGAGAACACCGTCGGTATTCTTAGAAGCTCCCTCGATCCGGCCGGCTTGACCGTTCGCGTCAACACAGTCAAAACAACGACTGCCGCTTTACGCGCATCGCTTGAAGCGCGGGGTATCGTTTGCAGGCCGCTCGGACTTCCGGACGCCCTGCGGCTGGAAAAGCTGCCTTGTCCGCTGCCGTCGTTGCCTGAATTTTGCGACGGATTGTTCCATGTGCAGGACAAGGCGAGCATGCTTTGCGCCATGGCGGTGCAGCCGCAGCCCGGCCAGTTGGTCTATGATCTTTGCGCAGCGCCGGGCGGAAAGTCGTTCACGATGGCGCAGCTGATGAAAAACGAGGGCCGGATCGAAGCTTTCGACCTGTATCCGCACCGCGTTGAACTGATTGCATCCGGTGCACGGCGGCTGTCGCTTTCCGCGGTTCACGCAAGACAGGGCGACGCTTCTCTTTATGACTCATCGCTTGAACAGGCGGATCGCGTGCTTTGCGACGTGCCGTGCTCCGGGCTCGGGATTCTGCGCCAGAAGCCGGAAGTGAAATATAAGCCGCCCGAATCGCTGGAAGCGCTCCCGCATCTGCAGGAAGCCATCCTCTCCGTCGGCGCGCGTTATCTGAAGCCGGACGGCAGACTTGTCTATTCCACCTGCGCGCTGGATGTGCGTGAAAACGAGGCGGTGTGCGATTCGTTTTTGCAGCTGCATCCGGATTTTGAAGCCGTGCCGCCGCTGCCGCAGATCAGCGACCAATGCTTTTTGACGCTCCTGCCGCATAAGATGGATTGCGACGGATTCTTTTTGGCTGCGTTTCAAAAAAGGAGATCTTTATGAATGATTTGCTCTCACTTTCCCTGCCGGAGCTGGAAGCGCTGGCGTGCGATTTCGGCGCCCCGCGCTTTGCTGCGAACCAGCTTTTTTTGTGGCTCCATCAAAAAAGAGTGACAAGCATTGACGAAATGACGAACCTTTCAAAAGCGCTGCGTGAAAAATTGAAAAATAATTATGACATTTCTTCCTGCGCTATTGCAAAAAAGCTTGTTTCAGTGTATGATAATACAGTTAAATATCTCTTTGAACTGTCCGACGGCGAAAGAATCGAATCCGTCGTGATGCAGTATAAGTACGGCTATTCGATCTGCGTTTCCAGCCAGGTCGGCTGCAAAATGGGCTGCAGGTTCTGCGCGTCCGGCATCGCCGGCTTTGTGCGGAATCTGCTGCCGGGAGAAATCCTCGCGCAAATCTATACCGCGTCCCGTGACCTTGACGTTCGCATTTCCCATGTTGTCATGATGGGCGTCGGGGAACCACTGGATAATTTCGATAATGTGCGGCGCTTTCTGTCTTTGATTTCCGATGAGAACGGCTATCATCTCAGCATGCGCAACATTTCGCTTTCCACCTGCGGTGTTGTGCCCGGTATCTATCGCCTGATGGAAGAACGCCTGCAGTTGACGCTGTCCATATCTCTGCACGCCCCGAATGATGAAATCCGCTCCAAAACGATGCCGGTCAATCAGCGCTGGCCGATCGATACGCTCCTGCAGGCCTGCAAAGACTATACCGCATGCACCGGCAGACGGATTTCCTTTGAATACGCTTTGATTTCCGGCGTCAACGATTCGGACAAAAACGCCGCGGAGTTGGCGAATCGTCTGCACGGTATGCTGTGCCATGTAAACCTGATTCCGGTCAACAGTGTGAAAGAACGGGATTTCACGCGTTCTTCACCGCAGCGGATCCGGAGCTTTCAGCAGATTCTGGAACGCAGCCATATCAACACCACCGTCCGACGTACCCTCGGCGCGGACATCAACGCGAGCTGCGGCCAGCTTCGCCGCGGCGAAGGTCCCGGCTCCGATCAAATTTAGTCTCATTATGGAAGAATCCTTTTTGAAAGAGGTGACCGCATGAAAACGCTTGGCAATTCAGACATCGGCCGAATCCGTCAAAACAACGAAGATGCTTTCCGGTTCGGCAGCTTTGACGACGGTGTGACCTGGGCCGTGGTTTGCGACGGCATGGGCGGCGCCGCCGGCGGCCAGATCGCAAGCTCGATTGCCGCCGACATGGTCGGCAAAAAGATTGAAAAGTGCTATAACAAATCGATGTCGGAAGGCTCTATCGAGAACATGCTGCTGTCTGCCATCACGACGGCCAACGTGACGGTCTATGACCGCGCGATTGCTGATGATTTTCTCAGCGGGATGGGCACCACGCTGGTTGCCGCCGTGATCAAGAATTCCGTCGCTTCCATCGCGCATGTCGGCGATTCGCGGGCCTATCTGATTCATGGCGATTCCATCCGTCTTTTGACGAAGGATCACTCTCTGGTGCAGGAGATGCTCGATAACGGTCAGATTACCGAAGAGGAGTTTGAGCATCATCCGGTCAAGAATATTATCACGCGAGCGCTTGGCGTTTCGGAACAGATCGAAATCGAGTTTGACACCGTGGAGTTGGAAAAGGGCGATGTCCTTTTCCTTTGCACCGACGGACTCAGCGGAACCCTCTCCAAGGAAAACATGATGGAGCTGTTCCGAAAATACTCGTTTGACCAGTTCACATCAAAGCTGATCGAGTCCGCGAACAACGCGGGCGGGAAAGACAACATCACGGTCGTGGCCGTGCAGGCATAAAGGAGAAGCAAAGCATGGAAAATTATGTAGGCAAACGGCTGGACGGTCGTTATGAGATTATTGAGATTATCGGCGTCGGCGGAATGGCCGTTGTATATAAGGCGTTTGACAACATTGACAACCGGATCGTTGCAGTCAAGATTCTGAAGGATGAATATCTGACCAACGAAGAGTTCCGACGCCGCTTCAAAAACGAATCCAAGGCGATCGCTGTTCTGGCGCATCCAAACATTGTGAAGGTTTACGATGTCAGCTATGGGGACCGGCTGCAGTACATCGTCATGGAATATGTCGAAGGCATTACGCTGAAAGAGTATATTGAACAGCAGGGCGTCATCGACACGCGCGAGGCGGTCTATTTTGTCACGCAGATTCTGCGCGCGCTGCAGCATGCGCATGACAAGGGCATTGTGCACCGCGACATCAAGCCGCAGAACATCATGCTGATTTCCGACGGCACGATCAAAGTGACCGATTTCGGCATTGCGCGCTTTTCGCGCAGCGAAACCAAAACGATGACCGAGACCGCCATCGGCTCCGTGCACTATATCAGCCCGGAGCAGGCGAAGGGGAGCGTCACCGATTCCAAATCCGATCTCTATTCCGTCGGCGTCGTGCTGTATGAGATGCTGACCGGCAAGCTGCCGTTTCAATCGGACAATGCCGTTTCCGTCGCGCTTATGCATCTGCAAAAGGAGCCGGTGCGCCCGCGCCAGCTGAACCCGACGATTCCGGTCGGCCTTGAGCAGATCATTATGCGCGCCATGCAGAAGAACCCGAACGACCGTTATCAGTCCGCCTCGGAAATGCTGGTGGATATCGACGAATACAAACGCAACCCCAACGTCAAGTTTGACTATTCCTATTTCGTTGACCGCCAGCCGACAAAGTTCATTCCGACCGAGCAGGTGCGCGCCGATCAGTACCGCACGCTGGCGACGCCGCAGCCCGAGCCGATTGCCGCGCCTGCGCAGCAGCCCGCGAAGACACGCGCACAGGCGGCAGCCGAAGCCGCAATGGCCCGCGAAAAGAAAAAAAGACAGCGTGCCGTTGCCCTCCTTTTCGGCGTGCTTGCCGCTGTTCTTGTGCTGGCCTTCGTTGTCTGGAAGTATGTGCTGCCCGATAAAAACAGCATCGAGGTGCCGAATCTTCTGACGTACAACTTCAAAGAAGAAGTGATGAACAACGACGATTATAAGGATTTCCGCTTCATCTGCGAAACGGATGATCGCAGCACGGCTGCCTCCGGGACGATTGTGAAGCAGGATCCCGAGGCCGGTCACAGGATCGAACGCGGCGGCACCATTACGCTCTATATTGCCGCGGGGGCGGAAGAGATTCGTGTGCCGGATGTTTACGGCTATATGTATTCTTCCGCGTCCAGCGTGCTCAAGGCAGCAAACTTTGAAGTAAAAATCGAAAAAGAGATCAATAATAAGCTCGAAGCCGGTTCTGTGATCCGAACCTCTCCCGCCCGCGACGAAAAGGTGGAAGAGGGCGCAACGATCACGGTGTATGTCGCAACGGCCGGCGAGCAGGAGCCTGTCGAGGTGCCGAACCTGATCGGTCTGACGGTCAGCGAAGCGAAGGAGAAGCTGGAGGAAGCCGGTCTTGCGCTCGATAACGCCAGAACGGAATACCGTGCCAGCTCTCAGGACAGAGGCACGATTATCGGCCACGAATCGCTCGGTGAAAAGGTCTTGCCCGGCACGAAGATCGCCGTCTATGTGAGCACCGGCAATATGCCGACCTCGCCCACGGAATCCACGTCCGAGACAACGTCCGAGTCCGCTTCGCAAACGACGGAGTCCACCTCTTCCGTAACGGAGCCGACCACTTCTTCGACGACCCAGCCGACGACAGCACCCACTACTCAGGCGACCACCGCGCCGACGACTGCGCCGACCACGACGACAACAACCCAGCCGACAACGACCGACGGCCCGGTGATGGAATTTGACTGATATGGATAAACAGATGCAGGGAAGAATCATGAAAGGCATCGGCGGTTTCTACTATGTGGAAACCGCTGCCGGTCTTTTTGAATGCAAAGCCAAGGGCATCTTCCGCAAGGAACGGCTCACGCCGCTGGCCGGCGATCTGGTTGCAATCACCGTACGCGAGGACAAAGACAATACGATTGACGAAATATTGCCGCGGAAAAACGTGTTGAAGCGGCCGCCCGTTGCCAACGTGGATCGCTTGTTTCTTGTGGTATCCGCCGCGAAGCCGTTTCCGCGCACCCTTGTCATCGATAAACTGACCTGCATCGCGGAAAAGCACAGCATTGAGCCTGTGCTGATCTTCACAAAAACCGATCTTGCCTCGATTGAAGACCTTCTTGCCATTTACCGCACCACCAGCTATCCGGTGCTGCTGAATACGGAGCTGGATCGGATCCGCGCGATGATTGCCGGCCATGTCTGTGCCTTTACCGGCAACTCCGGCGTCGGCAAGTCGACGCTGATCAATGCACTGGAGCCCTCGCTCTGCCTTGAGACCAACGAGATTTCGGAAAAGCTCGGCCGCGGAAAGCATACGACGCGTCAGGCGGAGATTTTTCATGTTGCCGATGGGCTGGTGATTGATACTGCCGGGTTTTCGTCCGTCGATCTGCTGCAGCACGAAACCATCCGCAAGGACGCGCTTGCCGATTGCTTTCCCGAATTTCGGCCCTATCTCGGCACCTGCAGGTTTTCCTCCTGTGCCCACACGGTCGAAAAAGGCTGTCGGATCTGTGAAAAGGTTGCCGACGGAACAATCGCCCCTTCCCGACATAAGAGCTACTGCACCCTGTACGAGGAGGCAAAGACGCTTCCGGATTGGGAATAATCCTGTGTCACATGCTTCGCCTTTCGCATAAGATAGAGTGAACCGTCTGAACGGCAACTGATGCGAATGGAGGGATAGGATGCGACGGTTAGGCAGAAACGCACCGCTGGGGCTGCTGTTTTCCGCGTTCGGCGCCGGCTTGCTGCTTGCACTCTGTTTCCCCACAAAGTTTATGCTTTTCCTTCTGGCGCTTCTGCTCGTTGCGCTCGGAATCTGGAGTTGCTTTCGCTGAAAGGGGTGGAAGAGATGCAGGTCGTTGTGATCCGCAGCCCGAAGGCGCTGCGCGGTGTTTTGAAGCTGCTGTTTAAAATAAAGGATACATAATTACTTCGGCGTCCGGCTTCGGGCGCTGTTCTGTTTCGTTACGGTTTTCTGAATTTCGGGCAAAAGGGCTTGCAGTTTTCGGCGAAATCGTGTAAAATAAACTGGTAATTCAAAAGCGGAGTGAATACAATGGATGATATCTTCTTTTCGGACAAGCCGAATCAAAATAAACAAAACGAGCCTTCCCCCAAAACCATTCGGACAGACGAAGCCGCCGAGGATGCCTTTTCCGGCAATCCGATCAAGGACGAGCCCAAGCGGCGCTTTGTTGTGCAGATGCCCCAGGAAGAGGAAACGCCCGTTGTTTTGCGCGACCGCACACCGAAGGGGCGTCCGGTTGTGAGCGAACCTGTGACGCCGAAGGTGCCGGACTATCACCCGACCCAGACCGCGGCGTTTGACGATTCCGTGTATCTGCGTCCGACCGAACCGGCTGCCCAGCCTTCCATGCAGCACCGGCCGCCGCAGCCGCGCCCTTCGGTCAGCAGCCGTCCGCGTCAGCCGCAGCAGCCCCAGAAGCGTCCGGCAAACCGCAGAAAAAAGCGCACCGCCAAAGGCAAGGTAATTGCCGCCTGTCTGATTGTTTTGCTCTTTGCGTTTTGCGCGCTGTTTGCCTATGGGTATCATGTGCTCGGCAAGGTGGACTATGATAAAGACTATTCCCATGAAAACAGCTATGTTGACGCTTCTTCGCTTGCGTCCGACGCACGTGAGCGCAATATTATTTGCATCGGCTCCGACGCGCGCGGCGACGTGGAAGGGAACCGTTCGGACACGATGGTGCTCGTTTCGGTTGACAGCGCCCATCATAAGCTGAAAATGACCTCTTTTCTGCGCGACTCCTATGTCTATATCCCCGCGAAGGGCTACAACGCAAAGCTGAACGCCGCGTTTGCCTGGGGCGGCGCAAAGATGCTTGTCGATACAATCGAGTATAACTTCAAGGTCAAAATCGACGACTATGTCATCATTGATTTTGTCGGCTTTCAAAAGCTGATCGATCTGATGGGCGGTCTGGACGTGGACGGCGTCACAGAGGCCGAAGCGAAGTACATGCGCGATGTGGTCAAAATCGTCTATTGCAAAGAGGGAAAAAACCATTTCACCGGCGCCGCAGCCTTGTGGTATTGCCGGATCCGGAAGCTGGACGACGACTTTCACCGCACGGAGCGCCAGCGCAAGGTGATGAACGCCATCATCAAGCAGGCGCTGCACCGCAACCCCTTCGAGCTGATGAGAATTGTGGAGCAGGTGCTTCCTATGATTCGGACCAGCCTGAGCCGCAACGACTTGCTGCTGGTCGGTCTGTCGTCCGTGTTCAATTACATCGGCGGCAAAAATCCGCAGACTCAGATTCCTGCGGAGGATACCTGGCACGGCCAGCGTGTTAACGGCCAGGATGTGCTGAAGATGGATCTGGAAAAGAACGCTGCACTTTTGAAGGAGTTTATCTATCAGTGATGAAATTGCGTGCCGGTTTAACCCGGCACGTTTTTCCTGCGCTTGCATTTTAAACCCGGATTATGTTATAATACACACAATGAAAAACGAAGGAGAAAGCATATGGCCCAGGAGTACACGCAGCGCCAGCTATATGTCCAGACGGTGAAAAGCGTTTTGCAGTATAACGCCGTGCGCAATCCCGGCGCTCCGGCCGTCATGGAGCGCGGCAGCGATGGGACGCCGGTTCGCGTTTCCTATCGTAAGCTGCAGAATATCGTGAACCGGGTCGGCACGGCGCTTTGCCGTCGCGGACTTTCCGGTGCGCAGATTGCGGTCATCGGGAAAAACAGCGCGCAGTGGTGCTATGCCTGTCTGGCCGTCCTTTGCGGGGTCGGCGTTGTCGTGCCGTGCGACCGAGAAATGTCGCCCGACAGTCTGCTGCATCTCATTCGTTTTGCTTCCGTGAAAGCCGTCTTTGCCGATCGCGCAACGCTGAAAAAGCTTGCCGCCGTTGAAAAAAAGCTGCCGAAGCGGCTGCAGTTGTTTTCGCTGGAAGAAACAGATGAAGCCGGGATCCCGACGGTCGGCGACCTGACGGAAGAAGGCGAGGCGCTGCTGGATAACGGTGAAGACGGCTTTCTTCACTGCAGCATCGATCCCGACGCGCTTGCCGTTCTGATGTTTACTTCCGGAACCACCGATAACGCGAAGGCGGTTATGCTCTCAAACCGCAACCTTTGCGCGGAACTGATGCTGGTTTCCCGCCGGGTCGATTTGACCGCGCAGGATTCCACGCTCTGCGTCTTGCCGCTGCATCATGCCTATCAGTTGATCTGTATGCTTCTGATGTTTTATTCCGGCGGCTGCGTCAGCTTTTGTCCCGGTCTGCGTTATATGTCGCGAGACCTGACCTATTACGCGCCCACGGTGTTCGTCACGGTTCCGCTGATGCTCGAAAAGATGCATAAAAAAATCTTCGAGCAGCTTTCCAGGCAAAGCGGCATCAAGCGCGTCTTCGCAACGGGGCGTCTCTCGAGCCTGCTGGAACGCTTTGACTGGGCTGATTTTCGCCGTTTTGTTTTCAAGCTGATTCATCAGGCATTCGGCGGCCGATTACGCCTGATTATCTGCGGCGCCGCGGCGCTCAACCCGGATATTGCGCGGGACTTTGCTTCTTTTGGCCTGCCGGTTATCCTCGGCTACGGTCTGACGGAATGCAGCCCCATTGTCCTTTGCAACAGTGCGGCCGATCCGCGGCCGGATTCTGTCGGCAAACCGCTGGACGATGTTTCGGTTATGCTGAGCGATGTCGATGAAACGGGCGCCGGCGAGCTGCTGATCAAGGGCCCGATCGTCATGATGGGCTATTATAAGAACAAAAAGGCCACCGCGCTCGCTTTGCAGGACGGCTGGCTGCATACCGGGGATCTCGGTTACTGCGATTCGGAGGGGAATTTCCACATTACCGGACGATCCAAAAACGTCATTGTGACCAAGGGCGGCAAGAACATCTATCCCGAGGAGTTGGAGGCCTATCTTAACAACGACCCCGTTGTGCTGGAATCGTTGATCTTCGGGGAACCGACGGGCAACGATGAAACCGTAGCGGTTCAGGTTGTGCCGGACGAAGACGCAATCAAAGAAAAGACGGGGAAGCAGGAGTTGTCCCGTGAGGATGTCCGCTCTGCCGTGCATGAAGTTGTCCGTCGGCTGAACCGCCTGCTTCCGAGCTATAAAACCATCCGCCGCGTTCTGATCCGCAGCGAAAAGCTGGAACGTAGCGAGCTGCAGAAGATCGACCGTAAGAAAGAAACAACGCCGCAGGATCCTGAGAAACCTGCAGAATAACGGGAGGTATCATATGAAACGGACCATTTCCTTGCTTTTGAGTTTATTGTTTCTGTGTGGAATTGTGTTGTCTGCCGCCGCGGCCGTCACCACAAAGCCGACCGCCAGCTTTTTCGTTTCGCTTCCGGTTCGTTTTGATCAGACTGAGGCGCGCAAGCTGTTCGACATGATCAACGCGTTCCGGACGGGCGACAATGCCTGGTATTGGAACGAAGGCGACAAAGCAAAGGTGCAGGCGAGCGGTTTGTCCGCGCTGCAGTATGACATAGCGTTGGAGCAGGTTGCCATGCAGCGCGCGGCCGAGATTGCGCTTTGCTTTTCGCACATGAGACCGAACGGCAAGCTTTGTTTTTCCGCTTACGGCGACTGTGAGGCCGCTGCGGAAAACCTTGCCTATGGACAGCAAAACGCCAAGCAAGTGCACGAGGCCTGGTTGGAAGAGAAGGAACCGTATGACGGTCAGGGCCACCGGCGCAACATGCTGCTGCCGAACGTGGAAGCGGTCGGTATTGCGTGTGTCGTTTTCAACAATATGCGGTTTTGGGTGGAAGCCTTCCGCACGCCTGCGACCGCCGGCACTAAACCCGATCCGAAGGACGGCGAAACAACCGTCCGGATTGAGATCGCGCCGGACGGCGTGAAAACCTATGAAGCAACGCTTTCCGCCGAAAAGCTCGCTTTGAAGGTTGACGAGACAAGCGTCGCGCCGACGCTGCGGCTGAAGCTGCGTCTGAACGACGGGGTGACGGACGCCAATCTGACACTGCAGCCGGAATGGAAGAGCAGCAAAGAAACGGTCGCGTCAGTCCTGAACGGTTATGTCGGCGCTTTTTCCGCCGGTTCCTGTGAGCTGACGGCGACGGTTCACGGCAACAAACTGACCGTTCCCGTCACGGTGGAAGCCGCCGCGACCCAGCCGGAGAAGCCCGCGGAGAATCCGACGGAACCGTCGGCGACCCAGCCGGAGAAGCCCGCGGAGGATCCGACGAAACCGTCGGCAACCCAGCCGGAGAAGCCAGCGGACGAACCGACCGAACCGCCCGCAACCGAGCCGACGGAAACGCAGCCCACGCATGAGCATGTTTCCGAGGTTTTGCCGCCGGTTACGCCGACCTGTGTGACCACGGGCCTTTCTGTCGGCACCCGCTGCAAAATCTGCGGCAAAGTGCTGCAGGAACAGCAGGTTTTGCCGAAGCTTGCGCACAACTATTCGGAAAAACGGACAAAAGCCGGTTTTCATAAAAAGGGGAAGGTGCTTCGTACCTGTGACGTATGCGGCCACCGTGAAACGACAGAGATCCCGGCCGTGGCGTCGGTTCGCCTTTCCGCAACCAAATATGTCTTTGACGGCAAGCGGCATACGCCGAAGGTGCGTGTGCTTGATGAGAACGGCGCAACGCTGCAGCGCGATATCGATTATAAGCTGACGTATCCGGGCGGCCGCAAAGAAGTTGGCACCTATCAGATCAAGCTAACGCTGAAGGGCGCCTATAAGGGCAGCAAAAAGCTTACGTTAAAAATCCTGCCGCAGGCAGTTACCGCCCTCAGCGCAACGCCGGGGAAAAAGAGCGCGGTTTTGCAGTGGGAGGCGGCGCCCGGCGCCACACATTATGTGGTTTATTATTCCGCAACAAGCAGCGGCGGTTATAAGAAGCTCGGCACCACGGCAAAAACCAGCGCTTCCATGGTGCAGCTCGATTCCGGAAAAGCCTATTATTTCCGTGTCCGCGCGATTGCAAGAACAGACGACGACCAATGGAACGGTGCGCTGTCCGTACCGGTTCGGGTTGTCGCGAAGTAAAAAAGACAGACAAAACCCTTGATTTTATTGCACAGCAGTGCTATAATACACCTGCTTTGCATAATTGAATACTATGATAATCCGTATGAAGTCTGCAGGAGATGCGCCCTTGCGCAACCGAAGGAATGAAACTCTCAGGTGTCTTTGCCGGCAATGAGCCGGTCGGACAGGACTGCAGTCGGACGGGACTTTGGAGAAGCCGCAAAACGACCGTACGGTCGTCTGATGCGGTGCCGAAGGTGAAAGCGCATGGCGTGAATCTCTCAGGCAAAAGGACAAAGTTTTCCTCACTTTTGCTGTGCTTAACCGCGCAGCGCCGAACTTTGTGATTTTCCTGCAATTCCGAACCATGCGTCCAGCATGGTTCATTCTTTTTTGCATGACAATGATCCGTTCAACAGGAGGAACAATTCATGGAACAGTTTTTTCAAAAGGTAGCACAGATCAATGACGCCGTCAACGGGGTGGTCTGGGTCAAGATCGGTCTGTTTTTGCTGATCGGCGCCGGCATCATCATGACAGTTTCCAACCGCTTCTTCCAGGTAACACACCTCGGGCACTGGTGGAGAGAAACAATCGGCAGCCTCTTCGGAAAGGGGAGTGCCTCGCGCAAAAAGACCGACAAGAAGAGCATCTCGCAGTTTCAGGCGCTTTGCACGGCGCTTGCCGCAACGATCGGTACCGGCAACATCGCCGGTGTTTCCGCGGCAAGTGTGAGCGGCGGCCCAGGCGCGGTGTTCGGGGTGTGGATCGCCGCCTTCCGCGGTATGATGACCAAGTATTCCTAAAATGTACTCGGTGTCTATTACCGCCGCCGCAACCGGGACGGCGAATGGTCCGGCGGCGCCATGTATTACCTGGCCGACGGACTCGGCAGCAAAAAGGGCATGAAATGGGTCGGCAAAATTTTGGCTGTCCTGTTTGCGGTTTTTGCCATTCTCGCTTCGTTCGGCATCGGAAATATGGGCCAGATTAACAAGATCACCCTGAATCTTCAATCTGCGTTTTTCAAGGATGAGATGATCCTCGGCTCCGTTTCCGGCATTCCCGTAATCAGCATCGTGATCGGCGTGGTTCTGATGATTCTCGCCGCGCTGATCATCATCGGCGGGCTGCAAAGAATTGCCGCCTTTGCGGAGCGTGTGGTTCCGTTTATGTCGGTTCTGTATGTCATCGGCGCGCTTGTTATTTGCATCATGAATTATCGCAATATCGGCGCCATGTTTGTGGCAATCTTCAAGTTCGCGTTCGGTGTGAAGGCCGTCGCCGGCGGCGCGGTCGGCGTTGCCATCTCGCAGGTCATCACCCAGGGCTGTAAGCGCGGCGTCTTTTCCAACGAGGCCGGCCTCGGTTCCTCCGTGATGGTACACTCCTCCTCCAACGTGAAGGAGCCCGTCCGGCAGGGCATGTGGGGTATTTTTGAAGTGTTCTTCGACACCTTTGTCGTCTGCACCATGACAGCGATTGTCGTGCTTTCCTCCGGTCACATCGACCTGCAGACCGGCATTGTGAAGGAGGGTATTCAGGACGCCACGCTCGTCGCCCAGGTGTTCGGCGAATCGTTCGGCTATCTCGGTGAAGTCTTTGTGGCGCTCGCGATGCTGCTCTTTGCGTTCACCACTGTTCTCGGCTGGTCCCAGTACGGCACCAAGGCGTTTGAATATCTCTTCGGCACAAAAGCAACGCTGATCTATAAGATCATCTTTGTGCTGATGATCATCTCCGGCGCCGTGATGACGTCCTCCCTTGCCTGGGATATTTCCGACACCTTCAACGGCCTGATGATGATTCCGAACCTGATCGGCGTTGTCGCGCTGTTCCCGGTCGTCGCCCGAATCACGCGCAACTATGTTGACCGTATCATCAAGCAAAAAGATGTTGCGCCGATTCTTTCCTTCGATCCGG
>JAEEGL016883691.1_pt1 | contig 28545 bp, 35 predicted proteins | sample 9134231 | NCBI WGS metagenome assembly JAEEGL01 (sample SAMN16246548, study PRJNA631951) | gut metagenome | biome: gut microbiome; feature: rumen; material: fiber-attached | host: Bos | place: Iran: Karaj | collected 2018-10 | reverse complement strand
GGTAGCGCGCAACGTTCGCAATGTTGAGGTCAGGAGTTCGAATCTCCTATGCTCCACCACGTAAAGGACTTGCATTTGCAAGTCCTTTTTCCATGCTGTCCGTTCCTGCCGAAAGGAAACCTATCTCTGACAGACGCGAAGGGGCTGTCTCCTTTAAGAGCAGCCCCTTTTTTGATGCTTGATTTCAGAAGATTTCTTTGAGAATCAGGTCGACCAGAGCTTTGAATCTGACCGCCGCTTTTGCCGCCGTTTCGGTGACCTCCGCATGGGACAGAGGTTGATCGAGCACGCCCGCCGCCATATTGGTGATGAGACTGATGCCGAGCACCTTCATGCCGCAGTGCGCCGCGCACATGGTTTCCGGCACGGTAGACATGCCGACCGCGTCTGCGCCGATGATGCGCGCCATGCGAATCTCCGCAGGCGTCTCATAGCACGGACCGGACATCATGAGATACACGCCCTCCTGCATCGGAATGGCGTGACGGACGCTGAGTTCAACGAGCTTCGCGCGCAGGTCCTTGTCGTAGACGTTGCTCTGATCGGGGAAACGCGGACCGAATTCATCGAGGTTCTTGCCGATCAGCGGATTGCTGCCGGAGAGGTTGATGTGATCGGTTATCATCATGAGATCACCCGCGTGGAAGCTCATATTGACGCCGCCTGCCGCATTGGTAACGAGAAGTTTCTCTACGCCGAGCTTTTTCATCGTGCGCACGCCGAGCGTCAGAAGCGCCTGCGGATAACCCTCATAATAGTGGAAGCGTCCCTGCATGGCGATGATCGTCTTGCCGTATTTCTCGCCGATGACGAACCGGTTCTTGTGTCCGACGACGTCGGAAACCGGATAGCCCTTGATATCAGCATAGTTCACAAAGCGCTTGTTCTCGAGCGTTTCCGCATAGTCGCCCAACCCTGAACCGAGGATCAATCCGACCGTCGCCTTGTCGGCGCCTTGCTCTTTCAGGAGTGCAACCGCATTGTTGATGATTTCCATGATGTTTTCCATATTATGCCTCCCAAATTTCCTTCAGGAATGATTCGCCCTCGCGCCATGTTTCGCCGGTCAGATATTCGTAGATCGTTGCGCCGATGTCCGAAAACTGTTTGCGCACGCCGAGGTTGACGCCGTGCCTGATATGCGGTCCCGCAATCAAAAGCGGGATATATTCGCGCGTGTGATCGGTGCCGGGCGTCGTCGGATCGCAGCCGTGGTCCGCGGTCACCATCAGAATATCGCCCTCGCGCAGGTTTTCGATCATCTGCGGAAGATGCGCGTCAAAGTATTCGAGCGCTTTGCCGTAACCCTCGTAATCATTGCGGTGTCCGTAAAGCATATCGGTGTCTACAAGATTGGTAAAGATGAAATCCCCCGTCCCTGCATCGATAAAGCGCTGCGTCGCGTCGATACCGTCCGGATTGTTCTTCGTATGATCGACAGTCGTGATGCCTCTGTGGCAGAAAATATCCTCGATCTTGCCGATTGCGACGACGTCCATGCCCTTTGCAGTGATGCCGTCCAGGATCGTGTCCTTGAACGGTGCAACCGCGTAATCCTTGCGGTTTTCGGTGCGTTTGTATTCGCCGTTGCCTCCGAGGAACGGACGCGCAATCACGCGACCGACAAGGTATTCGCCGACGAGCATTTCTCTTGCGATTTCGCAGATTCTGTAAAGCTCCGGAAGCGGGATGACTTCCTCGTGCGCGGCAATCTGAAATACGCTGTCCGCGCTTGTATAGATGATCGGCTTGCCGGTTCGAACGTGCTCATCACCCAATTCCTGAATGATTTGCGTGCCGCTTGCGACGACGTTGCCGAGCGTACCGCGACCGATACGCGCTTCGAATACATCCATGAATTCCCTCGGAAAGCCGTTCGGATACGTCTTGAACGCTTCATCAAGCGCGAGCCCCGCCATCTCCCAATGCCCGCAGGTGGTATCCTTTGCATGCGTCTGTTCCGCGCACTTGCAGTAGCAGCCCGTGATTTCATCCGTGTCCTTCGGCAGCAGGCAGCCGTCGATGTGCGCTAGTCCGAGCTTTTTCATGTTCGGCACATCCAGCTTTCCACGCTTTTTCCAAATGTTGCAAATGGTATTTGTTCCGACGTCGCCGAAATCCGCCGCATCGGGCAGTTCGCCGATTCCGGCGCTGTCCAACACGATCAAAATCGCTCTCTTTTTCATAACCATACCTCGTCCCAAGATTTGTATATAGTTTACCACAATCGACAGTGTTCGTCAACGGAAAACGATTCCGAAGCGTCGTTCCGCTTCGCGTTTCATCGCCTGATATCGTTCCTCTCCCTCCGGATCGCCGACAATCAGTCGAACGCGTTCCGCGATCAGATACAGGAATTCCACATTGGTCGGCGGGTTCTTGAGATCGCGTCCTCTGCGTCCGAGATACGAATACATCACTTCCGGATCGGCTCGTTTCCAAGCGCAGCAGATTGCATAGTGCATTGCGCGCTCGACCATTACGCGGTTTGAATGCACGCGCTCCGCAACGTACGGATAGATCTCTTTGAGCATCGTCGGATGCTCGTTCGACGAACGCGAGAGAATATAGCGCGCCCCTAAAAAGATATACTGATACCCGAGCAGCTTCATCGGTACGCGCAGCGCATGCAATGTTGCGTCTGTGACCGCGTCCAGCAACGCGTCCCGATCCTGATACCGTCCCTCAAACTGCGCATAGACCTGTTCCCATTCCTCATCTGTCATATTTGTATCCCCCTTATTTGCGTTCTAATGCGATCTGTCAGCATAAAAAGAAATTCTGCGTTAGACGGCGCTGCCCGTTCCGAACGGACCGTATTGCCGAAGGCCGTTTCCAACGTACCGACATCCGCGCGCAGCCATGCCGTTTCGATTGCGTGACGCATAGCGTGTTCCACTGCGGACGTCTGCATGGATTGTGCTTTTGAAACTACAGCATAAATGTGCTCCATCTGTATCTCGGTCGGGCGATCGATTGCAAGCAGAAGACGAAGTGCTTCTTTCAGCAGATAAAACCCTTTGAGATGCACCGGCATGCCGATTTGCTGCAGCGCACGGGAAAGCAAAGCTTCCGCATCTTCCGCTGCAGATTTGCGTATCGGAAACCGGTCGATCCTCCGCAGCACTTCGATCGGCTCATAGGAACGCGAAAAGCAGTACAGCACGGTATCCGGCAGCCGTCCGATCCGTGCCGGTTCACGCAGCAGCAATATAAGGCTGCAGCGCTTTTGCTCCGCGTGCATCGACAGCCAGCCCGGCTGTCGATCCGCATCATCGACAATCCATACGTCGAACGGATCACGAAACAATCGTTCCATGACCTGCGCTTCGCTGTGCAGCACGCAAAGCCGCTGCCGGTTCAGCGTATCCGCCGCCGCAAGGTAGTTTTGTTCGGTTTGTCGATCCAAGGTCTGCATCAGAATCCGCATGTTCGCCTCCGTTCGGTTTCATAGACATTGTATCGTCGAAAAACGCACGAAATCTACGGTGAAACAATGACGAATTGCGGTCCTGCTATGAATGATTTATGTCGAAGGAAGCAGTTTCTGCGCCATCCAAGCCGCATACAGGCAATAGCCGCGTGTCGGATGGCTGACGAATACATGCGTTACAACGCCGATCAGACGTCCGTCCTGCACCAGAGGACTGCCGCTCATGCCCTGCACAATGCCCCCGGTTTTGGACAGAAGCTCCGGATCCGTGATCTCTATCATCATACCCTGTACCCTCGGCGCAGCCTGGACGTCTACACGGATTACACGTACCGTGTAGGAGCGAACACCGTTTCCGTCGACGGTGGAATAGATCGCCGCATCTCCCAAATGCGCGGCATCGGACGGTGCAATCGGAAAGCTGCGTTGCTTTTTATCCGAAATAGAGGTCAATTGTCCTGCAATCCCGAAGTCCGTATTCTGTTTAACCGAAGCAATCGCATCGCCTTCCCGTGCGGAAAAGTCGCCGATCAATTCGCCTGCCTCATTTGCGTTGCCTTGCCGCACGCTTGTGATTGTTGCATTCGTCAGAAATCCGGTTGCAGGAGACAGGAGTTTGCCGGTGTCCACATCCGTTACCCCGTGTCCGAGCGCTGCGAAAGCGCGCGTTTTCGCGTCATAAAACGAAAGCGTTCCGATACCGGATGTACTGTCGCGCACCCATGCGCCGATGCGTCGGGTACCGTCGCTGTCGCTTTCCGGCGTTAAGGAAACCGTAAACGGTTGCCCTTCGCGCGCACAGGCAAGCGTTACAGTTCCCTCCTCCGTCTCGCACAGGCGCATAAACGACGCGGTATCCGAAACCGCCGTACCGTTTACGCTGAGGATCATATCTCCCGCTTGCAGTCCCGCATCCGCTGCAGGGCTTTTGTGCCCGTCTTTCGTATCGATTTCGCCGAGACCGACGATCTGCACGCCCTGCGTTTTCAGAACGACGCCGACCGTTTGCCCGCCGATGCATACCGTCTGCAATGCAAGCGGCGCGTTAAAAGTGCGAATCGGCAGTATGCCGAACAGCTTCAGGGTAAATGGCTTCTCCTGATAGCTTGAAAGTCGTTCGTCGTTTCCGCTGCGTACAAACTGTGCCGACGATTCGGACAGAAGCAGGGCAGGCGCGCGCGCTATTGCGTTTCTGTCGACGCTGTTCGGTGCATGCAGCGCGCGATAAACGGACGGCAGGCAGTACCATAGCAACAGGACAGCGGCACACAGTATTGAAGCAATGCGGTAGAATCGTTTCATGAGCAGTCTCCTTTTCGATATCGTGCGCAGGATCGAGAAAAGCATACAAAAAAAGAACCTCCGAAGAGGTTCCGAAAAGCAGGTTTATTCTTTTGCGTTTTGCAGCAGCGTCCTTGCGTGATTCATGGCTGTCGCGTCGGTTTCCTCACCGCCCATGATGCGCGCAAGTTCCTTCGGTCGTTCGCTTTCGGTAAGACGTCGCGTGACGCTGTGTGTCTTTTCGGCATCCGAATACTTATAGGCAACGTACTGTGCATCGGCGTATGCGGCAATCTGCGGCAAATGCGTAACGCAGAGAACCTGATGCTTTGCGCCGAGCGCGCGCATCTTCTTTGCAACGGTGTTGGCAACCATACCGGAAATGCCGGTGTCGATTTCATCGAAGATCAGCGTTTCGATGCTGTCAGCGTCGGAAAGCGCTGCTTTCATCGCAAGCATAATACGCGACATTTCACCGCCGCTTGCAACCTTGATAAGCGGCTTCACCGGTTCGCCGCGGTTTGCGGACAGCAAGAATTCCGCGGTGTCGATACCGGTCTCGGAAAGCTGTTCCGATGATACGGAGGAAAACGCCGCTTTCAAAACCGCGTGCGGCATGCCCATATCGTTGAGCTGTTTTGCCGCTTCCTTGCAGAGCACATCGGCAGCGGCTTTGCGCCGGTCGGACAGCATTTTTGCTAGCGTGCCGAACGTCTTGATTGCTTCGCGATATGCAACTTCCAGCGATTCCACCTGATTGTCCCCGTCAGTCAGAACCGCAAGTTCACGGTCCAGTCGATCGCGGTATTCAATGACTTCTTTCAGCGATGCACCATACTTACGCTTCAGATTCTGCAGTGAGGCAAGACGGCTCTCGGTTTGTTCCAAAAGCTCCGGATCAAAGCGGAATGCATCCTTCGCGTCACGCAGTTCGTAGGCAACGTCTTCGATTGCGTAGTATGCATCGTCGGTACGTTCCGACATGGCGCGATAGTTCGGGTCGTATTCGCCGATGCGGTTCAATGCGTCGCGCGCGTTACTCAGTGCCGACAGCGCGCCGCTGTCTGAAAACAGCGCATCATAAGCCGCATTCAGTCCTTCAACGATCGTTTCCGCATTGCGCATCTTGCCGCGGTCAGCATCCAGTTGCTCCTCTTCCCCGTCAGCCGGCGCAACTGCGTCGATTTCCTTGAGTTGATAGCGGATCGTATCGATACGGCGCTCGCGCTCACGCAGGTTGCTCTTTATGACGTTGAGATCGTGCGAAACCTGCAGCGCATGCTGTCGCGCCTGTTCGACACGATCCATGAGTCCGTCCGCATTGCTCTTGGCATATGCATCGATAAGTCCGAGGTGCGTGTCGACGTTCAAAAGCGACTGGTGCGCATGTTGTCCGTGCAGATCGACCAAAAGATCGCCGAGCTGCTTCAATTCCGCGGTGTTGACCAACGTGCCGTTGATGCGGCAGACGTTTCTGCCCGAGACGGACAGCTCGCGGTAGAGCACCAGCTCATCGCCGTTGTCCAGTTGATGTGCCTGCAAAAACGCGCGGGCGGGCGATTGTCTCGATAAAAGGAAGGTCGCTTCCGCAGATGCGCGATCTGCGCCGGTACGGATGCTTTCGCGGCTTGCGCGCTCGCCGAGCACGAACGCAACCGATTCGATCAATATGGATTTACCGGCGCCGGTTTCGCCGGTCAGTGCAGAAAAGCCCGCATCGAAAACAATGTCGGACTTATCGATCAAAGCTATGTTGTTGATAACGAGACGAGTGAGCACACGCCCTCCGTTACTTCATCATCTTCTGGAACTTGCGAATCAGATCGGAAACGTTCTTTCCTTCTCGCACCGCGACAAAGATCGTATTGTCGCCGGCAATCGAACCCGCGATCTCCGGCCACTTCAGAGAGTCAATGGCTTCTGCCGCAACCGCCGCGCTGCCCGCCATCGTTTTGAGTACGATGAGGTTGCCGGAGGACGTGATGGAAACCACGCAATTGCTGAACAGACGGATGAAACGCTCCTGCAGATCCGTTTCCGCCTTCTCCACGGTGGCATATTTATAGTGACCGTCGCCGGTCAACACCTTGATTAGCCGCAATTCCTTGATGTCACGCGATACCGTTGCCTGTGTAACCGTAAAGCCCTGCGCCGACAGAAGCCTGGCAAGCTCTTCCTGCGTGTCGATATCTTCGGATGCAATCAGTTTTAAGATCATTGCATGTCTCTTGGTCTTCATACTCCATACCTCAATTCAGAATCGTAATCAATACAGTTTTTCGGAAATCAGCCGGAACAGATTCCGTCTGTGAAACTCCAGCAGCTTGACGCAGTGCGTCGAGCGTGTTACCGTGATGCAGTCCCCGCTTTTGACCGAGCAGTACCTGTCCCCGTCCGAAGCAAGAAATCCGCCGTCGTCCATGCGCATCGTGACGACCGAATCAACGGAAGCAACGATCGGCCGGAAATGCAGCGTATGCGCGCAGATCGGCGTCAGAAGCATGGCGTTGAGCCCGTCCGCAACGATCGGACCGCCTGCGGAAAGCGAATACCCCGTTGCGCCCACCGCAGTTGCAATGACGATTCCGTCCCCGTTCAAAATCCCCGCCGGCTGCCCGTCGATTTCAAGCGCAATCTTTGCAACGCCCGAAAACGATTGTTTATACACAAGCAAGTCATTGAAGCAGTCGCGCGGCGCATCGTTATTGACGCGTGCGGAAAGCATCGGAACCTCTCGAATACAGAATTCTCCGTTTTGCAGCATTTCGAGGGCTTTCGGAAATTCATCCTCGACCCACTCCGTCAGAAAACCGATATGGCCGCAATTGACGCCGAACAAGCCCAGGTCCCGTTCGCACGCGATATGCGCGGTGCGAATGAAGTTTCCGTCACCGCCTACCGCAATGATGACCGCCGTCTCCCCCTCGGGAATGGGAAGATCATCCGTATACGATGCGCAAGAGAATCCAGCCTGCTTTGCAAGCTCCGTCATTCTTCGGCAGGCGTTGAGCTGCGCCGCATTTTTTGCATGCGCTGCAAAAACAAGGTGCATTGCGCAACCTCCCACACTTGAATAATACGGATACATTATACATGCGGTTTTTGAAAATGGCAAGTAAAATATGAATAAATTTTAACTGATTTTGCCCAGTAAATGGGCATTTTTCACAATTTCTGAAACAGAATCCGCAATTTTATACATTTCTGGGACGTTTTTGGTACAACCTTTAGAAATGTATAAAAGAAACTCGACGTTCCCCTTGGGACCCGTGATCGGCGAGAAGGATAGCCCGCACGCCGTAAATCCGATCGATTCGGAAAAAGCAAGCATTTCCGTAATGACACGCTCATGTACCGCCGCGTCGCGTACCACGCCGTTCTTACCGATCTCGCTTCTGCCCGCTTCGAACTGCGGCTTGATCAGCGCAACGACCTCCCCGCCTTCCGGCAGACACGCAAACAGCGGAGGCAATATAAGACGCAACGAAATAAAGGAAACATCAATGGACGCAAAAGTGATCGGCTCCGGAAACCAGTCCGGTTCCAGGAAGCGCGCATTGGTCCGCTCCATGACCGTAACCCGCGAATCGTTGCGAAGCTTCCAATCGAGCTGTCCGTATCCGACGTCGATCGCATAGACATGCTTCGCACCGTTTTGCAGCATAACGTCCGTAAACCCGCCGGTCGACGCGCCGATGTCGGCACAGACGCGGTCGGTAAGGTCAATCGGGAAGGTGTGAATCGCTTTGTCAAGTTTCAATCCGCCGCGGCTGACGAACGGAATCGCATCCTCGACGACGGTAATCTCGGCTTCCGGGGCGATCTCCTGTCCTGCCTTTTCAGCGCGCATGCCGTTGACGCGCACTTCCCCCGCAAGGATCAATGCCCGTGCCTTTTCACGCGATGGACACAGCCCGCGGCTGACCATTTCAACATCCAAACGAACTTTTGTCATGCTTCCTCCATCAGCGCTTTCAGCACATCGGTGACATGTTCCTCCGTAAAACCGTACCACTCCCGCTGTCGATTGACGGATGCATGCGGGATCGGCTCGGTCGGCAGCGCAACGGAACGCACTTTACAGGGATTTGCCGCAAGCGCCAGCTTTTCACCGAGCGAAACCGTGTTTTCTTCCAAAACGAGAAGACGCGTATGCCTTTCCCGGAATTGTGCGATCAAAGCTTCGTCCATCGGCTGCAAAAACCGTGCATTGACCAGTCCCGTGCCGTTCTTTTTTGCAATCCATCGCGCAAGCGGCAACAGCGTACCGTGCGCGACGATCACGGTGTCCTGCAGCGGTTCGGCTATCTCCCACTTGCCGAATAGCAGTCCGGTCTTCATCGGCACATCCGGTAAAGACCCCCGCGGATAGCGTACAACCGCAGGCTCCTCACGCTGCATGGCCATCTCCAGCATAGCAACCATTTCTGCCTGCGAGGACGGCGAATAGACCGCAAGATACGGCATTGTCGAAAGGTATGCCGGATCAAACATGCCCTGATGCGTTTCACCGTCCGCGCCGACCAGTCCCGCGCGATCGAGCGCGATTACGACCGGCAGTTTCTGCATGCATACGTCGTGCAGCAGCGAATCGTAAGCACGCTGTAAAAACGATGAATACACTGCAACAACCGGACGCAATCCGCCGCGCGCAAGACCCGCAGCCATTGTGACAGCATGTGCTTCTGCGATGCCGACATCGTAAAACCGGTCCGGGAACGCCTTTTCAAAAGGCTGCAAGCCTGTTCCCGCAGACATTGCCGCCGTGATGGCGACGATACGATCGTCCGCTTGCGCAAGACGAATCAATGTTTCCCCGAATAGTTCGGAACAGCTCTTTTGCCGCTGCGAGCTGACCTTTCCGGTCATGACTTCGAACGGTGCGATGCCGTGGAACTTCTCGGGATTCTCGACTGCAAACGGATAGCCCTTGCCTTTGGTCGTGAACGCGTGCAGAATCATCGGCTTTTTGAGCTCACGGCAGCGTCGCAGATACTTGATAACCTTGCGTACGTCGTGTCCGTCGATCGGTCCGAGATACAGAATACCGAACTGCTCAAACGGCAGATTCGGTGCAAAGAACCGCTTGATACGGTTCTTGAACCGTTCCATGCGCTTGCCGAGCTTTTGTCCGAAGCTGCTCGTTTCCAGGATACCGTTCAGCCAACGCTTGAAAGCGTTATAGGAACGGTTGGTACGCATCATCGTCAAGGAATTGTTGATGCCGCCGACATTCTTGCTGATCGACATCTGATTGTCATTGAGGATCACAAGCAGGGGAATCTTTTCCTGCCCCGCATCGTCCAGTGCTTCAAATGAAAGTCCGCCCGTCATTGCGCCGTCGCCGACAAGAGCTACGGCCATGCCGTCCTCTCCCTTTTGACGCATCGCGCGCGCAAGTCCGAGCGCAGCGGAGATTGCGGTGCTCGCGTGGCCGGTATTGAATACGTCATGCTCACTTTCACTGTGCTTCGGGAATCCGGAGATGCCGCCTTCCTGCCGGAGCGTATCAAACGCCTCCTTACGACCGGTGAGAATCTTATGCACATACGCCTGGTGCCCGACATCGAACACGAGCTTGTCCATCGGACTGTCGAACACGTAATGCATCGCGACGATCAGTTCGACTGCGCCAAGGCTCGATGCCAGATGCCCGCCCGTTTTGGAGACGTGTTTGATCAAGAACATGCGCAACTCCTCGCAAAGCGCCGGAAGCCGGTCTTCCTTTAGCGCTTTGAGATCCTGTATGCTGTTGACGGTATCAAGGATCGGGTATCCCATATTACTCCGTTCTGTTTCTGAGTGCAAAAATGAGTTTCTTAAGCTGCTCTGCAGCACTTCCGTGATACGGCTTGAGAATCGACAGCGCGCGCTTCGCCGCGTCCTCGATCAAGCGTTTGGTTTCCGCTTCGCCGTAAAAAGTCACATAGGTAAGTTTGTCCTCTTCGCGATCTTTTTTTGCATCCAGCAGGTCGTCTGTCATTTGAAACAGCAGTCCGAGCGTATCGCCGAACGCCCCCATCTCCTCTGCTTTCGACGGATCGGATACAAACGCGCCCGCGCGGCAGGCTGCGACAAACAACGCGCCGGTCTTGCGTCGATGGATGCGCTCAAGCGTTTCCGCGCTGCGTTCTTTGAGATTCAGATCGTCGCTTTGTCCGCTGACCATGGCGTATGCGCCTTCGAAGATCGCGCGTTTCGCATCGTCGTATCCGTTCTGCCGCATCAGCAGCAGCCCCGCCTTTGTCAAAAGCCCGTCGCCCGAAAGAATTGCGTTGTCCTCGCCGAAACGGATATGATTGCTCGCACGACCGCGGCGCATGTCGTCATTGTCCATTGCCGGAAGATCATCGTGAATCAGTGAATAGCAGTGGACCATTTCAAGTGCGCAGGCAAACGGCAGAGCGGTTTCTTCGCTGCCGCCGAGCATGCTTGAAACGAGCAGAACAAGGCACGGACGGATGCGTTTGCCGCCGTCCAGAAGGCTGTAGCGCATGCTCTCAAGAAGCAGCGGCGCGGAATCATCCGTGTTCATTAATGCTTCGAGCGCGGATTCGATGCATTCCCGTTCCCGTTCGAGCATCAGTCGTTCTCCTTCTTTGCAAACGCTTCCAGACGTTTTTCATAAGCGTCGAGCGTCTCCGCGCAGTCACGATAAAGCGCTTCACCCTGTTCATACAGCGCGATCATTTCGTCAAGCGGGACGTTGCCGCTTTCAAGCTTTGCCACGATCGCTTCCAGTTCTTCCTGTTTTTGCTCGTACGATTTTGTCTTGCTCATACTTGTTCCTTTCCGTTTATCGCAGCATCGACCGCGCCGTCGCGGAATCGTACGGTTACGGCGTCGCCGATCGCCAGCATCGCTGCGCTCGAAATGATTTCGCCTTGCCTTGCGACGAGCGCAAAGCCGCGTTCCAAAGTCTTTTGGGGGTTGTAAGCGAGAAGTCGCTCCCGCTCGCGCAGCAGTGCGTGCCGCCGTGCGTCCAGAGTGCGTTCCAATGCTCTTTGCATTGCAGTATATGCTTCATCCGTCGCCTGCCGTCTCTGATCGACCGTGCGATGCATGCGAAGCCTTACGGTGTCACCGAACAGCAGGTTGAGACGATCCAGCTTCTGTCGAATACCGTTCTGCAGCGCGTTCCGCAAGCGATCGCCGATTGTCTGCAGCGACGATACCAACATATCCCATTGCGGAACCGCAAGCTCGGCTGCTGCCGACGGCGTCGGCGCGCGCAGATCGGCCACAAAATCACTTATCGAAACGTCCGTTTCATGCCCGACTGCGGAGATCACGGGAATCGTACAGCGACGGATTGCTTCGGCAACAGGCGGTTCGTTAAACGCCCACAGGTCCTCCATGCTGCCGCCGCCGCGTCCGACGATCAGCACGTCACAGCGCTGTTCCGCATCGGCTTTGTCTATCGCATCGGCAATCTCTTTCGCCGCGCCTTCCCCCTGCACTGCCGCCGGATACAGCAGAACCTGCATGTTCGGAAACCGGCGGGAAATAACGTTTTGCACATCGCGCCATGCCGCGCCGTTTGCGCTCGTAACCATGCCGACTGCACGCGGCAGGAACGGTATCGGCTTCTTTTGCGATTCATCAAACCAGCCGCGGTTTTTTAATTCTTCTTTATATGCGGCAAACGCCGCGTACAGCGTGCCGTCGCCCTTCGGCATCAAACCTGTCGCCATCAGCTGAAAGCGTCCGTCACGCTGATAGAGCGTTGCTCGTCCGACAAGGCGCACGCGCTGTCCGTCCTTCGGTAAAAAGCGCAGTCCCATCACATACTGACGGAACATCACGCAGTTCACGGAGGCAAACTCGTCCTTGAGCGTAAAATACAGATGTCCGGAGGAATGACGCTTGACCGCTTCCAGTTCGCCTTCAACCGCCAGATCCTTCAGATTCGGATCAAAGCCGAGCAGCAGATCAATGTATTCGTTCAGTTCGTGCACGGAATAAACCGGTTTCATCTCGCTCATAGAAGCCCCCGATCCGCGCCGAGAAAAGCGACACCGACGGCATTATCCGACGAATATGCCGGCATGCCGAAGTACAGTTTTACCTTACAGCGCTCCGTAAGCAGTTTCCGCAGCAGCAGCGAAGAGGCGACGCCGCCGCAGACCAGAATCGGCAGATTGCCGTACTGCTTCGTCGCATGATCAAACATCTTTGACAGCGTCCTTGCAAGGCAATCGTAGACGCCGTACGCAAGTTCGGCATCCGGTACTGTATGCAAAAGCCGCTGCGCAGCGGCTTCCGCGCCGGAGAACGAGCAGCTTCCGTCTTTCACGGCGCTTGCAAGCTTGACGTTCTTTTCCGTTGCCGTTTGCGCAAGCGCTTCCAGATGCTTTCCCGCAGGAAACGAAAGGTTCAACGCGACGCCGACACGATCCACAAACTGCCCCGCATGCAGATCGGTCGACGTGCCGACCGGCGCTATCCGATACGGTGCGTCGATATGCGGCTCGACCAACAGCACATCCGTCGTGCCGCCGCTGATATGTGCCGCCAGAAACCGTTCTCGCTCCGTCAGCGTTTCATTTCCGTACAGTGCCGCGCGAATGTGTCCGCTTTGATGATCGACTCGAAACAACGGTACTCTGAGCGCAGCGGCAAGCGTCTCCGCCTGTCGAAGTCCCGCAAGAAATACCGGCATATAGCTGTTCTCACGTGCGGTCGGCGCAGCGCTGACCGCAATGCAGGCGACGTCTTTCGGATCGACGGTTTCGAACAATTCACACAACAGAGGCGAAAGCTGCTTTATATGCTGAAAGAGCCCGTCCGACTGCCTAAGCCCCCGATTGCCAAAAGGCACGGAAAGCACCGTCCTGTTTTCAAAGACGATGCTCCTCTTGTCCGTACATGCAACCGAGGTGGTATAACAGCTCGTATCGATCCCCAGAGCGACGCGCATCGGTTCAGTGTTCCTTTGCGATTGCGCCTAAGATGCCGTTTACAAAACCGGCGGATTTCTCTCCGCCGAACAGCTTGGCAAGCTCGACCGCTTCGTTGACGGTCGCGCCTTCCGGTATGCCGGTTTCGAACAGAAGTTCATAGACGGCGATACGCAGTATGGAAAGATCGACCTTTGCGATACGCCCGATTGACCAGTCCTTTGCGTGCGTCTCAATTACTTGATCGATCTCTTCCGCATGCGCGTGCACGCCCTCGTACAACCGATTTGAAAATTGCCTGTCCGTTTCGGACATGCCGCGTTCAGTCTGTTCAAGCGCATCCTCGATGGTATCTGTTCCGCCGACAGTCTCTGCGTAGAGACGCTTCATGGCGATTTCTCTGGAAAGCGTGTGCTTCATGCGTTCTTCCCCTTAAACAGCTTTGCAAAAAAAGCGCGCACCGCTTCCGTTCCTCCCCGATCGAGCAGGCGACCGAAGAAGATCGCAATGGCGACAAGCGCAGCTGCAAGCAGCGTCCACCAGCCGATCAGATAGATCAAAAGAACCGTGATGATCGCAGCAGCACTCAAAACGATCGCCCATTTGTGGTTCTGCAAGAATTCTTTCATGGTATTGTCCTCCGTTTGAAACCTTCCGATCAATTGACACGAGACGGTTTTTCCGGTTCGTCTGTCTGATCGACCGTAACATCTACACTCCCGATTGCAACGCCGCAGACCGAAAGAATGTGTGCGGCAATCTCATTCTGCAGCGTCCGTGTCAGTTCGAGCAGCGAATTTGCAGGCGATGTGGTCACGCGCACTTCGATCTTAACCATGTCTCCGATTGCCTTGACCCTCGCCTTGCTGTTCTTCACTTTCGGATGACGGCGCACAACCTGATTCGCAAGCTCCGCAAGCGCGCTGAACGCAACGGACGTCTCGCCGAGTGCATTGCGTTCGATCGATGCAGCAGTTCGTCGTTCATAGTGCTGCGCGAACAGTCCGTACAGTGTAAAGACTCCGAGCGCACCTGACAGCAGCGCCGCAAAAACGGTCAGCAGCGCAGCCGGCAGACGTCGGAACGAAGTGAAAAGCGCTATCAAGCGCGTTTCGGAAACCGGCCACCCGATCACATAGAGCAGAACGCATACTGCAAGGGCGACCGCCAGCACGGCAAGAAGTCCGGACAGGATCTTGACGGTTCGCTTCATAGTGTTCTCCGAAATATCAAATGCTTGTCCGATTACGGAATGCCGAAGGGGATTCCTTCGGCAAACACAATTACTTTACGCGCGCTTCGGGCTTCGGCGGTTCGGGTGCGACTTCCTTGGCAAACGCGATGGAGTTGACTGCGATGTTGACCTGGACGACCTTGAGACCGGTCATGGTCTCGATCGCATTCTTGACCGCTTCCTGCACCGAACGGCAGACATCCTGAATCTTATAGCCGTACTTGACAATGATGCTCATATCAACAGCACATTCGACCATACCGACTTCGACTTTGATGCCCTTGGTATAGTTCTTCTTGCCGAGCTTTTCGCCCAAGCCTTCGAACGCGGTTCCGCTCATGCCGGAAACGCCCTCGACCTCAGCCGCCGCCAAGGTTGCGATCGTTGCGACAACATCTTCCGCAAAGACGATTTTTCCGCCGTTATCCTCAGTCTCGATCGTGATATCCTTATACTCGCTCATAAAGTGCCTCCTTTTTCGCATGGAATATCTATACATGGTTAGTATACCATCATCATTCGAAAAAGTAAACCCTTCGTTCAGAAAACACGCACAATCAAAGCGTTGTGCTGATCTTGACGTTTTCGGCCGTCTTGCCGGTTTCGCGCAAAACGATATCGAGAATCTGCGCAACCTGTTCATCGTTCAGGCGGTTTGCTCCTACGACGACATTGACATTGCCGTCATGGATCGAAACGATCACGTCCGCAAAGCCTTTGGCACGAATGAGATTCTCGACTGTCAGTTCCGTCTCCATTGCGTTGACCAGCGCAAGCTTTTGCTTTTGCGCATCGGAAAGTGTTTCCTTGTCTGCTCCCTGCGCAACGATTGCATCGAGATACGCAAGCTCCTGCGTGCGGACGTTGTCACGCTCTTCGCGGTATGCGGCGAAGAAGTTTGCATCGACCGGGACGCTTTGCGCAGAGACAGCCGTAACGTCAGACGGTTTGTTTGCCGTTGTTTCTTCCGTTTTATTGCGGTTGATGACAAGATTCGTAATCACCGCCGCTGCAACCAAAAGACATAACCCTGCTGCCGTCATCACTCGCTTATTCAGGAATTTCCGATACCGTTTCAGCGTGTCCTTCATCATCTTTGTTTCCTCCTCTGAGATTTTTATGATCCGAATGACATTTCAAAAACTTCGATATGCGACAGCGGGACACCCGTAACCGCCTGTACCGCCGCTTGCAGCTTTTCACGCACAGAGAAATCGGCTGCGCCTTCCGCAACTACGACAACCCCGCGCACGACCGGTTCCTTTTCATACAGCACGATCGGTGCGTGTCCGTGTTCCGTTTCCACCGTTGCGGGTTCGGTGACCTCGCGCACAGTACGCGAGGTCTGACTGCCGCTCGAGCCGTTTGCGTCCTTTACGTCCTCATCGGTCTGCCGTACGGTCGCCGTGACGATCTCTCCGTTCGTCTCATACGTCACAAGCACATCTACCCTTCCCGCTCCGCGGATCTTCGAAAGCACCTCAATGAGACGAAGCTCCAGCGCGTCGCGCGTTTCCCCGGTCGACACCGGAACCGTCGCGGCAGCCGCTTCGTTTAGTGTACAGTCGACGCGGCTGCCCAAGAGATACAGAAGCACGGCAATACCGCCGACCGCGGCGTAAATCAGATAGACGAGCCCGGGGTTCTTTTTGATGCGCGCTTTCCAACGCGCCGCAATCGGTTCGCCGTCCTTCTTTTGCATCATAGTCCCTCCTCTACGGAATTATGCCGACAATCTGTTCCGTCAACAGTTCCAAAAACAACAGTCCGAACGCTGCGCGCGCAGTATTGCGGATTGCGGAACGCGGCAGCATAAGTTCCGCAAGCGCAAGCAGCATCCCGCCCGCAGCAAACCGTATAGCTGCAAGCGTCAGCGCGCTCATATACGCGCACCGAGCAGCATCGGTGAAATCGCAAGCAGCGCCATGGCAGCCGCCGCAAGCTCCGACAGCAGTAAAACATGCAGCGTATCGCCGAGCCCGCGCAGAAGATCGGCATACGGCTTTCCGGACAGCGGTTCCGCAACCGCCGACGCCGCACGCAGCGAGCAGCGCGTACAGAAAATCGTCAGCAACGGTTTTGCGCAGAGCAGCAGAATCAGCACCGTGCCGCAGAGCCCGAGGATGTTCCGTACAAAGAACAGCAATCGATATGCGGTCTCTACCGATTCCGATACGATTCCACCGACCGCAGGAAGACTGCCCGCTGCTGTTTTGGCGGTGCGGATCAAGAGCCCGTCTGCGCTTGCCGCTGCAGCACCGCGCAATGCCGACAATAACCCGTAGCCGGTACAGATCAATGCAAGCAGCCATTTAGCCGCGCGCAAAAGCAGTTTTCCGATCGACGCGAGTCGTCCGGACATACAAGCGTCAAGCGCAAGCAGAACACCGCCGATACAGGCGATCGGTGCAACCGCCGTTTGCAGCAGACGGATTACGCCGCTTGAAAGCAGCATAAACGAGGCGGTCATCATGTTTGCAGTATGTTCCATGCCGATCAGCGTCACATATCCGAGCAGGACCGGCAACAATCGCTCCGAAAGCGTCTGAACGCGGTTCAGCAGCGCTTGCACGCTTTTCAGTTCCGTTGCAACCGTTGCAAGCACAAGGCACGCAGAAGCAAGACGAAACGCAGTTTCCGCTGTCTCCGCAAGCGAGAGCGAGCCGTGCATGCCGTTGAGCAATGCAGCAAGAATGCCGAGTCCGACAAAGAGCAGCATCTTCGCAATCGCCGTTTTCAGCGAAGGCAAAACGATCGCTCGCGCACGTGCGAGCAACATTTGTTCCTCTATGGGATCCTGCATGCCCGCAAGCGTCTCAACGAAGTCGGACGGGCGAAACGGTATCTCCGGCAGTTCGGATGCGAACCAAGCATCCCAGTCGGAAAGATCTACCGTATCTAGCAATTCTTCCACCCCATCCTGCGCTGCCTCCGCCTCCGGCAGTATCGCAAACGGCAGCATAAACAGCAGCGCACACAACGCCGCGCGCTTCATTTCACCGCCTCCCGCAGAAGCGATACGCCGGTTTCGAGCAGCGCAATCGCCGACGGCAATGTGCAGGAAAGAATCATGATGCGCCCGCCGAGCTCCAGATTAGATGCGATTGCGCTCTGCCCCGCATCCCGCGCAAGTCCCACGCCGAACTCCGTGAGATATGCCAATCCGAGGATTTTCAGGATTGTCGACAGCAACGCTGCGGATACGCCGTAGGAAGTACAGAGTTTTTCCATTGTTTTGCCGATACCGGTGAAGGTTTCGAGTCCCATGAGCAAGACGAGTACCGCCGTAACCGTACCGATTGCAATTGCAAATGCGCGGTGTTCTTTTTGGAATAGCAGAGCTGTGACTGTGCCGATCACGGAAATCAATACCATACGCTCCATATCAGTACAGCGAAAACGTGCGTCGCACCGTTTCGAACAGCGACGAGATCATAGACAGTACCAGCATGGTTGCAAGAATCAGGCCTGCAACCGCCGCAACCGTCGCAAGCTCTTCGCGTCCGTTTTGGCGCAGCATCTGAACAATCACGGCGACCAGGATTCCGATGCCTGCGATCTTAAACAGCAGATTGATATCCATAATGCTCCTAAAGCAACAGAATGCAGAATCCGACGCCGACCAGCACGCCGAGCGCGCGGATTGTTTTTGCCTGCTTTGCCGATTGTTCGGCATCTCGCTCTGCAGCGGCAAGCGACGCATCCAACGTTTCTGCGCGGTTTTTCAGCTGCGACAGCGAACATGACGACAATCCGTTCAAAAATGCAACCATCGCCTGACGGTCCGCGTCAACAAGAGTGCTTTCCGATGTCGCGATATTTGCAGCTTCCCACTCCCGCATGCCGCTGTTACGCGCCGACAGATACGTTTGCAGCATTCGGTAAAAATCTCCTTCGCCGGTTTGTGCGATATCCGACAGCGTCGCTTGTGTGGCGCCGATCGTTTCCGAGAATCGATTCAGTTCACTGTGTAATACGCATAAATGGCGATACCGCTCCGTTCTTCTCGCCGCAAGCCGCATTCCGATCGTCGTGCAAAGCCCGAACAGCAGGAGAATCCCTACCGTTTTCATGCGAATACCGGCTGCCCGTCCGCATCGAGAACGGCTACGCACTGCCCTATGCCGCGCAGAAGTACGATACGCTCGAAAACGCGCTCTTTTCGCAGCATCCGCATCATCGGACGTCTTCTGAGATCGTCCCATGTCCGCCCGTGCGCCGTTGCAAGTACGGTTATACCCTTTCCGCTTGCATCAAGAACCGCTTCCGCGTCGCGCACGGTATTGAGTTCATCCACGGCAAGCACCTGCGGCGAAAGCGCGGCAACGATACGCACGACAGCGTCCGTCTTTGCAATGCCGGAGATCACATCGGTCCGAACGCCGAGATCGAACGGGACGGAGCCGTCGGACGCGCCGGATAACTCAAAGCGTTCATCCGCAACGCCGACGCGCTTGCAGCAAACGCCGTACAATCCGTCGGACAGAATGCGAACGAGATCGCGCAAAAGCGTCGTCTTGCCGCACCCGGGCGGCGAAACCAGCAACACCGACAGCGGTTCACCGTCTTGCACCAGATACGAGAGCAGCGGCTTTGCGCAATCCTTACTCTCGCGCACAATTCGGATACACAGTCCCGAAACAGATGAAAACCCGAGCACAGCATCCGAAGATCGCACCATCCTTCCGGCGAGCCCTACACGGCAGCCGTACACGGTCAGATACCCGTCGCGTCGCTCGTTCTCCCATGCATAGGCGGAAAACGACTGGATGCGCGCACAAATCTCCGTGATATCCGCTTCTGTCGTCATCGGGCTGCCGTTGTTTCCGTAGATAATGCGATCCGATGCGCCGAAAACCAGTTCCATCGGCGCATTCCGACGCAGACGAATCTCGATCAGCTTCGATTCGTCATCGAGCTTTCTCAGAACTTCTGCAATGCTTATCGGCAGCAGCGCGCACCACGGTTCCAGCCAACGTTCCATGCTCGTCCCTCCCGTTTTCACCCTATGCGCGGAAGCGATTGCATATGAAAAAGCCGTTCGACGGGATACGTCAAACGGCTGTAATTTCGTGATGTTTACAACAGATTCCGGAATGCAAGTCCCGTGGTATGCGGACCTGCAAACGGTGCGCGCTCCGAGACGGAATGCAGCAGCGCGGCTGCCTCTTGCGGCGTTTCGATCGTAAGATACACAGCATAGAAGTCGACGGGCGGCAGCTGCTTGTCGGCGATATACAGCGGTACACTGTTCAGCATGGTCGAATACGCACGATCGCTGCAGACGAGCGGGAATACGGCGTTTTTCCGATCCGTAACAACCGGATGTCCGTCACAGCCGCCGCAGCCGCCGTTCCCCCTTGCGGGACAGGAACGCAGCCGCATCAGGGGAAGCCTCCCCGCGACGAGTATGCCGAGCGGAAGATCGCTCAAAAGATCGCGTACCTTCGGAACCGACAGTTCGAACGATGTGAAAAGCGCTTGTATGCCCATATGCCGATACGCCGCGATTGCATCGCTGTTGGTTACGTTCAGTCCGTATCCGCCGATCGGAATCAAGCCCGCCTGTTTTGCCATTCGGATCGCGCCGATATTCTCACAGAGCGCATAGCGTATGCCCGCGGATTGCAGGGTTTGCAGCTGTTCGATTGTTTTCCGTTCGCTGTTCGGATAAATCAGCGCGGGTATTTCCGCTGCCGTACGGTCTGTGATTGCTTCCGGATGCGCAAGCAGTTCCTTGACCGGCAATGCATCATATGCAATACGCGAATCGTCGATCCGCTGCGAGAATGCGGCATACCGTACGCACAGGCGCGGCGTCGTCTTTCTCGGCTGCGCCGGTATCGAAAGATCAGGCGCAGAAACCGTTCTCTGCGGAATCTCGGCGCGCGCGGCATACAGCGCGTCGAGCGCATCGCGGCGCAGCGCGTTTAAAGCCGATGCGGGCAGCATCAGTCCGTCTCCGATCTCACACTGCAGTTTTCGGATGCCGAACGGTGTGCCGCCGGTCTTCAAAAGGCTCTTTTCAACGGATGCGCGTGTGAGCACAATGCGCTGCGCTTCTTCCGGTACCGCGCCGTTCACGGTCGCTGTATGCGTGCCGTCGCTCACAGTAAGGCGTGAAGGCTTCCCTTCCGCTGCTACAAACGAAAGCGTAACCGGTACGGTCTTACGCGGTACGCGGCACAGCTCGCGGATACCGGACAGCACCGCTTGCGAGCGTTTTGCGTCCTCCTGCGTACGTACACCGAACATTGTATGGTTGCGCTTTCCGGTATAGTAGCCTTCTGTAAACCCGCCGCGGGAAAAGACATCCCTCAAAAGAGCCTCGGAATACGGTTCACCGTCGCGTACGCGGCGCACCGCGTCAACCGTCGCGGCAACATATTCCGGCGACTTCAAGCGTCCTTCGATCTTCAGCGAGGTAACACCGATACTGCGATAGTCCGGATAGTGTGCGATATGCGACATGTCCTTTAGGGAGAGCGCATAGTCGGACCCGTTGCAGACAAACGGCAGACGGCACGGCTGCGCGCACAGTCCGCGGTTGCCGCTGCGCTCGCCGAGCACGGCGGAAAGATAGCACATGCCGGACGCGCTCATACACAGCGCGCCGTGTATAAAGCATTCGAGCTCTGCGTCGGTCTGCTCGCGAATCAGTCGAATCTCCTCGAACGAAAGCTCCCGCGCAAGCACAACGCGTGAAAAGCCGAGGTCTTGCAGCTGTTTTACACCCGCTGCATTGTGCACCGCCATCTGCGTCGACCCGTGCAGTGCGAGCTCCGGGCAGATTGCTTTTGCAAGGCGCAGAACGGTCAGGTCCTGCACGATGATCGCATCCACACCGCTCTTTGCAATCTCCATGAGCGTATCGGCAACGGCTTCACGCTCCTCGTCGCGTACGAGCGTATTGACGGTAACGTGTACCTTAACGCCGTGCGCGTGGCAAAATCGAACAGCTTCGATGAGCTTTTCGCCGGTAAATTGTCCGGCATTTCGCCGTGCGTTGCATGCGCCTGCGCCGAAATAAACCGCATCGGCGCCCGCATAGACGGCGGCTTCGAGCGATCCTTCTGTGCCGACCGGCGCCAGAATCTCCGGATTCGGTTGGATGTTGCTGCTGTTCATGCCTGTATTATATCGGACGGACAGCGGGTTTGCAACTGTATTTTCCTCTTGCCAAGCGTTGCCCGATTGGGTATAATGAAACAAGTCCATTTGGGGGAGTATTATGAGCGATCAAATCGAACAACACATGACGGGATCAACCGCCGAACCTTCTGCAGCATACAAACCGCAGAAGCGTAAGCGTCGTTTCGGCGACCGGCCGGACGGGTACCGTCTGCGCTCGCTGCAGCCGATGAGCAAGGTCTCGCCGTACATCATGCCGGACCGCTCCGGCGCGTGCGTCTATTTTCACGATTCATTTGAAGTGACCGAAGTCGAAAACTATATCCGCAAAAAGCGCAATCAGGGTTTAAAAGGCTTCGGTGTCATGCACGTGCTGATTGCCAGCTATGTGCGCATCATTTCGCAACGCCCCACCGTCAACCGCTTCCTGTCCGGACAGCGTGTTTATTCGCACGGCGATGATATCGTAATCAATCTGACGATCAAACGTGAAATGACGCTTGACGCCGAGGAAACCATCATCAAGATGCACTTTTTGCCGACCGACACCGCGGACGACGTTTATCGCAAGCTCACCGCACTGATCAACGAAAACCGTGAGGCGAATCCGGACAGCGACTTCGACAATACTGCGAAGATCATCAATTATTTTCCCGGCGTGCTTCTGAAGAACACCGTTTGGTTTTTGAAGCTGTTGGATTATTTCGGGCTGCTCCCGAAAAAGCTGATCGAAATCAGTCCTTTCCACGGCTCGATGTTCATTACTTCGATGGGCTCCCTGGGCATCCCGCCGGTGTATCATCATCTGTATAACTTCGGGAATATTCCGGTGTTTTTCTCCTTCGGTGCAAAGTATAAGAAGAACGAGATCAAGGATGACGGAACGGTTGTACAGCGCAAGTATATCGACTATAAGGTTGTCTGCGACGAACGTATCTGCGACGGTTTCAATCTTGCGTCCGGCTTCAAGCTGATGAAATCCTACCTCAAAAATCCGCATGTTCTGGACGTCCCGCCAGAAACGGTTCATCACGATGTCGACTGATCGCAGACGCAAAAAGAAACGCGCAATCCTGCGCGTCGAACGCTTCAAAATCATCGAGTACGTCAGTATCGCACTCGTGATTTTGCTGTTTTTGGGGTTGGCGATCTTTTACGGCAGCGGACATTCTCTGCGCAAGCCGGAACCGACCGCCGAGCCGACCGTTTCTCCCGTGCCGACCGATGATCCGTCGATTCGCGGCATGAACGTGTTTACGGCACTGGAAGAAGCGGGCATAGTTCTGACACGAACGGAGAACGGATATACCGTAACCGCGCAGAACGGCGTGGCCTTTTCGATGCAGATGCAGTCCGATGATAAGGGGATTGTTTCTCTTGCATTTGAAACACCGTACTGTGCCGATCCCAAGGAGGAAGGCGCAGTCTATGACGCGCTGCGCGAAGAAAATGCGCGTTCGGACGATGCGCTGCGTGAGCTGTTTGACTGCATCATGCCGGTTTTTCACCGTCCGATCAGCGACAGTGAAACGATTGTAAAGCAATGCGCAAACGTCGTTGCGAAAAGCACCTCCTATTCCAAGCACTTCGGGCACTATTCCGTTCGTATCCTTACCGATCCCGATGCGGTCCCGCAGACCGTTTCCGTTATGCTGATTCGCGATGCGTATTGATTTGAAGAACCCTTTACGGCATATTTTGATCGTCGGACAAAACGGCGTCGGTAAATCGACGCTGATTCGTGCGCTGCTTGACGCGATTCCCCTCCCCGTATACGGTGTCATTACAAAGAAAGAACCGCCGCAGCGCGACGGATTCTGTCCTGTTTATATTCATTTATACGGAGAAGAACGCCGCTATGCGACCGGGAATTGCATCGGCAGATGTCGCGAAGGCGGCAGTATTGCATATCCGCAAGCGTTCGATTGCTTTACAGAACGCATGCAGTTTCCGAGCGACGGCGTAATCGTTTTTGACGAACTCGGATTTCTGGAAAGCGATGCAAGACGATTCACCGGCTCGGTCCTGCACACGCTCGATACCGCACCTTTTTGCATCTGTGCCGTACGCGACAAACAGACAGCCTTTTTAGACGCAGTACGCTCGCATCCGCGCGCCGATGCGTTTTCGATTACCGCAGAAAACCGCGATGCGCTGCGCAGCATGCTGCTTTCAACGCTCCGCGAGCGACTGCGATATTAGTCCTCTTCCGGTTCGATCGTTTCCCCGCGCGACTGTTTCAGCCGCATCCGGTCCCACAGTCCGTATTTTTCGGTATTGGTGATCGCATGCATCATCTTGACGTCGGCGTCCGGCACGATCGTGCAGAGGTATTTGATCAGATTTTTCGCTTCCTCACGCTTCGTCTGCCCCGCGATTTCGCAGTTCGGCGGCAAAACCGGCAACTCCAGTTGTTTTGCGACCGACAGACAGTACTTTTCCGGCACATAAATCATCGGACGGATCACCGTAATATCGCTTCTGGAAAGATACGTGATCGGTGCAAAGGTATTCATCCGGCCTTCATAGAGCATCGACATCAAAAAGGTTTCCAACACGTCCTCACGATTGTGTCCGAGTGCGACCTTGTTGCACCCGCGCTGCTTTGCCGCGTTGTTCAGCGCGCCTCTGCGAAGCTTTGCGCACAACGCGCACGGCGATCGTTCTGCGCGGTATTCGAACACGACTTTTCCGATCTCCGTCGGTATTACTTCAAACGGGATACCGACCTTTTCGGCATAAGCGCGGATCGGTGCGGTGTTCTGATACTTCAGTCCGAGATCGAGCATGATCGCGATCACATCGAATTTTGTATAGGAAAACCGCTGATACAGCTTCATCGCCTGCATCAACAAAAGCGATTCCTTGCCGCCCGACACGCCGACACAGATTTTATCTCCGTCCTCGATCATCCGGAATTTTTCATCCGCGCGACGAATGCTTCCCAATATCCGTTTCATACCGCTTCCGCCTTTCTGTTTCAGTATAACGGCAAACGGAATCGATGTAAAGAACCGCGTTGCGTCAAAAATGTAAAAGAATGATAAAATTCTTCCGGAATCGTTGCGCATCGTGTACCGCTTTGTTATAATGACTGCGTTTGAAACAGTTGGAGGCACTTATGACCATTTCCGATATTTTCTTTATTGGCATCGGGCTTTCGATGGACGCGCTTGCCGTCGCCATGTGTCAGGGCGTATCCATGAAAAAGCTGCGCTTTGCCGCCGCGCTGCGCGTTGCGCTGTTCTTCGGCGTGTTTCAGGCGCTGATGCCCTTGCTCGGATTTGCGCTCGGTTCGACGTTTGCATCCTTTGTTACGATCGGTCCGTGGATCGCCGCAGCGCTGCTGATCGTCATCGGCGGGAAAATGCTGGTTGACGGGATTCACGATAAGCAGGACGAGCCGACCTCGGAGCTTGCTTCGCTCGGAAAACTGGTTCTTTTGGCAATCGCAACAAGCATCGACGCATTCGCCGTCGGCGTCGGATTCTCGATGGAGGAAGGTATCGTCTGGCTGCACGGCGGAATCAGCATTTTCCTTACCGTAACGCTGATCGGCTGCACGACGTTCGTGCTTTCTCTGTTCGGCGTATGGGTCGGAAATCGTTTCGGGCTGAAGTATCACCGCCTTGCAACGATCATCGGCGGTGTGGTACTGATTGCAATCGGAATCAAGGTTATTCTGGAAACGCTCGGTCTTCTGCCGGCATTTCTGAGTTGTGACGATTCCGCATTGCGCTCAGCTGCACTGCATATACTCTGTCTATGACTGTCTCAAAGAAATCTTTGCTGTTGCCGCTGATCCTTCTGATCGCCCTTTGCCTTGCACTTGGGGCGATCTTCGGATATATTGTTCACTTGCATCGGCAATTCTCGGCATACGTACCGTACTGTGCGACCCCTGTGCCGCTCGTTACGGAAAAACCGGCTGCAGCAACGGTTCCTCCCACAGTCGTTCCCGCAGAAGCTGCTGCGCCGGTACCCGCTGCGAATGCGACGCCGATCCCGATGTGGCAGTTTAACCTTGCAGACGAGTGTTTTTGGGAAAACGGTGCGCTGTCCGTTTCGGATTGCTATCGCAGTCCGGCTCTTTCCGTCGATGTGCGCACGGTCGTAGATACAACAAGTTTCAACCGTCGTGTGACCTATTATGCGGCGGATATCCATGTACGCGACGTCACTTCGATCCGTACTGCAAGCTGCAAGGGTAATTTTTCAAATGCCGGTCACGGCAGTGTGCTGCAAACTGCACTGAATATGCAGGCGCTAGTCGCAATATCCGGTGATTATTGCGGTTTTCATCGCGATTCTCTCGTTATTCGCAACGGCGAGGTCTATCGGAAGAGCGTACGCGACGACATGGACGTCTGTCTGCTGTTGGAAGACGGCACGATGGAAACTTACCGTGCCGGCACGATTTCTTTGAAGACAATCCTCGAGAAAGATGTCTGGCAGGCATGGCAGTTCGGTCCGGCGTTGCTCAAATCGAACGGTGAAGCCCGAACTTCGTTTCCGGAATCCTCTATCAGCACACGAAATCCGCGTTCCTGCATCGGCTATTGCGATCCGGGACACTATTTGTTCGTGGTGGTTGACGGTCGACAGAAACTGTCAAGGGGCGTAACGCTCCAAGAACTTGCCGTTCTGATGAAATCGCTCGGCTGTACCCGGGCGTTCAATTTAGACGGCGGCGCATCCGCGCACTTTTTCTGGAAGGATCAAGTTTTTAACAGTCCCAGCAAGGGCGGACGGCAGATTTCCGACATCATCTATGTCGCGAAAGAAGACTATCCCTCGTCTCCCTACTATCACGGAAAGGACGGCATCGGTTCATGAAACGAATGATCAAACCGTGTCTCTGTACTGCGGCATTTGTCATGCTGTTTGGCTGCTCGCTTCTCGGTCAGCAGACCACAGCGATTGAAACTCCTGTGCCGACGCCGTTGATTGAGGATACCCCCGACATTGTGGTTGAAATCACGCCTGTGCCGACAGAGATTCCGACACCGACACCCGCGCCGACACCTACGCCCACGCCGACACCCACACCTACCCCGTCGCCGACTCCGGAACCGGAAGGTCTGATCGGTTGGACTGTCGGCGGATTCGTACCGCAGGAGGAAACGCAGCTGACTGAGGACAGCTTTGTCAGTGATTCGGTACATATCACGATTACAAAGGTCTTTGACGAAGAAAACTATGAAAAGAAAGTCACATACTTTGTGACGGACGTATATGTGCGTGATGTGACCGAGATTCGTACAACCTCCGCAAAAGGATTCAAAAAGCATAACGAAGGGCCGATTGAACGCATGGCGGAAGAAGTCGACGCGCTCTTTGCAATCACCGGCGATTATTACGGGCACAACACGCATTCCCTCGTCATCCGCAACGGTATTGTCTATGATACAAAGCTGTACAAGAATCGCGACGTCTGCTTCCTGTACCGCGATGGGACAATAGAAGCCATGTCGGCGGACCGATGCGATCCGAAAAACCTGCGCGAGGATATCTGGCAGGCATGGCAGTTCGGACCCTCGCTGCTCGATGCGGACGGACATGCAATTGCGGATTTCCCGAAATCACAAATACGAACGCATAATCCGCGCACGGTCATCGGATACTATGAGCCTGGTCATTACTGCTTTGTGACGGTTGACGGCAGACAGGGCAGCTATTCCGGCGGCATGACGCTTTCCGAACTGGCAAGACTCATGGAGTCGCTCGGCTGCAGGGTTGCGTTCAATCTGGACGGCGGCGAATCCGCAATGCTCTACTGGAACGGTAGAATCCATAATTCCCCGTTCGACGGCGGACGTTCGATCTCCGACGTCATCTATATCAAAGGCAGCAACTGAACCGAAAGAAAACCGCCCTGCGCGCTGCGCAAGGCGTTTTTTTATAGGAACAATTCCATATATCTTCGATAGGTTGTGAACCCGACGGCTTCATAAAATTGCAGCGCGTCACGATTGAACTCCCACATGTTGAGTTCGATTTTTGAAAAGCCGTTCTCCCTCGCCCATGTGCTTACAAACGCCATCAGCTCGGTTCCGACGCCGGTTCTGCGGTATGCTTCGTCCACGCAGAACTCGTCGATATCCAGATAATCGCGTTCCTTCATAAACGGGTTTTCGGGTTTGTTGATGCGGTGCAGCACCGCAAAGCCGCAGATGCTGCCGTCTCGCTCGCAGACGGCGATCCATTGCTGCGGATCGCGGAATACGGTATGGATATGATCCTGCAGTTCCTGTGAAAATCCGGATTTGAATACATCCGGTTTACCTTTCACATGCAGATCGTTGACCTGTTTGCGCAGCGCGTTGACGCGCGGAAGATCGGATTCTGTTGCAAAACGGGTTGACATAAGCACCTCAATTACAGCTGTTTTGTATGTAAAAAAACGTCGCAAGCTACCGTAGCTTGCGACGACGTGGTCGAGGCGACTGGATTTGAACCAGCGGCCTTTTGGTCCCGAACCAAACGCGCTACCAAACTGCGCTACGCCTCGACATTGGAGCCAAAGAGGGGACTCGGACCCCTGACCTACGCATTACGAGTGCGTC
>JAEEGL012502011.1_pt1 | contig 28546 bp, 27 predicted proteins | sample 9134231 | NCBI WGS metagenome assembly JAEEGL01 (sample SAMN16246548, study PRJNA631951) | gut metagenome | biome: gut microbiome; feature: rumen; material: fiber-attached | host: Bos | place: Iran: Karaj | collected 2018-10 | reverse complement strand
CTTCAACCCATGCTTTAATTCCAGCATGTTTAATGTCATTAACTGTCATATAGTTTCTCCTGTATTTTCTAGGGAATTTTAAAAATTACCCCATTTTTTCCAACATACAATTTAGCGTATTTTGAAAGAGTATTCAAGCGAGAGGAGAAAGTAAAAATAAAAGACAAAACGATCGTTATTTACCAAATGCTATTATTAAAGCAACCGTAGAAAGTGATGTCGATATCAGAGATAATATTGTAAGAATGACACTACTCCACTGACTAAATCTGTAAAAACCAGAGTTAGATTCTGCGGTAATTGTAGTTTCAGGAGTAATAATACTTGTTTTACTAAGCTTTCTTCCTTCAATATCTACTATTTGTACTGCATTATGAGAGTTCTTTTCTTTAATAAAACCACCGGCAAGACCAACGTAATAGTCGTAGGTTCTGTCAGGAATATATGGATAACGACCAGGAGCATAAACAGCACCGGCAACACTTACAAAGTACTGCTTAAATGGTACTCTAAGAATATCATCTGCTTCTACGGTCAACTCAGAATAATAAGATTGGTCATAAAGCATCTTATCAATATCTACAGGAATAATCTGGTCTCCACGAATAATAAAGGCATTCTTAGTGTCACTTGCAGCAGAAGTAAACCAGGAAGAGTGTTCCCGGACAAGGAAGGCATAATTTGTTTTGCTTTCAAACTGTACTGGAATACGGGTAGCAGCTTCGAGTGCTGTTCCTTCAGAAACTGAAATTGCGCCTTCTACAAACATAACAGGTTTTAATGTAACAAATGTACCTATAGAAATGCTGTCATAATTCTTAAGCTCATAGTCATCATCTATAGATTTCTGATCAAGATAAATCTTTTCTCCTGCATCAGCTTTTCCATTTAAAATACGCAGTAATTCAATTCTTGAAGTATCTGCTGTTTCTGTAATTCCATGTCCATAATATTCAATAAGGTCTCTTATATTTTCTCCAGGAAGCAACTCATATACCCCAGGTCGTTCTACAGCACCAGAAATTGAAACCCTGCGGTCAATTCTCTGCACAGTTACAGTTTCTCCAGCTCTTATATAAGGATCCTGCTCTAAATCTCCATCCCTGCTGGCTTTGAATAAATCGTAATAAGTTATAATACCGTCTACAGAAGTTACCATTACGTTTCTTGTAGAAGAATAGCCTGTAAGGTTTCCGTCAAGAACAGCAGAAAGTCTGCGCAAAGGCCAGGCAGATTCTTCCCGAACAACATTAACTTCGCCATTTATAAGTACATTTACAAAATGCTGCTGGAAAGGAACAACAAGCTTATCGTTCTTTTGTACAAAATAACTGCTCATATAAAGCTCATCATATATCATTTCTTCAAGATTCATAGAGATTTTTTTGCCGTTACGCTCTACATAAGAATTAACTAAATCAGAATAACTGTTAAAAATCTCCCTATAGCGGCGGATAAACGTAGCGTAATTTTCACCTTCATAAAACATTACAGCCCTACGGCGCATCATGTTATGAACTTCCTGATTTTGACCGTCAATTTTATCGGCAGTTATTTCATCAGAAAGGTTGATAATACCTTCTACTATAATTGAAGGCAAAAGAGAGCCCTTACCTGCTATGTATACAGAATCGCCATTAAGCATCTCAAAATTATTGTCTAATGCAACTTGATTAAGATAAAGCTTTTCGCCACCAGCATCCATATTATCGCGATTTCGGACAAGCTCCATTCGACTTGTGTCGGCAAGCTCTGTAAGACCGCCACCATAATATTCTACAAGCTCTTTAATATTTTCACCCTTCATAAGCTCGTATGTTCCAGGTCGTTCAATTTCGCCGGTAACAGTAACCTTGCGGCGGATTTTGTTTAAGGTAATTACATCACCAGGTCTTACATAAGGGTCCTGGCTTAAATCTCCAAAACGGGTTGCCTTAAAAAGATCGTAAGTATGCTTTTTCCCGTTTTTAGAGGTTACAACAACATCTCTAACAGAAGTATAGTTTGTTGCAGTACCACTTATTACAGAAGATAGCCTTGTTAGCGCCCATGCCTGTTTTTCCACTGCTGCTATTACTTCGCCCTTTACAACAACTTTAAAACTTGCAGGATTTAGTAATACAAACTGTACACCACTCATAGGGTAGTTTTTCTGAACAATTTCTTCTACCTGCTGTTTTAAGGTTATAAAAGATTTACCGCTTGCATCAAGCACTGCAAGGTTAGAAACTCTGATTTTGTATGTAGGATCAACAGGAATTGTATATGAAACAGGAATTCCGTTTGCAGAATACGTTAAAGAATAAATATCTCCAGCAGTTACCATATAATCGGTATTAGACATTGCCATTTGAACAGAGCTTGAAAACTCCGATGCACCCAATGAATTCTCTGCAGATATGTCTTTTGCAAAAAGTGTTAAAGCAAAAACTGCCGAAGCAAGAACGGCAGTAAAAAGAGCAGTTATTTTTTTCATTCTTTCTTTCCTTTGAACTTAGAAATTACTTCCGGATCTTTTTTCATATTTGAAATTGCATTAAGAAAGAATGCAAGGAAAACCGAAAGGAAGCCGCCTGCAAAGGTTATAATTATACAAAGCTTGCCTCGGCTTGGACCCGATTTCTGGTCCGGAACCTCTGCATACTCCAGAATCTGGAATACAGGCTGTTCACTTGCCATTTGAACCTTAAGCAGCTCGTACTGAGACTTTAAGTTTTTGTATATTTCTTCCTGAACTGTAAGTTCCATTTTTACCATAGTAATGTCTGTTGTAATTGAAGGTGCCGCTTTTGGAGAATATATATTGGAAACTGAAAGCTCAAGATCTCGAATCTGCTTTTGTAAATCAAGCATTTGCGCATAAGTGTTGGCAATATTTTCTTCAAGATTCTGTTTCTGAAGCTTGTTTTTGTCTACACCAAGCTCAGAAAAACGCTGCTCAAGTAAATCTACTACATAGTTTACAACACCTTGGGCAAGAACTGGGTCTTTATCTTCAAAGCTGACGGTGAAGACGCCTGTATCTTCATCATAGCTTGATTTAAGAACTTTTTTTAATTCCTTACGGCTTTCTGCTATAGGATGCTTTTCTATTTCCCATTCTTCTATAAAATTAAACTTATTTATAACAGCATCCTGAATTGTATTTGAATTAACAAGGTAACCGGCAAGTGCACTGTTAGAAGAACTAGTTGGAACATTTACTCCGGCAAGGCTTGCAAGTCCTCCAAGATTACCAAGCATGGAAGCAGCTCCACTTGAAGAATCCTCTGTTATGAGCATCTGAGCTCGCGGAGTATATTTGTTAGGCATAAAGGATTTTTCTGGAGGTAATACTAAAGATAAAATAGAAATAACAACTGCAAGAACAGCAGAACAGAAGGTCATTATAATAATTAACCATTTACGGTGCCAGAGAACAGCAAATAAATCTACAAGACTGATTTCGTCATCTTTTTTATTGGAAGCGTCGAGGGCTTCTACAGGGGTGTTTTCGTTACTCATAACAGATATTTTAACATTTATTTGCAATTGTTTCTATATGTAATCAATTTTGCAAAAAGTACGCAAAAAAAATTGCTTCCGGTCGAGTTACGGAACCTGCTATCTGCCCTGTTGTGTGTAGTTGGCGGAAATCCAATTCTTATAATCGCCTGAAAGAATATGATTAACCCAGTCGGGATTGTTGAGATACCACTGCACGGTAGCCTTTAAGCCCTGTTCAAAGGTCATTTTTCGTTCCCAGCCAAGCTTTGTTTTAATTTTTGTACAGTCAATTGCATAACGCTTGTCGTGGCCAGGGCGGTCTTTAACATAGGTGATAGTTTTGCGGATTTCTTCGGCAGGCTTTTTAAGCTCTTCGGCTGCAAGGTCAATTACTTTGTTCAAAAGCTTGATGTTTGTCCATTCGTTTTCGCCACCAATGTTGTATTTTTCGCCGGTGATGCCGTTTTTAACAATCAACCAGACTGCACGGTTGTGGTCTTCTACATAAATCCAGTCGCGAATATTGTCGCCTTTGCCATAAACCGGGAGATTTTTTCCGTCGCGTATGTTAGAAATCATTAATGGTAAAAGCTTTTCAGGGAACTGGAATGGACCGTAGTTGTTGGTACAGTTAGAAAGAGTGATTGGAAGTCCGTAGGTGTGGAAGTATGCCATTACAACGTGGTCGGAGCTTGCTTTACTGCTTGAATACGGAGAGCGTGGATCGTAAGGCGTGTCCTCGCGGAAATAACCGGTTTCTCCAAGGGAGCCGTATACTTCGTCGGTAGAAATATGATGGAAAAGAACATCATCACGGAGAGTACCGTCCGGCTTTTTCCAATAATTGCGGGCAACGTCAAGAAGAGTAAAGGTGCCCATTACGTTTGTTTTCATAAAGGCTTCCGGACCAAGAATTGAACGGTCAACGTGACTTTCTGCGGCAAAGTGAATTACTGTATCAATATCATACTGTTTAAAAATGCGTTCTATTTGAGGACGGTCGCAGATATCTACCTTTTCAAAGAAATAGCGCTTACCGCCAAACTTTTTTTCAACATCAGCAAGACTTTCAAGATTTCCTGCATAAGTAAGGCAGTCCACATTTACAACTGTTCCGTCAAAATCTGCATCGCCAAAGAGGGCAGAAGAAGACATATTAAAAAGATAGTGAATAAAATTAGAGCCGATAAAGCCGGCTCCACCGGTAATAAGTATGTTTTTAAGTTTTCTCATTTTAGTCTCCAATCCATTTTCCGTTTATATCAAAGTATTTTTTATTTGGGTCAAAGGCAGGATGTTTTCCGTCCTTTTCGCTTAAAAGAGGATTTACATCAGGAGCAACTGCTTTCCAGTCGATTCCAATTGCAGAGTCATTCCACATTAAGCCGCCCTCGCCCTTTGGGTCGTAAAAATCGGTGCATTTATAGGTAAAAATTGCTTCGTCAGAAAGAACGTAAAAACCGTGAGCAAAGCCTTCTGGAATATAGAACATGTTGGCTTTTTCGGAATCGAGGATTACGCCGTAGTATTTGCCAAAGGTTGGGGAGCCACAGCGGAGGTCTACTGCAACATCGTAAACCTTTCCTTCCAGAGCACGGACAAGCTTTCCCTGAGGATGCTGAGTTTGGAAATGTAATCCTCTTAAGACACCTTTCGAAGATTTTGACTGATTATCCTGAACAAACTTCATTGTAAGTCCAGCGGCAAAAAAATCACGCTCGCTGTAGGTTTCCATAAAGTAACCGCGGGAATCGCCAAAGATTTTTGGCTGGATTTCGTAAAGACCTTTTATTTCAGTGCTATCAGTAAGACGGCAAGTGTTAAATTCGAACGACATATTATTTTCCTGTATTAATTGTTTGCTATGTAATCTAAGTAGCGGCCATAATCGGTTTTGTAGCCCTTGGCAAGCTCAAGCAACTGGGCTTTTGTAATCCATTTGTTACGGAAAGCTATTTCTTCTATACAGCTAACGTACATTCCCTGTCGTTTTTGAATTGTAGCAATAAAATTGCTTGCTTCAAGTAAACCGTTGTAAGTACCGGTGTCCAACCATGCCATACCACGACCAAGTTTTTCCACCTTAAGCTGCTTACGGTTCAGGTACTCGTTGTTTACAGAAGTTATCTCAATTTCTCCGCGGGCACTTGGCTTTACATCTGCTGCAATACTTACAACATCATTTGTATAAAAATAAAGGCCAGGAACTGCATAATTAGATTTTGGCTGAGCAGGTTTTTCTTCTATACCAAGTGCATTACCGTCTTTATCAAACTCAACAACACCATAGGCGGTAGGATCTGCAACAAGATAACCGAAAATTACCGATTTTTTTTCTTCTTCTACAGTTTTTCTGGCATGCTTTAAGGTAGAAGTAAAGCTTTGTCCGTAGAAAATGTTGTCGCCAAGGACAAGAGCTACATCATCATTACCTATAAACTCTTTTCCTACAATAAAAGCATCTGCAAGACCGCGAGGCTTATCCTGAACCTTGTATTCAAAATGCATTCCAAGCCAGGCACCGTCGCCAAAAAGCTCCTTAAAAACAGGAAGGTCGCGAGGGGTAGAAATAATAAGAATCTCTCGGATTCCTGCAAGCATAAGAACACTGAGCGGATAATAAATCATCGGTTTGTCGTAAAGAGGCAGGATCTGCTTAGAAACTGCTTTTGTAATTGGATATAAGCGGGTACCACTGCCGCCTGCTAAAATTATTCCTTTCATAGAGACTCCTTTGTATTAGAGTTATTATATTATAATAGAAGAAAAGGGATTTGAAAAGAAGGAGATATTTCAGGGGTTTTCTGTGGTTCAGAGATACTGGAAGTGATGCAAAAAGTTCTGCTTGATTTTGATGAGATTAAGAAAAATATGCTCAGCCCTCAATAAACCTTCACAGTTATTTATACATTATTTTTGTATAATATTATACATTTTTTCTTGTATTTTATCGATTTATGAATTATATTATTGATCAGGAAAAAATTAAGAGAATCCTGCTCTCTTTGACACATAAGAATTTTTGCTGGTATCAGAAAGGAGAAAAAGAAGGCGATTTGCTTTTTATTTTCAGATATGATGGAAAATTCATTTAATACTATAATTCAATACTGTGAACATTGTGATAAAGAAGTTACATGCAATGTTGTTGAAAAATATGAAACAATGAATTCATTTGGAAACGAAGCTTCAATTTTAACAAAACGAGCCTATTGTCCATATTGTCAACATGAACTTTGGGTAGGAGAACTCCACGATTTTAATCTGACGCAAAGACAGGCTGCCTGGCGTAGAGAAAATGGTTATCTTTCAATAAAGCAGCTGGAAGAACTTCCTGTGAAATATAACATAGGAAAAAGACCTTTTTCACAGGCCATTGGACTTGGTGAACAAACCTTTACAAATTACTTAAATGGCAGCATACCAAATAAATCTATACAACATCTGCTTGTAAAAGTTTATAATAACCCAGCATACTACTTAGAGTTGGTAGAACAAAACAAAAATCTTTTAAACGAAATTACAATAATCAAAACAATAAAAGCCGCACACGATCTTCTTGGTCGTAACGAATCTTCAACACTTTTTCTTTATGCTGCATACATAATTGCAAAATGCGGAGACGTCACTCCCCTTCAACTGCAAAAAATGCTTTATTATACGCAGGCTTGCTTCATAATATTCTACAACAAACTTGCTTTTACCGATGAATGCGAAGCCTGGGTACACGGTCCTGTATATCGCAACCTATGGGAAAAATATAAAGACTATAAATACGAATCCATATCACAAGCTGTACAGGTTCCTCAACTTAAATCAGACGAAGAAGCTATCCTTAATATTGTTATAGAATATTTTGGAAAATACAGCGGCAAGGTTCTGGAAGAATTTACCCATAAAGAACTTCCATGGCTTAAAGCAAGAGAAGGCCTTGCCCAAAATGAACCGTCAAACAGAATCATTGATAACGACTTGATATTTGAATATTACACCAGCATTAAAAACAAATATAATATTGTTTCGCTGGCAGATATTCAGAGTTATATTGATAAGTTGTGGTGACAAAAATGACAGAAACCGACATTAAGAACAATTGGAATTATTTTCGCTCTCTGGCAAAACAGTTTCAGCAGACAGAACAGTATGTGGATCATTCCATGGATAGTAATGGCAACATGATAAACGGTCAAACATTCTCAAACGAATTTGCTAAATTGTTATTACTTTCAGCTTCAGAATTTGAAGTTATTGCAAAGACTTTATGCCGTGAATCAGGTAAGACAATTTCGGATAAAGCAAATATTATAGAAATATCTAAAACAATACTTATGATATACCCAAATATCATCAATACAGAAATACAGACACCTTATAAAGTTCTAAAACCTTTGTCACAATGGGCATTAGACAAAAATAATTCTTCAAACATAATTGGCATACCATGGTGGACCGACTATAACAAAATCAAACATGACAGACTTAACTCATTTCCCAAAGCAAATCTAAATAATTGTGTCAATGCATTAGCCTCTTTAATGATAATGGAATTATATTTATCTCAAAAAGTATTGGGGAATCTTGATATAGTTTCATCCTTAGATTGTGAATACTTCGATAGTGAATATGAAATGTGTTGCTTTGGTGGATATACTGGTGATAAACTACCTGATTTCTAGACAAAAATCATACAAGATACCGTTATGATAGTCCAATAATAACTGCACTATCTATCAATATAGAAATAAAAGGTTTGACTTTTTCATTTGAAGCTATTTCATTTACTGATTCAATTTCTTTGTTTTCCATATTTTAACAGTATATCGTAATAATTCTTTTATCAAGTAGAAACTTTTTTTATAATTTCTATACTTTCCCCGTTAATATACTATTCTGAATAATTGCATTTGGGGCATATTTTTCACATAATAATTCAATTAAGATTCTATCACTTTCGCTTATTTTAGGTCCCAGGACAATTCTAATATTATTTAATATTTTAGGGTTCAAATCTAAATAAATAGCATCTATTGGAATGTCAACGTTAGAAAAAATACCATTTAATAAAACTTCAGACTGTTTGTCTGGAGAAAGTCTATCTAAAACTTTTATTCCAGCTCCAGGAAATACATTTGTCAAATATCGTACTTCTTTTTGAAATTCCCAATATTTACTTTTATACTTTCCTATTTTTCCAAGTTCTAAGTGAGCTGATTTTTCTGTTTTGGCTTTTATTACATTTGGTCTTAATAAAGATTCATCATCAGTGTAAACTATTGGCTCAAGTAATGAAGACTTTGGCAGTAAAACATAATCATCATTTATAACATATTCATCAGGAATATATATATAATCATTCTTATTAATTACAAGATTTTTTGATGTATAATCAAATTGATGAATAACGAAAGGATTTTCTGGTAACTCAATTCTAATACCAGCCATTCCTGCTCCATACATATTCCACATAGGAATACTTTCTGTACCATCAGAAGTCCAGCAGCTGGCAAAGAAATACTTCTTCAAGTTACCAATATCATTTGTAATACCTTCTACTTTATCATCAACATTTTTAAGGGAATTCAGTTTTAGTTTTTTTGTTGATAAAATCATAGTTAATGCTTGCAATGTTGTATATTGATACAACATCTTGGGATTTACAGCTTCTTGGTAACTCTTCATAACTATACCGGGACATTCTTTTTCGATTGCCATTATTGCTTCAAAATTAGAATTAACATTATATTGTTTTCGCAATTGTTCCCATAGTTCATCATCTTTAATTATTGGCATTTGTTACTCTCCTTTTTGCTCCATAAGATTATTAATAAAACATTCAAACACAACTTGACATACGCCTATTTCATACGTATACTAATTGTATACATAAAAATTTACATTGTTACACTGTTTTATTCATCTATAGTAACAACAATTAAGTTCAGGAGGCAATATAAAGCAAGACAAGAATAGTTAATGAGGTAACAATAATGAAATTTAAAGAAGTTCTAAAGAAACTTAAGAATGATGGTTGGTTTATTGTGGATCAAAATGGTTCACATGTTCAATTAAAACATCAATACAAAAAAGGAAGAGTTACACTTCCAAAACATAGTGGGAAAGATATTCCAATAGGAACCTTAAAAAGTATTGCTAAACAAAGTGGTATTGATTTCCCATAGAAAAAAAATATGACATATATTACAAGTATATGTCACATATTATAAATAAATAGCTGAAATAATCAGCAAGGTACTTAAATGAATAAATTAACATATCTCGCTGTATGCGAACCAGATGGAGAAAATGGGTTTGGTATATATTTTCCTGATTTACCAGGCTGTGTAAGCTATGGTTCAGATATTGAAGAAGCAAAAAAAAATGCAAAAGAAGCTCTGGAACTACATATTTATGGAATGCAAGAAGATGGGGAGATTCTTCCGAATCCTCAGCAATGTATTACAGATACAAAAGAAGGCGATTGCATTTTAGCCATCACAGTTTTTCCCGAATTGGTAAAGAATGAACTTGATAATAGACGAGTAAAAACAAATTGTACTATTCCTGCTTATCTTAAAAAGGAAGCAGAAAAAGAAGGTATAAATTTCTCACAATTACTTGAATGTGCTTTAAAAAATCTTTTATCTGGCTCACATACACATTCATTAAAACTGGGATAATTATTTTTCTTGAGTCTTAGAATACCAAAACTCTATCACGATTTACAGAGTTTCATTTTATAGAAAAATAATTTGTAACAATTATTCCTAACTTAAAAAGAGGTACAACAAATGCTTATAACTCTAGAAAACCAATTCTTTACCACCGAAATATCAACAAAAGGAGCCGAGTTACAGAGCCTTATTCGAAAAAGTGACGGGAAAGACATTATCTGGAGGGGAGATAAAAACGTGTGGGGAAATCATGCGCCGATATTGTTTCCGTTTGTGGCGAGGTGTTGGGGGGATTATTTTGTGATTGATGGGAAGAAATGTGAATATACACGTAATCACGGGTTTGCCCGCGATTTGGAATGGAAATGTACTTCGCAAAGTGGAGATAGTGCAACTTTTGAGTTGATACAGAGCGAGGATACGCTTTACCGATTCCCCTATTCTTTCTGCTTAAAAACAGAATACAAGCTTACAGAAAAAGGAATCGACTGGAAAATCACAGTAAAAAATACAGATGATAAGACTTTTAAGTTTGGATTAGGAACGCATGCGGCTTTCAGTATGAACGGAAGTAAGTCAGAAGATTTTGTAGTAGAGTTTGAAAAGAAAGAACCGCTAACAGCTGTATGCTGTACACCAGACTGTTATCTTATAACAGATAAAGATGGAAAAGCTCCAGTAACAAAAACTTTTGGAGAAAAAGAACCCGGCATCATTCCAGTTACAAGTGCAGGTTTTGGAAACGGTCAGTTGTTTACAAATATTACATCAGAGTGGGTAGGATTAAGAAACCGCGTTTATGGTTCTATCATCAAAATCCAGACAAAAGGATTTCCTTATTGCATGATCTGGCAAAACACAAAAGGTACTCCGCAGTTTGTATGTCTGGAACCGTGGCATGGACTTACCGATTCAAAAAACAGTGACCATATATGGGAAAACAAAGCAGGCATGAACGAACTGGCTCCGGGTAAAGAGTTTGTTTGTGAACAGAATATTTGGATTGAATAATAAGTATGAGTTAAATAAACAAATCTCCTTTGCAACTTTATAAACAATAAATTCTTATTGTATTAAATCCTTAATAAAATTATCATTTGGATCAAATGTAAAAGAAATTGTTTTCTCAAAAGAATTGAAATTATCACCTGATATGATAAATGTTATTTTATAACATCCATATTCTTTTATAAGTAGTTTACTATTCATTGCTGCAAAATAACCACATTTATTTTGTTTATCAAAAAAAAGGAAATCACAATCTTCAAAAGATTTAGGTTGAATATTTTTCATTGTATAAGGTAATAAATTATATAATTTTCTATCATCTTGATATGACCAATATAATTTTAGAGGGGGGAATTTCGGTAAATCTTGTTTTTGTTTATTTTCAAAACAAACTTTATATAATATAACTTGTACATTTTCCGCTGTTTTTAAACCACTATTATTTATACGAATTTTTAATGAAATTGCATCTCCTGTATTTAAAGAACACTCTGTAAATAATTCTTCTGATGTATTATCAATTTTACAGGATAATTTAGGTCTATATATTCGACATTTGAAAAACTGTACGATTAAAGGAATAATAATAGAGAAACAAGTCACTATTACCAATGCAAATTGAATTTTTTCACCAATACTCATAATTTTTTACTTTCCTTAAGAAAGAATTATAATACTGAATAATAAATAATCAAGACTTAACAAATATTATATTTCAATCAGTTTCAAAATCTATTCTGCAATGATTCTATAAAGAATTACTCCAGAAAATCTAATATTTCATCGTTAATAATTTCTAAAACAGGTTCTTCATAAACATTTGAATCATTATTTTGTCTTTCCATAAATACATAACGTTTTATTTTATCAATTGGAAACTGCGATAATTGATTTTCTTCTTCTATTATATAAACATAATTACTGTTATTATAAATAATCTTCCCAGTTGTAGTTGAATCATCTTCAAATACTATTGTATTAAATTTATAAAATCCGCCTCCAAGATTATTTGAAATATGTGGAAACACTCTTGTTGAATATAATGATAATGCAATCATAAAAAAAACAATTACAAGACAATAAGCACAATAATAGTCAAGATACATCGGTTTATCACCAAGTTTAAAACATGAAATCCCAGTTTCTTTATTAACTAATGGAAATTTGCCATATATAAGAATTATCGCAAATATTACACAAAGTATGCTTAAAATCATATAAGTCTCACAAATTTCTTGAAAAATGTGATCTTCAAAAAGAATTGAATTAACACTATATGTTGAACACAACTCAAGCCCAATAACAGTATAAACCAATCGTTTATATTTTTTTGATTTTAAATTAGGTATATCGAATTTTATATTTAGACCTAATAACCCAAAGAAAGCTACAATTGAAATTGCCATCAATACCCGTAACAGATAATATCTCCATCCTGAATACATTAATTCTAAGTTGTCACCATTTCCCAGAAAAGAATAAACTATTATTGCAAATAAAACTGGCTTCCATAACATGTTTATTACGAATAATATAGGACCATGTTCCATCTTTATTACACCAAAAAAAATACAAAACAAGAAAAAGTAGCAAATAATCTGCAAAATAGCTACGAATCCAATAAAAATAGTCTTTGAATCAAATAATGCAACATCAATAATTCCAAACTGATACAGATATATATTAAGTATAAAAGCACCAATTGCTATGAAACATACAGGAATTAAGGAGATGAATTGGAAAAGATGTTCTTTTAAATATTCTTTCATACTGTCATTTATTTCGGTTTGTACTCATTGTAAAAATAGCGAGGAATTTCCTCGTCAGTAAATGTTCCTGGGTTCACGACCAACCACATAATTTAATTATAGGGCATTATGATTTCTGGTCAAGCGTTCCTTATTCTATTGACTCTGCAAACATATTTATATTACTGAACTTAACTTTTATGGAAACAAAAAGATGATTTTCTAATAGCTAAATATTAAATATTGTAAAACAAGAATTTCACCTATATAATTAATCATACATAGGAGTTTTATTATGGAAGAAAAACGTGGATTAAAATTTTTTAGGTTTGTACTAAACTTAGCTATCGCTATTTTTTTTATTGTAGTATATTTGTGCAATAACAAACATATTAAATTCGAAACAGTATTCAATATTACTATTCTTACATCTTTCTGTGTAGTATTTATTATAGACATGCTTTCCGATTTATTCTTTTATTGGTGCAAGAACAAAACAGAAGATAAAACTAAATTAAGCTCAGACTATATAAAATTAAACAAAAAATACAAAGATGATAAATATACCTTTAAAAATAGTGAAAACAAAAACTCATTAAAACTGTTAAGACACGTTAAATTAGATAAAAATGAACCGGACAAATTTAAATTTACTTTTCCAATAATTTATGAATGTGACTTAAGAAATAAAACGATAAAATTTGACGATATACAGAATATGTACAATCTCCCGTCTTTTGTTGCACAAAATGCATCTAAATTAATGGAAGCTCATTCAACATCAGATCAATATAATAGTTTAACTATAAGAATAAAGAACTGGTATACAGAAGGAAATATATTTCAAATTGAACCAGAATTTACAACTTATTATAATACTCTTCTTACTAACCGGTGCATGGATTTTGAAATACAAAAAAATATCAGCGTACGAGAAATATTAGAATACGGGCCTTATTTATCTCCTCTTTCAGAATCAAAGCTTTCTAACCACCTTGGATTTAATGCTTTTGTAAAAACCTCTGACAATTGGATTCCATTAATAAGACGAAAAACAGATTTAACAGATGGAAAACGTACATACGGACTAAGTGTTCAGGCTTCAATAAAAACTAAATATATTTTAAATGAAGAACATAAAATAAAAGAGCAAAACCAACTTTTTAATTGTATGAAAAAGGAAATAGTAGATGAATTAGGAGTTACTGAAGGAAACATATACAATGATGATCATTGTATATATGCTGCGTACCGTGATATTAGGGAAGGTGGAAAACCACATTTATTTGCTTTTTTTAATCTTACCATCACAAAAGAAACACTTACAAAATGTTTTAATAAAAATATTAAAAACAAGAAACATGATGACAATTTATTATACGATGGTAAAACTATATATTGGATAAAAGCAGATACTAACATAGAATCACAAATAGCAATAAGTCCAAAAATGATTATTTATAACAATAAAAAATTATTAATGACTCCTTCTGCAGCTACATGTGTAGCATTTGCTATGGATTTTGGTTTATTAAAATAAACAAAAAAAGGCGATACCTAAAATAGAGATATCGCCTTTTATAAATTGTCAATTTCCCAACTACAAAATTTGATTAACATACTTTAGAATTATATTTAAACAAAAAAAAGGCTGTCCTTTACAAAGTTTCGTTATCTTCTAGGACAGCCCTATTTGATTTTAATATTCTTTATTTTCTTACAGAACCATGTAAGAAATCATCATAGCTGATTTCTATACCTTCCCTAACATCAATTTTTGCCATCCAGCCAAGATCATTAAGTCGGGTTACATCACAAAGTTTTCGTGGAGTTCCATTTGGTTTTGTCGGATCCCATTCCATTTTGCATTTACGGCCATATTTTCGGACGTCCGAATAAACGACATCTTCTACAGTTTCTGCAAGTTCTTTAATTGTACATTCTTTTCCAGTTCCAACATTTACAAAATCACCAGTTGGAGTTCGTAAATCAGAAGCATTTTTATTTTCCATTAAATAAACAACTGCATCAGCCAAATCTCCGGCATACAAGAATTCACGTAAAGGAGATCCATCTCCCCAAAGATGAACTACATCTTCTCCACTAACTTTTGCTTCATGAAACTTGCGAATCATTGCAGGGAAAACATGACTTCCCTGAAGTTCGTAGTTATCACCAAGACCGTAAAGATTTGTTGGCATTACACTAAGGAAGTTTGTACCAAACTGCTTGTTATAAGCAGTACAAAGCTTGATTACACTGATTTTTGCAAGAGCATAGGCATCGTTTGTTGGTTCAAGAGGACCTGTGAGAAGAGATTCTTCCTTAATTGGCTGTTCTGCCATTTTTGGATAAATACAAGTTGAACCAAGATTCATAAGTTTTTTTACACCATTTACACGGGCTGCTTCAACAACATTAAACCCAATAACCATATTCTGATAAATAAAATCAGCAGGATAAGTTGAATTTGCACCAATTCCGCCAACATGAGCAGCTGCAAGAAAAACGTATTCTGGCTTTTCTTTTGCAAAAAAATCATTAACGGCAGCTTGATTAAGTAAATCAAGTTCTTTGTGAGTTCTTGTAATAATGTTTGTATACCCTTTTTCTTTCAAACATCGTAAAATTGAACCGCCAACTAATCCACGATGCCCTGCTACATATATTTTTGCATTCTTTTCCATAAATAATAATCTCCTTGTTATGGATAAGTATTTTATCTAATTATTTTAAAATAAAAAAGGTGATTTAGACAAGAACTTTATTTAGTTCTACTAAACCACCTTTTATTAATATTGAATATAATTAGCGCTGATGCAAAGTTTTCTCAGCTTTTACATATTCCATATCATGTTTCATCATAATTTTTACAAGTTCTGGGAAAGTAGTTTTTGTTGGATTCCAACCAAGAACAGATTTTGCTTTTGTTGGGTCTCCAAGTAAAGTTTCTACTTCTGCCGGGCGGAAATATTTTGGATCTACTTCAATAAGAACTTCTCCAGTTGCCTTGTTGTAGCCCTTCTCATTTACGCCTTCACCTTTAAACTCGATTTCAATTCCAGCTTCACGGAAAGCATACTGGCAGAACTCACGAACAGAATGTTGCTCTCCAGTTGCTACTACAAAGTCATCAGGTTTATCTTGCTGTAAAATAAGCCACATACATTCTACATAATCACGGGCATACCCCCAGTCTCTGAGAGCGTTAAGATTTCCAAGATAAAGCTTTTTCTGAAGTCCCTGTGCAATACGAGATGCTGCAAGTGTGATTTTTCGGGTTACGAAAGTTTCACCACGACGTTCTGATTCATGATTGAAAAGAATTCCGTTTGAACAGAACATTCCGTAAGATTCACGATAATTCTTCATAATCCAGAAACCATACATTTTGGCTACAGCATATGGAGAACGAGGATAGAATGGTGTTGTTTCTTTCTGAGGAATCTCCTGAACAAGTCCGAAAAGTTCTGATGTAGAAGCCTGATAAATACGACAAGTTTTTTCCATTCCCAAGAAGTGAACTGCTTCAAGAATTCGAAGAACTCCTGTAGCATCACAGTCTGCTGTATATTCTGGAACCTCAAAAGAAACCTGAACGTGACTCTGTGCACCAAGGTTGTAGATTTCTGTAGGCTTTATTTCACGAATAAGTCGAATTAAGCTTTCTGAATCTGTGAGATCACCATAATGCAAATAAATCTTGCGATTCTTGTGCATATCTTCAATAGCATCTTCAAGATAAAGATGTTCAATGCGACCAGTGTTGAATGATGATGAACGGCGGATGATTCCGTGTACTTCATAGCCTTTTTCTAGCAAAAATTCAGCAAGAAAAGAGCCATCCTGTCCTGTAATTCCAGTAATAAGTGCAATTTTATTTCCCATATAAAAATCTCCTTATATCTATATATTTGTTTTATTCCTTAATAATTATTTTACATTTTTTCAATTTCAGAATCCATCCATTCTAATTGAATAAAAAATGAACTTTTCATATCTTGAATAAGCTGTTTATAACTTTTGGTTTCATAATTATTTACTGGATTCCAATCTGTCCACATCATTTCATTTCTTTCAGCAGCCCTATGAATTAACTCATATTGCTCATCAATAAAAAGAGGTATTTTTTCTTCCCAAACAGGCTTATATTTTAACCACTTTTTCTTAACTTTATCTACAAAATCAGGATCCTTAAATAATTGTTCATAATAAAATGAAGATTTTGCAAAGAATCTTTTAGTTCCTCTTATTCCAAAAGTCCACGCATCTAAATCCCAAGGAGGTCCAAAATATAGTTTATCATCTCCCCGTTTTTTATATATATACAAATTCTTAGTTCGTGCAGCTTCTTCGTTTAATGCTATTTCTTCTACAAACCACCAATTTATCACTGACTCTAGATCTAAATATTTCTCATACTCATGTGTTTCTACTTTATTATCACTATAAAGTAAACTTTCAACAAAATTAATATGTGATTGTATGTATGAAAACTGCTCATCTGGAACATTTTCTTCTGGTTCTTTTAATATCCAATATAATTTTGAAAGAGATGGATACCAAGGTGTAGTAGTAGTTATATTAAAATAATCTGTTACAAAAGAATACTTTTCTTTAGGATTTTTATCTAAAGAAGTATTATCTATTTCTAATAAATAACCACCAGAAATCTTATCTTCTTCTAAATCGTTTTCTTTTAATTTATCTATATTAATCTTTCCTTTTTCAATATCAATTTTTTCACATAAATAATACAATCCTTTATGTTCACCATTTAATATCAATTCAACAAATTGTCCAGATTGTACCCACTCATAATCAGTTAAACGAGCTATTTCAAAAGCCGTTGCATTATGTAGTTGCGTTCTATCATAATAAGCATTTGCAAGTAAAACCCATTTTTTGCTACTTTTCATACCAAGAATACTTTGCTTTTCATCGAACTTTATATTATATGGTTTCTTTTCTTGAAGCCAAGTTGAATTACCCCTTCCCTTTATTCCAGCTTTTCCTAATTCTTGTTTACCATCAAATGTGACAAGGGTTACATCACAATCTTCCACTCTGACTTCTTTACTCATAATAGGTTGTCCATCAGGAGTATTTATCATAATAACTGGCAAATCATAAATAATTATTTTTTTCTTTTCAGGATTCACACTCGCATATGGATCTTCAACCTCAATAGGTGCACAAAAATTTGAATAATCAGCATAATTATCACATTCTTCATTACCATAGGTATCAAAAATTATTGATTGTACATTAGATAAGTCTTCATTATTTGATACAGAAAAATGGATACCCGTTTTATTTATGAGAAAAGGAGTATATTCTTTTCCATTTTGTGTTCGCAATTTTATGTTTACCTCACCTGCTGATGTTTTATCATCTTCAGAGTTTGAAGTTTGACAAGAAATTAGAAATAAGAAGATTCCAAAAACTAAAAAGAGACAACTCTTATTCTTCATTTTTATCCTCACTATCTAATTCTTTAATCTCATTTAAAATTATTTTATTCATCATTTTTCTTTCACTATCAAAAAACCATCCAAATTTATTAAAATATCTAATTGCACTTTTTATGTGTATTAGAAGCATTTTTTTATTTTTATAACTTTCCTTTGCATGGTTATGCACAATTGTAACCTTCGGATAATAAATTGTCTTTGCTACGCGATGTATTCGTCTTATAAGATCAAAATCTTCACAATACATAAAATATCCGTCATCAAAAAAAAGGTTGTTTTCTTTTAGAGTAGAAGTACGCATAAACATAAAACAACCACTTAAACATGGAGGATTAATTATTTTATCATATCCTGATTGCCTAAGTTCATATCGATTATTATTACGCATAATCAGTTTTGTTTTAGGTAAAAATCTACGAAATATTAAATCAAATGGTGTTGGAAGGAGCTTACATAAATATTGAAGTTCTCCATTTGGATAAATAACTTTTGGAAGAATATACCCTACATCATGATTTAATTCCATGAAGGAAACTAATTCTGATAATACTTTCTTTCCAAAATATATATCAGGATTAAGAATTACATGATAATCGCTTCCAGTTTCAATGGCAGAATGTAAAGCAATATTATGACTTGAACCATATCCTGTGTTTTCATGAGGGATATATTCTATGATTTCATTTATCTTAGATTCATTGAAGAAATGTGCATTTTCATCTGAAGGACAATTATCTATAATATATAATTTATCTATACAATTTGCTTCTGAAATTGAAGTAATTATGGTTTTAATCTGAGAAATAGGTGTTTTGTAAATTACAATACTTGCTGTTAACATAATTATTCTTGTCAAAAAAATTTAGATTTTTTCCCATTTCTTTGTAGAAAAGTTATATTGTTTTATTACTTTTGCAGGATTACCTACTGCGATAGAATTTGGAGGTATATTTTTTGTTACTACACTATTTGCTCCAATTATACAATTTTCACCGATTGTTACACCAGGAAGAATTGAACATAATTCGCCTATCCAAACATTATTACAAATTTCAACTGGAGTACTAGATAGTTTCCTGTTTTTTGCGATTTCATTTGGATTTGTATCTTTTTCATCGCCATTATAAGAACCATGATTTAAATCACTTATAAATACCTTACTAGCAATAAGTACATTATCACCAATCTTTACTCCTTCCAAAGCAGCAATATGTACATAATCGTTAATTTGAACATTTTCACCAAATCTTAATGCTTTTATCCCATTTTCTGAAAATGTTTCAATTCGGCATCCATAACCAGTTGTAAGATTATTTCCAAAATCAACTCCTTTTTTATTACGTATATCGATAGGTAAACGTATTAAACGTGCAGAAGGAACTTCCAACTTTGTATATATGAAACATCGAGAAAGATATAATAATTCTTTTAAAGTTCTTTTCATTTGTTACTCATGTATAATTTTACTAAGTAAATCTTCCCAATTCTTACAATAAGGTTGTTCAACTTTTAGTTGAGAAACTTGTTTGAAAATATGAGTTGATTGATTGTTTATTACAGATTTCATAATCCCTGCTAATTGCTTTTCATTCATCGGATCAAAAAAAGCAACATGTTCTGCACCACTTGCAGATTCATAAGCATATGGTAAATCTGCAAGAATCATTTTTTTTCCATAAATTTTATATTCAGATATAGGTAATCCCCATGTTTCTAGCAAACTTGGAAAAATTAGACACTCAGAACTTCTATAATACCCTTCACATTCATTTCTAGAAAGTAATCCCAAGAAATGTATATGTTTATTATATTTGTATTTTTCAACTACATTATGACTATAATCATTCTCTGTGCCATCAATGGTTAAATATATATTCCAATCATTAGTTATTTCTTTATCTTTATTAAGAATTTCAGAAGCTTTGCATATTGTTTCAAAATTCTTAAAATCTCGTGGATATGAATTAAAAAAGAACTGCCCTTTTTTAAACTTGCCATCATATAAAGATGAAATCTTTTCTTCATACTCAGGCTTAGCTACAATTATTTTTTCTTTTGGTAGTCTACAAAGATCTGCTATTTTATCCCTAAACCAATTCTGCTGAACAATACATGCAGTAGTCTTCTTTACATTCAAACAATATAAATATTTATAAAAAATCACAAAAAGATTGAACCTCCAGTTTAACTTCAATTCTTTTCGTTTCTTAAAAAATGGAGATGGGTTATGCATATATGTATAAAGATATTTTGCACGAACATTAGGCGTTACATCATGTAAAGAAATCCATATAAGGGGTTTTTCCTTTAATGAAATGAAATAAAAATACACATATTCATAAAAAATACGAAATAACCAACTTTTCTTTGCTTTCGGATAAACAATATATGTAATATTCTCATATTTTGGAAGTAACGAAATACTGTGAACAAGTATATAAATCTTAAATTTATTGTCTTTGTTATAGGTAGACAATTCTTGAACACATTTTTGTAATATAGATAGTCCACCCCCTTCAATAAGATTTACAGCAGAAACAATAATGGTTTTTGAGTTTTTCATAATTCAAATAATACACTAATTCTTTTTAATAAGATTCTTAAAGAACCTTTTAAGAAGACCAAAATAGTAAAATTTTCTAGAAATTTCTTTTAAAAATCTTAACGATTCTTTATCAAATTTTTCTTTATTCGAACTAATACCATTCGTATCATAAATCGACACAATAATATTTTTTTTTTCAACGACTTTCTTAGCACAAAGACATTTATATAACCAGACTCTGTCTGCTATAATTCGATATCCTTCATCGAACAGATTATCAAAAAAAGTTTTTTTTCTTGCAAAAATAGCCTGATGACAAATCATTCGCTCCATAATAAACATAGTTTTTGTAATTTTTTGTGGATAATAACATAGTTTGCCATCTGGAGTAATTGCCTTTCCATAAATAATATCAGCATTATTTTCATTCTTAAAAACATTACTTATAACGTTTTCATCACAAAATACATCGCCAGAATTCAAAAAGAAAAGCCACTCTCCTGTGGCAAGTTTTATTCCTTTGTTCATAGCATTGTATATACCTGTATCATGTTCAGATACAATTTTCGAAATTCTTTCTGAATATTTCTTGCATTTTTCAAGAGTTCCATCAGAACTATTCCCATCTATGATCAGATACTCAATATTTGGATAATTCTGAGAAATTACACTTTTTATTGTTTTCTCAATATGTTCAACATCGTTATATACTACTGTAATTATAGAAATTTTATCATGCATTATTAGTATTCCTCATATTTACTAAACAAAAGTATCTTTTATTTTTCGACAAAAACATTTTTATTTCTTGAAATGACAAATAAAGATAATGAATAAAGAAAAAAGAATATCCTAATTGACTTTGATAAGGCCTTTGAAAAAATAATGCCAGCATAATAAGATATTCAAACTTGAAAGAACAACAAAAAGCTATAAAGGCAACTAATAAAAAAACATAGTATAAAAAAGAATTAAAAAGACCATTTAATGCCAAACAAGATAAAGGGTTTTCTCCTATTACACCATATTTTCGAAGAATCTGTTCTGATCCTAAATTATAATTACCAAAAAGGAAACCATTTTCTTTTATTGATTTTAAGCAACCTTCTATTTGTCCATTACGAGAGTTACCTTTTATTGTACCAGTAGAAGAATCGAATTTTAATCTACTGAAAAGTAACTTATCAAAAATATCAAAAAAACACAAAAAGATTATGATTAAACAGAATAATATAATAAATAATGAAAGCCTTCGTTGTTTCTTATTAAATTGTTTATACAAAGGAATACAAAACAAACAAAAACATAGAAAATGAGTTAATGAAAATGTTATTAATCCTAATAACAACATTATAAATGTAAAAATAGGATTCTTTCTGTAATGAATACGCAACGCACAAATTGCACATATATAAAAACTAAGAGCTCCAGCCTCATCATAAATTCCGGAAGGTCTAATAAACTTTCCTAATACTGCATTTGAAAATGTTGATAGAAAAAAATAATTTCTACGTTCATCAGGATTCGTTATATAGAATAAAGGATTCCCCCCAATAAAAGCATAAACAAAACCTATAACAGCACCTATTTCCAAAATAAATAAAAAAATACTTGATATATATGTAAAATATTCGATATCAGAATCTTGTAATAATGTATAAAACAAAGCATAACCAATAAGTGCCGATAAGATAATAATATATGATATATTTAAATAATGGAAAGCAGTAATTGTTCCAAGCCCTATTGTTGAAAAAATTACAAACAGAAGAAAATACACATTACCAGTTTTTTTACAAAAGACAATAATTTCCACTATATATAAAACAACAAGTAAGAAACTACCCCATCTTACACGTAACCCCAAATTAAATAATATAGGAGAAGGCAGCAACAATACCATAAAAAAAAATATTATAGAAGATATTTGTCGCTTTTCATTTTTCAAATCAATGCTTTTTTCAGTCATCTATATAATTCTACTTTCTACAAAATTTCTTAATTATCTGTATTACTTTAGTACGTTCAGTATTATCAAAAAGTATAAGCATTCCAACTGTAGGAACAACGACAATATCTGTTACTGCAAAAATCAAAAACTTTGAAATTTCTGCAAAATGAAACTTTGTTTCAAAAAAGAAAACTATTACCAAAATAACAAGGACAAACATCACAGGTATCATTATTTTTTTTACAAAGTATTTAAATGAATATCCTATATATTTCCTTGCATAATATAAATTTACACATCCCTGTAAAAACCCAACACCCATATTTACATAAATTGCATAGTAAAATGATAAACCTGCTTTGAATATAAAAAAAATTACCAATATTGAAATCAGATAAGAACCAGATAACCATATCTGCTGTTTAGTGATATTTCCAGATGCGTGAATTCCTTGGGCAAGAAAATATGTAAAAGAACTAATATTGATACTTATTAATGTTAGTATAACAAGTTGAGTAGAGTATTCAGGAGGTTGCTTTAACCATAAAGTTAGAATCCACTGTGCGGAACAAACAAGAGGCAATGTAACCATCATCAAAAGAAGAAATGTTATCTTGGTTCCAAAATTTATTAATTTATGCATACTATCTAAATCACCAGCCCCATAAGCTGCCATGATTTGAGGAACCATAGATGATTTGAAATTTGTAACAAAAGTATTTACTGCATTTTGAACCTGAACAGCAACTCCATAAGCAGCATTTACAACAAGTCCAAAAAATAAGTTTATGAGCATTACAACTCCTTGAGTATTCAGAAGTTGTGCTAAAACCGTAACCAATAAAAGAGAAACAAATTTAAGCATTTCTTTTATCAAATTTTTATCCCTCAGAGGTAGAGTATGTGTTTCTTCAAACCGTCTACCTATTAAAACAAAAATAAGAATTCCACCTGCTGAAACAAAGAAATTTAATGAGGATAAAACTATGAGTTTATCAAATGGGATTATAATCAGAAGATATAAATTACAAAGTCTTAAAACAGCTTGACCAATTTCTACTAAAGCAGTTTTTGAAAATAGTTCTCGTGCTCTAAGCAATGCAGAGTAAGGAACTGTAATAATTCCTAAAACTAGAGTCAAAATACTGATTTGAAACACAATTTGAGCAGCTACCATTCTTTCTGCAGGAATATTCATTTTATGCAAAAAGAAAACTGCAAATACTTCTGAAATTACAAAAGTGATTGCAGCAACAATTAAATGTAAATAAAGTCCTGTTCCAAATACTTTTTTTAATCTATCTTGATTTCCTTGCCCTATTTCATAACTATAAAATCTTTGAACAGCAGTTCCCATTGAGCCGTTCAAAAATGAAAACATTGAAACAATACTCCCAACAAGATTGTTTAAGCCATAATCTTCAACACCAAGCTGCTCCAAAGTTACTCGTACAGTAAAAAACGAGATGAGCATCGTTATTATTTGGCGTATATATAGAGTGATAGTATTCTTTGCTATTCTTTTACTATTGATTTGAAAAGCCATAATGATTAAGAAAGATATTCTTCTGGAATTGGAATTTCATTTTTAAAATGTTTGTATGCAGCCAATAAACAATTCTTTTGCATTTGAACAGCAGCATAATTACTATAACATTCTTGCATTAGAATTGCTCCATTCTTTTTTAATTGTTCAACTAAATCTGGATTATCCAGTAATCTTTGCATATTATCTGCAAGAGCTTGATTGTTACCAATTTCAGAAAGAAGAACCGTCTCTCTTTTTTCATTGAGTTTTGGAGTTCCATTTTCTGTTATTGTTGTTACCACTGGAAGTCCACATGCCATAGCCTCTCTAATAGTTCCACTTATGATATCAATTTTCAAAGGTATTAATGCATACTTAGCTGTTTGTATTGTATTTAGTACATCTTGATGAGTAGGTAATCTTCCTGTAAAAACAATACTATTTGTTAAGTTTAATTCATTTATTCTCTTATCAATTAAATTCTTATAATCTTCACTATAATCTCCAACTACCAAAAGAGTAATATCCGGATTTGTTTTATGAATTATTCCAAGCCCCTCTATTGCTAAATCAACAGCTTTACTTATATTTGCAGCAAAATAAACAAAATCATATTTTTTTTCAATTGTGTTATCAGGTTTTAGGTCTTCACCGACAGCCAAACGCATTGCCAAAGTTGTTGAATTTGGTATAAGAGAATTTTTAATTAACGCTATATATTTTTCAACAGTAGTTCCTATATAATCTGCCCTCTGTAATACTTTTAATTCGTTTTGCGTCCTGTATAAATATCTTTTGTGATCAATTGGATAATTATTTTCAAAAGTAGGATCACTCATTAATGTCTGAAGATGAACAACAAGAGGAATCGTCTTAGGAATATCGAGAGCCGAAAGAGAGTAATGAGGATTTTCTGCACCAGACATATAAACAATATCAGGTTTAATATTTTTTATAAACTTTTTTATATATTTTCTGTTAAAAAGATAATTTGAATAATTTGAAGATGGAATTACCTTATGTACCAAACGTTTCCATATCAAACCATCTTCATTTAATACAAAATGATAAAAAATATTATTGAATTCGAATTCTTGAAAATAACCTTTTATCCATCCATAAGGTGAAATAACATGGAGTTCTACTTCATCTGACATTTTCTCAAATTCTGCTATTGCATTTGAAATCCAAACACCATGTTCTGCAGCCAATACAGTAGGTTCGCAGGGTAACTTTTTAATTTTTCGTGCAACTTTTTCAAGTATATTTATTCGGAATTTTAAATGATTCTGAACTTTAGGATTTGAAAAATCACATATCAAAGCAACCTTTAGCTTGTTATTTTCCATAATAGTTAAAAAACCTTTATCATTTTTAAATACTCTGGCCACTCTCCCATATCTCGCCATGAATTCTCGCTTACTGGGAAACAACCAACACGACCACCACGTGATTTTACAACTTCCATTAAATCTGTAATATGGAAAAACTGATTTTCTGGAATATCTCTTATCAATTCTGGATTTAAGATATAAACACCTGTATTTATTTTGTATGTTATATCTGGCTTTTCTTTTAGGCCTGTCATAAGACCATCTTCACCTGTTTCAATAACTCCATAAGGAATATGAAAACTCTTCACTGCAGTTACCATAGTAATGTCATTTTTATTCTCTTTATGATACTCATATACATCGCGAAAATCTTGATCTATTAAAATATCACAATTAGTTACAAAAAATGGTGTATTGATTTTATTCTTCAAGAGAGACACCGATCCTATTGTTCCAAGAGGTTTAGATTCTTCAAAAAATTGTATATTATATTTATGTTCTGTATGATCAAGATAAAAACGCATCATATCACTTTTATAATTCACAGACATATAAAATTTAGTACACCCAATATTTTCAAATTGATTCATTATCTCTTCTAAAATTGTTTTATCACCAACTGGCACTAACGGTTTAGGAATTATATTCGTTATAGGCTTTAAACGAGTTCCCTTTCCACCTGCCATAATAACAACAGGAAGATTTATCTTTTCTCTAATCTCTGTTTCAAGTTTATTCAAAAAAGCATCTTTCCAAAAAACTACATCTACTAGTTCTTTATTCCTATTCAAAACAGGCATACACTCTGCGCGCAGTCTGTACATTTTCTGCCTTATTGAATCAATTTCTTCATCCTCAGACGCATAAACTTTATTTATATCTAAGATTGCCGATATAGGAGAATTCATATCAATCGCATTTATAATAGCTCTCTGAATATCCCCAATAGTAAGTATTCCAGCAAAAGACTCTCCATTAAACACGAACAGTAATTTACACTTTTCAGCATCCATCGTCTTAAGCGCTTCTATAATCGTATTCTTAATTGTTATTGAACGTGATTTTATTTCTTCAATTTTAAACATATTTTTTCCATCAAAAGTAAGTTAAAATTTATATATAATTCCATTGTTACAAACCTTGTGTATAATCACTTTCATTACCCCAGAGCTTTTCAAAACGATTGTTTTCCATTTCCTTTTTCAAGTCTTTAAGGTACGAAATATAATCCCACTTAGGCTCATATCCAAGTTGTTCTATGGTTTTAGAAATATCTAATATAAAATTCGGTGAATCTGGCTTATTTCTGTTTATAATAATCTTGGACTTCTTATTCGGATTTCCAAATACATCAATAATTCCTTGAATTTGTTCTAGTCTTGTTACAGGCATGTTGTTTCCAACATTATAAACACCACATTCACCGTTACCTGAAAGCATCTTTTCAATTATCTGAATACAGTCTTTTACATAAAAAACATCACGTTTACATTCAGGATTTCCCCATAATTCAATATCTTCACCTTTCTTTGCCTGCTCGATTATCGCTCTCTGCCCAGTCCACCTTTTTTTACCATCCACAAAATAAGTTGGGTTTGGATGATAGCAGAAAATATTTGGAAAACGAAGAATATAATACTTAAAATTATATTTTACCGAATAGTGATGAACCAAATCTACTGCAGCGTTTTTGGTAATTGCATAAACAGAATGATCATCATTAAGTGGAAAACGGCTAGGAACATCAGCAGGAATTGGTTTATTTTCCTTCAACAAATAATTAATATCTCCCCATGTTCTTGGGAAAATAAAACGCTCAACTTTTACTTTTACAGCCCAATCCAAAACATTCATAGTTCCATAAATATTTGATTCAACAAACATTCTTGGATTATATCCTTCCATCGTTGCAGGAAGAATAGCTGCCATGTGAATCACACCAAACACATTATCTTGTGGTAACTTATTAAACTCTTCCTGTTTAAGAATATCCAGAGAAAGATACTTTATATCGTAATCTGCAAAAAAGCCATTATCTGATTTTCTCTTTCCAGTTGCTATAACATTATAGCCCATTTCTTTCAGATATAACGCAGTGTAACACCCAACTTTACCGGTAGCTCCAATAACAACAACAGTTTTCATTTTACACATAACTCCTTAATTTTAATAAAAGTCACAATTATTTTTTCATATTTGCAATACAATCTATCTAATTCTTCTCTTGAATTGGTTTGAATGATGAATTGACCATAACGATCTAAACTACTTGTAATTTTATTTACTTTATCACCAACATTTAATTTAAAATCAAAATCAACTACATATTCCCAATCTCTAACTTCTTCTATCTTTTTATCAATTGCTTTTATTTCTCCTTCCGGTAAACAAAAGAAACATACAGCTGAGGCTTTATTGATTCGACCAGAATTAATATCAACAGTTTTACCTAATGCAATATTAATCAATTGATCTTCCATATTTATTCCAGTTGAAAGAGGAACAAGAGTAGAAGTAATATAATCACCACCTAAGCGAGGACTTGTTTCAATCACAAAAATCCCCCTATCATTAATTTTTAACTCAGTATGAGAAGGACAATTTTCAAAATGTAAAGCTTTTGCAATTTTTTTTATTATTTCACGGATTTCTTCTTTTTGATTTTCAGAAAGATTTGCCGGTTGTTTATGTCCAAGTTCTACGTTATATGGAAATTCTGTAGTTTTCTTTTCTGTAAATTGTATTACTTCTGTTTTTCCATCATAGTGCAAACTTTCTATACTATATTCCTGACCTTCTAT
>JAEEGL017032794.1_pt1 | contig 28548 bp, 18 predicted proteins | sample 9134231 | NCBI WGS metagenome assembly JAEEGL01 (sample SAMN16246548, study PRJNA631951) | gut metagenome | biome: gut microbiome; feature: rumen; material: fiber-attached | host: Bos | place: Iran: Karaj | collected 2018-10 | reverse complement strand
ATCCTCTCGTCGGAAGGATTCCCCTGGTAACGGAGTTCCCCGTCGATGGAGAGCCAGTCCTGGAGAGGCAGTATGCAAAGCATCGACGGCGAATCGAGATGAGCCTTTATTATGGCCTCGGCAATCCAGGGCTCGCAGTAGTAAGGAGTCTCCCCCTCCCCGTGCATTACATCGTGGAAGAACTTGGCTGTCAGGGCCTTGTCTTCTTCCCACCACCCCCTGAGGGTAGATGTGTCATGGGTTCCCGTTGCACATACGCTCAGGTATGGATACTTCTCCGGAATGGCGAAATCCACGGCCGGATCCTTCGGCATCCTCTGGATTTCAAGGCTGAGCAGGTTCAACGCTCCCATTACCTCAGGCACGCAGGAAGGGATCATTCCAAGATCCTCTCCGCAGGAAAGCATTCCCGTCGAGCGGAGAAGTGCCGGCAGCTTCACCATCGCCGTCTCTTTCCAGAACTCGTTGTGGCGATGATAGAAGAAGTCGTAATAAAGGTCGTCGAAACTCCTCTTCCTATGGTCCTCGAGATTACGGTACCAGGTTGTATCCTGCCCGGAGATCCTTGGATGGTAGTAGCCTTTGTGACGGGGGTCCTCAAGGAAAAGTACGTCCGTCACAGAGCCGTTGCAGGAAGTGACGAAATCGCCTCCCGAAACGTCGAACCCCTTCTCCAGCAGCTCTTTAGCCGAGTACGGAAGGGCCGGGGAGAAATGTCCCATAAGGCCCGATGAGTAGCCGCAGGGGATCTCCCAGATGCGGAAGAAGCCGAGGATATGGTCGATGCGGAAAGCGTCGAAATACTCTCCCATTTTCCTCAGGCGGGCTTTCCACCATGCGAAACCGTCCTTTGCCATCTCATCCCAGTTGTAGGTCGGGAAGCCCCAGTTCTGGCCGTCCACCGAGAATGCGTCCGGCGGGGCGCCGGCCTGGCTGTCAAGGTTGTACAGCGAGGGATTGCTCCAGGCATCCGCGCTTGTGCGGCTGACTCCTATCGGGAGGTCTCCCTTGAGGATGACACCCTTGGAATGGGCGTACTCGACGGCCTCCTTGAGCTGGATGTGGAGATGATACTGGACATAGCAGTAATATTCTGTCTCGGGACGATGGGCGCGGCGATACCTGAGAGCCTTGGCCCTGTCATATACCGCCATGTTACCCCATTTTGAGAAATCAGTCTCACCGGTCTTGTCGCGAAGGACACAGAACACCGAGTAAGGCAGCAGCCAGTCCTCGTTCTCACGCACGAAACTGCGGTATGCGGGATTCTCGAGCGTCTTTTCTCCGTTAAGCGCAAATGCCTCACGCATAAGTTTTTCCTTCTCCTTATCCACCCGTTCATAGTCTATGGCAGGAAGCTTTTCAAGCTCTTTGCGCAGTTTCTCGGGAGGGTTGACTCCGATGGCTGGGAGATGGATGAAATGCGGATGCAGGGCGAAGGACGAAACGGCATTGTAAGGATAGGAATCCTGCCATGTCCTGGACATGGTCGTGTCGTTGATAGGCAGTATCTGGATTACGTTCTGTCCGGTCTCGACAGCCCAGTCCACCAACTTCTTGATGTCGTTGAACTCGCCTGTTCCGAAGCTCTCGCGGGTCCTCAGGGAGAATACCGGCACCGCAGTTCCGGCTCCCCTCCACGGACGGATGTCGAAAACCGGGGCTGTGTCGCTGATTACCAGAGTGTCGCCACTATCCGGAACCAAGCCGCTGAAATGATTTTCACCGGTCTCGTAGCGGAGGACATCTCCCGTTTTCTCGTCCAGGACAACATACTTGAACCAGAACGGGGCCCTGGCCTCAAGGCTGATTTCCCAAATCGGGAAACGGGCGTCGGAAAGCTTTTTAGGTGCAGTCCAGTCGGCGAAAAGGTCGCCCGAACCGTTCACGGCGAGGACTTCGCCGGGACGGACCGAAGGGACGCTGACCGCAAGGCGGACATTTCCCTTCTGGGCCTTGGGCGCTGCTGCGGCGCGGTGGAAAATACCCTTGGTGAAAGCCGTTGACCACAGCGGAGAATCCTCCGGCTGGTCCATCCAGCGGTCCCTTATGGTTACGTCGCCTTTCTTCGGAAGTGCCATCTTGTGCGTCCTCCATTCGCGGCGGAGAACTCTGTCCCCGGACACGAGAAGATAGCTGTAAACCAATGATACGGGGGCTTTTTCAACTTCGACGGAGACGCTCCAGCGACCGCCTTCCGAATACTGCATCGGATATTCGCGTCCGAAAGCGGAGAGTTTCAGTTCTTCGCCCCAGACAGTCTTGTACTCAAGTGAAAAATCGATTCTCATTTTCGTTTGAAACGTTTGATCTTTGCAAATATATCGATTTTGCCCCATCTCCCCTCCACCGTGTCGCGTTCCCGCGACGGACGGCGGAAAAAAGACGACGGACGGATATCCGGACAGGACTTTTGCTCTCTCCGGAGTGTTTGGTATTCAACTGAAGAATAACTATTTTTGTTTGCCGGGCTTTTCCGGATAATCCTTAACCGGAAGGATGCCCGTAAAGGAAAAATGAAAACCAGCAGAATAATTCCACTCCTTGCAGCGGTCATTCTCTTGTCCTGCAGCGGGAAGGACCGGATTGTCACTAAAGTGGAAGGAGGCCGCATAGAAGGGCTGGTCTCCGACGGTACCGCCATCTTCAGGGGCATCCCGTACGCCGCCCCTCCGACAGGAGGGCTCCGCTTCGCCCCGCCATCCGAAGTCCGTCCTTGGAAAGGAGTCCGTGACGCCACCCGTTTCGGCAATGCCGCCCTGCAGGATTTCATCACGGACGGGCTCTATTACAAGGAATTCTACGCCTCAGGCCTGCCCACACTAAGCGAAGACTGCCTGTACCTCAACATTTGGGCGCCCAAAGAAGCCGTAGGTTCGAAAAGATCCCGCCTTCCCGTAGTATTGTGGCTTCACGGAGGCTCTTTCGACCACGGATGGTCCTGGGAACCGCCGATGAGCGGCGAAGCCTGGACCCGTGAAGGCGTCATCATGGTCTCTGCAAATTATCGGGTCGGCATCCCGGGCTTCATGGCCCATCCTGCCCTTACTGCCGAGCAGGGGACATCCGGCAATTACGGGATACTGGACCAGATCGCCGCCCTCCGTTGGATCCGCGACAACATCTCCGCATTCGGCGGCGATGGGGAGAACATAACCGTAGCCGGCCAAAGCGCCGGTGCCATCAGTGTCAAGTACCTGTTGGCGAGCCCCGAGGCCGGACATTTGATTTCCAAGGCGATCATCCAGTCGGGAGGCGGTTTGGAGAGGCGGATTTCTGCTTATCCCGACACCCAGGGCGGGGCCGACTCGCTCGGCAAAGCCATAGCGGACATCTCCGGAATAAAGACAGCCGGGCAACTCCGCAACACTCTCTGGGAGGAGCTCAAGGCAAGCTATAGCGCCGTGACCGCAGGAAACTGGATGATGTTCATGCCCCACATCGATTCCGTCACCATAGTAAAGGATTTCCCGGAGGCGGTCGCTGACGGCAGCATCGCCGACGTTCCCATAATGATAGGCTGGGTCAAGGCAGACGGGGACGTACTCGGCGGAAAGGCGGTGACTGATTTCTGCACCCTGCGGAGTTCCCTTTCCGACAAGCCGGTCTTCAGCTATCTGTTCAGCCGGGACCTTCCGGGAGAAGGGCCCGGAGAACCTGACCCCGGAGCCTTCCACTCTTCGGAGATGTGGTACACTTTCGGCACCCTGGACAAATGCTGGAGGCCTTTTACCGAAGGAGACCGGGAACTCAGCCGGAGGATGGTATCCGCCTGGACATCATTCATTAAAAAAGGCCATCCCGGCGGGCTCTGGAGGCCCTACACGCAGGATGACCCTTATATAGAACAATTCGATGTCCCTACTCCTTAGCCTTCTTCTCCTGAGGAAGTACAAGGTTCAGGATAACGCCGACGAGCGAAGCGAGACCGATGCCGGCGAGGGAGAATGAGCCGAACGACACTACCGCGCCGCCGATGCCGATAGTCAGCACCAGGGATGCGATGATGAGGTTCCTGGTGCTCTTCATATCCACCTTGGACTCAACCATATTGCTGATACCGACAGAAGCGATGGTACCGAAGAGCAGGAGCATTATTCCTCCGAGAACGGCGCCCGGAATGGTCTGGATGGCAGCTCCGACCTTGCCGATTACGGAGATCACGATGGCGGTGATGGCGGAGATGCGGAGCACCGAAGGATCGGTCACCTTGGTCAGTGAAACGGCGCCGGTAACCTCTGAATAAGTCGTGACGGGCGGGCCGCCGAGCAGGGCCGACAGCGAACATGCGAGACCGTCTCCGAGGAGGGTGCGGTGCAGACCGGGACTCTGGATGAAGTCCTTGCCGGCGACCGAACTGATGGTGTACATGTCACCGATATGCTCAATGATAGGAGCTATGGCGACAGGGACCATGAAGAGGATTGCCTGCCAGGAGAATCCGATCTTCTGGAAATGCGGCAGGGCCAGCCAGGAGGCCTCCTTCACGGCCGTGAAGTCGATTCCGTAGAAAATCCACGCCACGATGTAGCCCACGATCGCCCCGCAGAAAACGGGGATGATCTTGAGGAGTCCTTTGCCCCAGATCGACACCACGATGGCGACCAGGAGCGAGATGATGGCAAGTATCCAGTTCTCAGAAGCCATCTTCACTCCGGTGCCTGCCAGCGAAAGACCGATCAGGACAATCACGGGGCCGATTACCACCGGGGGGAAGAGTTTCTTGATGAAACCGATACCGAACAACTTGACCAGCAGGCTCATAAGCATGTACACGAGACCTACCGCCACAAGGCCGCAGAAGCAGCCTGGAAGGCCGTAGAGCTCGGTTGCCTTGATGATCGGGGCGATGAATGCGAAACTGCTGCCCAAAAAAATCGGGACTTTACCACCGGTAACCAAATGGAAAACCAAAGTGCCAAGTCCCGCAGCGAGGAGTGCCATTGCCGGATCAAAGCCGACCAGGAGTGGAACCAAGATCGTGGAACCGAACGCCACGAACAGAAATTGGACGCCGACGACTGAGCGTCTGAATAGGGAGAGTTTGTGTTCAGACATAATCGGTAAAAATAAGTCTGAGCACAAAGATAACAAGATTATCCGGGAACAAAAGTGTTTTCCTGGCAAAAACCGCTATATTTGCCTTGATATGGACTTGAACCGCATAATACATGGATTTGTGATTGTCTTTCTGGCAGCCCTTCTCAGCGGCTGCGTAAAAGATGAGGTCACAGTCATCACCCCGGAGACGGATCCCGTCCGCTTCAAGCCTGTTCCGGCGTATTACGTCCTTCCGGAGGTCCATATCCTTACTACCAGGAGAGCCGCCATCAAGAGCAAGACCGAATGGGTGGAGGCCCAGTTCCTGTTCAAGGACATAGCCTGCTACCATTCGCCGGAAAGGATGGTGTCGGCCAAGGGGCGGATCAAAGGCCGCGGAAACACGACCTGGAATATGCCCAAGAAGCCCTGGCACATAAAGCTTGACGAGAAAATATCCGTATTCGGAGACTGGCCGAACCGGGACTGGGTGCTGCTCGCCAACTACAGTGACAAATCCCTGCTCCGGAATATGACCGCGATGGAGCTTTCACGTATCTGCGGAATGGACTGGACCCCTACCATGATCAGTGTAGAAGTATACCTCAACAATGAGTATCAGGGGGTTTACTCTTTTTCCGAGCACAAGGAAGTGGCAAAGCACAGGGTAAACATCACGCCGGCCGGACCGAGGGACCTCGAAGGCGACTATTACCTGGAGATCGAGTCCAACCTTGATGAGCCTACGCACTTCAAAACGGACAAAGGCACCAATGTCAATTTCCACGACCCCGAGTTCCCCTCCCAGCTGCAGCAGACATATGTCAAGAAGTGCTTCGACACATTCGAAAAGGCGATAACCGTATTCAACGCCCCGAAAGCTACCGCATGGACCAATTACTTCGACCTCGAGTCGCTGGTGGACTATTTTATAGTCGAGGAGATATGCCGCGACCCTGACGGCGGGATCTACAAGAGTACGTTCATCTCCAAAGAGAAAGACAAGCCCTTGAGAATGTGTCACGTATGGGACTTCGACATAACTCTCGGGAACTGCAATTACACCAACGGGGACTTCGCAAATCCTATTGGCTGGCATATGCCGACCCAGCGGTGGTACAAGTCCCTGATCAAACAGCCGGAATTCAGGTCCGCACTGATCAAGAAATGGAAAAAGGTCTATCCGGACCTCAAGAAAGTCCCGGAATACATCGACCGCCAGCAGGGGATGATCGGGGAGGCCGCGGACAGGAATTTCCAAAAATGGAAGATCCTCAACAAGTATGTCTGGCCCAATAAATACCTGTTCCCTACCTATCAGGAAGAAGTGGACTTTCTGAAGGATTTCTATTCAAGACGCATCGAATGGATGAACCGTCAGATTGTCTCCAACAATTTCTGAAACGGCCAGGGAAGCCATTAATTCCGGTATTAACCTGTTTTTAAGGTTTATTTCCCAGCATGGCCCATCTGCACGCGGAAATAATTGGAAGAGATGGCGGTACCCTTGACATTGAGCTTGAGGGCCACCACATGGGTCTTTCCGGCTTCGGCAGCGAGGCCTTTGATATTGACCTTGAGAAGGCCTCCGTCAAGAGCCGGGTTGTTAAGGCCGAAAAGGTCGTCACCGTACTCGGGGACGAATACCACGGAATTGACGGCTGCGGAAGACACCTTGGGAATGGCATAGACATCATTTCCGACCTTTATTACAAAGGCGTCTGCAGTCTCCTCGACGGAGACCTTGGTTCCGCCGGCAGCTGCGGGAGAAATGGTGATGACCTTCCCGTCGCTGAGGGTAAGGGTCCAGATACCGTCCTTCTGGACGGCGTTGGTAACGGTAGCTCCCACGACCATCGAATTGGTAAGGTCGGTCTGGAGCTGATGGACATAGCCCTCGAGGGTGGTGACCCTCGTCTCGAGCTTTTCAAGCCTGTCCGCGTTGCAGGACACGAGCGCTGCAAGGGACAAAACGGTCACGGCTCCTGCAAGGAGCGCATTGATCAGGTGTTTTTTCATAATGAAACAAAATTTATAATTTGGTTATCGATTGTGTTTCCGTGTGTTTTCGTGTACATAACGGGTACAAATAAAAACCCGGAGCGTTAAAAACTCCGGGAATCAGCGCTTAACTGCGCTATTAAAAACCGTTTTAATGTTTTTTTAATTTTTTTCGGCCGTGCCTTTCCTGGTGTCGCAGATCACAGCCTAAGTATGAGCACTATAGTTCAACTTTGATTTCCTTTCCGGTATAATGTACGGCTTTGTCGCAGGATTCCCTGTCAAGGAGAGCGCCTGCGCCCTCACGAACGATCACCACCCTGAAATCAATCTCCTTGTCCATACCTGGATACGTTCCCTTCCTGGCACCGATGGTAAGAGTCCTGGAAGCATCGTCCCATTTAAGGGGAACTCTAGACGAGCGGCCTTTCTCGTAGCCGTATCCGTCACCCTCGTCGTCATAAAGGAGGGCAGTACCGTCAGCACCGGGATAAATCCTCAGCTGCAGGTCGTTCCAGGGCTTTTCCGATGCATACTGCACGTCGGGGCCGACAGGGAGCACGGTTCCCGCCTTGACATAGACAGGGATCTGCTCGAGCGGGACCTCCCTTTCAAAGCTTTGTCCACCATCCACACGCTCCCCTGTGAAGAAGTCGAACCATTCTCCCTTGGGAAGGTAAACGTTGACGATACCGTTCTCCGACAGCACCGGAGCCACCAGCATGGACTCTCCGAACAGGAATTCCTCCGAAGCGTCCCAGGTATTTTTATCCTCGGGCCAGTCGGCAAAGAGCGGCCTCATAAGCGAAGCACCCTCGGAAGTCACTTTCCACGCCGTAGAATATATATAAGGAAGGAGGGCGTAACGGAGCCTGATTGCAGCTTCCTGGACATCGAAATCGGGATTGCCGCGGTCTCCGAACTGGAAAATCTCGCGGGTGGTATGCGTACCGTGCGAACGCATCATACCCGTAAACACGGCGAACTGCATCCATCTGTCATACAGAAGACGGAATCCCGGATCATCGTGGCCGCCGGGATAAGGACCGGCGCTGAAAAAGCCCCCGATATCGGCGTTCCAGTATGGTACGCCGCATAGCGACAGGTTCAGGGCTTCCTGTACCTGCTCCCTAAGGGACGTCCATGTGGATTCCAGGTCCCCGGACCAGACGTGCGCGCCATAACGCTGCAGTCCTGCTGCGGCGCTGCGGGTGAGGATCATGACGCGGCGACCGGGAATGTCAGCCCTCTGGTGGTCATAAACTCCTCCGACGGTGTATAGGGGAAAGGAATTGCGCATCTCCCTGTAAGTTCCCTCAGGAGAAAGGTAGTCGTAGTCCTCGGGCCTTATGGGCTGGTGCTCAGGCTCGGTGGCATCCAGCCACCATCCGTCCAATCCCCTGTCCCACAGGTTCTTCCGCATATACTCCCAGAATATTTCACGGGCCCTTGGATTCCACGGGTCGTAAACCCTCACTCCGTGTCCCTGAGGGAAAGTGCTCTGGGGAAGAAGCAGGTTCTCGGCCTCGAGAGCCTTGAAAATCTCCGTTTCAGGGCCGAAAGACGGCCATACGGAAATCAGGGCATGGGCGTTCATCCCGTGCACTTCCTCCATCATCCCTACCGGATCCGGGAACCTCGGATTCAGGAAATCGACCGCGTTCCAATGGGCGTGGTCGCCCCAGTACTGCCAGTCCTGGATGATGCCGTCTAGCGGAACTCCAAGTTCGCGGTAGCGGCGAACAGTGCCGACCAACTCCCTCTGCGAGGCATATCTTTCCCTCGACTGATGGAATCCGAAGGCCCAGAGGGGGTTCATCGGAGCGTCTCCGGTAAGTTTGCGGATGAGTTTCACCACGCCGTCTGCAGAGCCTCCGTTAAGGAAGAAATAGGAACGCTCTCCGACCCTGGACCTGAAACTGAACCCTTTCTCTCCGCTCCGGAATCCTGTCGGGGAATAATTGTCCCAAAGGACGGCATACCCCTTTACGGAATGCACCAGGGGGATGGCTATCTCAGTATTTGCGTTTTCGAGCCGGTATGACTTGCCTCTCTGGTTGAGCCCGGGCCCCTTGTGCTGTCCGAGGCCGTAGATGGCTTCGCCGTCCTCGAGAAGGAAGGCCTGGCCGACTGTTCCAGCGGAATCCGCCGACTCTTCCAGGATGATGTTTCCGTCAGAATCGGTGAACTTCAGGACTCCATCCTCAAGGTTCAGGATTACATCAAGAGATGCGGTCCTGAGCCGTACGACATTATCGGAAGGATTGTCTATGCTGAACTTCACGCGGCCGGGCGTCATCGTCACCGATGCCGTCGCTTCCGGACGCTTGGACACACCGGCAGAAGACTTGACCACCCTGACTATGTCGTCCGAGTAGCAGACGACCTCTATCCTGCAGTCCTTATCCGAAGCGACGAAGCCGCGGGTGGTTCTCAAATAGCCCTTACCTGCGCAGCAAGTCAGGGATATTATCGCTAATGCGGTGATAATCAATCGTTTCATTTTCCCCAGTCTTTGTTGGGTTCCGGTCCCATGACGAGTTCAAGAACAGTTCCGGACATAAGGTCTTCATGCGAAATGAAAGGCTTGTCGAGAGGCTTTCCGCCGAGCTTTGCGCTCTGGATGTACTTGTTGTCCCTGGACGTGCCTTTTGCGATGACGGTGAATGTCCTGCCGTTTGAGAGTTTCATCTCAGCACGCTCGAACAGAGGGCTGCCTATCGCATATTCAGCCTTTCCGGGAGTGACCGGATAGAGGCCCAGAGAGGACCATACCACGAACGATGTCGTTCCGCCGCCGTCTTCGTCTCCGGGTATTCCCATCAGGTCATTGCGGAACCACGTGCGGAGCATCTGGCGGATTCTCTTCTGGGTCTTCCACGGAGCCCCGGCATAGTTGTAAAGGTAAGGAACATGGAGCGACGGCTCATTCGCCATTGAGAACTGGCCCACCACGCCGGTGTGGTCGGGAAGGCGGGAGAAGAACTCGAACTTGCTGCGGCCGAGCGGGGTCGCGAACGTAGCGTCGAGATTCCTGACAAAGGCCTCGGGACCGCCCATCAGGGCGATCAGGTCGGGGATGTTGTGCTGGACATCCCAGCGGTACACCCATCCGTTGTTCTCGTCATAGTAATCCCTTGCTCCCATTCCGCCGCCGAAACTGTAGTCCATCGGCTCTATGAAATTGCCTTTGGAATCCTTCGGATGGAAGAATGCCGTCTCGGCATTGAAGAGGTTGCGGTAATTCAGTGACGCCTCCTTGAAGAAAAGCTCTCCTGCGGTTTCCCCAGCCGCTGCGGCAAGCAGCGACAGGCACCAGCTGTCATAGGAGGTCCCGAGGGTCACTGCAACCGGCTGACGCTTCTCGAAATGGTGTACATTAGGATCGGTTTCTGTCTCTCCCGGAGCGAGGGCGGGAATGTACCCGTTCTCCCAATAGAAAGAGTCAAGCCATCCGGCGGGATTGCCGCACCAGGGAGCCAGAGTCTTCTCCATCAAGCATTTACGGCAGCTTTCGTAGACTTTCTTCCAGTCCATCTCGAGGCCTTTCGCATAAGCGTCGGCGAAGGTGGCGATGGTATGGTTGGAGTTCATCCTGCGGCTGTCGCCATCGACTTCGGGGAAGGTCGGAGCCCAGTCCCTGCCGTTCTGCTCGGACATCCTGAGGAACGAAGCGAGGATATTCTCTTCGAGGCTGCGGTCCATGACAACCCTTAGCGGGTGCGCGGCCCGGTAGGTATCCCAGATCCAGTCGTCGGTATAGAACGGAACGCCGCCGTCTTCGTGCACGGCATTGTCGAAACCGCTCCAGTATCGGCCGTCCTCACTCATGCAGATAGGCCTTTCAAAGGTCCTGTAATAAGAGGAATAAAGTACGGTCTTGTCGTCGTCGGAACCGCCTTTCACGGCTATGCGGCCGAGCTTTTCGTTCCATATCCTGCGGCCTTCAGCGGCTACGGCGGCGACGTCCCAGCCGCTGATTTCACGCCTGAGGTTCTTCAGGGCCTGCTCGGAGCTGATGAACGAGACCCCGTAACGGACGTGGATTTCGCTCTTGTCGAAATTCAGTGCTATGCAGGCAAACCGGCCTTCCGCAGTGGTTTCGCCGGTTATCTGCCCCCTTTGGAGGACACCGGCCTTGACCGGATCCTCCTGGAATTCCATGGCCACATACACCTTGGTTTCTCCCGATACCCTCTGCCAGCCGGAGACTATCTTGCCGTCGAGGCTCACTGCTCCGTTGCCGCTGGACACGAGGGCCGTTCCCTTGCCGCCGGCGAATGCTATCCGGTAAACGGCGCTCTGATGCGAGGGGGCATACTCCGCGTGGATAGCGCCATCCTCCAGGTCGATGTCGAAAGCATAGGGCGTAAGGTGCTCATTATCATATGATACCGGCATAACGGGACGGAGGTTGTCTCCGGTCGTGACACCGAGTTTGAAGGCCGACCGTTCGCGATGGTTGGTCACAATCACAGGAAGTCCGTTGACATATTCGGAGGTGTAGTCGGACCTTTCGGGATATACCCTCAGCATCGAGTTCGGCAACTGGACCGTCGGGAATGTCGGAACCAGCAGGTGGCTGATGTTTCCTACATACGGGTTCACCCAGTCGACGGGTTCTTTGTCCTTCCCGCCGCAGGCAGCCACCGCGAGGGCGACCGCTGCTATTGTTAGTATTCTTCTGAAAACCATATTACTGAATATTAGTTCCTCTGTATCGCTATCTTCTCGGGACGTCGCTGTGATTGCGCTGCTGCACCATCATAATGGTGCCGTCAGGGTTGTAATAGAGCTTGTCCACGCAGATGGAACGGAGGTTTCCGCGATGCGAGAGCTGGCAGCCGTGATAGAAGAGGTACCACTGCCCCTTGAACTGCACGATCGAACCGTGGCTGGTATCGCAGTCGGTCTTGTCGAGGAAAATGCCCTTGTATTCCCAGGGACCCAGCGGAGAATCCGACATCGCGTAATGCATACGGTTGTACTGCACCTTGCCCTCCATATGGTTGTCTGGATAGGACAGATAGTATTTGCCGTTATGCTTATGCACCCAGGTGCCCTCGTGGAAGTCCACAAGGCCCTTCATCTCCACCATCTCCCCGTCGAGTTCCACCATATTCTTCTTCAGCTTGCCGCCGAAGCAGCGGGCGCTGCCGCCGTTGTATATGTAGGCCTGTCCGTCATCATCCACGAAAACGCAGGGATCGATATACGGAGGCATGCCCTTGATATACCCCTTAACCTTGAATCCGGAAGCAGGTTTGTCGCTGACCGCGACACCGATTTTCCAGGAATCGTTCCACCTCGACTCCGACGGATGGGGGAAATAATAGTAATACTTGCCATTGCGGTATGCGCAGTCGGGAGCCCACATGAAACCGCCCTCGGGACGGCCCCATGGCACATCAGCGGCCGAAAGGACCTCACCGTGATCCACCCAGTTGACCATGTCGTCGGTCGAGAAGATATGGTATTTGTCCATAAGGTCGCACCCCCTCGGCGGATCGATGTCGTGCGAAGCATAGACATACAGCCTGCCGTCGGACCAGACGTGCGCGGACGGATCGGCGGTATACAGATGGGTAATGAAAGGATTTGCAGGCATATCGCCGTTCATAGGACGGGAATAGACAAGGTCCGGAGTCGTCACGAGAGCGGCCTTCGGCATCTTCTCCTGCAGAGGCTTTTCGCCGCGGAGCATCCTTGCACCCTCGCCCGTAAGGAAGAGGTAATGGTCGGAAGGCATGCCGTCCATATCGATGAACTTGGCCTTGTCGCTGACCGGAGGATTGTCGGTGCACTTGAAGATTGCCGTACCTTCGTTGACCTCGTCGAACATTGCCACATAGAGCATCTTCGCTCCAGCCTTGATAGCGGTGTAAATCTGTGACCAGTAGAATGTTCCGCCCTGACGGGGAATGCTTCCGAGCGGCTTCTCGCCGCCGATGTCGTTACCGCCTCTACGGTTCGCGTGGCTCAGGTTGTACCAGCTGAATCCGGGATATACCAGAGGGACGTATCCGACTCCGTTCGCCTCGCACCACTCCATATCCTTCTTGATCATATCCGAATAACGGTTCATCTCGAAATGCAGCATCGGGGTGAATCTCTGGACCATCCAGGGAAGCACCAGGTCCGACATCTTGATGAGGTCGTGCAGGTACGGCTCATGCAGGCAGTCGCAGAACAGTTCCCTCCAGTAGGTCGGGACGCCCAGCATGACGCTGCAGCCTCCGTACACGGGATCATTGTGGAGGAAATCTATGAACTCGGCCAGCTTGATGTTCTTGATATCATATGTACGGTCCGGGAAACCGACACCCCAAATGACGACAAGCGGCTTGCCTTTGTGGAAAAGATACTGGTTCCTACGGCCGTAGGATGTCACTTTCACGCTGTCTACCAGGAACTTCCAGTCTTCGATAAGAAGATCGCAGGTCTCGTTCCTCCGGGGATTGAGGCCGGACAGGTCATACATCACCGAAATGGCGCGGTCGTACCTCTCGGCATACTTCAGGGCGTGCCGGAGTACCGTCACGGAATGCATCCTGGAGCCTCTGACAGGCCTGGCGCTGCCGTAGAAACGCTGCATGAACACACCGTCGAGTCCGTACTCCTTCATCCAGCGGAAATGGGTCTGGACGGTCTGCTCGTCGTCGGAGCAGAAGAAACGGGCTACGGATCCGTCCTTGTGATGGAATCCGGTCGGATAGGTGTTTTCATACTCGGAAACATCGGGCCACATGTCGATGAGAGTCCGCGACTCGTCAGGATACATCGTTCCCTTGTCGGGATTATGGAACCAGCCTTGGTAGCCGGCCATCACGAGCCCTTCGTAGGAGGGATGCGCCGTCTTTGGATTGTGCTTGGTCTGTCCGGAAGCCGGGGAAAAGGCCAGGACAGCGGCAACGATCGGAAGGAGGACTAATTTGAGTTTCATATGTCTGTTCGCTTGGTTATTTTTTATGCTTGTAAGATTTCCATAGAGCGGTCATCTCCTCCAGAGTCTTGCCCTTGGTCTCAGGCACTAGCCGCCAAACAAATATGGCCGCTATTATGCAGATAACCCCGTACAGGGCGTAGGAGAAGAAATGGCCGAAAGAATCTCCCATCGATCCCAGCTTCATATTGTACATCGGCACGAAGGTCGAAGACACTATGAAATTGAATATCCACTGGAAAGCGACGGCATAGGCCGTGGCGCGGCTGCGGATGGTATTCGGGAAGAGTTCCGCGATGTACACCCAGCAGATAGGTCCCCAGCTGAACATGAAGCAGGCGCTGTAAACCATTATGCTGATCACAGGGACGATCGGGGAAACGGTTACCAGGTTGCTAAGGGCCACCCCTAATGCACCTATTGCCATACCGATGGAGCCGGTGATAAGGAGCGGCTTGCGGCCGACTTTCTCCACCGTGAAAACCGCCACCAGGGTGAAGGTGATGTTGATTATGCCCATCAGCACCGTCTGGAACATCGGATTGCTCATACCCATCGAATGGAATATTCGAGGCGCGAAATACAGCACGGCGTTGATGCCTATTATCTGCTGGAAGACGCTGAGCATACAGCCGATGAATATGACCAGGAAGCCATAGGCGAAGAGTTTTTCCGTCTTCCTTCTTCCTTCCTTGACGGCAGTCGCCTTGATAGCCGCGAGGATTTCCCGTCCCCTGGCCTCACCGTTGATATTGGCAAGGACCTCAAGGGCTTTGTCATCGTGGCCGTGGAGAGCCAGGTACCTCGGAGTTTCGGGAACCAGGAGGATAAGCAGTGCGAACAGGGCTGCCGGAACGCTTTCGCTGACGAACATCAGCCTCCATCCCACCTGCTGGGTCCACTCTGCGATCGCCGGGTCGCCTGCATGGGAGTTGACAATGAGGAAATTGACGAAATACACCACCAGCTGGCCGAATATTATGGCGAACTGGTTCCAGGAAACCAGGCGGCCCCTGCGCTTTGCGGGAGCCACCTCGGCTATATACATCGGACAGAGGGCCGATGCCAGTCCGACACCGATACCTCCGAGGATACGGTAACCGTTGAACGCCACCAGAAGGCCTATGCTCGCAACGCCCTTAGGGAAGAACAGGAACTCCGGATAATAGGAGCCCAGGGCCGAGAGCAGGAACAGGATACCCGCGCAGAACAGGGTTTTCTTGCGTCCGATGGCGGTCGCCAGACGGCCGGAAATCAACGCACCGATGATGCATCCTATAAGGGCGCTCGAAGTGGTGAAACCATGCCATCCGTCAGTATAATTGAAATCTCCCGCGCCCTGGAAGAACTGCTGGAGTCCCCTTTCGGCACCGGAAATGACAGCCGTATCATATCCGAACAGAAGGCCCCCTATGACCGCCACAAGGACGATTGATATCAGGTAGGCCAGGCTGCCTTTTTGTCTGTACTCACTCATAATCAGGTATTTCCCTAAATGCTGTAAAGATTGACGAGGGTCTCGTAAAGCTCCTGCTTACCGGAAATCTGGGCGGGTTCGCCGTTCTTCTTGGCATAATCGACAAGTTCTTCAAGAGACACCTTTCCGTCCTCGAACTTCTTGCCCAGACCGCTGTCGAATGACGAGTAGCGCTCTTTCACCATTGCAGGGACAGGGCTGTTCTCGATTATCGAAGCCGCGCTGAGTAGTCCGCGGGCCATGGTATCCATTGCGCTGATATGGGCTATGAAGATGTCCTCCGGATCGGTAGAGTTGCGGCGGAGCTTGGCGTCGAAGTTGCTTCCTCCGTTGCCGAGGCCTCCGTTACGGATGATCTGGAGCATGGCCTGGGTCATCTCCAGGGAGTCGATCGGGAACTGGTCGGTGTCCCAGCCGTTTTGGGCGTCACCTCGGTTGGCGTCGATGGAACCGAGAAGGCCGTTGTCCACGGCTACCGCAAGTTCGTGCTCGAAAGTGTGGCCGGCCAGGGTGGCATGGTTGACCTCGATGTTCACCTTGAAGTCCTTGTCCAGCCCGTGGGCGCGGAGGAAACCGATAACGGTCTCGGTATCTACATCATACTGATGCTTCGTCGGCTCCATAGGCTTGGGTTCGATGAGGAAGGTGCCTTTGAATCCGTGGGCGCGGCCGTAGTCGCGGGCGGCGCGGAGCAGGTTGGCAAGGTGGTCTTTCTCCCTCTGCATCTGGGTGTTGAGAAGGCTTGTATAGCCCTCGCGGCCGCCCCAGAACACATAGTTGGTACCCCCGAGCTTGATGGTCGCATCGATGGAATTCTTGATCTGGACGGCTGCCCTTGCGACGACGTTGAAATCCGGATTGGTTCCGGCGCCGTTCATATAGCGCTTGTGGCTGAACACGTTGGCCGTACCCCACAGGAGTTTGATGCCCGTCTCTTTCATCTTTTCAAGGGCGTAGTCGGTGATGATTTTCATCCTCTCTTCATACTCCTCGATGGTCGGAGCCTCCTCTATGAGGTCAACGTCATGGAAGCAGAAATAACCGATGCCGAGCTTGGACATAAGCTCGAAGCCCGCGTCCATCTTGGCCTTGGCCCTGCACACGGGGCACTCTCCCTCATCCCAGGCATAGCTCCTGGTCTGGCCTCCGAACTGGTCGCCGGAAGCCTGGCCGAGCGAATGCCACCAGGCAAGGGCAAACTTGAGCCAGTCTTTCATCGGCTTGCCGAGAACTACTTTCTCTGCGTCATAGTAATGGAATGCGAGCGGGTTCTTTCCCTGGGGTCCCTCGTAAGGAATCTTACCTATTGAAGGGAAATATTCTTTTGACATAACTTATTGATTATAAAATATTTACAACTAAATGAGAGATTCCAGGCGACTCTTCCAGAGTTCATAGGCCTCACGGTATGCAGGGTCGGAAGACGGCGTCACCACCGCTTTCTTGGAAAGGGTGGCGAAAGCCTCGTTGTGGTCGCGGTATATACCAGCGCCCATACCGGCTCCGCGGGCGGCGCCTACCGACCCGTCCGTATCGTAAAGTTCTATCACCGCGCCGCTGACCGAAGACAGGGTGTCGCGGAAAATGGCTGACTGGAACATATTTGCATAGCCGGCATGGATCATCTTTACCGGGATCCCCATACCTTCCATGATCTCTATTCCGTACTGGAAGGCGAAAACGATGCCCTCCTGGGCGGCACGGACAAGATGCTTCCTGCCATGGACGTTGAAATTGACTCCGTGGACACTGCAGAGAGCTTCCCGGTTGCCAAGCATCCTCTCGGCGCCATTGCCGAAAGGCAGTATGCTGACGCCCTCGCTTCCGACCGGAACCCCGGCCGCAAGGTCGTTCATCTCAGCGTAGGACATTCCTTCAGGTGCCACGTTGCGGCGGATCCATGAATTCAGGATGCCCGTTCCGTTGATGCAGAGAAGGACTCCGAGGCGGGTCCCGTCAGCGCCGTGGTTAACGTGCGCGAACGTATTGACGCGGGAAGCCGGGTCGTAGTTCACCGTTCCATTAACTCCGTATACGACGCCGGAGGTACCGGCGGTGGAGGCTATCTCTCCGGGGTTGAACACATTGAGTGACAATGCGTTGTTCGGTTGGTCACCGGCTCTGTAGGTGACGGGGGTACCTTCGGCGAGCCCGAGTTCTGCAGCCGCGGCCGCCGTCAGTCCGCCCTGGTTCGAGAATGTCGGAGCAACCTTCGGCAGCAGATCGTGGCCGAAGCCGAACCAGTCCATGAGGAACCAGGCCGGCTCCCCTGCCTTGAAGTCCCAGAGCATGCCTTCCGACAGTCCTCCGACGGTCGTGCAGGCCTCTCCGGTCATCTTCAGGGCGATATAATCGCCCGGAAGCATTATCTTCCATATCTTCGAGAACAGCTCAGGCTCGTTCTCCTTTACCCAGGCGAGCTTGGATGCCGTGAAATTGCCCGGGGAATTGAGCAGATGGCCGAGGCATTTGTCAGCGCCGAGGGCTTCGAAGGCCTTTTCACCATACGGGACGGCCCTTGAATCGCACCATATGATGGAGGGGCGGAGGACATTGAGGTCCTTGTCCACGCAGACGAGGCCGTGCATCTGGTAGGAGATGCCGATGGCCTTGATGTCGGCAGGGCTGAACGCCTTGCCGGAGGACCTGGCCTGCGACAGCACGTCGGCAGTGGCGAGTTTGAGGTTTTCCCACCACATCGAGGGTTCCTGTTCGGCCCATCCGATTTTCTTTGAAATGATCGGAGCCTCGCTCCGGGGGTAGAATGCGCTGGCAACGCAACGCCCGTCCGAGGCCTCCACGAGGCTGGCCTTGACGGATGAACTTCCAACGTCGTAACCGAGAAGATACATATCGTTTTTCAGTGTTTTAAGTATGTTTCAATGCCCTAAGGCAACATTTTGTTGTATATGGTGCGGTCGAACTTGTAGAGCATCGCCGCCCTGTGCGAGACCTTCACCTGCTTTTCACCGACAGGTACCACATAAGGCCTCTGAGCCATTTTCTTATAGAAATTACCGGCATCGATCTTCTTTCCGAACACGACTTCGTAGAGGGACCGCAGCTGGCTTATGGTGAATTTCCGGGGCAGCAGCTCGTACATGCAGCCGGGGTTTATCCCGGCGATCGTCCTCAGGTAGCTGACCGCCTCGCGTATTATGATATTATGGTCGAACGCCAGCGGAGGGAGGTCGTTTACCGGAAGCCATAAGGCCTCGGTATTCTCCATCGAGCGGATGAGGGCCTTGTCAATCCTCACCAGCGAGAAATAACCTACGGTAACGATCCTTCCCACCCTGACTTTCTGGGCCCGCTCAAGCCATTTCACATCCTCAGGGTTGGAGGTCCTGTCAAGGGCTCCGAAAGCCTTGAACTGATGCATGAAAATGTTCTTGAGACCGGTTATGTCCGACATCACCCTCCTGGCCGCGTCGTCGAGGTCCTCATCCGCATAGATAAGGCTTCCGGGAAGTTTCATGTCGTGGAAATTCTCGGAGTCCGTACCGTCGTTACGACGGATCAGAAGGACCTTCAGCTTTTCACCGTCAAAGCCGAGGACGACACAGTCCACAGAAGTGTGATGGCTCTGTATCTGAGTCATATCAGAACTTGTAACACACTTTCTTCAAATCCTTAGAGTCGCTGCTGGTTCCGACCTGGATGGAATACCTGCCGTGTACGGGAACCATATCCTGCAGCTCTTCGCACCACCAGGTGAAGGTCTCGTCATCGATGGGAATCCGGACCTTGACGGCCTTTCCAGCCTTTACATCCACCCTGCGGAATGCGCGGAGAGTCCTGACGGGACCTTCCTTGTCACCCTTCTTCGCAAGATACACCTGTACCACCTCGGTACCGTCCATCTTGCCGGTATTGCGCACCTTTACGACTATGTTGCCCTTCCTGATATGGGGCCTAGACACCTTGAAGGAAGTGTAGCTGAGACCGAATCCGAACGGGAACAGCGGCTTCTCAGTCATATAACGGTAGGTGTGTCCCTTCATGTCATAATTGGTGAAGTCGGGGAGCTGGTCGTCTGAAGCATAGAAGGTTACAGGAAGCTTTCCGGAAGGGTTCGCTTCACCGTAAAGGACCTCGGCGACGGCGGTTCCGCCGGTCTGGCCGGGATACCATGCCTGTACGATAGCGCTGCAGTTCTCTTTCTCGGGAACGAGGGCGATGGCGCTGCCGGAGAAGTTCACGAAGATGACTTTCTTTCCGGCATCGTGGAGGGCCTTGATTATATTTCGCTGGACCTCGGGAAGTTCTATGGTAGTCCTGTCGCCGCCGCTGAATCCCGGGATATAGACCGGCATCTCTTCGCCTTCAAGTCTCGGGGAAAGACCGCCTGCAAAAATGACAGTCTCGATGCCTTCGAGGCGGGATATGATTTCAGCATTGGGAAGGACCTCACCGGGACCGGCTGCAGGGCAGGCCGGGAAGCTGACGATGTCGGGAATCCTTTCGCGCATCGCGGCAAGGAGGGTGGTATTGTGCACGGGGATGGCGTTGTAGTTGCCCCACATCATCTCCACGTCGTCGGCGTTAGGGCCGATGAGGGCCACCTTGGCATCGCTCTTCAGGGGCAGTATGCCGTCATTATGAAGAAGGACTATGCTCTCGAGGGCCATCTTGAGGGCGAGAGCCCTGTGCTCTTCGCCTTCAACTATATCCTTGCTGAGATTGTCCCAGGGGGACTCTCCGTCCATTTCGCCAAGCTTGAAGCGCTGTATCAGCAGTCGGCGGAGGCAGACATCGATCTCTTCCTCGGTGATGAGGCCGCGGCTTACGGCCTCGGGCAAATGGCGGTAGGTGTCGCCGCACTCGAGGTCTTCACCCTGCTTGACGGCCAGGGCCGCAGCTTCTGCAGCATCCCTGGCATAGCCGTGGTGGCCCTTGGTGAAGAAGTCGTGGACGGCGCCGCAGTCGGACACCATTATGCCCTTGTACCCCCATTCTCCGCGGAGGATGTCGCCGATGAGCTTCGGATGGGCACTGCAGGGAATGCCGTCAACCCTCTGGTATGCGGTCATCACTTCTTCTACATTGCCTTTCTGTACAAGGTCCTTGAAGGCTGCGAGATAGGTCTCGCGAAGGTCGCGTTCCGACACGGAAACGTCCATCGAGTGCCTCAGGCTTTCGGGACCTGAATGCACTGCATAATGCTTTGCGCAGGCATGGGTCTTACGTATGGGGGAATCATCGGGGCCCTGGAGTCCCTTGACCACCGAAACGCCCAACTTGCCCATCAGGTAGGGATCCTCTCCGTAAGTCTCCATTCCCCTTCCCCAGCGGGGGTCGCGGAAAATGTTGATATTCGGAGTCCAGAACGTAAGGCCTTCGTACTGCCTGGCGAATCCCCTTTCTTCAGTTGCGATGCGGTTCTTCACCCTGGCTTCGTCGCTGACGGCAGTAAACACTTCATACAGAAGCTCGTCGTCGAAAGAAGCAGCCATTCCGATAGGCATCGGGAAGGTTGTGGCAGCGCCGCTGCGGGCGACACCGTGGAGAGCCTCGTTCCACCACCAGTAGGGCCTGATTCCGAGCCTTTCTACGGCAGGAGACCTCTGGCACATAAGGTTAGCCTTCTCTTCGAGCGTAAGACGGCCCAGAAGGTCTGCGGCCCTGTCTTCAGCAGACAGGGACTTGTCCTGGTAAGGCAGCACCTGGGCGGACAGCCCGGATGCAAGACTTGCCGCCGCGACCGCGGCAGCAAGACACAGTATTATACTTTTCCTCATTATGATTTGTGGTTATAGGATTCGGAATCGGCACATCTACAACCACAAATCTACCAAAAGGTACGTACATTTGCAAGAAATTTTTCATAAATTTTTGCAAATGATTGATTTTCAGAGGTTTATATAATGTATTTTTTACATTAAGGACGTTACAGCATAAGGCCGGCGCGTACCTTGGCCACGGCTTCGGGTCCTTTGAGATATCCTAGAATGGCAAGGCCGAAAGCGATGGCGTGCCCGGCACCCTGTCCCGTGATCACACGTCCGTCCGTAACCGTTCCTTCTCTCACATACACCGCGCCTTTAGAAACGAGAGCCTCTTCGAATCCGTCGAAGCAGGTGAATCTCAAGCCTTTGAGTCCATAGAGTTGGGACAGTACCAGCCCAGGTGCCGCACAGATCGCGGCAACGGTGCCGCCGGCTTCATAATGATCCCTCATAAGAGAGATCAGTCCCCTGTGTGAGGCGAGGGTCTTGGAGCCCGGCATGCCGCCGGGGAAAACCATCACGTCTTCGGGACCGGTAGTATCGGACACGACAGAGAGGTCCTCCAGCAGTTCATCGGCGAACATCGTCACGCCGCGGGAGCTTTCGACGGCGAGGCCGCCGGTCACCGAAACCGTCCTGACGGGGACGCCTCCCCTTCGGAGCACGTCCAGCGTACCGAGGGCTTCCATATCCTCGAATCCGTCAGCAAGAAAAATGTAAACGCCTTTCATAACCTATTTCTCAGAGGGCTTCATGCCCATGTTTTTCATAATGAACGAATAGATATCTGCTTGTTCCTCAAGTACTTTTGCCAGAGGCTTGCCTCCGCCGTGACCAGCCTTGGAGTCAATCCTGATGAGGGTGGGATTAGGCCCGGCGTTGCACTCCTGGAGCCTGGCCGCGAACTTGAACGAATGAGCGGGGACCACCCTGTCGTCATGGTCGGCGGTGGTTACGAGAGTAGCCGGATAGGAAACCCCCTCCTTGAGGTTGTGCAAAGGAGAATAGCCCCGCAGGTACTCGAACATTTCCTCGCTCTCCTCGCTGGTACCGTAATCGGGAGCCCAGTTCCATCCGATAGTGAACTTATGGTACCTGAGCATATCCATTACGCCGACCTGCGGGATGGCGACGGCGAACAGGTCTGGCCGCTGGGTCATGCAGGCCCCGACGAGGAGTCCTCCGTTAGAACCGCCCACGATGGCGATTTTCGAAGGATTGGTATAATTGTTCTTGACCAGCCATTCTGCCGCGGCGATGAAGTCGTCGAAGACATTCTGCTTGTTGAACCTGGTACCGGCCCTGTGCCACTCTTCGCCATACTCGCCGCCACCGCGGAGATTGGCCTGCGCATAGATGCCGCCGGCCTCCAGGAACGGGATCCTGGATGCGGAGAAAGAGGGCGGGAGGGAAATGTCGAAACCACCGTACCCGTACAGGTACACAGGGTTTTTCCCATTGAGTTCCAGGCCCTTCTTGTAGGTCAGGAACATCGGTATGTCCATACCGTCCTTGCTCGGATAGAAGACCTGGACAGACTCGAAGCCGGAAAGGTCGAAATTCGTCTTGGGAGCGGAGAATTCCGTGCTTTCACCGGTCTCGGGATCAAATTTGTAAACTGTGCCGGGAACGGTGAACGATGAGTAGCTGTAGAAGCATTCGGGACTGTCCCTGCGTCCGGAGAAACTTGCGCTTCCGACACCGGGAAGGGCGATCTCGCGGATGACAGTACCGTCCTCCTCGCACATGTAGGTATGCGTCGAGGCATCCTTGCTGTAGGAGAGGAAGAGATGCCCGCCGATGAAATCCGCCTGTTCCAGGACATTGGCCGTTTCAGGCACCAGTTCCTTCCAGTTCTTCCAAGAAGGATTCTTCAGGTCGGCTATGACCACCTTGTTCATCGGGGCTTCGAAATTCGTGAAGAGGAATATCTCCTCGCCGTCCGTATCTATGGGATAGCAGGAGGCGGACATATCCCGTGTAACCTGCACAAACTCCGATTTCGGATTACGCAAATCTTTGACATACAGGTTATTGCCAAGGTCGGCGCCATCCTCCGACAAGAACGCCATCGTCTCCTCCTCATTGATGCTGAGGGTATAGAAACGGAGCGGCTCGGCCGGATTGGAGTAGAAGAGGACATCCTCGCTCTGGGGTGTTCCCAACTTGTGGTAGAATACCTTGTGGCCCTCGTTCTTGCCGCTGTACTCGTGGCCGTCGCCGGAAGGAGTGTCATAGGCGCTGTAATAGAAGCCGTCTCCTTTCCACGCTGCGCCGGAGAACTTGGCCCATTCGATATGGTCATCAAGAAGCTCCCCTGTCTTCACGTCCATGACATAGAACTCCTGCCAGTCGCTTCCGCTGCGGGAGATGCTGTAAGCCATGTACTTGCCGTCATTCGAGAAATATGTGCCCTTAAGAGCCACCGTACCGTCCTCGCTGAGCGTGTTCGGATCCAGGAACACCCGGGCCTCGGAACCGGGAGAGTCCATCTCATACAGGACGCTCTGGTTCTTAAGGCCGTCGTTGCGGTAGAAATACCACTTGCCGTTCTTATGTTTTACGGGAACGCCTATCTTCTCGTAATCGCTCACTTCCTTCAGCCTGGAAAGAATCGCCTTGCGGAACGGGATTTTCTTCAAGTATCTGTCTGTTACTTTGTTCTCTGCCTCTACCCAGGCCGCCACCTCATCGGATGTATCATCCTCGAGCCACCTGAAGGGATCGGCCACCACGGTGCCGAAATATGTGTCCGTCGTGTCGTCTTTCCTCGTCTGGGGATAACCTCCACGGCACGCGGTAAAGGATGCAAGCGCCATTGCGATCACGATTGCTGCTGTTTCTGTTCTCATGGGGATATGTCTTTGGAGGCGTTTGCCTATTCGCCTCTGGTGTAATTCGGGGTCTCCTTCGTGATGGTCACGTCATGGGGATGGTTCTCGGTCACTCCGTTGGCGGTAATCCTTGTAAACTTCGCCTGCTGGAGCGCGCGGATATCCTTTGCGCCACAGTAGCCCATGCCGGAACGGATGCCACCGAGAAGCTGATACACAGTCTCTTCAAGAGAGCCTTTGTACGGAACCCGTCCGACAATGCCCTCGGGAACCAGCTTCTTGGTCTCCGTTTCCTTGTCCTGGAAATAACGGTCACGGGAACCGGCATTCATCGCGTCGATGCTGCCCATTCCCCTGTAAGTCTTGAACTTACGTCCGTTGTAGATGATGGTCTCACCGGGAGCCTCGTCGGTGCCGGCGAACATGGATCCGCACATTACGCAGTCGCCGCCGGCAGCCAGGGCTTTCACCACGTCGCCGGAATAGCGGAGTCCTCCGTCGGCTATGACGGGTACGCCGCTTCCTTTGATCGCGCCTGCGCAGCCGCAGATTGCCGAGAGCTGGGGCATTCCGACGCCGGCGACGATCCTGGTCGTGCAGATGCTTCCCGGTCCGATTCCGACCTTGATGCCGTCGGCTCCGGCGGCCACCAGGTCGCGGGCCGCTTCGGGAGTCGCGATGTTTCCGACCACCACGTCGAGGTTCGGGAACGCAGCCTTGACCTCGCGGAGCTTGTCCATAACTCCCTTGCTGTGCCCGTGTGCAGAGTCAAGCACCACAGCGTCAACTCCTTCCGCCACAAGAGCACGTACCCTGTCAAGGGCGTCCGGGGTAATGCCGATACCGGCGGCCACCCTGAGTCGGCCCCTCTGGTCCTTGCAGGCGTTGGGGTGCAGTTTTTCCTTGGTTATGTCTTTGTAAGTGATAAGTCCGACGATGTGTCCGCCTTCATCGACGACCGGGAGTTTCTCGACCTTGAACTGCTGCAGGACGGCTTTCACGTGAGGACGGTCGGTCTCGTTGTCCCGGATTGTAACAAGTCCCTTGCTTGTCATAACTTCGGAAATCTTCATTCCGTAGTCATCCTGGAAACGCACGTCGCGGTTGGTCACGATCCCCACGAGGCGGTTCTCATCATCCACCACGGGGATGCCGCCGATACGGTATTCCGCCATCAGGGAAAGAGCTTCACCTACGGTCCCGTTCTCGTGGATAGTTACCGGGTCGTCGATCATGCCGTTCTCGGCACGTTTGACCTTGCGGACCTCCGCGGCCTGCTCGGCTATGCTCATGTTCTTGTGTATCACGCCGATACCTCCTTCGCGGGCCAACGCTATGGCCATCGGAGCCTCGGTCACGGTATCCATCGCGGCGGACACGATGGGGATGTTAAGGATGATGTTGCGGGAGAAACGGGTCTGCAGGCAGACTTCGCGCGGGAGCACTTCCGAATAGGCGGGAATCAACAGGACGTCATCGAAAGTCAGTCCGTCAGCGGCGATTTTATCTTCGAGAAATTCCATAATAAAGAGACTTTGTTATGGAATGCAAATGTATAAAAAAAACGCCGCAACAGCAAAGATTTGCCCGGGAAGAATCAGAAATTAAGGGCGAGGCCGAATCCGCTGGCCGTACCGCCTACGGTAAGGGAAGGATTATATGACCGGCCCTGGATATCTGCATTGTAATCGTCCGCGAGATTCTGAAGAGTATTCTTTCCGGAGACCCAGAGAGGGATTCCCGGAGCAAGGAACGGAACGCTGACTCCGAGCAGGATACCCGTGCCGATAAGCGTGGTTTTCCTGTCCCGGCCGTATATCAGGCTGCCAAGCGCATAACCGACGGCACCACCTACGAAAGCGGCACCACAACTGCAAAGATAATATCCCGCCGTGGTTCTGCGTGTACCCTTCATAAAAGCGTCATACTGCAGTTCATTCTTGAAATACCTTCTTCCCTGCTCCTTGTCGATGACGTTTCCGATAGAGTTGAAAAGCGCTCCGCCCCGGTAATAAATAGGCCCGGAGACCACTCCGTCCGGTGTAACTGTCAGTGGAACCGTACCGTCATCTGTAACAGTCAAAGGAATAACCCCCTCTGCAACCTGCGCCCTCAAGCCAGGGGCCGCCAGCACGAGAACCATAGCCAAGAAAAGCTTCTTCATATTCGTAAACAATTGATTATTAACAAATTTTATCCACAGCCAAAAACACTTCGGCGAGGACTTGTACAAAGGTATGGATTATATATCTGTTTTCCAAACAGCCAGAAAGCATCGTACCCTTATTGATTGGACGCTCGTTCTGCTGCTTGTGGTTCTTTTTCTGCACCGAGAGACGCATAAACACCAAATAATGCTCCCCTCGGTGTTCTGAATGAACCGAGAGGAGCACCTATACCCGATTAACGGATAGATAAAAAGAGGATACTCCCTTAGTCTTCGACCTTGTAGACGGAGAACTTGGTAGTTATAAGCTGGCCCAGGTAATTTGTTTCGCCATGCAGCCCTGCCAGGAACTCCGGAGTCAAGCCTTCCGACTTGGCGAGGGAATGGAACTCGGAATCCCACAGTGCGAAGTATGCATACGGATTAGAATTGCCCTGATTGCAGAGAACAACAAAGAACTTGCCTTCCTCGTCGCTTTCCCAAAGGACCACGTCCCAGGTATTGAAGGCGGCCGAACCGGCATTCCCTATCTGACTGATGCTGTAGCGATAATTGCTTTGATCCGGATACTTGGGGTTCTCCATGATCTTGATCAATCCGGAACCATCGCCGGCGACAAGGAGATATGTTCCGAGGCCGAGGGAGCCTGCTTCTGAGATGGCGGTACCGGGGTCGGTCTTTTCGGACAGCTTGTCCTCGGTCAGGTTGATGATGTACTTGGCGCTGTTGGCCTCGAAGGTGACATCATCCATGGAACGGTTGCAATAGTATTTTCCGTCGGAGGTCTCCGCAAAGAACTGGATATCATAAGTACCAGGATTGAGGCAGAGATAATAAACGCCCTGCTCAAGGAGAGAGCTGAACTGGACTCCGCTCCAAACAGAACCTTCTCCAGCTGTCATTTCTCCGGTCTCGGGATTGATTTTCAGGGAACCTGCCAGCGTGCTGCCATCTTCGTTCGTGGCAAGGATACCGAGAAGGTTGATGTTGTCAACCGAAACCTTCACTTTTGCGAATGCTACGGCATTTACGAAATTGAAGGAAAGCTTGGATGCGTCACCCTTGGCATATCCGATCTGTGCAGCAGGGTCGAAACCATCGAGAACAGGAGTCTGGACATGAGGGAGTGTAACGGTCATCGCGCCGCTCTGGTAAGCCATATCCTCAGCATAGGGATACACTGCATAATAAGTAGGGACAAGAGCCTCTCCGGTCTCTGCATCCTTTGCTACTTCACCGGTGAAATCGGCCCTGGAGCCGCCTTCAGCAGTTTCGAAAGGCTTTACTGACTGACCGTCGTAGATTCCGATCTGGTCGAGAGCTGAGAAAGAGATATAGGTTTTGCCGTCATGACGGTCAAAAGCGGCTTTGGAATCCAAAGAAGAAGCTTCGACAGTAACGGGAACAAGGACTGTCTTACGAAGGGCTTCGGGCTTATTGCAAGCTACAACTGCGGCAAGTACTGCCAGTGCATAAACTATTCTTTTCATAATTCTAGTTCAATTAATTGAAAAGGGGATCTTCATCATCATCCTGGACCGGCTGGTCATAGCCTCCGGTAGCAAGGAAATTCATCTCGAGAGTGGTCTCCACTATTTCAAATGAAGGGGTCTCGTAAAACAATTGTTTTTTCATAAAACGCTGATTATTAATTATGATTTCTTTTCCATTTTAAAAAAGCCTGCGAAATTACCACATATTGGCCAAAGAAAACACATACAATATCTACTATTTCTTCACAAATTCCGCCAAAATGCTTAAAAAAACTCATTTTCACCCACATCTACGCATTCAAATCAAAGAATCAGCCAAGTAGAATAACCGGGGTAACAACTGTTCTTGAAAGCCGTATAAAGTGTGCATACCGCTCCAATTTCTGGCACGGTGTGCACGTTTTAAGCCGTTTTTGTGCATACCGCTCCATTTTCAGGCACGGTGTGCACACCCTGATCTAAAAACGAAAAAAGCCACCCGACATCTAATCGATGGCCTTTGGGGTGGAGCGACGATGGCGCGCCTCAGCGCGCACGGCGATGCGGGCACTTTGGCGAAGGCAAAGTGCGGGAGCAAGGAGCCGAGGGGGCTCGGGGGACGTCAGCGTCCCCCGTAAAAGCTATCAACTGCCGAAACGAAAAAAGCCACCCGCAGGTGGCTTTTGGAGTGGAGGTAGTCGATTCCGCTCCCTGCTGTCGCGCTATCCGGACTCCGCTCGCCGCGGGGGCACTTAAACAAAATGACCGACGGGCGATAACGCCCTTATGGTTTTTTGCTGACTGGCCGCTCACAAGCAAGCTTGCTGCGGCTAGTCAACAAAAAAAAAAACCACCAGACTTTCGTCTGGCGGTCATTTTGTTTGT
>JAEEGL014780671.1_pt1 | contig 28549 bp, 20 predicted proteins | sample 9134231 | NCBI WGS metagenome assembly JAEEGL01 (sample SAMN16246548, study PRJNA631951) | gut metagenome | biome: gut microbiome; feature: rumen; material: fiber-attached | host: Bos | place: Iran: Karaj | collected 2018-10 | reverse complement strand
TTTGGGATTCGCTGAGCTTGTCCAGATGCTCGAACTCCTTATTCAGCCTGAAATCCGGCACCACATATCGAAATTCCGGCCGATCCAGTTCGGCTTTCAACTCGCTGAATTCCCGCAGCACCTTGGTCGTGGAAGAAACGAAGTAAAAGCTCGGATAGCGCTCCTGAAGGTATTCGAGCAGAAGATCCGAATGGATGATGATTCCGTTTTCGATCTCACTGTCTCCGAATAATTCGCAAAGCGCGTTGCACCGCGGATCGGAAAGATGTTCCTCCCGCAGCAGTGAATTGCTGAAAGTGAGCCTCGCCGAGATCCCGTATTCCTTCATCAGTGCGGCCACCTCTGCCGGGTCAGCGTCTCCGAACCCGACTCTTCCGCCGCCCCATAGACAGTCCGCCGGCGCGCCGTAGATCGAACCGATCCCGCACCACTCGTAAAAATACTCCGGATGCGCTTTCCATAACGGAAGAAAAGCCCGGTACAGCTCCGTGAACTCGAAGAGTCCCGGCAGATGGTAGCAGGCTTTTCCGTCTTTGTAATCCACTTTCATTTTATCCTCAGATCTGTTAGTCGTTTATTTATCTTGCGAAGATTTGTTTTGTCAGTAAAAAGAGCTTATGAACAAAGGAGTTCATGGACAAAGGAGCTTATGAGCAAAAGAGCTTATGAACAAAGGAGCTTATGAACAAGCTTTCTGTTTTTGAGCTCCTTTTGCCAGCGCAAACACGCAGTCGAGAGAGCTCACTCTGAAGACCGATCGATCTGAGCTCCTTTCGCCCTTATCGATCTGTACTGCCGAACCCGCCGGTGCGCGTTTCGGTCACATCTTCTTCTTCTGCGACCCCGTAGGGAACGAAAATACCCTGGGCGATCCCGCCGCCGGCCGGAATCTGCACGCTTTTACCTTCGCGGGAATCGTTCGTCATCTTGACCTTGATCGACCCCTCGTTTTCCGCGCCGTAATAGTCGCTGTCGATGACCCCGACCGAATTGTCAAGCTGGAGACGATACTTGAAGCCAAGTCCGCTTCTCGGCACGATCAGCAGAACATAGTCTTCCCGGATCCAGCTGCGGATGCCGGTCGGCACCAGCACGGTCTCGCCCGCCGCAAGCGTGATCTCAAACGGTGTCTTGAAATCATAGCCGGCCGAGCCCTTGGTCGCGCGCCGCGGCAGCTCCAGCGCTTCATACATGGAAGCGATCTCTTCTTCCGAAAACTCCGGATGCGTCTCTTTCATATCCTTCTGAAACTGTTTCAGGCTGATCTTTTCAAATCGAGCGATCATTTGTTTCCTCCGATCGTAACTATCTTTTCGGTCCTTTTTCCTGCAAAAACCATTATACCATTACCCGGCCGCTACGTCCATTCAAGCCGAGCCCCTGCGCCCGGGCCAAATCCCCGCCCGAACAGAAAACCGGACCCCAGCACTTCAACCGATTTCCCGCCCGAACAGAAAACCGGGCTCCTGTGCCCCGGGCTGAGTTTTCGGCCGGGGCGGTAGCCCGTTTTTTTCAGGTACTGAAAAAAGGGTGAATGCCGCCGCTGAAATAGGGAAACGGATCGGCAGGCGCCTTGTCTTAAGCGGATCAGAAGAAGACGCTCAGAACGAAGCTGCCGACGAATACGGAAACGATCGTAACCGTCACGAAACCGGCGACGAGCATCTTCGGCATCAGCACGTTGTACAGCGCCTTATGCTCTTCCTCGTTTGCCGCCATCGCATCGACCACGTTGTTGGTCAGGATCATGGTCATCGGGAAGCCGAAGGTGCAGGTCAGGCCGAGCGCGATCGCGAGGCCGATCTCCATCTTGAGGACCTTAGCCAGCACAAAACCGGTCAGCGCCGTGAACAGGATACCGGTCACCATGACTACGACGATCGGAATCAGGTAGCTGAGGAACATCTGCGGGGTAACGCCCACATAGTTGCCGAACAGACAGGTGGAGGCCAGGAACGTGACAAGGCCGGCTGATTCGATCTTGGCCATCATGTTCTTGGACAGGAAACCGGTCTCCGTGAAGAACCAGCCGAAGATCAGGGAGATCACGAAAGCGTGGATCACACCGCCGGTCAGCCCTGCGAGGAACGTCGCCAGGGAGGAGATCAGGGCAACCTTCAGCAGGTTGACGGGCACATTGTCCATCGACTTGGGCAGGCGCATGAACTTTTTCTTGAACAGACCGCCGGCTGCTTCCTCCTTTTCATCGGAGACTGCCGCCCACTTGGAGACGTTCTCTTTGTCCGCGAGGAAACTCTTGGCGAAACGGCGAAGGAAGAAAGAACAGACCGGAAGACCGAACAGACCCTGTGCGGTGCCGAGGATCGTGAAGAAACCGACGACCGCGGTCATGCCCTCGCGCTCCTTCAGTGCCGAGGTAAGAAGAAGCGCAACCGCACCGCCGCCAGCGTAAACCGGAGCACCGACGTAAGCGTACTGCTTGTTGACGATCAGCGGATCGATCAGGAGGATCGCTGCACTCGAAACTACAACCGTTGCGAGGCAGATGATAATGACCTTGACCTGACGCTTCAGTTCCGGCGTATCGATCGTGGAACCGAGCATCGTGATCATCAAAGCGACGACGAGCATGCCAAATCCGGAAACCTGCGAAGCGGAGAAGATCTCCGGGTTCAGGATCTTGGTCCACAGACCGCCGAGCAGCAGCACAGCCCATGCCAGACCCGCGGGAACGCGCGCTTTTGTCAGCTTGGAAACGATCTCTCCGAGCGCGTAAATGAAAATGATAATGGTTAATGCATAAATGCCAGCCATGGTAATACTCCTTTCTCCGGCCCAAAGCCGAAGCCGTTACATGAATCGAAGCTTCGGCTCCGCCGAAACCTGCCCCGAGGGCTAATCGAGTGAATACAGAATCAAGTGACCTCTCGGCCATCCTCATGTCGTATGTTCCTCAAGATAACGCGTCGCAGCGTGTGCGTAGACCGCGGCGCCGATCGGAAGCGCGTCTTCGTCGAAGATGATCTTCGGATTGTGGTGTGTGATCCCTTCGCCGGCCAGATGGCCGCTTCCGAGATTCACGTAGATGGACGGAACCAGCTCCGCGACCGCGGTGAAATCTTCCGTACCGCCGCGTTCCTTGACTTCCACGATGTTGCCCTCTCCCAGGAGCTCCTTCAGATAATCCGGAACACAGCCGACCATGTCCGGATGGTTGTACATGGGCGGCATGCCGTAGACATCGGTCACGATCGCTTCGCCGCGGAATGTTTTCGCGGTCCCCTCCGCGATCTCGTGAACACGCTGTTTGAGGAACGCACGCATCTTTGCGTCCGCAGCCCGCACCGAAACGTCCAGCGAACACTCGCCGCTCATCGTGTTGCAGCTCGAGCCGCCGTAGATCTTGCCGACGAGAACGACTCCCGGCTCCAGGCTCGGGATCTCGCGGGCGATAATGTCCTGCAGTGCGACAACAATGTGCGCCGCGATATTGATCGCGTCCACGCCTCGGTAAGTCGACGCGCCGTGCGCCTGCTTGCCGACAACGTCGATCCTTATATAATCACCGGAAAAAGTGGAATAGCCATCGTAGTAATAGACCTTGCCGACCTCGTCACCGCGGGGATGTCCGGAAGAAGTGTGCATGGCCATCGCCACGTCTACCTTCGGGTTTTCCATCAAGCCATGCGCGATCATCTCCGCCGCGCCGCCGAGGATCTCCTCGCCGGGCTGGAACATGAATTTGACACGGCCTTTCAGTTCCGCCTCGTGAGCCTTTAAAAGACGCGCCGCGCCGAGCAGCATCGCGGCATGCATATCGTGACCGCAGCTGTGGCACGCTTCCACTTTCGAAGCAAACGGCAGACCGGACTCCTCGTACATCGGCAGCGCATCCGTATCGCCGCGCAGCAGCATGACCTTGCCTCCCTGGCCGGCCATCGCGACCACGCCTCCCTTGCCGCACGGCTGCGGATCGTAGCCGTAGCTTCTCAGCTTCTCCATGATGAAATCAACGGTCATCGGCATATCGAGCCCCAGTTCGGGGTTGGCATGGATATGCCGGCGATTCGCGATGATCTCATCCTTGATCTCCAAGGCTTCCTTTTTGTAATCGATCATGGTTTCCTCCTCTGATCCTGAAGCGGTCTTTGTGATGGCAAGTCCGCGTTTGTTTTGTATGTTAGGCAATGGCAAATAAAAAAGGCTTCTGTCCCTTTTCTCGGGACAAAAGCCTGTAACTTCTGCGATACCACCCAGATTGATAAATTGCTCCGCGCAATCTACCCACTCTTTTCACATACCATCATATGTGCTCCGCTGGTAACGGTTGGAGTTTCCCGTCAGGCACTACTCGTTTCCTTTCGTCCTGCCCTCACAAGTCCATTCGATCTCGTTTTACATACTGCGATCGCACCGTCCGCAGCTCTCTGGGATGATATTGTCGTGACCTACTCTTCTTGTTCATCGGTTTGCCAAAATTTGGTTATTGTCAGTATATCGGCGAGGCATTTCCTTGTCAACGGTTGTTTTGCATTTTTATTCTTCCGCCACTGCATACTTTGTATATATCGAGCAGTTTTGTAGAAAACACTTTGGCTGTGTCGGCGGTGGGCCCCGACGCGGCTGACTTTTGTTATATTTTTAAGAATATAACTTTTGACTTCTTTTCTATACCACTTTTTTTGTCTTTTTCCGTATGGTACAATTAAAAAAACATTAAACCATTATCTGGAGAAAACCGGGTTGCCTCCCCGCTTTCCCCATGTTTGCCTGCGCATGATCTCCCCCTTGTCTTGTCTCCTCTTTAGACCATGCGCAAATAAAGAATAACCCCGAAACCACTTGCCTCAGGTTTCGGGGTTATTTGCATTTTGGATGATTCATTGCGAATCTGTTAATAAAACTTACCGTTTGATGAAAATCATTCCGATTCTGTTATATCTTTTTGAATATGCACTCTCACGTGACTGACGCGCAGTCCGTCCATCTCGAGGACGGTCACTGTCACGTTTTCATACGCAAAGGATTCGCCGACCGAGGGGAAAGTGCCGAACATTTCGACTGTCCAGCCGCCGACCGTCTCGCTTTCGTAATCGAAATCATCCTCCCCGATCCCGGCCATTTCCAGGAAATCGCCGATCGGCATGTCGCCGTCGATCTCGTATTCTCCGTCCGAGATCTCGCGGACTTCGCTTTCGACGGTATCGGTCTCGTCCCAGATCTCGCCTACCATCTTTTCCAATACGTCTTCCATCGTAATGACGCCGAGTGTCCCGCCGTATTCGTCGACGACGATCGCCAGATGCTGCTTCGCCTTGCGGAATTCATCCATGACCTCGGGCAGCTTGATCGTCTTGTATACATAGCAGGGCTTCATCAGGAGCGAGCGGATATCCATCCGATCGTTTTCGGTCAAAGCCTTCAGGAAATGGTTCATGTAAAGCACGCCGATCACATTGTCGATAGTGCCCTCGTAGACCGGGAGTCTCGAGAACGGCGCGTTTTCAATGATCCTCCGGTTTTCTTCCCAGCTGTCGTCGATGTCGAGCGCGGTCACGTCGACACGCGCGGTCATCGCTTCCGACGCTGAAACATCGGAAAAATCGATCGCCGCCTGAACCAGCTCGGACTGATCCTCGTCGAGCACCTCTTCGTCCTCCGCCGTCTCGATGATCGACTGCAGTTCTTCCACCGCTTCTTCCTGATCCTTTTCGGTCTTTTCTCCTTTGAAGGGAAGGGTCAGCAGCTTGACGAGCCCCACGATCACCAGGAGCAGCGGCTTAAAGACGATCATCAGGAAGCGCACCGGATAGGCATATTGCAGCGCGTAGCGCGTCGCGGCTTTTTTGCAGATGATCTTCGGGATCGTTTCGCCGAAAATGATGACAAGGATCGTCAGTACGATCGTAGAGATAAAGGCCAGATCGTCACCCTTGAAGATCAGGATGATCGCGACGGATCCGAGCGAAGACGATGCGATATTGACAAGGTTGTTGCCGATGAGGATCGCCCCCAGCGCATCGTCAAAACGGTTTGTCACCTTCAAAGCCGTTTTGGCCTTTTTGTTGCCCGCGTCCTTTTCGCTCTCCAGGCGGATCCTGTTGCAGGAAGAGAACGCCATTTCCGATCCCGAGAAGAAGTTCGAAAGGATCAGGCAGACGACGATACCGAGCAGAACCAAACCAAGTTCCAGTGTCATGCGTCCTCACCCCCCTTCTCCGTCTCTTTGGGGAGCTTGACCGTGACCTTGCGGATCCGGTTATGTTCCATCTTGGCGACTGTAACGCGCAGTCCTTCATATTCAAATGTATCGTTCACCGCCGGGATCGAGGTGAAATGCTCATAGACCCACTCGCCCACGCGCGTGTTCAAAAGCTCTTCCTCTTCCTCGTCGCTTTCCGGCTCAAAATCCATCTCGTCAAAGAGATCGCCCACGGTCTCCTCCGCGTCCACGAGGAACAGTCCGCCTCCCTGATCGAGGATCGGCTCCTCGACGATATCATCCTCGTCCCAGATCTCACCGACGAGAGACTCCATGATATCCTCGACCGTAATAATGCCGACAGTCCCGCCATAGTGATCCGTGACGATCGCCAGGTTCTGGCGGCGCTTCGTCATTTCCTCGAGCATTTCGTCAATGGTCGCACTTTCGGTAACATAAAGCGGCTTATCCAGCATGGAACGGATCCGTACATGATCCTTATCTTTCAGATATGCTTTAATATAAGTGCGGATGCGAAGGATCCCGATGATATTGTCAATGCTTCCCTGATACACCGGAAGTCTGGAATGATTGGTGTTTTTGATCTTCTGCAGAATGGCTTCCCGATCGTCTTCGATATCGATCGCGACGACATCCACGCGAGGCGTCAGCACGCTCTCCACGGTTACGGAGCCAAACTGAAGCGCCGAAGAGATGAGGTCGCTCTGGTCCTCGTCCAGGCTTCCTTCTTCGGCCATGTCTTCAATAATATCGTAGATCTCGTCCTCGGTCACCGAAATCTCCTCTTCCCCCTTTGTCAGCTTGCCGGCCGCGTTGCCGATCAGGGAGAGCAGTTTCGATACCGGACTGAAAAAGCGGATCAGAACTGTCAGAAAATTGATGGTCAATAAAGAAAAAGTCTCACTGTATTTCTTCGCGATGCTTTTCGGAAGCATCTCAGCAAAAAAGAAAACGACAAGAGAGGTCAGCAATGTACTGACTGTAACCGCGGACAGTCCCCAGATCCGGTTGACTGCCACCGTCACGAGCGTGGCGATACCCAGATGCGCGATATTGGTGCAAACAAGGATCGTACTGATCGTTTTGTCGAAATGATCCAGTGCGTCCAGCACCCTTTCCGCGCGTTTGTCACCATGCTCCGCCAGCGTTTTCATTCTGACCTTCGAAACCGAAGCAAGCGCGGTCTCACAGACCGCAATATAATCTGCAAACAAAATGAGTGCAGCTGATATCAACCAAGGCGCTAGCCCGCCTTCGTCCATATAAATTGATCACCTCACAGAAAATAAAATAATATAACATTTTACAGGAAGGATATTTCAGTGTCAATAGAATAACCCATGCGCAGTATAGCCAAACTTTGCAAAATGTGATAATATGATATTGTATAGCCTGTTGGTGGGTCGTTAACATCACAGGCTAAGGCAATCCGCAAACTAATTCACCATTATACAAAGGAGAACCACACCATGGCATTTTCACTTGAAGTCGTCAATCCCGAGGAAGTTAAGGAACAAGTCGCCGAAGAGCTTGCCGTTCCTTCCACTGTCAGCCCCGAAGTTGCGAAGGCCGCCGAAGAAAAGGCCAACGAGATCATGAAGGTCGACCTGGATTCTTTTGAGAACCGCAAAGAATTCACGACCGCCATCGAGACCTTCGGACAGGATATCGTGAAGAAGGCTGAAGTTAAGAATGACATTCTCAGCAAGCGTATGGGCGAGCTTTCCAAGAACGGTACCGAATCGGGCGAGGTTGCCAAAGGCCTCGAAGAGCTGGCGGTTCGCATGCGCGATCTGGATCCCTCCGGCATCGATTTCGCGAGAAAGAGCCCCTTCGGCAAGGCTTTCAGTCCTGTCAGACGCTATTTTGACCGCTACAAGACGGCTGACGCCGAGATCGCGGATATTGTGAAATCCCTCGAAAAGGGCAAGAACGTCCTGCGCAACGACAATACCACGCTGGAGCTCGAAGAAGCTTCCATGCGCGATGTCACCAAGCAGCTGAACCAAAAGATCGAGATGGGCACCGCCCTTGACACGTACCTGACCAACGCGGTGGAAACCAAGAAGGCAGAAGGCGGCGACGAGGATAAGGTCCGCTTCGTCGAGGAAGAGGTCCTGTTCCCGCTGCGTCAGCGCATCATGGACTTCCAGCAGCTGCAGGTCGTCAACCAGCAGGGCATCGTCGCGATGGACGTCATCCGTTCCAACAACAAGGAACTGATCCGTGCCGTCGACCGTGCCGAAACCGTTACCGTCTCCTCTCTGCGGACCGCTGTCACCGTTGCGGGCGCGCTCTACAACCAGAAGATCGTCCTTGAGAAAGTCCAGCTTCTGAATGATTCCACCAACGCCATGATCCAGGCAACCTCCAAGATGCTGAAGGATCAGGGTGTCGCGATCCAGAAGCAGGCGACCGAGGCCAACATCTCCGTCGAGACCCTGAAGGAATCCTTCGAGAACACGCTTTCCGCGCTCGATGACATCAGCAATTACAAGCAGGAAGCCCTTCCGAAGATCGCCAAGACCATCAATGAATTCCGCCAGCTCGCCGAAGTCGGTGAGAAGCGCCTCATCGAAATGGAAAAGCGCGGCAAGTTCCTCGATCTCGACAACCTGACCGCACTGGAAGACAAGCAGAAGAAATAAGCCAAATCCGATAAAGAAGGAGGTATCCGATGGCAAAGGATAAGAAATCATCCGGCGTTCCGTGGCTGGTTGTCGCCATCGTTGTCTTTCTCATTATCAGAAGACTCATTCGGTCCGCGAGGACTCTCAGCGGCGCATCCGGGATTTCGCTCGGCACCGCGATGGGTACCCTCATATCGAATTTCCTTCATGTTTCGCTGGTCATCGCACTGGTGCTCCTTGGCATCGCTGCCGTGATCGGTCTGATCCTTTGGCTCGTCCACCGCGGCGACCGGCAGGTCAAGCGCGCCAAGACGCAGCTTCTGGAGGAGGGCAAGACGGAAAAGCTGATGCCGGTCCTCTCCTCCTACCGAGGCAAGTTCGGCATCGGGCCGATCGCCGAGACGGCCGTCCGTCAGCTCGCCAACCTGGAAAAGAAAGCACCTGTCCTGAGTCAGATGATTCAGGACAAGTTTGAGGTGGGGAGCATGAGCTACGACCGCTTCGCGACCCCGATCGAGAACGCGATGGCGACGGTTAAAGGAAACTCCTTTACGCTCGTTCGTGAAATGGAAGGCTTCGATGACGATGAGTTCCAGAAGCTCTCCAAAGCGATCCAGTCCGGCGAATACCGGCACGATGTGATCGACGACGAGATCCAGAGAGAACGCTACACGATCTATCAGCACCGGATCTCCGAGATGGAACGGATCGTCAGCACCAACGAACAGATGCTCCTCATGCTGGACCGCATTTCGATCGAACTTTCCAAGCTGCAGTCCAACCAGATCGACCGCGAAGGCAGTCAGCTGCTGCAGGAGATCGAGGAACTGGCAAAGACCGCGAAATACTATCAGGAAAGACTGTAACGATTCCGCCTTATAGAAGAATTGGAGACAATTTCTCCTTGTGAGGTTTTTATGGAACCTATCTATGTAACCGGGCACCGCAATCCCGATTCTGACTCTATCGTATCCGCCATCGCTTATGCCGCGCTTCGAAACGCCCTGGGCGATGGCGAATATATTCCTGCGCGTCTCGGGCATTTGAGCGACGAGACCAAACGAATCCTCAAGCGCTTTGAATTCCCCGCGCCGCTCTATATTCGTGATATGCGCACGCAGGTCGGCGATCTCGATTTTGACACGCCGCCCTTGCTGAACCGCGCCGTCACGGTCAACCGCGGCTGGACGACACTGCAGAAGCTGACCGGGATCCCGTCGATCCCGATCACGAACGACGATGGGACGCTCTTTGGCATGCTCTCCTCCGCCGAGGTCGCAACCTACGATATCCAGTCGCTTGATACCCCGGCGATCCGGGATGTTCCGCTGTTTAATCTTGTCAGCGTGCTCGAGGGCAAAATGCTGAATGAGGCCTGCTACAACACGGACACGATCAGCGGCGAGCTGACCATCGCACTGCCGCAGTCCAATCCCGACCTTCTGTTCCATTCTCCGAACACCATCGTCATCGTCGGCGATCAGCCGGACATGATCCGGCGGGCACTGGATCTGAAAGTATCCTGCGTCGTGATCTGCCAGAGCAGTGTGACCCCGGAGATCCTGAAGCTCGCCGAGGAAGAAACCGACACCTGCCTCATCGCGTCACCCTGCGACGCCTACAAGACCGTCCAGCTCATCTACCAGGCCGTTCCGGTCGCGGATGTCTGCCGCACGGAGGATATCGTTTCGTTCCATCTCACCGACTTTTTGGACGATGTGCGCGACATTGTGCTGAAAAACCGTCACCGCAGCTATCCGGTACTCGATGAAAATGAAAAGGTCGTCGGGACGCTTTCCCGCTACCACCTGATCCGTCCGCGCCGCAAGCGCGTCATCCTTGTGGACCACAACGAACGCGCCCAATCCGTGCCGGGTCTGGAGCAGGCCGACATTCTGGAGATCCTGGATCACCATCGCCTCGCGGATATTCAAACACTGAATCCGATCTATGTCCGCAATGAGCCCGTCGGTTCCACGGCGACGATCGTCTCGGAAATGTATCAGGAGAAAGGACTCGTCCCGCCCGCGAATCTCGCCGGCATGATCTGTGCCGCGATCCTTTCTGACACCGTCATGTTCAAATCGCCTACCTGCACCGACGTGGACAGGCGTATGGCCGCGCGCATGGCGCGCCTTGCCGGGGTCACGATCGAGGACCTCGGACAGACGATCTTTGATTCCTCGGGCCGAGCGAAATCCGCCAAAGAGCTTCTCTCCACGGATTTCAAGGAATTCCACATCGCGAACCACTTCTTTGGCGTGTCCCAGATCACCACGATCGATTCTGCCTCGGTTTTGGAACGCCTGCCGGAGCTGCGTGAGCTGATGGAAGCGATGCTGAAAGAGAAAGGTTATTCGATGATGCTCCTCATGATCACCGACGTCCTTCTCTCCGGCTCTTACCTCATCGATGTAGGCGACCTGGAAGCGATCTCCCAGGCCTTCAATGCCGATTTCAAGGATGGCTCCGCCTTCCTTCCCGGCGTCCTCTCCCGCAAAAAACAGATCATCCCCGCGCTTTCCGCGCTGTGGGGCTGATCTCCCTTCTTTCTGTTTTGTTTACGAAAAAAGGAATGTGACAACCGTCACATTCCTTTTTTAATACACTCACGTTATCTGCCGAACACATTTTATCGCAGGATCATTTCCGAAACATCGACACGATCGCTACCACCATGACGATCAGCAGCAGGATATTGAGGAGCGTGGCGCTGACGGAGATCGCGAAGAGACAACCGAGTATCGCGCCAATCGTGCCGCCGATCACCGAAGAAAGCGCCATTTTCTGATGGTAAAGACCGCTTCGAATCACCTGCACGCCGCCGCCAAGCGGTGCCATGCAGCCGATCACGAGCACCATGGTCAGCGTGGACAGCGGAGACATGCCCAGCAGCAGGAACAGAGCCGTGCCCGCCGGCTTCATTGGAATGCCGATCATGCCGACCACGCCCCAGACAAAGGACAGCAGGATCGCCGGAATCATCTGCCAGATGTTCAGACCGGTTGCCTCTCCGGCTGTTCCTCTCGAGATGATCATACGGACGATCAGCGCGGCCAAAGACGCAATGAGCGCGAACTTCATGAAGTTTTTGATCTTCGCGCCATCCAGATGACGAACGATGAACGTCCCGACGTTGCTTCCGATCACGACCGCGATGATACAGGGGATCACGGTCCACACCTCGACCGGATTCTCCACGTGCAGAAGCGAGAAGGCGATGACCGCTCCCGGCACCAGACCGCACGCGGCCAGACTTCCCGGCAGCTTCTTGTCATCCGTCAGATGGCCGGTGCGAATGATAAGGGTATTCTGCAGATAGTCCGAGATCCCCAGCGTCGCGATAAAGTAAGCCACGGCTTCCAGCCCCATCAGGATCGGAAGTTTCCCTTTTTCTTCTCTGACCTGCTCTCTTGTTTTTAAAGCGCGTATCAGGATCCAGATCCCGTAGGAGATCCCCAGGATCAGGATAATGAGGCCAATGATTCTCTGGAAAGAAACGGACTGCAATAGGGACGGCTGTGCCGCCTGAAAGAATAATGACTGCATCGATGATTACCTGTTAACATGCTCACACTGCAAAAAGGATCGGCAACGTGATTATACTTCATCCGCTCCATTGTTGCAAAGCCTTGAAAAATCCTGTATATTCTTTAATATACGCAATTCAGGAGGTTTCCCATGAATCAGACAGCGATCCGAAAAATCTTAAACGATACTGATTATATCCACACTTCCGGAACGCCGGAAGAGATGAAGGCTGCCAATTACCTCAAGGCTGCCTGTGAAAAAGCAGGCATCCGCGCCTATCTGGAAGCCTTCCCCGTCGAGATGGCCACGATCCATAAGGCAAGCTTAACGGTCTTTACGGACGATACTGACAAAGGAAAGGAAGTTCCCAGCAAAGGCTTCTTCCTTTGCGGCTCCGGCACCGTCAAGGCTCCGCTCTACTATATGCCCGCTCAAGATCCGGCCTCTATCGCCAAAGCCAAAGGCAAGATCGTCCTGGTTGACGGAGGCATGCGCCATTTCCTGTATCAGGATCTCGTGAAGGCCGGCGCGGTCGGATTCATCTGCTACTATGGCAATGTCAATTTCCCGAACCGTGACATCGACCAGACCGAGCTGCGTGGATTTGTCCGCGCGGACGCGAAAAAGATCCTCGGGGTCAATGTCAACGCGAAATCCGCATATGAGATCGTCAAGAGCGGCGCGGCTTACGCACAGATCACGATCGAGCAGGATGAATACATGGGCGAGTCCCACAACGTGGTTGCCGAGATCCCCGGCCAAACCGATGAATGGATCGTCCTCTCCGCTCACTATGATACGACGTCTCTCTCCCGCGGCAGCTATGACAACATGTCCGGCTGCATCGGCGTTCTCTACACCCTGGAGGAAATGCTGAAGGGCGCGCCTCACCGCTATGGCATCAAGGCCGTTTTCTTCGGCAGTGAAGAACGAGGCCTGCTTGGCTCGAAAGCTTATACCAACGACCACGAAGGCGAGCTGGAGAAGGTCGCGCTGAACATCAACCTGGACATGATCGGCTCGATCATGGGCAAGTTTATTTCGAGAGTCAGCGCGGAGGAAGCTCTGGCTTCCTACATCCGCTACTTTGGCGATGAGATGGGCTTCCCGGTTGAAGCGAAGATCGGCGTCTACTCCAGTGATTCCACGCCATTCGCGGATCATGGTGTCCCGGCACTTTCCTTCGCCCGCATGGCGTCTCCGTCCCAGTCCAGCATCCATGGGCGCTACGATACGATGAAGCTCCTGTCCGCGCAGCGCCTCGCCGATGATTCCGCCTTCATCGCCGCCTTTACCCGGAGAATGGCCGACGCTGCCTTCTGCCCGGTCAGACGGGAGATGCCGGAAAAAGTGAAGAATGATCTCGACGAATACATGAATCGGAAGAGACCGGAATGATCCCGTAGGTATTTGAGTGTTCAAAAAAAGGCCGTGTGAAAAACGAATTTCTCGCTTTTCACACGGCCTTTTGATTTAGTTTGGAACCGGTTTCATTCCATTCTTTATGCTTTCTCTTCCTTCGCCAGCTCGTAGAGCATGTTGCATTTCCAGGCATGGCAATGTTCACCGGTCAAACCGTAGTAGGTATTACCATGGGTGAACAGTGCGGTCTTGCCGAAGTAGAGTCCGCTCATCGCGGGCATCTCAGCAAACGGAAGACGATAATCGCCGATCTCGATCCTGTCTTTATAGATCTCCGCTGTCCCCTTGACCAGGTCGACCTGACGATGATCGCGCGTGATCTCAAAAAGCTTGACGTCGGTCTCCGTAAACAGATGCGCCCCGTCCTCGCGGTCTCTCATGTCTTCCTTGAAGCTCTTTACGACCCAGGCACCGAAATCCCGTACATTATCGAACGGGAAATCCCCGTGGATGTAGCCGTACTCGTCGAGAGTGCCTTCTTTACCGCATTTCGTGCAGCGGAACTTGTTGTCCTTGCCCTCCATGGAATCATAGGCAAGGCAGTGCGGACAGCGGATCAGGTAGTTTTCGATCCCTTCCGCCTGGCCTTCGCCGCTGTAGCGGACCATGCGCTTTTTCTGAGACTCGTAGGCATCTTCATAAAGATCGTTGTTGATCGCGTCGGCTATCTCCTGGTCGCTCATCCTGGCGACCTGCTCCGGCGAATAGATGTGGACGATCTTGCCTTCGACCTTGCCCTTGCGGAAATGGTATGCCCATCTGGGCGCGATAAAGTAGCCGCCGATGATGCGGTACGTGATGAGTCCGGCCTTTGCCATCTTGACCAGCTTGCCGGAGGAAACGCCCACTTTCGCGGTGACACCGTTGAAGGAACGGCTTCCTTCCGGGAAGATCATGATATTGTGTCCTTTGTGAGCACGCCGCAGGATTTCACGCACGGTTCCGAGAGGAATCGTTCCCTTGGCTTCCGGGATCGGGTCGAAGAAGAACCAGTAGGGTTTCGCGACTTTGCTCCGGAGCAGATGCTCGCCGCAGACGAAATACATGTGACGGCGGAACGCGTTGATCAGCATGGTCATGTCACTTTCCGTGGTGTGATTGGCCATGATGATGTAATGACCGTCTTTTAACTTCGGGCAGACGTCGGTCTTAAACTGATACTTCCTTAAAAGCAGGACAGTTAACGGATAGACCGCCTTATAGACAAACTGATGCCAACGAGATCGGTTCGGAACGTCCTTCTCTCTTGTTTTCATGATGATCTCCTCTGATTATGCCTCCGTTGCCGCCGTTTCGCGGCGTTTTGTATATATGCCTGACTTGCCTTAGAGCGGACGTGTTTCCTTTTCCAGGAATGCCAGCAGCTCCTCCTCCCCTTCAAGGAGCGGCGCGACTTCACGTCTCACGCGGGCATGGTATTCGTTAAGCCACCGGATCTCTTCTTCTGTCATCAGGGACAGATCGATCGCTTCCGGCTCATATGGGCAGAGCGTGATCGGTTCGAGATAGTCGAACTTCGCCCATTCGTTGGTCTCGCCTTCCATGACCATGACAAGGTTTTCGATGCGGACACCGAATTTGCCGGTCGGATAGAAGCCGGGCTCGTCCGAGATGACCATGCCGGGCTTCAGCGGGATCTGGTTGATGCCGAAGGAAATGTTCTGCGGACCCTCATGGACACTCAGAACAAATCCGACACCGTGTCCGGTTCCGTGCTTATAGTCGAGGTTATGATCCCAAAGCGGTTTGCGCGCAAGGACGTCCAGATTCGTGCCGGTGATGCCCTCCTTGAAGCGCGCGTTTCCAAGCGCCAGATGGCCCTTCAGAACAAGCGTGTAAGCCTTCTTCATCTCGTCCGTCAGCGGACCGAGCGCGATCGTGCGGGTGATGTCGGTCGTTCCCTCCAGATACTGCGCGCCGGAATCCACCAGCAGGAAGCCCTCCGGCTTCAGCGTCGCACAGGTCTCTTTCTCCGGTTTATAGTGGATGATCGCGCCGTTCGGACCATAGCCGGCGATCGTGTCAAAGCTGATGCCCAGGCTGTTTTCCTGAGCGCAGCGCAGTCCGTCCAAATGCTCCGCGACGTCCACCTCAGTCAGGACCTCGCCTCGCTTCACGGCGTCCTTGACCCACTTGATAAAGCGAACCATCACCGCGCCGTCCTTCACATGCGCCTTGCGGAAATTCTCCTGCTCCACAGGTGTCTTGACCGATTTCATGGATGCGACAAGGTCGACGGTCTCGCTGTGGATCTGCCAGGTCGTCGGAATGCTTTCGTACAGCTGCTGGTTGATCAATCTCAGATCGCAGGCCAGCGTGGAGGCCGGAAGCTCCGCGAAACGCGCGGGAAGCGCGTCATACGGACGAACCGTCACCCCGTCCTTTTCAAAGGCAGCGCGCAGCTCTGCGTTTACTTTATCTTCATCGATAAAGAGATCACAGGTTTCTTTACCAACCAGCGTGAACGCGTAGGCAACCGGCGTGCAGTGAATGTCATTGCCGCGGTAATTGAGCAGCCAGGCGCTGGATTCGAGCGCCGCGACAAGATAATAATCCGCCTTCACCTTTTCCAGATGCTCACGAACGCGCGCAATGCGCTCCACGCGTGTCTCTCCGGAGAAGGCCGCGTCAAACGCGAAGATCGGATCCTTCGGAAGACTCGGACGATCTTCCCAGATCTCGTTGACAAGATCCTCCTTCACCGAAAGCGTCAGGTTCTTTTCCGCGAGCTTGGTCTTCAGCTTCTGCGCCGGCGCGTAGCCGATCTGACGGCCGTCTACGCCTACGACACCGCCTTCCGGCGTATTGTCGAGGATCCAGCTCTCCCAGGTCGGGACCCCGGGCTCACCGATCTTCATCAGCTCGACGCAGGTATCCTTGGTCTGGGTCTCTCCCTGCAGGAAATACCGTCCGTCCACCCAGACGGCTGCCTTGTCTCTTGTCAGAGCGAAGGTGCCGGCGGAACCGGTGAAACCGCTCATAAACGCGCGGGCGCGCCAATAAGTTGCTACATATTCACTCTGGTGAGCATCCGCGGAGGGGACGAAGTATGTGTCGATCCCCCGCTCTTCCATGAGCCGCTGCAAAGCGGCTACTTTTTCGTTCGTCGTCATGATGACTCCTTCTGCCGGCGGCTGCCGGGAAAGTTTCGGGCGGTCTCTCTCCGCTCTTAGTTGAAGTAACGTACGCCGCCCTCAAAGATCTTCTGATCCTTGATGCCGACGATATTTTTTGCGACATTGTCGCCGATACGTTCGGAATGTCCCATCTTGCCGAGTACGCGGCCGTCCGGGGAAGTAATGCCTTCGATGCCCCACATCGAACCGTTGGGGTTCATCGGGATCTGCATGGTCGGCAGCCCCTTCTCATCCACATACTGCGTCGCGATCTGGCCGTTCGCGGCAAGTGCCTTCAGCACTTCATCGGACGCGACGAAGCGCCCTTCGCCGTGCGATACCGCGATCGTATGGATATCGCCGGGCTCGGAAAGCTGCAGCCACGGACTCTTCGTGGAGGTGACACGCGTCCTGACCATCTGGGAAACATGACGGCCGATCGTGTTGTAAGTCAGCGTCGGCATATCGCTGCTGAGCGGACGGATCTCGCCATAAGGCACGAGGCCCAGCTTGATCAGTGCCTGGAAACCGTTGCAGATGCCCAGCACCAGACCATCGCGCGTATTCAGCAGCTTCATGGTCGCTTCCGCGATCGCGTCGTTCGAAAAGACCGTCGCGATAAATTTGCCGGAACCCTCGGGCTCGTCACCGGCTGAGAATCCGCCCGAGACCATCAGGATCTGGGCTTTCTCGATCCGCTTGACCATCTCCTCCACCGACGCGGTAATGTCCGCGGGATTCTGGTTGCGGAAGACGAAAACATCCGGCTCGGCACCTGCCTTCAGGAAAGCGCGGGCCGTATCATATTCACAGTTCGTACCAGGGAAGACCGGGATAAACACACGTGGCTTCGCGGTCTTAACGCCCGTATAGATCTTCTTTTCTGCCGGCGCCCAGAGCTTCACGTCGCCCATGCGCTCATCGAGCGGTGTTTTGGTCTTGTAGACGCGCTCGAGCTTGCCGGTATAGGCTTCCTCCGTCTCCGCCAGGCTGATGCACGCATCGCCGAGCGTAAAGACAGGCTCTTCCGTTACACAGCCGAGCACAAGGCCCTTGGCGCACAGCGCCTCGTCCGCGGTCTCGACCACAAGGCTTCCGTAGATCGGGGCCTTTCCCAGCGCGTCCTTCGCAGCTTCGTCGAAGGCAAAACCAAACCCGTTGCCCATCGCCATTTTCGTGACCGCCTCGATCACGCCGCCGGCCGTCACGGCATAAGCCGCCCGGATCTTTCCGGCCTTCATTGCTGCCAGAACGGTATCGTACAGCGCCATAGCGTCGTCGATCTGAATGGTCTCATCGGCATTCTTCTTCAGCTCGAGCAGCACGGCCTTGTCACCGGCCGTCTTGAATTCCGGCGTGATGATATCGTCCGTGTTGGTCCAATCTACCGCGATCGAGACCAGCGTCGGCGGTACATCGATCTCGTTGAAGGATCCGGACATGGAGTCCTTGCCGCCGATCGACGGAAGACCGAGCCGCTTCTGCGCCTCGTAACCGCCGAGAAGCGCCGCGAAGGGCTTGCCCCAGCGCGTCTTGTCCTCGGTCATGCGCTCAAAGAATTCCTGGAAGGAGAAACGGATCTTGCGGTAGTCACCGCCGACCGCCACGACCTTCGCCACGGATTCCATAACAGCGTACTCCGCGCCGTGGAACGGGCTCCAGGAGGAAACATAGGGATCGTAACCGTAAGCCATCAGGGAGGCTGTCTTGGTCTCGCCGTTCTCGACCGGGATCTTCGCGGCCATGGTCTGGATCGGCGTCATCTGGCGCTTGCCGCCGAAGGGCAGCAGCACCGTCGAGGCACCGATGGTCGAGTCAAACATCTCGACAAGGCCCTTCTGGGAAGCAACGGCCAGATCACTGACAACGGTCTTGACCTGTTCTTTGAAGTTTTCTGCCTTCGCGGCACGCTCCGGCAGACTTTCCGGAGCCTTGGCCTCGGGAGCTTCCACCTTGACACTGGTATAGGCTGCCGCACCGTTCGTATCGATAAACGCACGGCTCATATCGACGATCGCCTTCCCGCGCCAGAACAGTTTCAAACGCGGCTCTTCGGTAACGACTGCTACCGTCGTCGTTTCGAGGTTCTCCTCCGCAGCGTAGCGCTTAAAGGTCTCCTCATCCTTCGGATCCACGACGACCGCCATACGCTCCTGCGATTCGGAGATCGCCAGTTCGGTACCGTCGAGACCCGCGTACTTCTTCGGGACAAGATCCAGATTGACTTCCAGGCCGGGCGCCAGTTCGCCGATCGCGACACACACACCGCCCGCGCCAAAGTCATTGCAGATCTTAATTAAGTGGGCGGCATCCTGCCGTCTGAAAAGACGCTGCAGCTTGCGCTCGGTGGGGGCGTTGCCCTTCTGAACCTCGGCTCCGCAGCTGGTCAGGGATTCATTATTGTGCGCTTTGGAGGAACCGGTCGCGCCGCCGATCCCATCGCGTCCGGTACGGCCGCCCAAAAGGATGATCTTGTCGCCGGGTTCCGCCTTCTCGCGGATGACATTCTTTCTCGGGGCCGCGGCCATGACCGCGCCCAGTTCCATATGCTTGGCTACATAGCCGGGATGATAGATCTCCTTGACATAACCGGTGGACAGACCGATCTGGTTTCCGTAGGAGGAATAACCGTGGGCCGCTTCTCTCGCGATCTTGCGCTGCGGCAGCTTGCCGGGCAGCGTGTCGGCCATGTGGCCGGTCGGATCGGCGCCGCCGGTGATCCGCATCGCCTGATAGACGTAGGAACGGCCGGAGAGCGGGTCGCGGATCGCACCGCCAAGACAGGTCGCCGCGCCGCCGAAAGGCTCGATCTCGGTGGGATGGTTGTGCGTTTCGTTTTTGAACATCAGCAGCCATTCCTCTTCGACACCGTTCACGTCTACCGGGATCACGATCGAGCAGGCATTGATCTCGTCGGACTTTTCCTGATCGTCAAGTCCGCCCTGCGCCTTGATCTCACGCATTGCCATCAGGGCAATATCCATCAGACACTCGGGCTTGTTTTCGCGGCCGAGCGTCTTTCTTCCCTCTTTATATTCCGCGTAGGCCGCCCGGATCGGGGCAGTCAGCGTGCTGTCTTCGAATTCAACATTCTCGATCACCGTCGCGAAGGTCGTGTGACGGCAATGATCGGACCAATAGGTGTCGAGGACGCGGATCTCGGTGATCGTCGGATCGCGCCTCTCCGTGTCGCGGAAATACTTCTGGGTGTGCAGCAGATCCGCCTTGCTCATGGCGAGGCCCATCGAACGGATCAATGCTTCGGCTCCGGCCTCGTCGAGCTGCGTAAACCCATGCAGCGTCTCGACATGATCAGGCACGCCGTATTCCGCGGCAAGCGTCTCCGGCTTCTCCATCGAAGCCTCGCGGGAATCCACGGCGTTGATGCAGTAGGCTTTCACCCGCTCGACATCCTCGTCCGTGAGATCACCGCTCAGAACATAGACGTTTGCGCACTTGACCGTCGGATCCTCGTCGGCCTTCAGAATGCGGATGCACTGCTCCGCGCTGTCGCCGCGCTGATCATACTGACCGGGCAGATATTCGGTAGCGAAAAGGCGGCTGCCTTCCACATCCTCCGGCAGGTTCTCTTCATACACATCGTCCACCGGCGCTTCGCTTAAGATCCGCGCCACGGCCTTGCGGTAAACCTCCTCGGGAATGTTCTCGACATCGTACCGATGCAGGACCCTCACATCCTCGAGCTGTTTCAGATTCAGGTTACTTTTGAGGTCATGCAGCAGCCCTGCGGCTTCCGTGCGGAATCCGGGCTTCTTTTCAACATAGACTCTGCGGACCATGTGTCCCTCCTTGCTTTCTTGCAAGACGCTCGCTCACCGCGGCGTCTTGAATTTGGAAACGTATCAAAACGGCTCTTCCGGGATAATACCGCGCGCTTTCCTTAACACCGCGCCTTAAATCCCAAGAAAAACCCATGTTAATGTCGATTATATCATTCCATACAGCGGACTGTAAAGGAAAAAGCCGACTGCGGGAAGTCTTAAGAAATCGTTAAGCCTGCACCGCCGAGGCGATCGGACGATCCGAGATCAGGTACAGCTCGTGCAGGGCGCGGGTGATCGCGACATACAGAAGCTTCGCGTTTTTCGGATCCTGCGGATAATGCCCGTCGTCCGCGTTCCAGATCATGACGACGTCGAATTCAAGACCTTTCACGAGCTCGATCGGCAGCACCATGATCTTCATCTCTTCATCATCCATCAGGTCCATATCCATTTCGCGAAGGCTCTCCTCCACATACTCCGCCTCGCGGCTGGTCCGGCACACGATCGCCGCGGAGCGATGCCCCGCCTCTTTCGCGCCTCGAAGCACCTCGAGCGCGTAAGGCAGCTTCTCCGCCTCCGGAAGGCGTCTTTCCACGACCGGCTTTCCGTGGCGGATCACCGGCTCGATCTTGTAACGGCTGCCGGAAGCCTTGTCGAGCACCCGGCCCGCGTAATCGCTGATCTCGATCGTATTGCGGTAGCTCTTGGAGAGGATCCGGAAGTCATCCTTGTCGGTGTTAAAGACAGACACCTGCAGCGGCTCCCAGTCATTCATGCCCATCTCGTAGTGGATGTTCTGCGAGACGTCGCCCATGATCGTAAAGAAGGATCCCGGCTGGACCTTTTTCAAAATATAGTAGACCATCTCGCCGAAGTCCTGCGCCTCATCGATGATGATCTGGCCATAGCTTTCATATGGCTCCGGCGCGGTCAGATACCGCCGGATCAGTGCCAGGGAAGCCAGATCGTATACATCGACCTTGCCTGCTGTCAGCCGCTTCAGCACGCCGGAGGCGTCGAACCCCTTCTCCGCCGCGTATAGGCTCAGGAAATGCCGATAGGTGTCCATCACGCTGAAGCAGTCCTTCGAAGGATGGTAATAGTTTTCGTATTCCTTCAGCTTTTCCTTCCGCAGCTTGACATAATAGGCATGTTCCGGATCTTCAGGGAGCGTCTCGGTCTTGAAACGGATCCGGCGCTGCAGCGTTTCGTTCAGCAGGATCTCCAGCCGCGCGAGCGATTGATCCTGCCGGAAATTCAGCAGATCATAGACCTGTTCCCGGCTGATGATCTCACCGATTTTGTCATCCTCCACGGTGCGAGGCCGTAGCAAGCGATGCCAAAGCTTGCTGAGATACTGATCGAGCGAGCGGGCAAAATCGAGACGGCACTTCCAGGCATCCCTCGGATCGCCTTCGGTCACATGGTACTCCCGGTGATAATCCTCCTCAAGGAGGTCCTTGAAGAACTCGTCCATCCGCGCCTCCCGCACATGATCCACATCCAGATCCGGAAGCCCGCTGACGATATAGGAAAGCAGCATGTCGCTTGAAGCGATGATACAGAAATCGTCGCCCGTGTAGCGCTTTCCGTAGTTGTAAAGAATATGAGAGATCTTGTGGAGTGCGACCGTCGTCTTTCCCGAGCCCGCTACGCCTTGTACGATCGTGTTTCGGTACGGGTTTTCACGGATGATCGTATCCTGTTCATGCTGGATCGTGGCAATGATATCCCCCAGCACGAGATCCTTGTGCTGCGCCAGATATTTGACGAGCAGCTCATCGTTGGCCGCGATATCGCTGTCGTAGTAGCCGTTCATGATCCCTTTTTAGATATCGTAGGTGCGCTTCAGGCACAGATCGATATCGATCCGGGTCTCGTCATCCTCACCGCTTGGCACGGGCACCTTGTAGCTGCACTTGCCGATCTCGTCCTCGTAATAGACCTTGGCGATCGGGGCGCGCCAGTCCACGACCATGACCTCCTGCCCGTCCATCAGCCCGTTTTTGCCGATGTAGAGCGCGTCCTGTTTCCCGTTTGCCTCTTCGAAATCGATCCGTCCGAAATACGGCTTATTCAGACCGGCCCGGTTCTTTTTCAGCATACTTTCCGTATGCTCAAGCATGGCGACGGCGATGGTCAGCTGCTGCGACATCTGGCTGTTCAGCTCCCGATCCCGCGGCGTGATCCGGTCGTTCATCTCCTCGGTCTCCTGACGAACCTTGACCACCCGTGCCTCCTGAGCCTTGATATTATGGCGGATCTTCTCCAATGTCTCCTGAAGATGTCGCTCCTCGTCGATCTCAAAAGGTTTCATGCTGCCGCCTCCTTCCTGTATACCGTATTTCTTAAGATGATTGACACAAACGTGCCGACCGAAGTCACCCTCGGCCGGCACGGGTCTGTTGGTTGGATTGTCTGAATGGGAAAATCAAGTCCGGCTGTCTGGCCGCGGCTTATTTTTCCTTCATGTGAACATCGAGCTGCGGGTTCGGCATCACGATACCGTTCATCGCAAACTTCTTGGTGACCGCTTCGACGACCGCCGCGCGGACATCCCAATACTTACCGGATTCGCACCAGGTAAAGAGCTTAAACTGCAGCGCGCCTGCGCCATACTCCCACATGAACGCGTTCGGAGCGGGCGTTTCGAGCACATCCGGAACTTCCTTCGCAACTTCCAGCAGCAGGGTCTTGACGGTATCGACATCGCTCGATCCCGCAACCGTGAACTGCAGGTCGACACGGCGGGTTCCCGCGGTCGTGACGTTCACCAGAGAGGTGCTCGTCAGAGAGCTGTTCGGCAGAATAACGGTCTGATTGTCAAGGGTGCGCAGCTTGGTCGTGAAAAGATTGATCTCCTGAACCGTACCCGCGAAGCCGTTCGCTTCGATATAATCACCGACACGGAACGGATGCAGGATCAGCAGCATGACGCCGCCAACGATGTTGGACAGGCAGCCCTGCATTGCCAGAGAGATCGCAACGCCTGCGGAAGCCACGACCGTTACGAAGGATGCCAGCGGAACACCCAGCATGCCGACAACGGCCAGGAACAGCACGACATACAGAACGACCGTGATCAGACTGCGGACAAAACGGGACGCCGTCGGATCCATCTGTTCGAACTTCTTGAGCTTCGTCATCTTCTTGCTCAGCCATCTGATCAGGATGATGCCGATGATCATGATGATCAGACCCCAGACAAGCTTCATTCCGGCATTACTTACGGTAGTAAGTACGTTGGTAAAGGTCTCTTCCATGAAACTTCCTCCTTATTCTTTTGAGAACCGCCTGTCAAGGCGATTGGATTCGATAACTTTATTGTAATCTCGAAGCGCTCAATCGACAAGCATTTCTTCACAGACTTTGACCAGATTTTTTGCCGTCAGGCCGTAGCGCTCCAGCACCGCTGCCGCCGGTCCGGAGGTGCCGAATTCGTCCATCGTACCAACGCGGCGTACCTTTGCCGGGTAGTTTTCAGCGAGCGCGGAGCAGACCGCTTCGCCCAGGCCGCCGATAATGCTATGCTCTTCTGCCGTCACGATGCGGCCGGTTTCTTTCGCGGCTTTCACCAGAATATCCACATCCAGCGGTTTGATCGTGCAGATGTTGATGACGCGGCAGGAAACGCCCTTCTCCTGCAGCATTTCCGCGGCATCCATCGCTTCCTTAACCATCAGGCCGGTCGCGACGATCGTGATGTCGTTTCCTTCGTGGAGCACTTCCCCCTTGCCGATCCGGAAGTCATAATCTTCCTCATGAAAGACCGGCACAGCCAGACGTCCGGTACGGATGTAGACCGGTCCCTGATGCTCATAGGCCGCTTTTACGCAGGCTCTCGTCTCGACGTCGTCCGAGGGGCACATAACGACCATGCCCGGGATCGTGCGCATCAGCGCGATGTCTTCCAGACACTGATGAGTCGCGCCGTCTTCACCGACACTTACGCCGGCATGGGACGCGCAGATCTTGACGTTCAGGTGCGGATAGCCGATCGCGTTGCGGATCTGCTCAAACGCACGGCCTGTCGCAAACATCGCAAAGCTCGAGGCAAACGGAACGAGACCGGTCGTTGCCATACCGGCCGATACCGCGATCATGTTTCCTTCCGCGATACCGCAATCGTAGAACCGCTCCGGCATCGCTTTCCGAACCACGCCGGATTTGGTGGATTCCGCGAGATCCGCGTCTAACACAACAACATCTTCATGCGCCTGGCAGAGCTCCAGCAGCGCTTTTCCATAGCTGTCACGGGTTGCAATCTTCACGTCGCTCATGCCATCGCCTCCAATTCTTTTAATTGTTCATTCAGTTCCGCAAGGGCCTTGTCGCGCTGTTCATCGTTCGGCGCTTTGCCATGCCAGCCGGCCTGATTTTCCATAAAGCTGACGCCCTTGCCCTTCACGGTCTTCATGACAATGGCAAACGGCTTTCCCTTGACTTCTCTGGCCTGATTCATCGCGGCTTCGATCTCGCACAGATCGTTTCCGTTGATCTCGACGACCTCAAGTCCGAACGCCTTCAGCTTATCCACGATCGGATAAACACTCATAACCTTGTCTACCGGACCATCGATCTGGAGATTGTTGTTGTCAATGACAACAACGAGATTGTCGAGCTTGTAGTGTGCGGAGAACATCAGCGCTTCCCAGACTTCGCCCTCTTCGATCTCGCCGTCTCCAAGCAGCGTGTAAACACGGTTCGGTTTGCCCTGATGCTTAAACGCAAGCGCCATGCCGGCTGCCGCGGAAATGCCCTGTCCAAGGCTTCCGGTCGACATATCGATGCCCGGGCAGTCCTTCATGCTCGGATGGCCCTGAAGATAGCTGTCAAGGTGACGCAGTGTTTTCAGATCCTCCACCGGGAAATACCCACGCTCCGCCAGCACCGAATACAGTCCCGGCGCGCAGTGTCCCTTGGAAAGGACAAATCGGTCGCGCTCCTCCCACTTCGGGTTCTTCGGATCGATCTTCATTTCCTTAAAATACAGGTATGTCATCAGGTCCGCTGATGAGAGGCTTCCGCCCGGATGGCCGCTTTTTCCGCCATGAACAGCTTCAATGATGTCCATACGGACCTTGCAGGCAGTTTTGGCGAGCTTTCTCCATTCTTCAGTAGTCATAGGCAATAACTCCAATCTCTTTATTTCATGTTTCGCCCGGGCGCCCCTTTTTTCTGCGGTACTATGCCAGGCCGAAACTGATACACAGATACCATCATTATACACGGGCATCCAAGAAACGGCAATTGTTTCCTCGGCTTTCCGCTCGGCTTTTTTAGCCTGTCTCCTCCGTCCCTCTGTTACCACAAAAAAACGATACCGCTTTGACAGCGATATCGCTTTCTTTTTCTTGTCGTCAGGCTCTTGCAGCCGCCTTTTCCGCTTCCTTCGCAAGCGCTGCCTCAAGCGCCTTCGCGAGCTGATCCGGGCAGGAGGTCGGTCTCGGTCCGCAGGTGTTGCCCTTCAGACGGTCGATGATCAGCTGAGCATCCATGCCTTCGATCAGTTTTGCGATTCCCTTGGTATTGCCGTTGCATCCGCCGATAAATTCGCAGTTGTAAACTTTGCCATCCTTCAGATCGAAATTGATCTGTCTGGAGCAGGTTCCGTGAGTTGTATACTGGTACATTGTTTCACCTTTCTCGTCTAACATGTGAAAAGATATCGTATCATTTATTATAACAAATAAAGAAAAATCCGTAAAGATGCTGACCGAACTCTTCCCTCGCTTTTTTACTCTGTGTTTTCACCTTGTTTTCCCCTCCCCGTTTTTATATAATAGATGTCGGCCTTTTCCTTGTACATGCAGGGAATGGCCTGCATCTTGTATTTTCCAAGAACGAGGTAATTATGGACCAGCAGTTAATTAACCGTCAGCTTCAGCAGGAACTGAAACTTGAAGCCTGGCAGGTCGACAATGTTGTCAATCTGATCGATGAGGGCAACACGATTCCCTTCATCGCCCGCTACCGCAAGGAAATGCACGGAACCCTCTCCGATGAAGTACTCCGCAATCTGAATGAACGTCTTGCCTACCTCCGTACCCTCGCAGAGCGCAAAGACTCCGTTATCAAACTCATCGAGGAACAGGACAAGCTCACGCCTGAGCTCCAAAAGCAGATCGAGCATGCCTCCACGATGGTGGAAGTGGAGGATCTTTACCGTCCTTACAAGCAGAAGCGCCGCACCCGTGCCCTCATCGCGCGCGAACGCGGACTTGAGCCGCTCGCCAAGGCGATCCTTGACGATGTCAATGCCGTGAATCTGCCGGAGATGGCGGCTGCCTACGTGGATCCCGAAAAGGAAGTCCCGGACGCAGAAGCCGCGCTTGCAGGCGCGTCCGACATTCTCGCGGAAGATCTTGCGGATCTCGCGGAGGAAAGACGCCAGGTACGCAAAACGACCGCGCAGAAGGGCCATGTTGTCACGAAGGCCAAGGACCCCGAGGCTGAATCGGTTTATGAGCTGTATTATGATTTCGATACACCGGTTTCCAAGATGCAGCCCCACCAGGTGCTCGCGATCGACCGTGGTGAGAAGGAAAAAGTGCTCCGCACCGCCCTCTCCGCTCCGGAAGAGGAGCTTGAGAGCTACCTTGCGTCCCACCTGATCTACCCGGCTGACGCAGACGGTTCGCGCGTCTTTATCAAAAACTCCGACGAGCGCGCCGAGTTCTTAAAGTCCGTCAGCGTCGATGCGTATAAGCGTCTCATCGCTCCGTCGATCGAAAACGAGATCCGCTCGGATCTGACCGAAAAAGCGCAGGATCAGGCAATCAAGGTCTTTGAGAAGAACCTGCAGCAGCTTCTCATGGCGCAGCCGATCGCCGGCAAGACAGTTCTCGGCTTCGACCCGGCTTTCCGCACCGGCTGCAAGCTGGCGGTCGTAGATCCGACCGGGAAAGTGCTCGCGACGGGCGTGATCTATCCCACGTCCGGCGCCGTCCGCGTTCCGGAAGCCAGACGGGAGATCGAGCGCATGATGCGTAAGTATAAGGTGGAACTGATCGCGCTTGGCAACGGAACCGCTTCCCGCGAATCCGAACAGTTCCTCGCCGAGACCCTGAAAGAATACAATCCGATGGCTCGTCAGCTTGGCCTGCCGACGGTTTCCTACGTCATCGTTTCCGAGGCTGGCGCGAGCGTTTATTCGGCATCCAAGCTCGGAACCGAAGAATTCCCGGATTATGATGTCGCGCTTCGAAGCGCGGTCTCGATCGCCCGCCGCCTTCAGGATCCGCTGGCGGAGCTCGTTAAGATCGATCCGAAAGCGATCGGTGTCGGCCAGTACCAGCATGATATGGACCAGAAGAAGCTCTCCGAAGCGCTCGGCGGAGTCGTCGAAGACTGTGTTAACAAGGTCGGTGTCGATGTCAACACGGCTTCGCCTTCCCTTCTCTCCTACGTTTCGGGCATTTCCTCCGGTCTGGCCAAAAACATCGTTGCCTACCGCGAAGAGAACGGCAGCTTCAAGAATCGCAAGGAACTCCTGAAAGTCTCGAAACTCGGTCCCAAAGCTTACACGCAGTGTGCAGGCTTTCTCCGGGTCCCGGGCGGCACGGAGCCGTTCGACAACACCGCCGTTCATCCCGAATCCTACGACGCTGCCCGCGGGCTTTTGACCGCATTGGGATACGACCCGAAACAGCTTGCGAAAGACGGAAGCCTTCAGAAAGGCATCGCCGAGGTGCCCGGAAAGCTGTCCAAAATGGATAAGGAAGCGCTCGCTGATTCGCTTGGCATCGGTGTTCCGACCCTGAACGATATCGCACAGGAACTCTCCCGTCCCGGCCGCGACCCGCGTCAGGACCTTCCGGCTCCGATCCTCCGCACCGACGTTTTAAGCATGGAGGACCTGAAGGTTGGCATGATCCTCAA